>Ga0172366_10000626_pt1 | contig 26061 bp, 24 predicted proteins | sample LakKivSesite69cm_FD_114533 | JGI IMG/M metagenome (GOLD analysis project Ga0172366, IMG submission 114533) | Sediment microbial communities from Lake Kivu, Rwanda - Sediment site 69cm | ecosystem: Environmental > Aquatic > Freshwater > Lake > Sediment | place: Rwanda: Western Province, Lake...
GCCTCGCGAAGCGACTTCACCTCGGCCTCGATGGCCGATTTCTGGTCGGCCGTGAGCTTGTCGCCCATCTCCTTGAGGGTCTTCTCGGCGGTGTAGATCACGGTGTCGGCCCTGTTCCTCAGCTCCGCCATCTCACGCCGCTTCCTGTCCTCCTCCGCGTGCCTCTCGGACTCCTTCATCATCCGGTCGATCTCCTCCTTACCGAGCTTGGTGGAGGCGGTGATGGTCATCTTCTGTTCCTTGCCGGTTGCGAGGTCCTTGGCGCCCACGTTCAAAATCCCGTTCGCATCTATATCGAACGTGACCTCGATCTGGGGGACTCCCCTGGGGGCAGGAGGGATCCCGACGAGGGTGAACCTGCCCAGGGAGATGTTGTCCGGAGCCATGGCCCTCTCGCCTTGAAGGACGTGGATCTCAACGCTGGTCTGGAAGTCCGAAGCGGTAGTGAAGATCTGGCTCTTCCTAGTCGGAATGGTCGTGTTCCTGTCGATGAGCTTGGTGAACACCGCGCCCAGGGTCTCTATGCCCAGGGTCAGGGGGGTAACATCCAGCAGGAGTATGTCCTTTATCTCACCGGCGAGGACCGCGCCCTGGATCGCCGCGCCCATGGCCACGCACTCCATCGGGTCTATCTCCCTCTCCGGCTCCTTGCTGAGGACCGACCTGAACTTCTCCCTCACGCAGGGCATCCTCGTCGGGCCGCCAACGAGGATTGTCTTGCCGATGTCGCCTGGCTGAAGTTTCGAATCCGCCAGCGCCGTCCTTATGGGCTGCTCCAGCTGACGCAGGATCGAGTCGATGAGCTCCTCAAGCTTCGCCCGGGTGAGAGTCAGCTCCAGGTTCTTGGGACCTTTTGAATCGCTCGCGATGAAAGGCAGGCTTATCTGGCTGGTGACGGTGTTCGAAAGCTCAATCTTGGCCCTCTCCGCCCCCTCCCTGACCCTCTGCATCGCAGTCTGATCCGATCTCAGATCGATGCCAGTCTGGCCCCTGAACTGCGCGACGATCCAGTCAACGATCTTCTGGTCCATGTCCGTTCCGCCCAGCTGCGTATCCCCGCTGGTTGACAGGACCTCGAACACGCCCTCACCGATCTCCATCACGGTGACGTCGAAAGTCCCGCCGCCGAAGTCCAGTATGGCCACCTTCATGCTGCCCCCTTTGTCCAGCCCATAGGCCAGCGCGGCTGCAGTGGGCTCGTTGATTATTCGGATGACATCGAGGCCGGCGATTGTTCCAGCGTCCTTGGTGGCCTGCCTCTGGTTGTCATTGAAGTAGGCTGGCACGGTAATGACGGCCTTCTTCACCTCCTCCCCTAGGAAGGCCGAGGCATCATCCTTGATCTTCCTCAGTATCCTGGCCGAGATCTCCTGGGGGGTGTAGGCCTTGCCGCCTATCCTCACCGTGTAGTCGGTGCCCATCTTCCGCTTTATCCCCATGACCGTCCGATCAGGCTTCAGGGCGGCCTGCCTCCTAGCGGGCTCGCCAACCAGGACGGTCCCATCCTCCATAAAACAGACCACAGATGGGAACATCTTGCCCGCGTAGGTGGGTCCCTCTGCGCTGGGAACGATCACGGGTCGGCCGCCCTCCACGACGGCACATTGCGAGTTACTTGTTCCGAGATCAATGCCAACAATCCTAGCCAAGATCAATACCTCCGATCAACTGCCTGCCTTTCCAGATGAGACGGCAACCTTCGCGGGCCTCATGGTCCTCGAGTTCAGCAGGTACCCCCTCGCGTACTCCTGCACGATGATGTTCTCCGGGTGCTCATCGCTCGCCACTCGGCAAACCGCCTCGTGATACCTCGAGTCGAAGGGCTTCCCCACTGACTCTATGGGCATGAGCCCCTCCCTCTGAAGAATCCCGTTCAGCTGCTCCAGGGTCATCCTGACTCCCTTGACCAAGGGATCCGAGTCCCCTTTGCCGAGTCCCGCCCCTGCCTGCACCGCCCGCTCCAAGTTCTCCAGAACATCCACCAGGGACTTGACGATGTTCTCGGAGGCAAACCTGACGAAATCCTCCTTGTCCTTCTCCGTCCTTTTCCTGAAGTTGTCGAACTCGGCCTGCAGCCTGAGGAGCCTCTCAAGATACCCTTCAGCCAGCTTGGTCTGCTCGCCGAGTTTCCGCTGGAGGCCCTGGACCTGCTCCTCAAGCTCGTGGATCCTGTGCGCCTTTGGATGCGGCTTGGGCTTCTTCGATCTACCCACAGGCTCCTCCACGCCTTTCGGGTCCACAGAAGATCCCGCTCACCTTGTTCTGAGAATGACTTCCGGTGGCGGGTTTTTAATTTATCCTCAAAGGCCCGTTTCGGCCCTCCCGAGTCATCTCCTCAGGATGTTGATGATCGGATCCTGATACTCCCCATCCAAACGTATCCGCACGACCTGCATGATCGCCTCCGTCCCCCCCACCCTCGCGCCATTCACAGCCATTGAGAAGAACAGCCGATCATCCTTCCGCAGGTCTCGGAACCTCACCGTTCCCAGGGCCGGAAGATCATCGAGGGAGAAGGACCCGGGCTGGTCGATCACGGTAGGTGAATACGTTGTGGCGTTATCGTTGAGCTGGATCACGAGGTCCTGTATGGAACTCATCCGGTCCAGGAAGAACTCCGGGTAACCGGCGTAGAACTGGGAGAGGTTGCCCGCGGCATCGAAGATGAGGGCGAAGACCACGGGAATATCCATCCCGGCCTGCGGCGGTGCAAGGCCTTCCAGACAAGGAGAGTAGTCCAGCAGCAGAAGCTTGAGCCTCTTGTTCCCCCAGTCGAAGTCAACCTCTGCCTGCAGCACTTCCAGATCCACCACTTCGGAAAGGCTCCTCGCCTTCTCATCGAGGTCCCGTACCCTCTTGATGCGGAGGGCTTTCTCCTTCATCGTCAGGTTCTGCCAATCCGTGTAGTTGGCAACGAATGTCTGATTGCGCAGAACGGCGAACTTCAGAACCAGATCATGCACCGGCCTTCTGACAATCATGCTGAGGGTGTAGGGAAAGCGGTGTTCTTGGATTGGCAGACGACCCGCCGCTGGCACGTCCCAATCGTTCTTTAGGATCTCGATTGTTCTCTCAACCTTCTCCGTGAAGAGGAGGTTAACGAGGGCGCTGGAGACAATCGCTGCTATCGCGAGGGTCCCCAGAAGCCTCCTGTCCACCAGATCAAGCTCCCCGGCTGAGATCCATCGCTGCGGGACTCCACGTCATATAAAGGTCACGTAGCCCCCTCCCCCTCTCCCTCTCTAGCCTTGGCGCTGAGCAGAAGAACCTATGGTTTGGCTGCCCTACGCAGGCCCCGCGAGGTAGATGCTGGAAGACTCCCACGGAATCGTCTTCCTCAACCTCAGTCTTGTCTTCCTCAAAACAGCTTCGACCTCGTCAGGCGCCAGAAGAATCAGCTCAAACCAAGGGCCGACGAAGCTCTTGTATCTGACCCGGAGCTTCACAAGCCCGGCAGGACGGTGGGAGGAGAGATTCCTCGAGCGATAGCCATCGTCGACCGCGGTCCCCGGCTCGTTGGGATTCGACGTGTGTCCTATGAGGTGTCCACTCGGGGAGAGCACCCTCCTCACATCGGTCAGCATCTCGGTTGTTCTCTCCATGTCTCCGGAGATGCCCAGGCCGTTGTTCATGAGCAGAACGGCATCGAAGTTCCCCGCCTTGAAGGGGAGCCTGCGCGCGGATGCCAGCACAAGCAGCTTTCCCCCCCTTTCCCTGCAGACCCGCAGGACCAGTTTGGAGTTGTCAAGGCCAACTGCGAAAGCCCTCCGTTGGAGAGCCAGAAGATGACGGCCCGCCCCGCAGCCAATGTCCAAAGCCCTGGAATGTATGCCTGAGAGTGCCTCCACCTCCTCATCCCTCCAGTCCTGCTCGGTCTCAAAGTAGAGGTTGACGGGTTCCTCCATCAACACGCCGTCGTCCCTCTCTATCATGCAGGGATCGTGTCGGTTGCCTTTGTGGTAGTCCAAGACTGCAATCCCGAGGGAATCGAGGTCCATCGCAGAATGCTTGAACGCCAAAGGCAATAAGTCTTTCCGATGCCCGATGCCTGATGACCAAGATCGATTGCACTTAATACCCGGGGTGGCAGGCATGGCATGTGCGACGGAAATGGGGGATCGCCGCCTCCATCTGCGGACTTGCAGCATTCGCTGTATTTCTTGCTCTGTTTCGCCAGCCGATCTTCGCCCACGCCGGAATCTGTTGCCTTGTCCTAGCCACCGTCCTGTACCTGATTCCGGAGAGGGGAGGCGGAAGGTCAATGGTGTTCCCCCAAGGTCATCCGTTCTTCCGCCATCTGGTGCGCCTGAATTTCCTTGCCTCGTGCCCCCTGAGCGCCGTTTTTGTCTACATGGGCCTCGCGGTTGCGACCGGGGGTGGGTACGGACTTCTCGCCGTCCTAGCTGCAACCCGCGTTTTGCCCGACCATGCTTTGAGCTATGTTGTCCATCGATGGAAGAGGAACCTGCTGGAGGCCACGCCACCAGCGGGGCCCTTCTCTGGCATTGTGCAAAGCGACCTGCGCAAGGCTGTCGGTTACGTCCATGAGACCAGAACTCACTACAGGCTCTGGGGGGAGACCATCTACAATGTCTGGCTTGTGGACCCGTTGGCTGGGAAGCTTTTCCTGCCGTCGGTGACCGAGATCAGAGGCATCACCGAGCCACTCATCGAGGGAGCAAAGCTCGTTGCAGTCGGCCCGATCGCGAGAGCCTTGGGGATCACGGCGCTGCAGCCCGTGGCCTATGCGGTCATGCCCCCGGGCTGGAATCGGGGGATCGCCGAGTGGTTTGACTTCCTGTGGAGGAAATGTCGGAGGCGTCGCATCCTTCGCTCGGCCGCGAACTCGACGCTGTACCTCATTGCCATCGCCTTCCTTTGCTGGTCTGTCTCCAGCATCGGAGGCGGGACCACGAGCATGATGGCGATCTCGCTTCTGTCGGGCCCGTTCCTGAGCGTCTACTCGCACAAATCCCTGAGGGAGTCCGCCAACTATGATATCTCCGGCTACTTCGAGCCAAGATGGCACACCTTGCCAGGGGACGCCAAGGAACGCAGGCTGCAGCATCTCAGGCGGCTTGCGGAATCGGGGCAAGTTAGCGAGGAATATGTGCACCTGATGGAGACGGCAGCGGACCGGCTGTAGGCTAGCCGTCATCCGTCTTTATGCGGGCCTTCAGTCCAAGCTGCTCCATTTCCTGGGCTATGCGCTCCACGATCGACTTCAAGGCGGAGTGTGGAACCAGAGCGTCCTCGCGATCCCTGATGTTGCTTATCGTGATCTTGCGCCCTCCCGTTTCCAGCTGAACGCCGCCCTTCTCGCAGACCACAATTGAACAATTCGCTTGTTACGGTTTATTAGCTCTCTTGTAGCAGGAGCCTGTTTGCCTAACGTTCATCACGCCAACCTGCAGGGCGGCTCAACTCCTCACCGATGTCCACGATCTTGGGGATGACGCGCTGCAACCAGAGCTTTGATGAAGGCCCCCGATCAAATGATTGGGCGGGTCGCACCGATGCTACGAGGGACGTCTGGTCCGCCTTCGCGTCCCGATCGCCTCCAAGGCCCTGTGGAGGACCTCGTCGATGGTTGCATTGGCGTCTATCAGGATCATCCTAGTTGGGAACCGATTAGCGTTCCTGCAGATCCTCAGGTACTGGGCCCTCACCAGTGCCAGGAAGTCCTCCTTCTCGAACTTGTCTGTCCTCGAGCACCTCGAGAACGCAATTCCCGGCTCGACATCAAGGATGAGGCAGACATCGGGGAGGCGGAGCGACCTCCACCTGTTCGCCCGAAGGATCTCGTCCCACTTTACCCCCTGAGCGCCCTGATACGCGAGAGAGCAGTAGATGGATCTGCTTGACACAAGCGTCTTGCCCTGTGACAGCCACTCCGCGACCCTGGGCTTGAGCAGCCACCTGTCCGACGCAAAAAGAAGGACATCCGTCCAAGGATCCTCGCTGTGCGCAAGCAGCTTCTTCACGAAATCGTGATAGGGCTCGGCGAACCCAAGTACATCCTTCCCCTGCAGGGCAAGATGGTCCATGAGCATTCTCTGGAGCGTGGTCTTCCCCGATCCGTCGATGCCGCCTATCGCGATGTACGTTGCGCGCCCCTCCTACTGCGCTATCTCACCAAGGACGCAGCCCGCGGTCAGGCAATCACCCAAACCAACGGTGTTGAGGGTGACCTTGGAGAGAAGGCAGGGCGTGACCACTGCCGAGGCCTCCTTGCCCCTGAGCTTCACGCGCCAGATGCCCTCGTCTGCCCCCTTGCCCAAGGCTCCGAACCGCTCACACATGCCCAAGCCGATCTGGGAGGCTTCCAGAACACCATCAGAGATCAGTCTCTTCAGATCGCGAGAGCTCCCAAACTCGCCCGAGTGCGCGCGGTTCTGCGCCGAAAGGACACCAAGCATCTGGGAATCCCGGATCACCTCGGGCGGCACGCCGTAGCTGTCCTGCACGAGCGACACAATGAAGTCCTTGCTGTGCACCAACAGCTTGCCTATGCCGTATGATGAAGCGAACCTGAACATCCCCTCGGCGATGCTCTTGGGGTCGTTGGGCCTGATCTGACCGGTTGCCAGGACGGACTGCAGTTCGTCCTCGTTCATGCCTAGGCTGTCGGACACCCGACACGCCATCCTCAACACATCCCTGCGAATGGCTTCGTCTTGCATGTCCGCCAGCTCGAAATGGACCTTCAGCCCCGGGTTCTTCCCCTTCCACCCCGCCACCAGACCCAGCGCCTCGCGCAGCCTGTCAAGGTACGTCGTGCCGTCCGGATACGATCTCTTGAGCATGTGAAGTCCCGTGAGGACAAGCTTGTCCATCTCCCCTATCTTCTCATCGACCGCTTTCGCGAAGGCCGGATCGATCGCTATCCTGCCGTTGTAGTCATCCGCGTTGGCGATGAAGCGGTTGTTCCTTGGAGAGGCAATCCTCTGCCCGCGCCACTCAAAGCCCATCCCCTCCTTGAACTCAAGGATCAGGTGGACGAGCTCTCGATCGTCCCGGGACGCTTCTCCGGGGCGGGAGAAGACGACCTGCCCGCCCTTCAGGACGGGGAGGAGGATGTTCTCCCGATCAAGAAACAGCCTTGCCTGTTTCTCCGGAAGCTGGACGGCATGCGGGATCACGAACCTGGCGCCGAGAGCGGAGAGGGCATTGGCCATTATGCCAGCGTTCCCGCCCATGCGGTACTGGTCAATCGGGAGGTTGCACACTATCCATTGGTAGGTGGCTTGATCGTAGATCATGTACTCGCCACCCGACCCCCTTTCGATGAAGTGCATCAGTCCAGCCAGAAAATCCGCCGGGCTGTCGATGCGGCCAGGAGGGGAGTCCCTGCGCAGGAAGGCCTCGTCCGACAATCCAGGGTGGGAGCCCAACAGGGTACCTACGCGCTTGTCGCTTAGGTTGATTATGCCGTCGATATTTGTGTTGAAGGCCACGGCAAGCCCCTGGGAGGAAGGCAACCTTCTCTGGAAGTTGTGGACCGCCTCCGAGTAGAGCCTGAGCCAGTTCACCGCCGCCATGCATCCCAAAACCCACCTCGCGCCGGCATTGAAAAGTCTAACCGAACCGGCTACGCCGAAACATGCCCAGATCCCCGAAAAATACATTTATGAGGGCTAGGCGTCGACCGAACGCAATCGCGCTTAGGTTCGGGTCCAAGTCCGCCGCGATCCAAGCGGGCAGCACCGGTGTTCCTGAGGTGGACTTGGCTGGAACCCGAGTAGGAGGGTTGCGACTTGGCAATCACCGATGAGATCGTGGACCTTTACTCGTCCGTCTTGAACGGGTCCCTGGGCCGCTACGCAGGGATCGTGGGGGCGCCTGCAATAGACCTTCTCGTTAAACCTGCTATCCAGAGGGCCCAGAAGGAGCACAAGTTCCTGGAGGCCGTGGAGGTTAAAGGTGGGAGGCTGGCAGCGAAGGAAATGTCCGTGGATATCGAGGTACTCAAGAGCGGGTTCGACACCCTGACCAAAGCGCTAGTGGACAGCCTGTCGTACGTTTTCGGGCCTGATGAGGTGATCGCGGAGACCCGGAAGATCTACGGCGAGATCTCCAAGTCCAGACAGCAACTGATCCAGGATGCCAAGATCACCAAGGGCCTTCCGGCGTTCCTTTCCGAAGAGAGCTGGGAGGAGGTGTGAAGATGGGAGTCCTCGCCGGCTTCAAATCAAGGTTGTCCGGGAAGCCCACCTTGGAGCAGTTCGAGAAGAAGACCATCGGTCTGCCGCCCGAGGAGGCTGGCCCGAAGTGGGTGGAGTTCGCAAAGGACCACGAGGAGCTCAAGCCCGACGATGCCATGTACGGGTTCAGGAAGGCCGCCGCGCTGTACCGTCAGGTCGGCGATATGAAGGGTTTCGTCGAGCAGTCCCTCAACTATGCAAGGGCAGCGGAGAGGGTACCGGAGTACGCCATCGCGGGCGATGGGTTCAGGGTCGCCGCGGAGTCCCAGAAGGAGGGATCGGAGCAGAACTACGCCAAGGCGGGAGAGAACTACCACAAGGCCGGGGAGAAGGCAGAGGCAGATAGGCATACGACCCTCGCATGCGACATGTATGCCGCGGCTGCTGATTCCTACGAAAGGGCAAAGGACTACCAGAAGGCGATCGAGGATTACCTCCGATCCACCGCCATAAGCGAGAGAAAGAAGCACCTCATCAGGGTCGCAAGGGACTACGGCAAGGTCGCCGAGAACTATCTTCGGCTCAAGGACTACGACAAGTCGGCCGAGTTCTTCCTCAAGCACGCCGAGGCCGAGACGAGCAGGGCCAACGTCGCCTACTCGGACGGTTTCTCCCGCGCAGGCGCAGCCTACGTGAGGGCCGGGAAGCTGGACAAGGCGGCAGAGGCCTACCTCAAGCATGGGGAGTTCTCGAACGAGCCGGCCTATGGATACAGGAACGCGGCCCAATGCTACCAGAAGCTAGGGGATTCTGAAAAGGCGGTCGAGTACTACCTGAAGGCGGCGGAGGACGACATCCCCAAGGGGAGGACGTTTGTGGCCGCGGAGGTGCTCAGGCTGACCAGGAGCGTCGCCAAGGACAAGGCGAACATCGATGCGAAGATACAGGAAACGAGGGTTCCGCCCGGCTTCGAGAAAGCGGCATTGGCCTTCCGGAAGACCCTGGAGAGGGAACTGCAGCGCAAAGGGCTTCCCACCGGCCCCTAGCCGGTTGCAGGCCCCCTCCTGCGAAGTTGATGGACTTGGAACTAGCATGGGCGAGGTATCTTAGGCCAACCAGAGTCTTCCTCATCGCAGCCGGCCTGGGCCTGCTCGTCGGGATTGGACTTTCGGTGCTGGCCCGGCCCATCCTCAATGCCCTTGAGCATGCCCTCTACTTCAGAATCACCAAGCCCCTCGAGATAATACAGGGCCCTCTGTCGGGCATAGTGGGAACCGAAGCCGTGACGGCCTTCTACCTGTTGGGGAACAACATCCTGGTCTCCTTCATCGCGGCCTTCGGCGGCGCGGCCCTGATCCGGTACACGCTGAAGCCGGACCAGGAATCCTACAGGAGGCAGAGCCGCCTGACCAGCCTTCTTCGGAGGCTGATCGGGGAGGGAAACCAGACCTACAAGGAGCCCTCCGTACTCGCGTTCCTGCTGCCCCTCGCGGTCGTGTTCGTGAACGGCGGTGTCTTCGGCCTCTTCTCGGTGAGCAACGGCCTGTCCTGGAAAGAGCTGTACGTCTACTTTGCCTACGTCCTTCCCCACGGCGCGGTGGAGCTTCCGGCGGTCATCCTGGCAGCAACGATTGGGTATGCGACCGCGGTCAGGCTTGACTCATATCTGGAAAGGGGGGATCTTGAGGGCTTCTTCAAATCAGCAGGCAGCACTCTGAGGTCCAAGCGGTCATGGGGGCTCTTCTCCTTGGTCTGCCTCATGCTGGTCCTCGCGGCGATGATCGAGGCGTACGTCACACCTGCCGTCGGGAGGACGGCATTCCAGAACTCATACTTCGCCCTCGAAGTGCTCAACGAATCGGTCCCAGCCAGCGAGCCAGCCTTCCTGATCCTCTGGGCGTCCTTCGGGGCCACGATCACCTTCCACAACGGCTCAGCCTCGGGGGCGCCGCTCCCGGTTGAGCTCTTCGGCAGCGAGCGATATCCCTTCGAAGTTGACGGACGCAGGGTCGGACCCTCGGAGGTCGTCACTGCCTCCAAGCTTGAGGTGCCCGATGACGTCCCAGGCCTTCTCTTGAAGTTTCAGGTGAGCAACGCCAGCGGCGCCACGCTGGTACAGGTGCTGGCATCCTGCAGGAAGCTCAGGGACGAAGCCAACCTGACGGTGCTGCCATAGCGGAAGCCGACGACGGGGCTGTGGCGGCGCAAGTAAGAGTTAATAGCCAACATCCGGAGGTATGTTTCTCGGCCGGGGTCTGTTCAACACGGGTCCTGGCCGATGCACAGGAAGGCAACTTGCGGCCAACCCGGCGGACTAGGCGGGAGGCTAGGCGTCTCCTGTCACCCGAAATCGTCTATACGCGGGGCTGAATGCCGCGGGGCGGTTCGGCCGTGGGACGTTGGGCCCGGGTCCCGAACGTTGACTCTCCGTCCCTCAGGGCCGGTGGATGTGGGGCCCTCTTCGAAGGAAGGCGGTAACCACATTTGCTTTCCGAACCCCACCAGGCCGGGAACGGAGCAGTGGTAGGAAAGACGCGCGGCGCTTGAGGGGCAACGGGGACGAGGTAGGGCTCGATCAGCCCGCGTCCTACGACGGGCCCACCCTCGGAGGTTCGTCGGGGTCGAAGCGGGTTGCCAGATAGATGGATGGATGGATATGAGAAGGGACGGAGTTCTACGTCTCTGACTACAATGACGTCGCTCTGGAGAGGGCCCACCTCCCCGAGCGAGTAGCCATTTTTGACACCACGTTGAGGGACGGCGAGCAGACGCCGGGCGTCTCCCTGACCGTGGACGAGAAGATACGCATCGCTTCTGCGCTGGATGAGCTGGGCGTGAACACCATAGAGGCGGGATTCCCAGCGACCTCGCCAGGAGAGCTGAAGGCCATCTCCGAGATAGCCTCGCTTGGGCTGAAGAGCGAAGTCTGCGCACTTGCGCGATCCTCCCAACAAGACATCGACTTGGCGCTGGGCACCGGGGTCGGCTGCATTCACACCTTCATCGCGACCTCGGACATCCACCTCAAGCACAAGCTGAAGATGACGAGGGACCAGGCATTGCAGAAGGCCGTCGAGGGCATCACCTATGCCAAGGAGCATGGAGTCGTGGTCGAGTTCTCCGCCGAGGATGCCACCCGGACCGAACTCGGATACCTGCTCAGGGTCTATGCCGCTGCCCAGGATGCGGGCGCCGACAGGATCAACGTCCCGGACACGGTGGGCGCCATGATACCCAAGGCCATGGGATACCTGGTCGGTCGGATAGCCCAGTCAACGAAGGTTCCCATCTCGGTCCATTGCCACAACGACTTCGGCATGGCCGAGGCCAACTCGCTGGCATCGGTTGAGAACGGCGCAAGCCAGATCCACGTAACCGTCAATGGGCTTGGGGAGAGGGCGGGGAACGCCTCTCTGGAGGAGGTGGTCATGTCGCTCCATTCCTTCTACGGCATCAAGACCAGCATCGCGACCCGGAGGATCTGCCCGACCTCCCAGCTCGTCTCGCGGCTCACGGGCATTCCCGTGCAACCCAACAAGGCCATCGTGGGGGAGAACGCCTTTGCCCACGAGTCCGGCATACACGTCCACGGCGTGCTGAGATCTGCGGCGACCTATGAAGCCCTGACCCCTGAGATGGTCGGGAGCACCCGGCGGATCGTCCTCGGCAAGCACACCGGCGCCCACGCCATTTCGGCCAAGCTTGGCGAGATGGGGATCCGGACGACGGAGGCGCACGTATCGGAGATCAGCCAGCGGATCAAGAAGATAGGCGACATGGGCAAGAGGATCACCGATGCAGACCTCGTCGCCATAGCCGAGGCCGTCATAGGCAAAGTCCCCAAGGGCAAGCGGAGGCTGGAACTGGTCAACCTAACGGTGGTTACCGGAGACAGGACGATACCAACAGCATCCCTGGCGTTGATCGTGGATGGGAAGCAAGTTGAGGGATCCAGCATAGGCGATGGCCCGGTTGATGCGGCCATAAGGACCATAAAGGATGTCGTCAAGGAGTTCGGAAAGGTCGAGCTTAAGGAGTATCGGCTGGAGGCCATCACGGGCGGCAGCGACGCGGTCGCCGAGGTCACGGTCAAGGTGACCGACGATCTGGGCAACCTGACCACGGCACGCGGCGTGAGCACGGACATAGTCATGGCCAGCGTCGAGGCCATGATTGAGGCAATAAACAGGCTGTACGCCAAGAGAAAGAAGGAAGGAGGAAAGCCAAGTGACTGAGACCATCAACGGAGCCGAGGCCCTCATCAGGGCCTTGGAGGCAGAGAAAGTCAAACACATCTTCGGCCTCCCAGGCGGGGCCATCCTCGACGTGTACGACAGACTGTACGACTCAAAGATCAGACACATACTGGTACGCCACGAGCAAGTGGCCGCGCATGCGGCGGACGGCTACGCCAGGGCGAGCGGAGCGGTGGGGGTCTGTTTCACCACCTCGGGGCCCGGCGCGACAAATCTGACAACGGGAATCGCCAACGCCTTCTACGATTCAATTCCGGTCATCGCGGTGACAGGCCAGGTCCCCACCAAGATGGTTGGCAACGACTCCTTCCAGGAGGCGGACACCATCGGGATCTTCATGCCCATAACGAAGTACAACGTCATGGTCAAGGCCGGGTCCGAGATACCCGAGGTCGTGAGGAAGGCCTTCATCATCGCGACCAGCGGGCGCAAAGGGCCGGTCCACATTGACCTTCCCAAGGACACGCAGCAGCAGAAGATGGAGTTCGAGTACCCCCCGGTTATCAGGATCATGAAGCGAATGGCCGTCCCCCAGGGACACCCAGGTCAGATAAAGAAGGCGGCCCAGATGCTCGCAAACGCCGAGCGACCGGTCATCATCTCGGGCGGAGGGATCATTGCCTCCAACGCTTCGAAGGAGCTGGTGAAGCTCGCGGAATACCTGATGATCCCGGTTGGCGTCACATTGATGGGAAAGGGCTCGTTTCCCGACACCCACCCGCTGTCACTGGGCATGTTCGGCATGCACGGCAGGAAGATTGCCAACGACATCCTGAGCGACGCGGACGTCGTGGTCGCTCTGGGCATGAGGTTCGCCGACCGCGTGACGGGGGATGCGTCCACGTTCTGCACAAACGCAAAGATCATCCACGTCGACATCGACGCGGCCGAGATCGGCAAGAACGTGCGACCGGATATCCCCATCGTCGGCGATGCTAGACAGATCCTGTCCAAGCTCACCTCTGAGATATCCAAGCTCAAGCCAACGAAGAAGACGGCGTACGCGGAGAAGGTCAAGGAGTTCATCAAGGAGTGCGCCTGCTGCCAGGACTACGAATACGACGAGAAACCCATCAAACCCCAACGCGTCATGAAGGAGCTGAACGCGCTGATAGACGAGGACACGATCGTGGTCACCGAGGTCGGCCAGTGCCAGATGTGGAGCGCCCATTACCTCAGGATCGACCGCCCGGGCGGATGGATATCCTCGGGCGGCCTCGGGACGATGGGTTTCGGCTTTCCCGCATCCATAGGGGCAAAGGTGGCCCGGCCGGACTGCAAGGTCATAGACATTGCCGGGGATGGGAGCTTTCAGATGGTCCTCCAGGACCTCGCCACATGCATCATCGAGGACATACCCTTGGTCGTCTGCGTCATGGATAACAGGACCCTGGGCATGGTCTACCAGTGGCAGGATCTCTTCTACAACAAGAGGACCTCGGCCACCCTCCTGGACCACGCCGGAGTGGGGAAGGGCAGGGCGGTGCCCGAGGTGCCGGACTTCGTGAAGGTCGCGGAAGCCTACGGTGCCAAGGGGGTGAAGATCGATTCGCCGGGCGAGGTCGGCCCGGCCCTCCGTGAGGCCCTTTCGAGCGACATCGTCACTGTCGTTGACATAAAGATAGACAAGGATGAGAAGGTGCTGCCCATGGCAAGGGCTGGCGGATCCATAGCGAGCATGATCCTCTCGGGCAGATGCCGCAAGGAGCCCTACCGATTCACGGGGTGATTGACTTGGAACGAACTCGGATAATCGCGGCCTTGGTCGAGAACAAGCCAGGGGTCCTGCACAGGATCGCGGGCCTGTTCAGCCGGAGAGGCTTCAACATCGAGTCCATAGCGGTTGGAACCACCGAGAACGAGAACGTCTCCCGGATGACCATCATCGTGCGGGGCGACGACCGGATGCTGGAACAGGTGGAGAAACAGCTCAACAAGCAGGTCGACGTGATCAAGGTTTCCGATATAGATAGGGGCAACAGCGTGGTCAGGGAGCTCTGCCTCGTCAAAGTCAACGCAAAGGACGAGCAGAGCAAGCTTCTGTTGATGAACTACGCCGAGATCTTCAGGGCCAAGATCGTTGACGTCAACACCACCACCCTGACCCTTGAGATCACGGGGGACGAAGAGAAGGTCGACGCACTCATCAACCTCCTCAGGCCCCACGGAATCCGAGAGATGGCCAGGACGGGCACCGTCGCAATGGCCCGTGGGCCCAAGTCCACGGAGATCCCCGAGGGACGCTAGAAGCCACTCCAAGCGGGCTGGTCGGAGATCACTCAGGCAGAGGAGGATATCCGCGTCACGGAAACCTCCCGATAGAGACGTCTCCTGACCATCAGCGTCCAGAGCGCAAAGCCGGCAACTAGGGACGCGCCGCTCACCGCGAGCCATTCGACGACGTATATCCACAGCAGGGCCCTCTCCTTGAGCCTGATGGCCTTGTCCCCCAGTCCGCCCATCCGTCTCAGCGCCTCCTCCATCTTCTCGGATGACCCCTGGTATTCCAGATTAAGGTACAGCTGCCTTGCCTCGTGAACGGCATCCGATATCTCGACCAGTCCCTCCGTGATCGACGCGGTGTTGGCCCCGAACCTATCTATGAAGTCGACCAGGGATAGGACATACAGCTGGGCCGAGTTGAACTCGCTGAACTTCCTTCGAAGCCAGTGCACGATGACGACGTCCTCCGGGAGCTTCCTCCCTCTGCTGAAAAGAAGCTCGGCCACCACCATGTCAGGGGCGTAGGCATTGTACCCCGTGTCCCAGTACCCGCCGATCATGTCTTGGTGGGTCCAGGTGATGCCCCTCCCGTACTGCCAGTACATCGTGTGGGGGATCCACCCAGGGCTCTCGAAGCGCGGGTCCGGGTACGTCCCGGGGTAGCCGTATCGGTACGGGCCGACCGAGTACGTCGTCACGACGGCACCGGGCTTTGGTATCGCGAGGTTGGTCCCGTAGCCCATGAAGGAAGACTCTGCGCCGGGCAGGCCTATGTAGGGCTTGAAGATCGGCTCAACTTGGGGGTTTGTGTTTATCACGACCCGCATTGGGCCAGACCACGTGTAGTCGACGCTGATGACGACGTCCGCATCGTTGGGGAAGGCGTCCGAGAGGACCGACTGGGCCCATGCCGTCGACAAGTCGGCGGAGACGCTCATGACGCTCCTCGTCTGCATGCCCCCGAGGCCATCTTGGTAGATCGCATCGTACAACATCTTCTGTTGTTCGGGCCTGAGGACGATGATCTCCATGTTCAGTAGCATCATGTACTCGTACTCCAGCAGCTTCTCGTAGGAGCGCGGGAAGTATAGCCTGACCATCCTGTAGAGCTCCTCGTACGTCCATCCCGCGTGGGCCCGTGCTGGTATGACCGTTGGATCGGTCAGGGGATCGGCCATGAGCCAAGCTGAGACGATAGGAACCGAGCCCACGTGGCCGGCTACGATTACCTTCGCAGGCTTGGCCTCCTCCCCCCACACGAGAGAAGGTGGCAACGAAAGGAGGATGAGGATGATGACGACCTGTCCCAGCCGCAATCAGACCCGACCGAAGGGCCGCTCCCCGGGCGCCTCATAAATTTTCCGACAGCCAATCCGAGGTGGCAGCGCCGCCGTCCCTGCCTCGCATCAAGGCGGAATAACCCATTCGAGTTGGCCCAGCGAACCCAGCTGCACCGCCGCCGGGATCCTGGTAGTTGGTCTCTTGCCTCGACCCCGCGGGTGGTTGGGACATGCACCCGGCAGCGACCGGGTTTTGACAGGCTTTGGGCTCCTCTGCCGGCCCTACTCCTTGAGCCAGGACATCATCGCCCGGATGCGTGCCCCGACCTCTTCCATTTGGTGTCGGGACTCGATCCTTTCTAGCGCCCTGAACCTGGGCCTCCCTGCCTGGTTCTCGAGGATCCACTCTGTAGCGAACTCGCCGGATCTTATCTCATCCAGGATCGCCCGCATCTCGTCCTTGGTGTCCTCGTCGATCACCCGTTTGCCCCTGGTGAGGTCGCCGTACTCGGCGGTGTCGGAGACGCGCCTGCGCATGCCCATGATGCCATCGGCTTGTATCATGTCGACGATCAGCTTCAGCTCGTGGCAGACTTCCAGGTACGCACACTCCGGCTGATATCCAGCCTCCACCAGGACATCGAACCCGGTCTTGATCAGCTCGGAGACGCCGCCGCAGAGCACCGTTTGCTCGCCGAAAAGATCGGTCTCGGTTTCCTCCGCGAAGGTGGTTTCGAGAACCCCGGCCCGCGTGCAGCCCAAGCCCTTGGCGTAGGCCAAGGCGAGGTTCAGGGCTTTCTTGCTGGGGTTCTGGTGAACGGCCACCAAGGCAGGCACGCCCTTCCCCTGCTCGTACATCCTGCGCACAAGGCTCCCCGGGCCCTTCGGCGCGACCATGAAGACATCGACGTCCCCGGGGGGGATGATTTGGTTATAGTGGATGTTGAAGCCATGGGCAAACACGAGGGCCTTGCCGGGCGCAAGGTGCTCGGCTATCTGGTCCTTGTAGACCTTCGGCTGGACATCATCCTGGGTCAGGATCGCGATCACATCGGATGCCTTGGCCAGCTGGGGGGTGGCCATTACCTTCCACCCCAGTTTCTCAGCGCGCTTCCAGGCCTCGCTTCCCGGGAGCTCGCTCACGATCACTTTCACCCCGCTGTCCTTCAGGTTCATCGAGTGGGCGCTGCCCTGTATGCCGGCCCCGCCCACTATCCCGACGGTCTTCCCTGTGAGGTGGGAAAGATTCGCATCTTTGTCGTAGTAGATGACGGCCATCTTTTGCCCCTCTGTTCAGACGATGGAAGCGTGGAGCTTAAAACTATAACTCGGATCGGGCGAAGGAAAGCGACGTTCCCAGCACCGTCGATCAGGCAGCGCAATGCCCGTGAAGGCCACCGGAGCTTGTTGAGTCAGCCAGCCGAGAGGGTGTTCGGTCACGAGTGCAGCGTGGTAAGGAAGCAACAGCGCACATGGCTCTATCCGGATGCCAACAACCCCCTCATCATCTGTTTCACCATAGACATTTCTAGCGTTTCACCCAAGACCCTCCCAACGGGCCAGGTCCCGTTGGACGTGACCGTATGAATAGGAAGCTTGCGATCGGCTTGGCTGTCGTCGTTGGGGCGATGCTGGCTGTTGTTGTCTTCTACCAGCTACAATCGACTGGCGCGGACTCCGCACCTTTCTCGATCGTGGTGGTTCCCACCCATGTAAGGGAAAGCGCCCCCGGCCAGAGATGTGTTCTGCTGGTGACGGTCAAGGATGAGGGTGAGGGCCGCGGGGCAGGCAAACCCGTCAGCATATCAGCCGATGCCATTGGCGCAACTGTGCACATCGAACACGAACAGATCCTGCCCGGGGAGGTGGCCGAAGTCAGCGTGGTTCCCAGCGACACGATGGTTGAGAGGAACATTACGGTGACGATCAATGGAAAGCGCGGGATTGAGGAGAAGGCAACGGCAACGATCCCCGTCGTGGAATGGAGCAACGAAGAGCCTGAGCTCGCCCCGCAGATAAGGGACATGTTCATCTCCTGGCTGGAGGCCAACCACCCGGAGCTGAACATAACCGGCCAGATCGAGTGGTCCGGCACGCTCGTCACGCCGAGGTTCCTCGTGGTGACTCACTACCTGTACTTCTCCGAAGAGTGGGAGATGCACGTCTACTGGCACGTAATGATCGAGCCCTACAACTGGGCAAGGATCGAGCTGAGGCAGCGGTTCAAGGAGCTATCCCCGTCACACGCCTTCGAGATGTCATCCTACACGAGCGCGCCTGAGCCCTACGCAATCGAGCCCCCCGAGGAACTGTGGCGGTAGGTTCGCTAGGCCTTCCCGCCCTCCCGCAGAACTGGGATCCTTGGCCAGCGCGACGCCAGCCACCGCGTGTCAGCAATCGCTGCCGCCATCCAAAAGAGAAATCAACCGTGGAAGCAAGCCAGGGTGGCATGTTCGCCGGAATTGGCACATCCACGTGGACATTCGTCTCCCGACCCATAGTGGACTCCCTCGAGCCGATCGAGCGGATGGGGTTCAAGTCCGTCGAGATATGGGGCATCGATCCCGCCCACTTCAACCTCGACTCCAGCAAGGACGTCAACGCCCTGCGGGATCACCTGTCCGCCTTCCGCCTTCGAGCTGAATCCCTCCACATGCCCTTTGGCAGGGAGCTTGATATTTCCAGCCCCGACCCGAGGGTCAGGGCAGGGGCGGTCAGAGCCATGATACGCCACCTCAAGGCGGCTTCGAGGATCCCCGTCGGAGAGGTGGTTGTGCACCCGGGGCATGCAAGGCAGGCAGGAGAGGAGCCCAGGAGGTACAGGATGGCGGTCGCAAGCCTTGAGCGGATCTGCTCGGCGGCTCATGCCCTCGGAATCCGTGTGTCTGTGGAGAACCTTCACAGCGTGGGCCAGCTGGCATTCTGCGACACGCTCCCCAAGACCCTGCACCTCGTCAGATCGGTCGAAGGCTTCACACCCGGCATCTGCGCGGACACCAGCCACGCCAACCTAATGGGCGGGGTCGCCGAGGAATTAGAGATCTGCGGGGCCTCCGTGCGGAGAACACACATCTCCGACAACCTCGGCCACGATGACGACCATCTACCGCCTGGTGATGGGCAGATCAACTGGCAGGCAGTGCTCACCAGTTTGAAGCGCATTTCCTATAGGGGGTCCCTGATGCTGGAGATCAGCGGCCACGATGGCCCGGAGAGGGCGCTCTTGAGAGCCAACTCCAACCTCAAGAGAATCGTCTCGGAGTGGAGGGGATAGCATAGGGGCCAACCTCATCCCACCCTACCTCGGACGGGAGCAAGCAAGGATAGTGGACGCCCACGTGCACATCTGGTCCGAGAAGGACATCCCGATCGTAACGGCAGAGGCGAGGAGGCTCGGCATCGACCGGATATGCGTCTCCTGCCTGGCCGACTGGGATTGGACATCCTCCAAGGATCCCCAGGCCGGGAACGCCATGGTCTTTGCGGCTGCAGACCGCCATCCGGAGATCCTTGGATACGTGTATGTAGACCCGCGGCAGGGGCAGGAAGCCCTGAGGCAGATCGATGCCTACCTTGATCACCCCGCCATGATGGGGGTCAAGCTCTGGATATCATGTCCTGCGAACGACCCCGTCGTACATCCCATCGCCGAGGCCGCGTCTCGGGCCGGCCTGGTGGTGCTCGTGCACTCGTGGCGCAGGGGAACGAGGCTCTCCAAGGGCTACCAGACCCTACCGCGGCAAGTCGCGGAACTCGCCCTCAGCTTTCCCGAAGCTCCCTTCATCATGGCCCACATGGGCGGGGACTGGGAGAGCGGGATTCTGGAGGTGGCGAACGCCAAGAACCTCCTTGTTGATACCAGCGGCAGCATCAACGAGGCCGGCATGGTTGAGAAGGCCGTCGAGATCCTAGGCGCGGATCGGGTGGTCTATGGTTCGGACGCCCCGGGCGCCGGCTACCTGCCCAATCTGGGCAAGATCCTCTCAGCCGAAGTGCGCGATGCCGACAAGCTCAAGATACTCGCGGGGAACATCGACGGCCTGCTGGTACGGGGAAAGCGCCGGAGCCGGCACAAGGAAACGTTGTCACGCCTGAAGCATGGGAAGGCTTTGCATGGAGATACGAGAAAGGGTTCACTCAGTGCTTGAAGGGGAGATGCCGGACAGGCTCCCCCTTCTGATATACTCGGGCCACCTGCCCAGGGGAGCTTTCGAGCGCAGGATGAGGAATATGGGGCTGGGCCTGGACGTCCGGTGCACCGTCTATAGATCCCACACACCCAACGTCAGGAACGAGACCAGGACCGTCGGAGACTACACGGACACGGAGACCATCACTCCGGTGGGGAGGCTGAACTCACGGCGGCGTATCAACCTGAAGTTCCAGCTCACGGGCGGAAGCTGGGTCGTCAAGCATCCCGTGGCCAGCCCCGAGGATATGGAGGTAATGGAGTTCGTCATCCAGGACACGATCTACGAGCCCCAGTACGATGACTACCGGCAGCTTGAAGGCGAGCTGGAGGGCGACGGTGTGGTGACGGTCGGGGCGCCGTACACCCCGCTGATGCAGGTGATAGTTGGCTACATGGGATACAGGAACTTCGCATTTGCCTACAGGCGGGACCGGAAGTCTGTTGAGAGCATCCTAGACGTCCTGGACAAGAAGTACCTGGAGCTGTACAGGATAATCGCGGAATCGCCCGCCGAGATAGTTAGGATAGGTGACAACATTGACGAGCTCATGGTGCCGGCACACCTTTTCGAAAGGCATTGCCTTCCCTACTACGACAAGTACGCTAGGATCCTGAAGAGGGCCGGCAAGAAGGCCATCTCCCACATGGACGGAAGGTTGAGGTCCCTCAAGGATCTGATCGGGGCAACCGAGCTCGACGCCATCGAGGCCTTCACGCCCCCGCCCATGGGCAACCTTCCCATAGCCGAGGCCAGGGAGGCTTGGAGGGGCAAGGCCCTATGGCTTAACTTCCCCGAGACGGTCCTGCTGCAGCCAGCCGAGGATATCCGCAAGTACACCCTGGAACTGATGAGGGAGATGGGCAACGGCGCGGGCTACATCATCGCCATAACGGAGGACATCCACCCCGACCACTACAGAAAGGCCATGGAGACCCTAACCGGAATCATCCACGAACATGGCAATCTGCCACTACATCTACCGCCCTCGTAGGCCCCCCTGCCACTGTGTTGACCCCGGCGGACAAACCCTGACTCCATTGAGAGCCACACGCCAATATGGACGCAGCTGACTTTACTGCATTCGCTTTTCCCACTCACAGACTTTCTCCGGCGAACATAGTACAAGATTCATCCTTTGCATTAGGATGGAGAGAGCCGTGATCGTCAAGGGCCATGTACTGCTGAGAGGTGACATTGGTTCAGAGGAATGTGTGGCGCTGGTGGACACCGGCGCAAGCATGACGGTCATCGATCGAGGCATGGCCGAGAGGCTCGGCGCCACGTGCGTGCGGAGGAAGCGGTCCCTCGTCAGCGCCACCGGGCACAGACTCGAGGGGGAGGTTGCCATCCTCAGGGAGTTGATGATCGAAGGGGAGACCCTTGACTACGAGAAGGTCCTTGTGGTGGAATTGGGCGACGAGGTGAAAACGGCCCTAAGAAAGCTCGATTTGTGTGACTCCCTCATTCTGGGAGTCACAACCGCGGAGCTTGCGAACTCCATCCCCGACACCTCCACGGGCAGGCTGAGAAAGGTTGAGGCATTCCTCTTCCAAGAGGTCAAACCGGCCTCCGCATACAACCCTATGCTGTTCATGGCCAGGCCGGACGATCTGCCCTTTCCGAGGCTGGCCTACCCGCTCTGTATCAGCTTGGTCAGCCTGACCTCCTTGTAGAGACGCCTTCTGACCATTACCAGCCACAGCACGGACCCGCACAGGATGAAGGTACCCGTGACTGCGCACCACTCGACCACGAACATCCAGAAGGTGGCGGCGTCCCTTGCCTTGATCGCTTCCTCGATGGCCTTGTCACACAGTTCCAGGACGCCGGCATAGGCTTCGAGGGCTTCCTCCATGCTACACTCCACATAGAGATCGGCCGCCTTCTTCTTCTCCTGCTGGATCTCTCCTGCCAGTTTGATCAAGCCAACGCTGTTGCCGCCCATCTTCTCGACGAAGTCGACCATGTTGTAGAACGTGGTCAGAGCGAATTCCGCATCCCTTATCCGCCGCCTCACAACGTATACGGCGTCCAGATCATCAGGCAACTTCCGCCCCGCGAGGAACAGCATCATATTGATCGCGTAGTCGCCGTAGTACTTCCAGCGCATGAAGACGGTACCGCCGTCGGGCGTCCAGTCGGCCGACTGTCCCAAGGTCCGTCCTTTGCCGATATCCCACCACATGAGAAACGGCCCTTGGCCAAATGCGCCCTGCTCGAGCACGGCGAGGAGTCTGGCGGACTCCCTCGGCTGAATGTTGCAGCACTTGTAGAAGAACCCATAGCTCTCGAGCCTATTGAAGGGCAGGCTCTTGATGAACTCGTCTTCCCAATCCAGTATCTTGATCCTGCCGCTAGGTCGACTGGCCGGGGAGGCGATCATGTCACATGGGAGGACATCCGCGACGCTCGTGGGCTCCCATGACGGGTAGGCTCCGTCGCCTCCCGCGAAGCTCTCTGCACCCCCGATCATGACCAGGCCCAAGCCCTCCTCCACAACGCCCTGGCTCATCCACAGGAAATGTTCGCTGCGGAATACTGCCATGTCCGCATCGCTGAGCACGATGACGTCGTTCTCAAGGAACTTCGAGTAGGTCCTGGGCATGTAAACCCTCATGCTCTTCTTGATGATGTCGGGTCCCTGGTGGACGGTACACGCGTAGACGGCGGAGCAGTCGAGGAGAGGGTCCGCTGTTAGCATGGGGAACGGATTCGGAACCCCTACAGCATCACCTGCGTACAGCACCCTGATCCTGCCCGTGATGGGATCCGCCCTTATCTCGCGGGCCTCGGCCGCCGAAGAGGCAAGCAGGATCGCCAGCAGGAATACGGGAGGAACTCTCATAGGGGTTTCGCTCCCTCGTCCTTCACCTATAACTATTGCCCTGAATTCCCTTTGCTCTTCCTGGGACTGGGTTGGAGATGGTTGTCCAAAGCCGAAGGAGTAGTTCGCCGCATGCGCTCGTTCATCTACGTCTCGTTCCCAACACGGATCGCAGACTGAAACTCGGGCAGGCCCCTGATTCCGATCCTCAGCCGAAAGAGGCCGCCTGCTCCCGGCCCCTCGGTCTCTTTCTTGTCGCCCCCAGCGGTCGTGACGTAGATATCCCCATAGTCCTGACCGCCGAAGGTCACGCTAGACACCTTTCGCGCGGGGAACTCGATGCGCATATCCTCCGCGCCATCCGGGCTGAATCGCAAGAGGCAACCCCCATCCCAGATGGCGGACCAGACATAGCCCTCCGAATCCACAGTCATGCCGTCGGGCGTGCCCCTTCCTTCGGGGAGCCTGACGAACGGGCGCGGGTTCGAGATGGAGCCCGTTCTCCGGTCGTAGTCGTAGATGCGGATCTCCCGCTTGGCGGAGTCGGTGTGGTACATCTGCCTCCGGTCCAGGGTGAACCCCATGCCATTCGAGCACCCGACCTCTTCCAGGATCTTGCTCAAGCTCCCGTCGGGGTTAAGCCTGTAGAGGCTGCCTGGGTGATCCTTGCTGGACATTGTGCCGCAGAAGACGCGGCCCAGGGGATCCGCGATCACGTCGTTGAAGCGAGAGCCCCTTTCGGCCACGATCTCCTCAACGACCGTGGTGATCGTGCCATCCCGCCACATGCCAACCGTCCCCTTGTCCATGAATAGGAGAAGCGATCCGTCGGACTGGATTGTGAAGCCGCCCACAACCCGCCCCTTGTAGAACTGTTCATGCTGTGCGGATCTGGGCGTGTAGCGGAACATGCGGCCGGTTGGGATGTCGACCCAGTAGACGCGCTTCTCAATTGGGTGCCAGAGCGGCCCCTCCCCCGTGACGCACGCATAGTCGGCCACCAACTGCGGTTTCACCTTGGGCATTCGGTCTCACCTTGCGCGCAGACTCAGCGACTGTGAGTCGTTGGCAGTCGGGTTCTTAACCATCACGGTCGCTTGGCTGGCCTGCCCGCGCTTGCGGTATGCTGGGCGCCTTCGGCGAGCTAGGCAGAGCCTGATGGAACTGGCCTTTGGAAAGCCTTTTCTGTGGTCTCCGCGCCAACATGAGCTTCGCCTTTCGTAGAGGAACACAGAGATGGAAGAGCCCAGCACCCAGCATCGGATCATCGATTCGAACTGTTATCTGGGCGCTTGGCCCATGCGCAGGCTGAGAGTCAACACAGCGTCGGATCTGGTGGAGCTTGCACGCGAGAACGGCGTGGACCGATGCCTTGTATCGCCCTTGGATGCGATCTTCCACGAGGACTACCCGGAGGCAAACAGGCGGTTGGTCGACGAGCTGCAAAAGTTCAAGGGTAGGCTTCTGGCAGTGCCCATCGAGAATCCTCAGTCACCCCTCTGCAGCAAGGCAGTCCTGGGAGCTGCGAGGATAGTTCCCTCCTACCACGGGTACACGCCTCTAGGCAAGAGATGCCGGCGTTTCCTGAGAGAGCGCGAGGCAGAAGGGACCACGGTTTTCGTTTCACTGAGGATGAGGGATGAGAGGCTGAACCAGCCCATGTTCAAGCTTCGGCCCACCAACGTCAAGGACCTGGTCTCAAGCCTTGACGGAGTGCCTGACCTCAACGTTGTGGTGAACAACGCCAGGGCCGGCGAGGTCGAAGAACTCCTGTCAAAGGGCACGGAGCATATTCGAGCTGGGTGCGAATGGTCCTTCCCCGTCGGCTTCATCGAGAAGATGGTTGACGCACACGGCGACAGGAAGCTTGTGTACGGCAGCAATGCGCCGCTCCACTACTACCAAAGCTCCCTGCTTCAGGTTCTCATGGCGGACATATCGGAGAAGTCCAAGGGGAGGATCCTGGGACGCAATATGAAGGATGCTCTCCGATGCCTCTAGGCCTTCGGCCCCTTGCTCCCCAGCAAGGACTCACTGAACCTCCCCGCCGACTCGGCGATCTGCCCGAGCGTCGCCTGGTTGAGGGGTCCACCGTGCTCGATTGTGGCTATGCCGGCAAAACGAATGGCATGCAGACCTCTGGCCAGCTCGCACAGATCCAGGATGCCAGTCCCGAGCGGAGCATGGGCATCGATGAAGCCGTCGTTGTCGTGGAGGTGGAGCTCCGGGACCTTCATCGGGATCTGCCCCAGATACTCGTCCATGGGCATGCCATCCAGAAGGCCTCGGGATCTTGCCAGAAGGAGGTGCCCCACGTCCAACAACATCTGCAGGCCTGGAAGGGCGCTAGCCATCTCGTCCAGATCCTCAAGTCGGACGTTCCACAGCCAGTTCTCGATGGCCACCGAAATGCCCAACGGCCGGAGGATGTCCATAGCATATGAGATCTTCTGAAGGGTACCCTCCAGATCGTGGACCCTGCCCTGCGGCGCGGGCCTGGTGCCGGCATCGAAGCTCACAACATCCACGCGACCGGTTGCCTCATGCCATTTCGCAATATCCGAAACCTCGTCCTGGAGCTGGGAAAGCCTGGCAAGGTCCTCGGTCCCGCCCACCTTCGTGTGACAGGTCGTTCGCATGTCAAAGAGTCCGACCAGCCTCTGCACCTCACCATCCTCCTCACCTCGCTCCATCTTCAGAGGCGTGGGGCAGAAACTGATGGCCCGAAATCCAAGGCCCCCGATCGCCATCACCCTTTCGCTCAGGGTCTGGGCCTGGAGGTTCCAACAGGCATGCCCCATCCTCACCTCCCTGCCCTCCGGCATCCTGATTGTGGGCACGGCTTGCCGTCGCTTGGCCTCCAGGCGATCACCCGTTTGCGCTTGCTCACTCTTGCCGCGTCAGAGCGGCTTCCTATCCTTGCTCGGGACAAACCATCTGGAGCTTCGCCGGAGCGGTTCGCTCAGCTTCCTTTCGTGTCGCGGTGGGAAAGCCGCAGCACCGACCACTCCCACAAGCAACACCAACGCAAGGGCCATTTCTAGATTCCGATCCAGCATCAGAGAGTAGACGAAGAGTATCACGACGAATGGGACCGCCATGAACAGGACGACCCTACCCCTTCCGGCCGTCCTTACCGCC
>Ga0172366_10000627_pt1 | contig 26052 bp, 21 predicted proteins | sample LakKivSesite69cm_FD_114533 | JGI IMG/M metagenome (GOLD analysis project Ga0172366, IMG submission 114533) | Sediment microbial communities from Lake Kivu, Rwanda - Sediment site 69cm | ecosystem: Environmental > Aquatic > Freshwater > Lake > Sediment | place: Rwanda: Western Province, Lake...
CGGCAGTTTAATTTTTACCTGCGGGGTTTTAAGTATTTGTTCATAATGAAGAAACCAACTAAGTTGTGGTCAGTATTAAAAATAACAGATTGATAAATGTTTAAAGAAAATCAGGCAATAGAAATTGCCCGAAATTTTATGAAAAAGCAAGTTTTCTGCAATGCTTATAATCTTGAAAAAGTTGAAGTCCACGACGCTGGTGATTTCTGGGAATGCTGGTTTATGAAAAAAAAGCCTTCCCGACCAGCATATGGCGTCGTGACCGTGCACAAGACAACGGGTCAGGCTAAATGGCTGCCATCACGGTGAAAAACTTTACAAAACCGGACTGTCCTGTTTTGTAAAGTTTTGAAGATAGTCATTCTTTTCTCCGAGGGTTTTAGGTATCTGTTTATGAAGAAAAAATGATAAGCAAAAAATTCTGCATCTTTATTGACAAAAAGGAATTATTCAATAAACTCTAAGATAATTAAATGATATTCTTATTTTCTTTTTTTATCACCCAGGTTCAAACTAAAATTAACGCAACAGCAAATATACACTATTCGTATCCGACAGCGAATCTATTCTTTATCCATCCCGGCTTTGCCAATCCATCTATTTCCTGTGGACTAATTGGATTTTCGCTAAATCCCGCAAGTCTATCGCATTCTCAGGATTCAGAACTGATGATCACCTTTGCACCTGTAATGAAGACCCAGATTGAAACCCAATTCAAAATACCAATGGACAGCATTACTTCAATTCTTGATACAATTCGCATTCCAGCATATCTCGGTTTTGAACAGATGGGCGGGATTGACTTCTTCGGATTTTCTTTCAATTTCAAAAACTGGCATTTTGGCATTGCTATTCAAAAGGGAGACTATCTTGGTTTGGATTTCAATGCGGATGCTACGGTTTCAGCAAATTATGAATTTGAATATACAGATACCCTGACGAGTGAAGATATTGGTGGAATTCCCGTAGAAGATTCTATACCTGTTAATATTGCATTCAATGGAGATGGCAGAATATCGTTGAATGGTGATGGAGCTGGTGTCTACAAGAGCCGGTCTTTTATATTTGCCGCAGCACATAAGTTTCTTGGGCTGGATATGGGTTTGGGCTGGCAGATTATACCGGTTCAGATTGATGGTGGTTTTGATGCACTGTTTAATGGCGAATTACTCAGCGGTGGTGCAGTATCTGTGGTTTCACTCAATGAATGGGTCATAGATGCAACGTTTAACTTAGAGATTGATGCGGATTCGGTTCTCGTTTGTTATGGCAATGCCCAGACAGAATTTTATCTTTCAACTTTTTACTGGGGAATAAAAAAAGAATGGCGATATTTGAGTTTTGGTTTTTGTGGTGAATTCAGCCCACCTATATTTATAAATGGAAACTGGCAATTTATAACATCAATTCCTAATGAATTACCAAAAATGAGGTTTGAAGATGATAGTCTCGTTGTTGATACCGTTAATAAGATTATCTCAGGAAGCGCAAAGATGGTTGTTTATGGCTTTGAAAAAGAAGATTCAAGTTATGGTGATGATATCAAAACTCTGTTTTTGAGTTCTAATGGTGTTACTTGTGGTATGAATTTTCGTATTGGGCGTTTTGAAACCGGCATTTTTGGCGGTTTAAATTTCAGTGAAGATGGCACATATTTAAAGACAAAAGCAGGAATAAACTTAGGATTCAGAACTTTCATTCCCTTGCGTCTCGGCGCTATTTTGCATTTTCAATATTTTAATATTGGCGGACTTCCAATTTCTGCCCTGCCAGTAATCGCATTTGGTGGTGGCACTGATTTTAATATAAAGAAATTTAATATTTTTTTGAATCTATCAGGTAATACTACACAAGGAGCGGCATCGCTCGTAATTCCTGGTATTGTCGGTGGTGAAGAAAAGATCAGCACCCTCATATCTATGGGTCTTGGATTGAGATATATGTTTTAAAAAACCACTTTTTTGGTGGTTAGATATCCTTCGTACAATTTCGTCAACTTTGTAGTGGCAGACCTTGGTCTGCTTTTATTTAAAAAGTCGAGCAAGCTCGACCACTACATTTGGTTCATATAAAAATGAATCGGCTGACAAGACTTGCTCAGTTTTATGTTTGCGGAAACGCCATTTTAATAATAATAATAACCCAAATAAAATTGGAAAGGATTCAAATTGTAGTTGACAGGGGGTTCTTTTTGGATATACTTTATTATACGGGTTTAGTTTAAATTTATAAATAAGGCTTGAGTCTTGGAAAGGGATAATATTACAGTAACTGGTTAGATTTGAAAATTTAAAAAGGGGGTAGAATGATTTTTATTGAAAAACAAAAAGTAACAATACGGTTTATTATTGCTTTCATTACAATCCTGCTTACAGGATTGAATGTCTCATGCACCAAATCCGGTGAGGAATATGAAGATGAACTCTTTTATAAAGATGTTGCCTGGGGTATAATGACCGGATTAACCGATATCTACAACCAGAATATTGCAGGGACACCAACGGGTGATAAAGACATTATTGCCGATGGTCCTTTTGGCGGCACTGTGCACATAACAGGGACAACAAGTTATGACCAACAAAATGATATTCAGACTGTTCATCTGCAGTATGATATGACTGATTGCCGTATATCCTCTACATCATCATCGTCGGATTTAAATGTTGACCTTACTTTAAATGGCGTGATAAGCGAAGACGGCTCGTGGTCTTCATCTTATACCAGTCTTTCTTATAATTCTGATGCCCTGAATGTCAACGGAACATCCACAAGAGGCAGTAAAGAAAGAGAAGTTAATGGAACAACAATATTCAAGGCGAATAGAACGAGTTCGGGAATTTCTGCAGAATTATTTGGATATAAGGTTTCCTGGTAAATCCGAAGCGTGATAGGAGGAACGAACAAGGGGTCCACTGATTACATATTTTATACCTAATCCTTCCGCAAAATTCTTTAATTTATTGAATTCCTCTGGTGTGTAGTATTTCTGGACCTGAAAATGCTTTTTTGTGGGCTGAAGATACTGACCAATTGTGATAATATCCGCATCGGCATCCTTTAAATCCTGGAGTGTCGCGATAGTCTCTTCTTCTGTTTCGCCCAAGCCTAACATAAATCCGCTTTTTGTGAGAATCTTTGAATCAATCTTTTTCGCCATCTTCAAAACTTGTAACGACTTTTCGTAACCGCACCTTCTATCCCTGATGAATGGCGTTAATCTTCTAACTGTCTCAAGGTTGTGGCCGAGCACATAAGGTTTTGCTTCAACAATTTTTTTCAAAAATTCTTCCCGACAATTAAAATCTGGAATTAAAACTTCAATTTTTGTATGCGGATTTTTCTCTTTTATTGCCTGGACTGTCCGGGCATAATGTCCACTGCCTAAATCCTCAAGATCATCCCTATCAACTGAGGTAATTACTACATATCGCAAACCAAGTTTTTTAATAACTTCGGCAACATTTTCTTGCTCTTTCAGGTCAAGCATGCCTTTAGGGTTTCCCGTTGTTACCGCGCAGAATTTGCAGGTACGGGTGCAAACTCTGCCTAAAATCATAATTGTTGCACTCTTTTTTGCCCAGCATTCAGCAATATTCGGACATCTTGCTTCTTGACAAACCGTTGATAGATTATGAGATTTTAAAAGGTCAAAGACCTGTTTGAATTCATCACCAGATGGAATCTTTACCTTGAGCCAATCAGGTTTCTGCCGGGTAGGCATCAAATCTTTATCCACCCCTTCCTACATCCTTCCCCTTAATTTAATTTTCTTTTTATCCGCGCAAAGCCTGTATACAAAAGAAGAATAATCATAGGTAACAGCATACTATTGGCAAATCCGAGGTACCAGTAATCAGGCTCTTCTTCTTTGCGGTATTCAATATCATCGGGTGATTGATAGATTGTAATGTCTGAAGAGATTTGGTTGGGATGCTCGTAAGTTCTGCGCAGTTTGGTAATATAATCGTCTTCTTTTATATAATTAAAGAGCGTCGGGAAATCTTCTTCAATTGCCTCAAGTTCCTCTTTAGAGATTCTGTTGGCATATAAAAGTTCGGCATCATCGAAGAACATCTTATGTTCACCGATGACATATAGATATAAAGAGATACCATCGGTTGATGTCAGGGAAGATATTTTCATTGGATACACAATTGTATCTGTGGCGAATTTGAAGCAAATACCTATGTTATTCTCGTAATCATATAGAGAAGTATCTACACGGGCAATAAAGAAATATTGCCACTGACGGTTGATATAATCCCCAAACATTTCAGTTGCGCCATCAGGCAGCTGGTAGCCATTATTTATCAACCAGTTGGTGAGGGTGTCTGGGTCATTGGTTTGAATAAGCACGGTTTGTAAAAAGCCGATAGTGTTATATTCAATTACTTTAAAGTAATCACCTCCTAATCCATAACCTTCATAATAACCAGGTCCTCCGCAGCCACCATAATTCCTGTATGAGGCACTGAGTGTGGAAAGATTTACAAATAGACTCTCATCAACCTCACTCACCTCAGGTAAAGAAGGTAAAGGCACAACCCAGGCAGCACCATTATAATAAACAGTATAGCCTAACTTTACAAGGATCGATAACTCCTCAGAGTCAGGCAAAATTTTTATCAGGGCAACTTGGTCTTCGCCATAGATCTCATGATTTTGCGGCGGGATAATACCGCCGTCAGCCCAGATAAGGCTTACAATTATTGTAGGTAATAATAATTTTCTCATTTTTCCTCGCTCCTGCCTAAGCCAAAGACCAGACCAAAACCTACTGAATTAAGTGAGATATAATCTACTGAACGATTGTAATATTCATACCAGTAGGGCCTTTTTTTTACACCGAATGAAATCAAATTTGTATAAAACCTTAATCCACCCTTTATACGACCAAAATTATGTAGTAAACCCACCCCAAAACTGAAACCAAACGATTTGCGCCAGTCGCTTTTCTGGATTACCCTGCCACTATCGCCGAGAACTGGATAAAAGATTTTTCCTGCATAATAGCCAAATTTTGCACCGAGCTCAATGCTCTTCATTACAAAATATTTTAGTTGTAATCCACCACCACCCACATTGATTTCCACTGGTAAACCTGATTTAATAAAATACGGGTCGCTGAATGGATAATTCTCTTTGTAAAAATAATCAATAAATGCTCCCCAGCCAATTTCCTTTAAAGAAAAATCATTTTCTAATTCAAATTGATACAGATAACTAAAATAATCATCAGTATAATCATCCATTGCAAGAATATTCAAAGAGAGACAAGGGTTCAAAAATTCGGAAAAAAGCATTAACAATATCATAATAAGATTATAATTAAACAATACTTTTTGTCAAGGGGAATAATGACCTGAGTCCTTTAACATCCTTTCTGTTCTGGTAACAATGTGTGTTAACGCTTGCTTAATTGCCTTGACAGACTATAAATAGTGGATAATATATATAAGTATTATGTTATGTAAAATAAATATGGATTACAAACTTTAATAATTTAATAAAGGAGGAGTTTTGCTTACTTTCCTTTTTTTTGAAACTTTCCTTATCAGTGGTATTGCGGGTAAAGTTCAAGGGGTGGTCAAAGATGAAGACACAGATAAACCGGTCGCCTATGCTGATGTAATTATTCTTGATAGCGAGATTGGCACTGCAACAGGTGAAAATGGAGATTTTTATATCCTGAATGTCCCCGCAGGGAGATACACGATTGAGGTCTCCTGTATTGGCTATCAAACCAAGCGGATTCAAGATGTAATTGTTGAAGTAGACCGGGTTGCACGATTAAGTATAGATCTAAAGCAGACCGCGATTGAAATTGAACCGATAACTGTAATCAATGTTAGACCGGTGGTATCGAAGGATATGACCGGCACAACCTACATTATCAAAAAAGCAGAAATCACAACACTACCCGTGGATTATTTTGGTGGCCTAATTGCCCTTCAGCCTTCAGTTGTTCGTCTTGATACTACTTTGCATGTGCGTGGCGGCAGGGCAACAGAAGTTTTGTATATGATTGACAATGTTGCCATTATTGATCCCTTAACTGGTGAACCTGCAATTAACATTTCCAAAGGTGTGGCTGATGAAATAATCTTTTTACCTGGGGGCTTTGATGTTGAATATGGCAGAGCAATGTCTGGAGTTGTTAATGTTATAACGGAAAGACCTTCAGACCGGTTCGCAATAAAAGCATATGGCAAAACCGAAAGAATGATGCCTTTTTATTATGATTTTGGATATGAAAATTACCAAACATCATTTCATCTACCATTATCTAAAAGATTGAAAGGTTTCTTTTCTTTTGATGCATTGCATACAGATGATTGGAATCCCAAACTCTATATTCTGCCTCATAAACAAAGGGATGATTATGCCCTTTTTGGCAAATGGGTTTATGCCCCATCAGGAAAGATACAGATGAGTCTATGTGGTGCACAATCAAGGACTCAGTATGAAAAATATTATGGTTTGGGTTATATGAAATGGATTTTTTATCCGGAGCGCTTCCGCTCAGACTTTAATAAAGGTAATCTCCAGGCTTTTAATCTAAATTATCTGCCTGACTCACGAAAATTTATCAATGTAACACTGAGTAGACTGTATACAAAAAATACATATGGTTTAAAAGAATACAAAAATTACGGTCTATTTGAAGATTACAAGTTTAAGGATTACAGAGACCTGGTATTTCACTTTGCAAGTGGAAGCATAAATAACCCGTTTGGCGTACGTAGGGCATATTTTCCTTATGATGGAGATTACCCTGAATATCGTAATCGGTCATCATTGGTTATGAAAGCAAATATCAATTCAGTCATCCAAATTCATAAATATCATGAAGTAAAAGCAGGGTTTGAATACGCCGGGCATAATTTTCAGAACTTTAGCTACTGGGTAAGCAACGATCCGACCAATCCAATTACTGATGAATGGCAATATTCTCCTGTAGAATACTCTTTATACCTGCAAGACAACATTGATTATAAAGGACTATATTCAAAATTAGGCTGCAGGTATGATTATTTTTCAAGTATGATTGAGGGGATTAGTCCCAAGGCAATTTTATCGCCTCGTGTCGGCTTCTCGGTTATGATGACTGAGAGATTTATTTTCCGCACTAATGTTGGTACATACACACAGCCACCTCTGTACGATTACATGGACAGTTATTACCTTCATATACCCTATCCAGAATGGGTATGGTATTCGTTACCAGTACCGATAGGTAATCCTAATCTCGGTCCAGAAAAAACAACAAGTTATGAAATGGGTTTTCAGGGACAAATGCGAAAAAATCTATCCATAACTTTTAATGCCTTTTACAAGGATATTAAGGACTTAGTTGGTACCCGATATTTCATTTATCAATCCCATCTCTATTTTTCCTATTTCAATGTTGAATTTGGTAATGCTAAGGGCATAGAAACGATATTGGAATATTCAAATCCTGTCTTTAATGGCAAGGTGTCATATACCCTATCTTGGGCACAGGGCACAAGTTCTTACGCCTCAGAAGTCCTTCAACGTTATTGGTATGATTCAACATATGTCCCACAGTCAAGAGAATACTACCTTGATTTTGACCAGCGGCACCGGATTTTTATTCAGGGTCAGACCGAATTACCATTACAGACGAAATTATATCTGTTTGTTTATCTGGGCACTGGTTTTCCTTATACACCACCTGGTTATGAAGGAAAAACCTGGGAAAGGAATGCACTGCGACTTTCATTTCAAAAACAAATTGATTTTCTCATTACAAAGTCATTCAGGGTGGGAAAGATATCTCTGAGTGGGTTCGTTGAGGTTAACAACCTACTTGATATCAGGTATCAAATCAGACCTTACACGCCATATCTTGGACTTGTTACTGCTGAGGAATGTAAGGATTATATTTCATTACTCGCACCGTATTACCATCCTGCAGTAGATATAAATCATGATGGACTAATCACACCTAAGGAAGAATTCCTTGCGCAATGGTCTATGGCAAGATATGTTAATGAGGAATATTGGGTTGATTGCTATACTGCACCGCGCAGAACAAGGCTTGGGATAAGTATAAATTTATAAAATAAATTTAGCGGTTATTTTTTAAGTTTTGTGCCTCAAATATGGATTAACAGCGATTTTAACCTATTGACTTTGTTTGATAAATGTTTAAAATAAGATGAGACAAAAATGGAAATATTTCTGCTATTAGTTTTATCTCAGATTGACTCAAATCGGGTTTCTTATGAAATACAGATGCCCTTTGATACTGAAGGGAATATTTATGAGATTGATTATGTACTTGCCCGACAGATTGAATTTTTTAAGGATTACACAGAGGTACAAAAGGCACTGCTGTTTCTACAACCTGATTCTTCTCTGGTCCTTGAAATTTATAGCAAGAAGAATGGCAATATCATAAAAGAGCGGGTTGGAATACAGCCTGAAACTATTTCACAAATCCAGAAAGAAATTGAAATGATTATGGCGAAGAAAAAATTAGAAATCATTTACGACCGCTCAGGTTATGCAAATTTCTTGGGGAACTCTTTTCTCTTTGCCTATGCAGTCCAGGCACCGCTCGTGGTTATGGGTTCTGGACCAGATGATTTTCGTACTGGGGTTGCCATCTATATGCTCTCCAGTGCCTCGGGTTTTATTATTCCTTTAATGTTGACCAGAAATTGTAATGTCTCAAAAGCCCATGCCAGTATGTTTGCATTTGGCGGAGCACATGGTTTGTATATTGCCTGGGCATTGAGTGCAATTTCGGGGGTGAAATTTTACGAAGGGCCTGGTGCCTTTTTTACTGTGAGTGGCAGTATTATTGGAGAATATATCGGTTTTCAGTCAGTCAATAGGTTCAATCTGAATGTAGGCAGGGGAAATACAGTTTGTATCATTGGAGATTTCGCTGGTGTAAGTGCCGCTGGAATGTTAAGTCTATTTGATAACTGGTCTAATCCAAGATTCGGTGATAAACATTATCTATCAATGTCAATCGCTGGTTTTGGAGCAGGACTTTTTGCCGGTGCATCAATTACGAGAAATCTGGATTTAGCTGATGGCGATCAATATATCTTTGGCCATTGTGGAATCGCTGGTGGTTTTGCTTTACCAATCATTTTATCCTGGGCAGACAGTGATGAAGGCGGTAGAATTTCTGAGAAAATTTATATATCAGCAGGCATAACAGGACTTGGCCTGGGCTCTATCCTGGGATACAGGATTGTCAAGAATAAGAATTTTACTGAAGGTGAAGGAAATATTATCACGCTTGGTGGAATTGCGGGTGCCTTAACTGGATTGGGCCTTGTTTATTTAGCAAATATTAAAAATGGTAGGGCTTATTATACAGGCCTTCTGCTCGGTGATATTGCGGGTGCATTAACAACTGCCTCTATTATTAAGGCAGGGAATTCTGAAAAACACAGCCATTTGCATATCCATCCTGAGGCAGTGTTCTGTCTTGGGTTGTCTTCAGTTTACCACATACCTACTAAAAACCCAGTCATTTCGTTTAATTTTTAAGAAGAAATTTTTGAGTTTAATTATTGTTTGGAATGTGGGATTTAGGTATTTGGATCGAGATTTTAGAAATTAGAATTTAACAATGAATGGAGCAGTGAAATTGTATTGACCAGGGATAAATTCTGAATATAATCCTCTATGGATAATTGTGACAGAAAAACACTGTCTGGCAATGAAGCCGTAGCCAGAGGCGCATGGGAGGCGGGATGCCATTTTGCTGCTGCATATCCAGGAACACCATCGACGGAAATTCTTGAAAACATAATTAAATATCCTGAAATTTATGCTGAATGGTCAGTCAATGAAAAAGTTGCACTTGAAGTCTGTGCCGGTGCTTCTTTTGTTGGTGCTCGGGCAATTACCGCAATGAAACATGTGGGATTGAATGTCGCAGCGGATCCGATGTTTACCCTTGGTTATACCGGTGTGACCGGTGGTCTTGTGATTGTTACCTGCGATGACCCAGGAATGTGGTCTTCGCAGAACGAACAGGACAACCGACATTATGCAAGGCATGCAAAGATACCAATACTTGAACCATCAGATTCCAATGAGGCTAAGATATTTGCAAAGATGGCTTTTGACTTGTCAGAAAGCTTTGATAGTGTATTTCTTTTAAGGCTTACAACACGCATCTCACATTCGTCTGGTATCGTTGAACTTGGAACAAGACAGGAGATTCCTCTTAAGGGTTATTTAAAAGATATCAAAAAAAGATTGGTTCTACCTGCACACGCGCGGATTCTTCATCAGAAAGTTGAAGAACGATTAAAAAAACTTGTTGATTATACTGAAAAATATCCATATAATCGGATTGAATGGGGAGACAAAAGACTTGGAATAATAAGTTCAGGCATCGCCTATATGTATGCAAGAGATGTTTTCCCTGAGGCAAGTTTTTTAAAACTTTCTTTGACATATCCATTGCCCCAAAATTTAATAAAGAAGTTTGCCCGTGCTGTTAAGAAGATTCTTGTTATTGAAGAAGGAGATCCAATTCTTGAGCAGGAGATAAAGGCGCTGGGTATAGATGTTGCAGGTAAAGATAAAATTCCTCTCTGTGGTGAGCTTGCCCCCACAGTTATCAAAAAGAGTTATAAAAAACCAGTATATAAATCGAATATATCAATTCAGGATATTCCAGAAAGGCCACCAGTTCTGTGCCCTGGTTGTCCTGAACGCGGAGTTTTTTATGTATTGAGTAAATTGCAACTTATTGCTACAGGTGATATTGGTTGTTATACACTCGGTGCCTTGCCGCCTTTGAATGCGATGGATACCTGTATCTGTATGGGGGCTTCAGTGACAAATGCCCATGGAATGGATAAAGCAGGCGGAAAAGATATTAGCAAAAAATTGGTCGCAGTAGTTGGCGATTCTACATTCTTTCACTCTGGCATTACCGGTTTAGCAAATGCTGTTTACAACAAGGGCAATTTAAATCTTATTATTCTTGATAATCTTACCACTGCGATGACTGGTCATCAGCCACATCCAGGAACCGGAAAACTTGCCCATGGTGAAGAGGGCAAAAGAATTTTGCCTGAAGAGATTGCCCGTGGTTGTGGTGTGGAATTTGTAAAGGTAATAGACCCAACAAATCTAAAAGAAACTGAACAGTCAATAAAAGAGGCATTTAATTATGATGGCGTAACAGTTCTTGTTTTCCGCAGTCCCTGTGTATTACTCAAAAAGCCAAAACCATATTTTGTTGTTGATATTGATAATTGTAATGGTTGTAAATTGTGTTTGCGCCTTGGTTGTCCGGCAATCAGTTTGAAAACCATTGAAACAAAGGAAAAACCTGTGGCATTCATTGAACCGACACTGTGCACAGGCTGTGATTTATGTGTTCAATTGTGTCAGCATAACGCGATTTCATCCTCAAAAAAGGATTGAAAAATGGTGAATAAAAAAAGAGAAGATAAAAGAAATTCTGAAAAAGCAACAAATATAATTATCTGCGGGGTCGGTGGACAGGGAATCTTACTTGCTTCAGATATTCTCTGCACTGCTGCATTTCTTGAGGGCTTTGATGTAAAAAAGAGCGAGATACATGGGATGGCACAGAGGGGAGGGAGTGTTATTACCCATGTCCGTTTTGGCCAAAAGGTTTATTCGCCTTTGATTGAAGAGGGTAAGGCCGATTTTATTCTATCTTTTGAAAAACTTGAGGCATTGAGATACAGTTATTTTTTGAAAGAAAAGGGTTCTGTAATTGTGAATGACCTTGAGTTACCACCAATGAGTGTGCTCACTGGTGCAAAAGCATATCCTGAGAATATAATTAATGTATTGAAAAAAATTGCCAATGTCTACTTAATTACAGCCCAGAAGATTGCTTTGAAATTAGGTAACATGCGTGCAGTAAATGTTGTGCTATTGGGCAGTCTTGCGCGATTCTTAGATTTTAATCAGGAAGTATGGTTTAATGCAATAAAAGAGAATGTGAAGTCGCAGTATGTTGATTTAAATATCAAGGCGTTTGAGGCGGGAATGAAAGTAAGTAGTAAGTAGTAGGTAGTATGGAACAAAGGTTTTGGATAAGAATTAATGCATTGGTAGGTAAGCCGTTTTGATGTTTCTAATCCCATTGAAGATACTCTGATAGACATCCGGATATTCAACAGCGATTTCGTTTAAAAAATCTCTAATCTTCTGGCGTTTTGATATTTGATAATAAGGGCAGATATTTAGATTTTCTGGAATCTGTAATACCCGAGCAATTTTTTGAATCTCTTTTTTGTCAAGATAATACATTGGTCTTATAAATGAAAAGCGTCCCTGAATAACTGATTGCTTTGGAACTAAAGTAGACACTTCGCCATTATAGATTATGTTTAAAAGAAATGTTTCTGCGACATCTTCAAGGTGATGGGCAAGGGCAACCTGAAAGATATTCAAGGATTCGGCATATTCTAAGAGTTTACGACGGCGCTCCCGAGCACAAAAAAAACATTTTTTTTCAAGTATTTTAATGCGTTGGTCTATGCCACTCGAAATAGTCCTACAGGGCACATTCCATTTCTTACAGAATTCTCTAATATATTCAGTATTCCAATCGGGAAATCCCGGATCTATGTGGCAGGCATAAATGTCCCAGTGCTGGCGAAATTTATTATTATACTCATTTAGCAAGAATAATAGCACTAAACTGTCAACACCGCCTGAGACCCCAACAACTACGCCTGTGTGTTTTTCAAGTATATTGAAACGTTTAATTATTTTGCTTACTGCAGAAAGTGCTGGATTTATTAATCTGACAATTTGTGCCAAAGAGTAATTTTATCTCAGAACGATCAATTGTTTTATCAACACACCTTTTTTTGTCTCTAAACGATAAAAATAGACACCATTAGGTACAAGAATCCCTTTTTCATCATCTGCATGCCAGGGTATGATATAGGTGCCTTTGTTATAATAACCACTTACAATTACCTTAACTGGTTTTCCGATCAGATTATAAATGGTTAATGTTACAGACATTGGTTCATTTATTGTGAACTCAAACTCGGTATAATTGTCAACCGGATTGGGACGATTTTTATTCAGGGTAATAATATCATTTTTTGTCTGTGTAATTCGGGAAAGAATTTTTAATGTTCTATCATTGCGATCGAACAACATTAGAAGATTATCCATTGGATATGCAAAAATCCTTGAACCAAAAGGAGTATTTTCGACCAGAATTTTATCTTCATGTTCACCATTAGGTTTCAAAACGAGTATGGAATCTTTAAAGAGAATATAATTTTTACCATCCTGTCCGATTATAAAGTCAAGAATAGGTTCAGAGGCACTGAAAATAAGACGGCACTTGTAGGTAGCAGGATTATTTAAGGTACCACCTGTCCAGGCATAAATCTGATTATTAGCCATTGTATAAATTGTTATTTCGTTTTTTTCATCTTCTATTCGGGAGAAAATGGAAAATTTTTCAACAGTTGCATTAAGTGTACCTATTATCTCGTCACCATCAGTAAATATTATGCGATTGCCTTCAGAGATAACGAGAACATTTTTTTTGTCTGCCTTCACAACATCAATCTGGGTTGGATTTGTTAGATTGATTGATAAAGCATGGGATTCGCCATCCGCATTTAAAGCTAAGAGTCTATTATTGTCAATCAAAAAAAACTCTTCTTCACTATTTACAGCAAAGAGCTTACTATTTTTCGTCTCCGCTAACAGAATCAGATTCTTTGTATTATAATCAACCTGTGAAAGGGAAGATTTGGTTAAAATAAAGATTTTTCCATCACTACCAATTTTTATATCATTAACCAGTATTCCCCTTGGCAATGTAAAAGCTTCGCGCTGCTGCCATTCAGCCGATGATAACAAAAAAATAAAAAATATCACGATTATTTTTTTCATAAACCCCCTTGTTTGAAAAGATAAATGGCTTATGGATTTGGATGTTAGGCAACCCAAACCCAGTTTTCGAGAAATATTTTATCATCATCACTTCCTATTATATATTATACCAATATTCTTTATTTTGTCAAGACTTTAATTTGAGATTACTAAAAAAGCAATCTCCGCCAGTTTTTATGGCCTGAAATCAAAAGGTATCTGGATGCTCTGTTCAAAGGCTTCACCATCTTTTGTCGCTGGTTTAAACTCCCATAATCTTGCAGCACCGAGCGCTGCGTCTTCGCAAGCAGGATTGCCAAAACTGGAATAAATCGTTGCCGATTTTACCTTGCCATCAGTACCTACCAAAACCTTGACTACGACCCTGCCACTAGCACCAATTGCCTTGGCTGTTTCAGGATACTTTGGTTTAATCTGCTTTATGGGCACAGGTCTGGTAATCACAGAAGGCTTGGGTGGAGCTGTTGGTGGTGGAGTTACTGTGGCAGTGGTCTCTTTTGATGCGGCTGCCGCCTCTAACAATTTTTCCGGCGAAACTGTTGGAGGTGGTTTTGGAGTTTCTACTTTTGACTCCTCTTTCTTTGTGGTCGTGGGTGTTGTTGCTGTAGGAGTTGGAGTAGGTGTTGGAGTAGGTGGTGTTATAACAGCTGCAACTGCGACTTTTCTCTCTGTTATTGGTATCCAGTAGGTATAGGCATTGGCAAGATTGAGACCTTCATCAGTTCCCTTAACACTTTTGTAGTTTGCTGATATTTCATTGGGTACAACCAGGAAGGTGTATGGTTGGTCATCGTAGACAATCTTCTGGAATTCACCCCAGATTTCTTTTGCCTTTTTTCTGTTTAGCATTACTGTTCCGACTTCAATGAGTGAATCAACAGCGGTATTTTTGTAACTGACAAAATTGAATTTACCGCGGTTAGGGTCAGAATGCCAATAAAGTGTTGGGTCAATTTTTTCACCGACACTCCATCCCATAATAAAACCGTCGTATTTATGATTCAAGAGTGCGGAAATGAATGAACCAACATCCATTATTTGGGCATTAACTTTGATTCCGAGCTGGGTTAAATAGTTTGCGACATATGAAAGAATCTGCGTGCGTTCTGGATTCTCTACATTGGCAATGATAGTGAGGCTGACATCTTTCCCGTTCTTATCAATGATTTTATTATGATTTCGGTCTTCAAAACCTTTGCTGGTCAAAATATCTTTTGCCTTTATGATATTATATTCTACTGGTGTAATATTTTCGCTAAAAGCCCAGGATGAATGGGGGAGGGGACCGAGAGAAATTTTACCCATCCCCAGAAATACATCATTAAGTATTTGGGTACGGTTGATTGCCATGGTTAAAGCCCTGCGGATTTCTTTGTCCTTTAGAAATTCGTTATCTAAGTTCCAGCCAATGTAAATGTAACTATTCCCTGGTTTTGAAGAGATATTGATATTCTGATTGCCGGACAATCTCTTTGCCTCGGTCGGGGTTAAATTTAGGGCAAAGTCTAAATTACCCTGTTCGAAATCGGCAATCATCGCATCCATATTATTGTAGTATTTTATGATAATTTCATCCAGTGGTGGTCTTCCCCGATAATAATCATCATTGGCAATAAGAATGAGCCCTGAGCCCGCAACCCATTCTTTGACCTTGTACGGCCCATTTCCTACAATCTTGGTTTTTCCAAATTCTGCGCCGAGTTTCTCATAGATATGTTTAGGAACCGGCATTATATCTGAATCAGTAAGGAGATTTGCATATACCTGAGAAAATGTGAATTTTATGGTATATTTATCAATTAGGTCTACTTTTTTGATAAAATTGAGTGCTGTCACAAATGGATAATTTGTTTTTGGGTCTTGCATCTTCTCATAAGTGTACAGAACATCTTCGGCAGTTACTGGTTCGCCATCCCACCATTTTATATTTTTCCGTAAATAGTAAGTAATTGAACCAAGGTCTTCAGAAAATTCCCAGGATGAAGCCAGTTCGGGTTTCATCTTGCCAGTGTTCGGGTCAATCCGATGGAGTTTCATAAATAAAAGGTCAAGTACTTCATTTGAACCCAGCACTGATGGCTGTAGTGGAGAGATTGTGCTTGACAAATCAATTGTGCCAATGACCATCCTGCCACCCTTTTCACCTTTTAACATCTCTTCTTTCTTGGTACAACCAAAAATAACCAGCGCAACGACGATCAATATAAGCCAAAACTTTTTCATTTTACCCCCTTTAAGGCTTTTTATATAGCCCTTTTTCAGCATTTTTAGCCTTCTAATTTATATATACATTATATTCCAAAATTTATTCCTGTCAAGGGCAAATATTGTTGCACTTTTAAGTGCGCACATATTCAAATGGATAATCGTAGGGTAAGGAACACCGATAATATATTAACAATTTAGAAAACTTTATTATTTAAAGGACTTTGCAATTAGTAATCATTGAAATCACAAAAAAACAGTTTTATATTTCGTGTTTAAACCACTCAATAACTTTTTTTAAACCTTCTTCAAGTTTAACCTTTGGTTCCCAGTTGAGAATTTTCATTGCCTTGCTTATGTCAGGATTTCTGCGGTGTGGGTCATCCTCAGGCAGGGGTTTGTATACAAATTCGCTTTTGCTATTACACAGGATTTTAATTTTCTGTGCAAGTTCTAAGATTGTATATTCTTTGGGATTACCTAAATTTATGGGCATTGAATAATCAGTTTCAGCAAGTTTAACAATTCCATTTACCAGGTCACTTATGTGGCAGAAACTTCTTGTCTGTTTGCCATTGCCGAAGATTGTCATCGGTTCATTCTTTAATGACTGCTCAATAAATGTCGGAATTACCCGACCATCGCCCGGTCGCATTCTTTCACCATAGGTATTAAATATCCGAACAATTCCGATTCTAAGATTATATTTTCTATGATACGCAACGGTTGTTGCTTCAGCGAATCTTTTTCCTTCATCATAGACAGAGCGTGGTCCAATGGGATTAACATTACCCCAGTATTCTTCAATTTGCGGATGGACAAGTGGGTCGCCATAAACTTCGCTTGTTGAGGCATGAATAAACTTTGCATTTTTATTCAACGCGAGTTCCAGCATATTAATTGTGCCAAAAGAGGCGGTCTTCATTGTTTCTATGGGATATTTTAAATAATCAAATGGGCTCGCGGGCGAGGCAAAATGTAGTATTAACTCAATAGATTCTTTAATCTCTGGAGAATTGCAAACATTTGCGTTGAGAAACTTGAATTTTTTATCTCTGAAGTGGTTTCTGATATTGTCTTCTTTACCAGTGATTAAATTATCAAGGGCAATGACCTCAGCACCTGTTTTTAAATAGTAATCAACGAGATGCGAACCTATAAAACCTGCACCACCAGTAATCAATACCTTCATCTTCCAATTCCTGTGTAGTTAAAACCAAGTTTTTTCATTTCCTGCGGTTCAAAGACATTTCTGCCATCAAGAAATACAGGTTGACGCATTGATTCCTTTAACCGCTTCAGGTCAAGATGTTTGAATTCATCCCATTCAGTGACTAAAATTACACTATCAGAATTTTTTGCAACGCCATAGGCATCTGGGCAGTAATCAATACCCGGCATCAATTCTTTTGCCCGCTCCATCGCAACCGGGTCATAAGCCTTTATCAATGCACCTTGTCTTTTTAATTCATTGATTATTGTAATGGAGGGTGCGAATCTCATATCGTCCGTATTGGGTTTGAAGGAAAGCCCGAGTATACCAATCTGTTTATCCTTTAAATTCCATAAGAGGTCTTCGAGTTTCTTTACTACACGAAACATCTGTTCTTCATTTATCCTTTCTACTTCCTTTAATAATTTGAAATCATAGCCTAACTTTTGGGCAATACCGATAAATGCCTTTAAATCCTTGGGAAAACAGAATCCACCAAATCCTACACCCGCATTTAGAAAGTCGCGTCCAATACGCTTATCCAGTCCAATTCCTTCAGCAACTTTTATTATATCGCCATCAGAACGTTCACAGATAATTGAGAGGGCATTTATAAATGAAATTTTCATTGAGAGAAAAGAATTTGAGGCATGCTTTATCAGCTCTGCACTTGCCAGGTCTGTGATAATCTTCGGTGCATCAATTGGTTTATACAGTTCAATTAATTTTTCTTTTGCCCTTTCACTTTCTACACCGAGGACAATTCTGTCGGGTCTTAAAAAATCATTTATTGCCGAACCTTCTCTTAAAAATTCTGGATTGGATGCCACATCAAATGGAATGCCCCTTTTATTAAAACGCTCAATTATGGTTCTTATCCATTTCCCGGTCTGAACCGGGACCGTGCTCTTTTCTATCACAATCTTATAATCTTCCATTGCTTCACCAATATCACTTGCTACGTTTTCAATGCTGGAAAGGTCGGGTTCACCATTTTCTTTAGGTGGTGTGCCCACGGCAATGAATATAAAAAGTGATTTCCGCACACCTTCAATAATTGATGTAGTAAATCTCAATCTACCGTCTGAGACATTTTTCCTGACCATTTCTAATAACCCTGGTTCATAAATTGGAATTTTTCCAGTCTTTAAAATTTGTATTTTTTTTTCGTCATTATCCACACAGATAACATTATGGCCAATTTCAGCAAAACAAGTTCCTGAGACAAGCCCTACATAACCAGTGCCAATAATGCAGAGTTTCATAAGACCTCCCTATTCAAGAAAACCTCACTTCGTTCGGTAAAAATTTCAAAATCCCCGGCGCCAAATTCCAAACAATTTTGTGAAGTACTTGAATACCTAAACATTTGTCGGTTTTTTATAAAAAATAAAAAATATACCACCGAGTAAGGACCACATGAATATTAAGAAAAATGAAACCAGGGATACAGTCAGAGATATCTCACCACTGAGGCCGGCGCGTCGGAAAAGGAAAACATAGGCATTTTCCCGGACACCTAAGGCATTGAATGATATTGGAATCATTGAGATTACATTGATTATCGGTAGGTAGATGAAGAAGGGCAGGACAGAGACCCGAAAATTACCTATACTCTGTAATACAAGATAAGGAGAGACGGCAAGAAGTGCCTGGATAATGATTGACTGGATTACACACAGGATAATTACGCCCCAGGCCGAGCCAAAATCGGTCATTGTTTTATGGAGATTATTGATTCGCTCACCAATTCTAAATATATTTATCTTCATCATTGTCGGCGCAAATATTGAATAAACCTTCTCAGAAAAAAGAATGAATGTTAAAAAAACGAGGACAAGCAATCCGATAATCATTAATGATACAAATTCGCTTCTTCTCTGAAAAAAATAAAGATATACTACTGCAAAAAGTCCAAATATGAATAACCCGATAAACCCGAGGATTCTATCTGCAAGTACAATCGCTAAGGCGTCGGTTTTTCTATTTTTCATTGAATAAACAACTCGCATCACATCACCGCCGACAGTTGTGGGCAGAAAATTATTAAAAAAAAGCGAGATAAAATAGATAATCAAAGAATTCTTAAAGGGAATCTCCATTTTCTTATAATCAAGCAAGACCTGCCAGCGCCAGGCAGAGACAAGAATAAATAAAAAATATGGGATGAGTGCATAGATCAAATATTGTATGTGTAAACTCTTAAAATGGTGCAGGATATTTCCGACATCAAGTTTCAAGAGAAGAAACGCAATCAATCCAATGCCAATTAAAATTCTTAATACTGACCACAATATATTTAATTTAGACTTTTTTTTATCAGTATCAATCTGTGTAATCATATTTTTTAATCTGTGTAATCAGTGTGTTTGTGATTTGTCTGTAGATTCAAATTTTTCAAGGCGGTCAAGAATTGCCCGAATTGACTCTCCAATGAGTCCTAAAGAAAAAAAGAGGATGCCTGAAACAATGAGTAAAATTACAAGATATAACAGGGGTCTAAAGCCATGGCCGAGAATTCTTAAGACAACAGCAAGTATTCCGATAATGATGCCTGTAAGTATTTGTAACATTCCAGCAGTGCCAAAATATAGCAATGGTTTTTGTATAAATGATAGTTGAGACTTTACTGCAAGGAGGTCAAAAAAACCAATAATGATGCGTGATTTTTTTTGATATTTTGGTTTTCCATATAACCGTGGTTTTAAATCTACGGGGATTTCTTTGATAACGAAACCGTATTCATTTGCTAAGGGAACAATGTAACGGTGCCAGTCACGGCGCAAAGGTATTGCTTGCAAGATTTCTCTTCTAAATGCCTTTATTGCATTCATATCATGCACCTTCAAATTAAACAACTTTCTACCACACCAGTTATAAACATTGGAGACGAATTTCTTTTCATATCTACCCTGTTTCCAGCCGGTTGCGACATCAGCATTACCATTTCTTATCAGGTCAACTAATTTGGGTACATCATCAATATCAAACTGCATATCCGCATCGTAGATCACTAAAATTTGGGCATCAGTTGTCCGGGCACCAGTAATGATTGCCTGGGTTTTGCCTAAATTTCTTTTGTGTTTTACAACTTTAAGATAATTTCTTTTATATTCTTTAAGGACTTCTTCAGTATTATCAGTTGAGCCATCATCAATAAAGACCGCTTCATAATCTGGATGTTCTTTGATAAAGGTATCAAACACTTTCACAACATGGGGTATATTCTCACATTCATTATAAGCAGGAATCAAAATGCCAATCTTCATATATTTCATTATATACACCTCTATATAAAAGTCAAATACTTTATGTTAAGCATGAGTGTATTGACAAACATCAATTTTTAAATACAATTATAATTAGGCATACTTGATGTTTATTGGTGTCAGATTACAAATGGTAATTAAGGTTTTAACCGGTTACTCATTGAGTCAATCTCCAATTGAACAGAAAGAAGCTTGAAAGGAGTAAAAATGCCTATATATGGTAAGGTAAAGTGGTTTGATAGCCGCAAAGGTTATGGTTTCATTGAGAAAGAAGACGGGACCGGCGATGTATTTGCTCATTTTCAGGAAATCGTCGGTGAAGGTTATCGTTCGCTTTCCGAAGGTGAAAGAGTAAAGTTTGAAATCACAACAACACCTAAAGGACCAAAAGCCACGAAAATAGAGCGCGTGTAACGCGGTAGCATTAAGACGCTAAAAAGAGCCCCGCATCGGGGCTCTTTTTTTTAATCATACAAAATATAGCTGGTTGGTTCGCTAACACAGAATATTATCTGCGCGGTCACTTGACTTTTATTTAAAATAGAATATATTATGGTATGCAAGAATATATAGAAGATATTGGAAAATATGAAGGTAAGGAAGTAGAGATAAAAGGGTGGCTCTATAATAAACGGTCCAGTGGTAAGGTGCGATTTTTATTGATAAGAGACGGCACAGGAACAATACAGTCGGTCATCAACGAAGGTGCGGTAAAACAGGAGATTTTTGAAGTAGCAGATAAGGTTACCCAGGAATCATCGGTTATTATAAAAGGACTTGTGCGTCAGGATAAAAGGGCACCGGGTGGATATGAAATTGTGGCGACAGATTTGAAGATAGTACAATTGGCAGAAAACTATCCTATCACGCCCAAAGAGCATTCCATAGGATTTCTCCTGCCAATTCGTCATCTCTGGATTCGTTCTAAAAAACAGCATGCAATATTGAGGGTCAGGCACACAGTTATAAAGGCGATAAGGGATTTTCTTGATAATCAGGGCTTTATTAATGCGGACACACCAATTCTTACACCGGCGTCTGTAGAGGGGACAACAACACTCTTTCCGGTTGATTACTATGGAGAGACCATCTATTTAACCCAGAGTGGTCAATTGTATAATGAAGCAACCGCATCAGCGCTGGGTAAGGTCTATTGTTTTGGTCCTACATTCCGGGCTGAGAAGTGCAAGACCCGCAGGCATTTGACTGAATTCTGGATGGTTGAACCTGAGGTTGCATATTTAGAACTTGATGGACTTATGGACCTTGAAGAAGACTTTATTGTTAACATCGTTGAAAGGGTTCTTGAAAAGAGAAAAGAAGAATTGAAAATTTTAGAAAGAGATATCACAAAACTTGAAAATATCAAAAAACCATTTCCTAAAATAAGTTATAAACAGGCAGTAGAATTGATTCATAAAAAAGACAGAGAATTTAAATATGGCGAAGACTTTGGCGCTCCTCAGGAGACTCTGATTGGTGAAAATTTTGACCAACCTGTATTGGTGCATCACTATCCTGTCCAGTGCAAGGCATTCTATATGAAACGTGACCCCAATGATGATTCGTTTTCTTTGAGTGTGGATATGATTGCACCTGAAGGGTATGGCGAAATCATCGGCGGTGGTCAGCGTGAAGATAATTATGAAATTTTACTCAAACATATAAAAGAGAATAATCTGCCTGAAGAGGCGTATAAGTGGTATCTTGATTTGAGAAGATTTGGGACCTGCCCACATAGCGGTTTTGGTCTTGGGTTGGAAAGAACTGTTGCCTGGATATGCAGAATTCCGCATGTGCGTGAAACCATTCCATTTCCCAGGATGTTAGAAAAGATTTATCTATAAAAAGGTGATGTTATGTTTACTATTATAATTATTATTTTATCAATCATTCCCTATCCCAATCAGCCGAACTGGGAATCGGTTGATACAGATTATTCAACCGGTGGTGCACTCGTTGATATTGACCTGGATGGTGACATAGATTTTATTACTGGTAATGGCAATGATATGGCACAGAATCCGAATCGCGTTTACTACAATCGCAATGATACACTGGAACATATTGCTTCCTGGCATTCTTCAGATATTGGTTATAATGCCCATATCAGTTTGGGCGATATAAACTATGATGGCTATCCCGACCTTGCAGTTACAAATTATGGCGACCCGTATACACCACAATATGACAAATTTTATTACAATCAGTCAGGTACATTCCAGTCAAACTCATCCTGGCATCCCCATGACCGGGATAACTCATTTGCCTGCGCATTCGGTGATATGGATGGTGATGGAGATTTGGACCTTGCAGTTGCCTGCGGTGAATCTTACGGTGATAGTGCCCAGAAGGCGAAGGTCTATTTAAATAACAATGGTGTTCTGGACACACTCCCGGTCTGGCAATCAAATGTTATTTCATATTTTTATGATGCCTCTTGGGTGGATATAGATAACGATGGTTATCTTGACCTGGGCCTTGTTGCTGAATTGGGACCAAATCTGATATACCGAAATATTGGTGGTATGCTTGGTACCACTCCTTACTGGCAGTCAGCACAATCACTGAATACATTAAAACTTGCATTTGGAGATGTGGACAATGACAGTGACCTGGATATGGTATGTGCGAATAATGGTCAGCTCGGAGGCGCAAGCAATTGCGAATTGTATTTGAATGATGGTTCGAATCTGTCGACCACACCTGCCTGGACAAGCCAGAATCTAACCTATTATTCCTGTGTTGCCTTAGGTGATGTGGACCAGGATGGCGATTTAGACATTGCTGCGGGTGGTTGGTGGGAGTCAATAAAAGTTTTTGAAAATACAAATGGCACATTTCCTCAGGCACCTTCCTGGCAATGGAGCCCATCGCCAGCAAGTAATCTTGTATGTGAGAATATCAGCTTTGGCGATGTGGACAATACTGAGCCTGTATCAATAACCAATGAACCGCATATAGTTACACCATTAAAGAGGGTGTTTTATCTGAATAAGCGCTGGATAAATAATATTACAAGGGTAAGGCGAGTAGGCAATGACCTGAACCGCAACGAATACTGTCTTTCCTATATTGATGGCTGGGTATCAATTAAGAATATCATTATCCAGCAAGAGACGATCTGGATTGATTATACATATTCAAAAAACCTTGACCTGATTGTAACAAATTGGCACCAGAGCAGAGGAAATTTTCTATTTTTGAATACAATGGGCCAGGATATTGCTGAGGCAGTAAAGAATAATTCTCCTGTTTATTTTGATTTTCCTAATCCAAACCATGGAAATTTTACAATTAAAACAAATCTTTTAAATGTAACCATAAAAATCTATGATATTTCTGGAAGACTTATTAAACAACAATCTGAAAGAACAGTGAATTTAACGACCCCCGGGGTATATATTCTGCAGGTTTATCACAGGGGAAAGTTTATAAAAACTGAAAAACTTATAGTTGCAAGATAGGTTTAAGATAATCGCCCAGATCGTGGTAAGTAGTATTGAATTGATAATATTGAATAAAATTAGTTTTAAAAATATCCTAAAATATAAGTATCAGTCAAAATCAAAAAATTCGGGAAAATTGAATTCAAATCCTTCAGGGTAGTATTCACCCCGCTCTTTATTCAGAATATATTTCCCTTTATATTCTTTTTTGATTATCTTCTGGAGTATTCCTATAAAATGATCAATTTCTTCTTTTGTATTATAGATGCTAAAACTTATCCGTACTGCACCGGGAACCTCAGAACGATCGCGATCGATTATCATCTTTTCAATCTTTTTTGCATCTTCGGGTTTTACACCAAGCAGGCATTTAACATAAGGATGAGCACAGAAACAACCATTTCGGACGCCAATACCACCTTCATAACTTAAGATTGCAGAAACAAGGGCGTGGCTCATTCCTTTGATATTAAAGGCAATCACACCAAGTCTGTTATGTGCATTCTTTGGATTGTGGTCACCATAAATTATTATTTCAGGGAATTCATTTAATCGCTTCAGGGCATATATCGTGAGTTTGGTCTCATGCTTGATTATCTGGTCAAACCCCACTGCCTGAAGCAATCTAATCACCTGGGCAAGTGCAACAACACCGATAATATCCGGTGTACCTGCCTCTTCTCTTTCAGGCAGGTCCTTCCAGTAGGCACTCTCTAAGTCAACAATATCCGCAGTGCCACCACCCACATCATCCGGTGTTCCAAACTGGAATGCAGATTTATCTCCGACCAGAACACCAATACCATACGGTGCATACATTTTGTGGGCTGAGAAAGAAAGATAATCAATGTGTTCAGGGTCTTGTTTTGGTTTTATATCTATTGGTCTGTGTGGTGCCAATTGAGCTGCATCAACTGCAATCTGGGTACCTGCTTCGTGAACCTTGCGGGCACATTCGTGAATAGGATTGATATAACCGGTTACATTTGAGGCACCACTGATTGCAACGAGTTGAATCTTGCCTTCATACTTTTTTAATTTTTCATAAAAATCATTTATGTTTATTGTGCCATCAGGATTCAATTCAATATGGATGACCTGGGCGACCTTGCGCCAGGGCAGTTCATTGGAATGGTGTTCCATAATCGTCGTCAGGACGATTGGTTTTTCTTTGTCTATTGCCGGACAGTAAAACCTGCTGGAAAGTTTATTTATCGCTTCTGTAGTATTTTTGCAGAATATCACACAGCAGTATTCATCGGCGTGAACAAAATCCGCAATTATTCTTCTTGCTTCTTCAAAGACCCAGGAAGAGAGTTGTGATTTAAAACCCGTGCCCCGGTGCACATTTGAATACCATTTTAAAAATTCACCAATTTTTTTTTGAACTGGCAATAATGCCGGTGTGCTTGCAGCATTGTCAAAATTTATATATCTTCTTTTGGAGCCATCAAGCAGAACAACCTCTTCACCGACGCCGATAACCTGCCTTGCCAGTTTTTTTAATGTAATCTTATAATTTTTGCCAGACATCTTTATCAAGACTCCTGTATTGTATTGCTTCAGCAATATGCTGAACTTTAATATTATCACTTGATTCCAAATCCGCAATGGTCCTTGCTACTTTAAGAATTTTATCATAGGCACGGGCAGAGAGTCCAAATTTTTCAATCGCGGTCTTGAGCAAATTCTGTGATTCTTCATTTATGGGACAGAATTTTCTTATATCCTTTGTTTCCATATGGGCATTGCAGAAAATCTTTCTTTTGCCCGCTTTAAATCTGTTCAATTGTATATCCCGTGCTTTATTCACACGGTTTTTTATCTCATCTGAAGATTCACCAGGTTGGGCAGATTTTAGTTCGTCATACTTTAAAGAAGGAACTTCAATGTGTATATCAATTCGATCAAGCAATGGACCAGATATCTTTGCCCGATAATGCTGAATCTGGACTGGTGTGCATCTGCATTCATGATAAGGGTCAGTAAAATAACCACAAGGGCA
>Ga0172366_10000629_pt1 | contig 25995 bp, 19 predicted proteins | sample LakKivSesite69cm_FD_114533 | JGI IMG/M metagenome (GOLD analysis project Ga0172366, IMG submission 114533) | Sediment microbial communities from Lake Kivu, Rwanda - Sediment site 69cm | ecosystem: Environmental > Aquatic > Freshwater > Lake > Sediment | place: Rwanda: Western Province, Lake...
CTCCAGGGCACTTCGGGAAGGTCGGGGAAGACAACGGGGAAAGCTGGGTTGACGGCGCTCAGGTACAGAAGGCCTATGTCGGTAAAGATGGCCTCGGGGAAGTCGTACCACAGATAGTCTTGGCTTGGCCAAGGCGGGCTGATCCAGGCTATCTGCTCCCAGGGATAGTGGGGACGCCAGCAGCCTGGCAGGATCCTTATGCCGCTCATGGCCGTCTCGTATGTGCTCATCGTGTTGGATCTCCTGTGAAGCTCATGCGCCTATCCTACATCCGCCTGCCGGTTTGGCTCCTCCCAGAGCCCAAGGACGTTCCCGCCGGGGTCAGTGAAGCAAGCCCTGAAGGCAGGACCTTGGGGAGTCTTGGGGATCACCACCTTTCCCCCCAATGCTGTCACCTTCCTGAGTGTCTCATCTATGTCATCGACCGCAACATAGACGACCACCCCCAGAGGCTCGCCTGTTGGCCTTGACCACAACCCTCCTCTCCGAAGGTTGCGCAAGCGCGGCTTGCCGCCTGTGTCGAAGATCCAGACTTCGGATCCGTCCGCGGCATCCTTCTCAGTCACCCTCCACCCAAAGACGCCCTCGTAGAAACGGGCAGCCTGCTTGATATCCCGGGTCTGTATCTCAATCCAGTCAAAGGTGTCGGGCATGTCGGTACCAGCAGTTGGGTTCAACTCCATTAGGTCTGATAAGTTGCTGCCCTCCCTCACGGCCAGGGTCTGGGGTGATCAGATAGCTCAGGACATATTGACCCCAGATTCACACAGCGCGCCAAGGCGACGAGAAAGAGCTTTATCCGGGGTTCAGAGAGGCCCGCGACGGCGCGGAAGACTATGCTTCCTCATTCCCTTGGCCCCTGGATGGTCGATTCAAGGACGGCGAAAGCATTGGCGGTCCTGGGACTCGTGATCGCCTGTGCCAGTGCGGTGAAGGACTCGGGCAGCGCGACTCCCTACATCCAGTTGCTTTGGGAGACTGACATGGCAGGTGCGGACGACTGGGCAAGTTTCCTTACGTCCAAGGGATTCCAGGTGGCAAGGTACCAGGCTCACGATGCAGACAAGATCGTACAGCACCAACCGGACCTCATAATCATAGCTGACGATACGACTCCCGTATGGACGGACATGGCGGACGTCAATGCGATAAGGGATTCCGGCAGACCCGTGCTCGCGATAGGGAGTGGAGGCAGCCACTACTACGACGCGGCCAACGCCTCAATTGGCTGGTTGATGTCCGGCGTTCATTTCGGTCAGAGCCGGATCTATGTGCCGAATCCTGCCAACCCGTTGTACACCTCGCCGAACGCAATTGCTGTCCCTGCCGATGGCATAGTCGCGGTCCATCAGTCTGATGTCCGTGCCGTGACCCCCTGGATCCAAGGCCTTCCCAAGAACGTCAGCGTGCTTGCCAAGGACCCTGCTGCGATGGACTACGCCACCATCTGCACCGAAGCTTCCAGATACACCATGTGGAGCTTCTACACGGCGTCGCCCGCTCTGCTCACCGAGGACGGCAGGAAGCTGTTCGAGAATGTGGTCTGGCATTGCCTAAGGGAGGCGGTCCCGGAGGTCAAGTCGCTTCTGCTGGTTTCCATCGGTGCTGCGATCATGTGTCCGATTGCCGCCAGACGTGGTCGCCCCGGAAGTACCGAGCCGAAGCGCGATTCGGGGTAGGATGATACACGCTGCAGGAACGGACAAGCATCCTTGACAGTCGGAGTCCCCTTCGCTCCGGGGTCAAGCGCTCGGCCCTGCGGGGGGACACTGGCATTGCCAGCCTCACCATCGTTGTCGGGAGACATCCAGGGCGGCGCCTGGCTGCCGTTTGCCAACGGGTTGATTGACTCATGCAAAGGAAGACGCTGTCCAACGGTTGCCTGCAAGGGGTGATAGAGGGCAGTCCTCGCCGTGGACGCCGGGAGTTCCGTATGGCCAGGGTCAGGCTAAAGACGGCACGAGGCTGGCGGACCATTCTCCACGGAGTTGACGGAGCGGAATTCTCGACCTCGCTGGGAGAGGCCAATGCGACACGGTGCGAAAGCATCAAGAACGACTTCGCAGGGGGCGGGTGGCATCTGTCCTGCCGGCAGAGCGCATGGGAGGCCGACGAGACCGTTGAACTGGCCTTTGACCCCCCGGCCCTGATCCGCAGACAGACCTACCGTGTGCTTGAACCCTGCCGGATGGCGTTGCACCCGGGCTTCCGTCTGAGAGCGGATCCCGAGACCCGATATTCTTTTTCGCTGCGCGCACACGAACAACCGTTGCAGGGTCTACCCCCATTGCGTTCGGCAGTGGACTGGGCGCTTCCCTTCCCTTTTCACGCGTGGCACACCCGGGACTGGGTCGCCATCTACGGCGCGAACAAGGGCGTGTCGCCCGGGACGCTGGATTTCGTGCCGGCCGGGTCGGACGGGTATGCAGGGCTGCGCGTGTACTATCCCGAAACCGGAGAGCCACAGCCGGAACCCCTTCGGCGTCCCGAGATGCCCAGTCTGGTGGGGTTCGAGGCGGGCGCTGCGGTCACGTTGACCGAGATAATAGCGGCAAAACCGCTGGAGGCGGAGGATGAGCCTTTGCTCGAAGCGGAACGCCTCGGTGCAGGCATCCTCCTCAAACAGCCGCCCACGTTCGGTGCTGTGGAAAAGGTGGCCGATGGCATCGCCGGCTTCTACCGCCGGTGCGGGCTTTGGGAATCGGATGCTTTGGGCCCGCGAAACGGCTGGTTAAGCAACATGTGGGTTCGGACCCAGACCGGCCCGGCCAGGAAACGCGGTGAGATGAGCGGCTACTACGACTTGGGCTGGGGCGAGGGAATCGCCGTTGAGATGATGACGGGGGCAGTCAAGTACTGGCAGCGCACCGGCCGGGACGATCTGCTTCCCTACGTGGATGAGATGAGCCGCAACATGGAACTCTTCAAACGCAGCCCGGGTGACGATCAGCCCTACTTCGATCGCTCCGACGGCAGGAGGTTCGGCGATTTCCTCATGGACCATGTGAGGGGAGGGCGAATCTGGAGTCACTCGCTGGGGCACATCGGGAGCCAGCTCATCCAGCTCTACGAGGAGGCGCCCGACTACCCCAGGAAGGAGACCCGCGATGCTTGGTTTGCCGTCGCCGCCTCTTCTGCACGCTTCTTCGCGAGGCAGCAGGGTGTCGAGGGCGACATATACGATATCTTCGATGACAAGGATCGCGAAGTCAATGTCAAGCCGCACCGGATAGCTGCCAGGGCGGTGGTTTGTGGATTGTGGACCCGCTTCGGTCAGATCACGGGCGAGCGAAGCTATGTGGGACGGGCATTGCGCCTCCCCCGTGCCGTGGCACCCGAGGTCGTCCGTTACGAGTACTTCAACCAGATGGTCGATGGCTTCGCTGCGCCCGAGCAGGAGTTCACCGACGGAGAGGCGCCCTACTATGTCCTGGAGGGCCTGATGCCTCTGTATGCGGCAACCCGTGACCCTGAGGTGCTGGCCTGCTGCCGCAAGGCGGCTGCCTTTGGCATCTGTTGGACCTACTTCTACAACCTGCCGAAGGCGCACGAGGGCGTTGCGCGTGGTGGTCAGTGCTGCCGGATGGACGACCTGCCGCTCCTCTACCCCATCGGCCCAGCGAAATCCGTGAAGCCATTCCTGGAGCTTTATAGGCTGACCGGTGATCCCCTATACGAGAAGATGGCGGAGGAGGCCGCCGCCTTCCTGTCCCGCTGGCAGATGGAGGCACCCGGACGGCCTTGGCATGGCGGCATGATCCATGCTCTGGCGCAGTACTGCGGGAAACATTGGGGGCCCAGCCTCGCGGGACAGGTGGATACCGGCATGGCGACCGGCAATAGCCTTGCAGCGATCGAGGCATGGCTGGCACATCTTCGCCACCGCGGCCCTTCAGAGGAGGTCCGTGTCGCCGGGGGCTGAGATCGTATGGTCGTACAGCACAATGAAGAGTGTGTGTGTGTGTGTGTGTGTACTTCTGGGAAGCGAAGCCATGGATATCGGGGCTTCCCGGGCGAAGCGGGGTCTAGCAGCTCCGCGACGCTGGGGCTCACAAAACGCCACCATGAAGGTGTGGATTTGTCACGAGGAAACTGAGGGACCTTGTCTATGCGTGATGACACGAGCGGTACCGAGGACATATTCTTCCTCATCCCTCATACGCACTGGGAGGGGGCGGTGTTCAAGACCCGCGAGCAGTACCTTGAGATGGGGCTGCCCAACATCCTGCTGGCCCTGCGGTTGCTGAAGAAATACCCCAACTACCGGTTCACCTTGGACCAGGCCTGCTATGTGAGACCTTTCCTGGAGCGGTACCCGGGGGAGGAGGCCGCACTGCGTAGCCTGGTCGAGGAAGGACGGCTGGCAATCGTGGGGGGCACGATCGTGATGCCCGATGTCAATATGCCGGGCGGTGAATCGTTCGTCCGTCAGGTGCTCTATGGCAAGGGTTACTTCCGCCGGAAGCTCGGGGTGGAGGTGACCACTGGCTGGCTACTGGATACCTTCGGACATCACGCTCAGATGCCGCAGCTGCTCAGGCTTGCGGGGTACGAGTCGTTCTGGTTCTTCCGAGGCGTGCCCGATTGGAGTGTGCCTTCTGAGTTCATCTGGGAGGGCATTGACGGCTCTCGGATCCCCGCCTTCTGGCATCCCCACGGCTATGCCGTTGCCTATGGTTCGCCCACATCGTTCCCCGAGTTTGCGCGATTCCTGAAGGACCGGTTTGATGGTCTGGAACCATTCGCACGCGGGCCGGGGCGGGCCGGACCGGCAGGGGCAGACATGTCCAGGCCGGAGGGCCATGTGCCCCCTCTGGCCGAGGAATTCAACCGCCGACCCGACAGGCCGTTCCACCTCCAGATCGCCGTGCCCGCGGACTATGAGGCGATGGTGAGCAAACGCCGCGGCAACCCCCAGGTTGTGAGAGGCGAGCTGAACCCGATCTTCCAAGGCACCTACAGCAGCCGGATCGAACTGAAGCAACGGACCCGGGAACTCGAGCGCCTGCTGACGACCGCCGAGAAGCTGGCCGTCATCCTACAGTGCCTTGGCATTGAGTCGGACGATGATCTGCTTCGGCGGGCTTGGGAGGCGATGCTCTTCAACCACGCCCATGACTTGATGTCCGGCGTGATGACCGACCAGGTGTACGACGACACCATCAGGGGATACGATTTCTCCAAGCGGATGGCCGAAGGAGCAGTCCGCGCCGGGTTGCAGGAGCTGGTCCTCAGGATTGACACCCGGGGCGAAGGCATCCCATTGGTGGTCTTCAATGCGTTGGGCTGGGCGCGAACCGACCTGGCCATCGCCGAGGTCGGGTTCACCGATGGCGGCGTCGGGGATCTCAAGCTTTTCGGGCCGGACGGTCAGCGGCTTGCGGTACAGATCATGGAATCCCAGTCCTACGACAACGGGCTGGTTCGTGCGAAGGTGGCCTTCGTGGCCCACGATGTCCCGCCGTTGGGGTACTGCGTGTATCGCCTTGTTTCCCTGAAGTCAGCTGAGACCTCCTCGCCCGCCACTTCGTCGGACGATGATGGGGCCTTGGAGAACGAACTCTACCGGGTCGAAGTCGATCCGGCAAGCGGCGCGATAGCCCGCCTCATTGTCAAGGATGGGAACTGGGATGCCTTGGCCGGGGCCGGCAACATCGTGGCGGCGGAGGTAGACCACGGTGACCTATGGGAGCTGTATCGGCCACTGGATGGGGGCAGCCGCATTGCCATGAAGGATCGTCATCCCGCGCCTCATCCGGGCGGGGCTATCCTCAGCACCGATTCAACTGGTGTCCGAGGTGCCCTGCGCCGCGGCCCGGTCTTCTCCGAGTTCTCCGTTACCCATCCCTTCGGTGGGAATGGCCAGTTCAGCACCACGATCCGGGTGTGTGCCGGCCTGCGCCGGATCGAGTTCCAGAGCAAGCTGCTGAACAACGATCGATTCGTACGCTACCGCCTTCTGTTCCCCACCTCCATCCGGAACGGTGAAAGCGTTCACGAGATTCCCTTCGGTGCGATCAATCGGCCATCCGGCATCGAGTTCCCGGCGCAGAACTGGGTGGACTATGGGAACGGCGAACGAGGAGTCGCCCTGCTCAATCGAGGGCTTCCGGGGAACAACGTGGCAGAGGACACGATGATGCTCTCCCTGCTGCGCTCCACGCGGATCGTTGCCTATGGGTTCGGCGGCGGATATGAACCGGGCATGAGCTCCGACTCCGGGTTCGAATTGGGAAAGGAGTTGACATTCGACTACGCCGTCATTCCGCACCCAGGCGATTGGCGCCAAGCCGGCATCCATCGGGAAGGAATGGAGTTCAACAATCCACTTCTTGTGTACACGGCATCATCGCAGCCCGGTGCCCTGCCGAGTCGCTTGAGCTTCGTGCAGATCACGGATCCCAACGTTGTGGTTTCCGCCCTAAAGCCCGGTCAAAAGGGGGACGCCGTGTTGCGAGTCTACGAAGCCGCGGGGTTGCCGGCAGAGGGAGTTCGGGTGAGGCCGTCGGTTCCAGTGATCGCGGCAGAGGAAGTCAACCTCATGGAGGATCCCTGCCGAGCGCTACCTGTGGTAAACGGCATGGTGAATTTGGATCTCCGTCCCTTCGAGGTCAAGACCGTCCAGCTCAAGCTTGGGCGGATCGGTAAGGATCAGCGCGGAAGACTGATGGGGAAACGGCGTCGCGCCAGCCCTGGCCGGGCATTGCCCGGAAAAAGGATCAGTCGCTGACCATCTTCAGGATTTCCTCACCTTGCCTTCTTGACTTGGCCTCCATCGAGATGATGAAGCGTTTGAGCCCTTGGCCGAACTCCTCCCTCAACGCCTTCAGATTCTCCACCGTATCACAGGCGATGAAGACGCCCTTGCCCGCCTCGATCGTCTTGTGGTAGATGGGCCACCACCTCTTGTGGGAGGGCGGCTCCCTGCCTGATCCAGGCGTCCATTGAACCACCTTGAGCCCGGGTATCGACAGGATGTGATCGTGGTGGGGAAGCGCTCCCGGCCCGTCCCAGTGGTACATGCAGTATGAGACGCGTTCGCACATCTCCTTCAGAACGGGGACCATGAACTCACGGAACATCGCGGGTGAGATCATGGCGGAGAAATCGCACTGGAACTTCGCCATGCGCCCCGGGGCCCATGCCCAGAAGATGGAGCCACCGACCTCATCCCGGAACATGTCGTAGAGAATGTCGTAGTAATGGAAGTAGCGATCGGTGATCTGGCGAAGACAGCCTTTCACCCACTCTGGCCGTTTCCTCATGTCCAGCAGCAGATCCCTCGTGCCGCGTAGTGCGGCCAGCGTGTCCAGCCCCTCGATTAGGTCGGGGAACGCAACCAGGAACCTGCCCTTTCCCAGGGACAGCTGTTTCCTGCCAAGCCGCAGTGTGAAGTCCCAGTAGAAGTTATCCGGATCGAAATCAAACCTTGCATCCTCGGGTCGATCGATGACGGGTTCGCACCATACGGTGTCGGTTCCCTCCACGCCATGGCAGCCGAGATAGAGGGCCAGGCAGTTTGGGGCGAGGTCAGGCGCCACTGCCGGGACCGCCTCCCCCAGGAAATCAATCGTGAGAAGTGCTCGAGCCGAAAGGTTGACGCGGTAGTTGAAGTCTGTGGTGGAGTAGTTCGTCAGCCAAGCTCTTGGTTTCCGCATGGCCTTGACTCTCTCAAGCGGCTTGCGGCGAGGAGCCCTAAGCTGCATGAAGGGCCGACCGATATCGCCGCCATTCCACCAGGTGGTGAGTCGGTCACGCACCTCATCCATATCCTTACGGTACAGTAGCCCACTCATGGTTGTATCCTTCTGACGGTTTGTTGCCAGACCGCGGGCCGCCGAAATGGCCCGAGGAGGCATCGTCGCTTCCCGAAGGGCTCGACTCAATCGAGCAGGTCAGCTGATAAAGGAAATGATACCATCGGAACGCACAGAACCCGGCGATGGATCCTAGGTTCCGATGGAGGGCTCTCCTAGCGTTCCGTTGAGTAGAGCCAGCACTCGCGTCAACTTCTCCCGCATGAAGATGCCCTCGCTCCTGCGCTCCTACATAACCTTTTCAACCTTTGCCCGTGAGGCAAGCCGGGATGGGAAGTGGAATCAGGCGCTGGCGGGCTCTGACCGGACTGCTCCTTGCAGTCTTCACGGGTAGCTGCTGTCCTTGGCTGCTCGCGGGAGCCGATGAGTCGACCTCCGTCGGCAGCGTTGCGTCACCACTGAGCGAGCACCCGCTTCAGGGGGGTAAGGAGGCTTCCGCCATCGAGTTCACCCAGATCGACTCCAACTGCACCTACTACGCGACCTTCCAGAGCCACAACCAGAAGGTCGTGCAGAACGACAACGGCATCTTCATGACCTATCTGGTTGACTACACGGATGTCGCTCCCTGGCCCGGCACCTGGAGGCTTGTCAGGAGCACCGACGGCGGATCGAGCTTCCAGGTTGTGTACACCTCGCCGATGGTGGGTTCCAAGGCCGCTTGCATCGAGACCGATGAGGAGAACAACATCCTCGCGGTCTGCAGCGACGAGACGGATCCCATGAGTCCGTTCCTATTCCACCGTTTCCTTGCCAGCGATGACTACAAGGACCCGCAGATCACGAAGATCAACCAGGCTGCGAGCGGCAAGTACTCGATGATGTATGGCTCCGGCAAAGTGTACCTCTTCAACCACTACGGCAAGTTCTTCATCGTCAATGCCACAACCGGCAGGCTGATCAGCTGGAAGCAGGTCGTTGAGTTCAGCGGCCAGAACGCCACGACCCAGTATCCGCACGTCTTCATCGACGAGGTAGGCCTGCTCCACCATGCTTGGACCACCAACCACAAAGAGAAGTACCTGTACTGGGACATCCACTATGCCAACACCGCCGACGAGGGCGAGACCTGGCATAAGGCAGATGGGACCAGGCTGTACTGCCCGATCCTGCCCGACCAGAGTGGCAAAGCCGATCAGGTAATCCTCCCGGATGAGTTCCAGGTCCATACCTGGCTTTCGAACATGATCGCGAAGAATGGAAAGGTGCACTTCGCCTATCTGGCCCAGACGACTCCGCCCAGACAGCACTACGTGAGGATCGATCTGGCCTCGGGGCAGATTGACGAGAGGATCTTCCCTGAGTGGAGGGGCGAGACGATCTCGATGATGGGCCTGGACGGCTTCTTTGCCACAGGGCCGGGCACGAGCCCCCTGTACTACGTCGGGCGGGCCAACCAGACTCACATCGGCGTTCTTATCAGCCATGACAATGGCGATACTTGGCACGACCTTGCCCTTAGCGAAACCATAACGAACGGCATCTATTCCATAGGCGGGTCCCGGTTCATAACCCAGGACGACTACATCATAGGTTCCTTCACCAGCCAGTACGGAAGCCGGGGAGATCCGTACTTCTTCAAGGTCAAAGTGGGCGAGGGCGGGATGAATTGGCTCTGCGCCATCATGTTGGCGACGGTTCTGGGGACCAGAGTTGTTCGGTCCCGCTCTGAGGATGGACCAGGCTGAGAGACCTCGCCTGCGAAGGCTGGGATCAGGTTGGCAGAAGGCAATCGCGTTGCGCGCCAATTGGCCAGCCGGAGGGCACCGTTGGGTCGATGGCGGGTACCCGCGTAAGCAACGTTCAGCAATGTTTTTATCCCTACTGCGCATCCAGTTGGGTCTGAGGTATGGCCATGCGCCCAAACAGCCGCGTTCTTCTGGTGATCTGCACGCTACTGTCTGCGTGCATGTCACTGCCATGCATCTCGGCCTACCGAGTTGGGGTCAGGGCGGGTGACTGGTGCAGGTACGGCGTTTCGGACTTCCACTGGGAGTCCACACACCCGAATGCGACGATCCCGCCTGAGATGGAAGGGGGTGGTCCTCTGGACTGGGTCCGGCTTGAGGTCGTCGAGGTCTCGGGGACAAGCGTGACGGTTGAGATGACGATGCGTTTCAAGAACGGCACGGAGGAGTCCGCAAGGACCGGGGGCGATGTGGGAACAGGCATGGGCAACCTGACCTTTTTCCTGTTTCCCGCAGGACTGAGCAAGGGGGAGGCACTGCCGGCGGGGGCGATCGTGAACGACACGGTGGCCCGGACCTATGCCGGCGTGGTCAGGGAGGTGAACCTACTCAGCTACTCCTTCTCAATGCCCGGGATGTCCATGTCCTACGAGATATACTTCGATAGGGGAACCGGGATCATGTGTGAGATGTCGTTCGCGAGCGTCGTCAGTGATGGGGAATATGTGACGAGCTCATCCGTGACGGAGAGACTGATGGCGACGAACATGTTTGGCAGGGCGGACATCGCTGAGGGGTCCGGGTTCGTTGCCGTCTGTGCGGCATTCCTGCTCGCCCGGTTTCATCGACGGTCCCTGGGAAGGGCAAGGGCTTGCCGTAGCTCGGGTCAGACCTCAGGTGTCGGGAGGCTTCTTTGGTACCAGTAGGCCCAGGTGCAGGTTGCGATGCCACGGACCCTTCCGATGCCCACGGGCCAACCCTAGGCCTAGGGGCACGCCCTATGGCTGCTGAGGCTCTTGTCTGCTTTCCTTCTTCTTCCCTTCGGATCCGAGGACCTTGCCGAGGATGTCGAACGCCAACCACACGATGAAGCCGTAGACGACGCCGTTGAAGACGGCTACGACTAGGGTGGTGGCCGGAACGCCAAGCACCGGCTCCTCGATCTCTTCTACGCCCAACAGTCCGTAGATCGCCCTTCCCGGCGGCAGTTCGTCGTAGGCGAGCGTTACGAACAGAAACACAAGGAAGGCCAAGGCGAAGATCACGGCTCCTCTCATCATTCATCACCATTCCTGGCCGCGAAATGCACCCGCGGCAGCGCGACCGAATCCGAACGGGGGTATAAAAAGATGCCGGCGCGATCGCCCTCGTTCAGGCTTCTGTCTCATGCGTGCTCCGGTGCGGGCGCCGTCGGGCGTGTTGGCGGCTACGTCACCTTCTGGACCACCTTGACTGCGACGACCACGATGGCCAGCACTATCAGCACAAGGATGGCGAGTGCTATGAAGGGGACGAAGGGAGCCAGGGCCGATGGCACGTTGGAGAAGAAGGTTTTGATCAGGGTCGGGATCAACGGCAGGTTCTTGGCCCAGTCCGGCTGGGCGGTCTGGGCGGCCTCCCCGGCCTCTGCCACGTTGGACTCTGGCACGTCCCCTCCCTTGACCTTGGGCACCCCCGCGTAGTCGGTATCGAAGGTGAGGATGCCGGTCCTCATGGTCTCGTACGGTTTCCTGGGATCGAAAGCTTGGAGGTCCTCGCCGTAGAGTTTGAAGCCCTGCGTGTAGAAGTGCAGGTACCAGACCCGCTCCTCCACCTGGTTTAGGGCATACGGGGCCATCATGCGTTCCAGGGCGACATCGGATGGCCCGATTTCAAAGGTGCCGTCGGGCAGCGTGGCCGTGGATCCGGAGTATCTGATGCCGGACTTGTAGCCGCCTATCTGTTCGTCCGTCTTCAGCTCCGGGTACTTGTGGTACAGGTCCACGTGGACCACTACGCCGCCTACCGGGGGATCCACCCGCCCTGCAATGCTCCAGTTTCCCGGCTTCGTCGACTCCCCGGCCTTGGGCTTGGTCAGGGAGATGCTGATCTTGCGGCGGCTTAGCTCCAGCACAACCTGGCCCTGGCCGCTAGCTGTGTTGCTGGAGGCCGTAATGGTGACAGTCTTGCTTCCGACTTCGCTATACCGAGCTACATTCAGCGTGACTTGGGCGTCTTGGATCGGCAGCGTGCCTTGGCTGGGTTCAACCTGATAGCCTTGGACCTCCAGGCCCTGCTGCGGGGTGACGGAAAGGGAGAAGAGATCAGCTGGGCTGCCCTCTACCTTAACCTTGAAGACAACCGTGACCGTGGGGCTGTCGGAGTCGGGAGGTTCAAGGCTGCTGAGGTCCACGGCGATATGGGGTGGGGTGGGGGTGACTGCCACCTGGCAGAAGGCGACCTGGCAGCTGCCGAGAACGACCAGGAGAAGCGCCGCGACGAATAGGGTCCAGGCCTTGCCGGCCGGGGCTGCAGGCACAGGGGCTGACATGCCGGGCGGCGTAGCACGCCGGCATAAGAATCTTCGCCAACAGCCATTGTCAATCCCTTCCGCGGTTCGATGCCCCTGGCTTGGTGGAATCGCCTCGGTTGCTGTGCGTCTGGGTCCGGCACCCGTCAGGATGCTGAGGGGCTGCTGGGGGTCCAATCTATCCGGCACGATGCAGGTTCGTTCGGGTGCAAGCTTCCGGCCAGTCCAAAGATATTATAGCAGCGCGGCGACGGACGCTTCATGGAAATGCGCAGACTGGGTAGGACGGACATGCGCGTATCGCGTGTATCCTTCGGAGGGCTGTTCGTCTCCAAGGTCGGGGGCGACTACGAGCAAGCCCGCGCCGCGCTGGCAAGGGGCCTGGAGCTCGGGGTCAATTATTTCGACACGGCTCCGACCTACGCGGACAGCGAAGAGGTCATAGGTAGGGCCATGGCAGGTTCAAGGTTTGAGTACTACATATCGACGAAGCTTGGGGGCCGGCCCGATCCCTTCGAGCCCCGCAACAAGGAGCACCTTCGCATCAGCCTTCAGACGAGCCTCGGGCTGCTGAAACGCGACAGCGTTGACATCCTCATGATACACGAGCCGGAGCGACCCGGCCAGTATGACTGGTTCGAGAGCTGGAAACCTGTCACCGGGCCCGTGTGCGAGTTCCTGGAGGAATGCAGGGACAAGGGCGTCATCCGCTACACGGGCCTTGGGGGCACAACCGTCCACGAGATGGCGTACATCGTCAAGCACGGGAAGTTCGACATCCTGCTCACGGCCTTCAACTACAGCCTCCTTTGGAGGGAAGCCATGAACGGCCCCATCCCGGCCGCGCAGAAGAAACGAATGGGCATCGTAGCCGGATCACCCCTGCAGCAGGGCTGGCTGTCGCGGCGCTACGACGACGTGCTGCGCAATCCCCTGCCGTGGCTGTCGCCAATCAGAAGACAGCAGCTGCTTCGCCTGTACGACCTATCGGATGAGACCGACATGCCGATTGCCGAGTTGGCCCTCAGGTTCGTCCTCTCCAATCCCCTTATCGACACCGTCCTCATGGGAGCCCGATCGGTCGAGGAGGTGGAGAAGAACGTGCAGGCCGCCGAGCAAGGCCCGCTGTCCAAGCGGGTCCTGAAGGAGCTCGACAGGATATGCGCAATGGCACCTTGCCGCCCCTGCGAAGAACCTATGTCATGTGCCTTGGGCAGGCCGGCTTACCGGGGCCCAGGGCGCCTTCGCTGATCGGCCATAGGAGCTGGTTTGAGTGAGAGCCGCCGTGGTCACCAAGGCCCGAAAGCTCGAGGTAATGGACGTCTCCGATCCAAAGCCCGGACCATACCAGTGCTTGGTGAAGATGGACGCGTGCGCGATCTGCACCGGCACCGACTCGAACATAATCAGCGGCAATTTCCCATGGCTGGTCGAAACCCCGTTCATACTGGGCCACGAATCCACCGGGGTGATCGTGCAGATCGGCGAAGGGGTACGCAACTTCAAGGCTGGCCAACGGGTTACCCGCCCGGCGGGAATCCTCCCCGGAGAGAGGCGTGACGACTTCGGGAGCAACTGGGGGGGCTTCGCGGAGCTGGGCCTCGTTGTGGACACGGGGGCGGCGAAGGCGGCAGGGCTCACGTACTCTGGGATGATCGAGAGCAGCCGTTGCCCGCTTCCCCGTGACGTCGACCCGGTATCGGCGGCCTTGTCCGTGAACCAACGCGAAATAATGTCCGTGGTGGAGAAGCTTGACGTCGGCCCGGAATCGCGGATCGTCGTGCTGGGCTCGGGGTACAATGGGTTGCTTTTTTCGCTCTTTCTCAGAACGGCGGGCGCGGGCTCCGTGTTGGTCACGGGGAGCGCGGGGCGGGAGAGAGTGGCTCGTGAAACCTTCGAGGCAGACCTATTCGTGGACTATAGACAAGGGTTCGCTGGCGGTGATATCGAGCGGCTCCTCGGAGGCAAGCCCGACTATGTCATAGACGCGGTGGGAACCGTTCGGTCCATGAGCCTTGCGCAGGCGATCCTCGGGCCCGACAGTGCCTTCGGGCGGTACGGACTGCATGAGTTCGACCGGATAGGCCAGCTGACGGAGGAGATCACGAGCCGCCATCGCATCCTGGATCTGTCGGCCAACGAGGTGTCGGCCACCGGGAAATGGCATCGGTTGTGGCGCAAAGGATTCTTCAACAGAGCGGGGATGTGTGATGGGACCGTGCCCTTGGATCAGATCGGGTCTGCGTTTGACAAGCTCGTTCGCCGGGCGGCTTTGAAAATGGTCGTAACGATGTAGGCCTGTAGGCCATCGTCTACCGCGACCTCGTTGTCCCGACCGGCCGGTACGCTCTCCTTCGCACCATCAGAGTCCACACCACCGTGCCCGCGCCCATTGCGGCGGATGTGACGAACAACCATTCGATGATGTAGATCCACAGGAAGGCCCTGTCCTTCTCCTCGATCGCCCGCTGCTCGAGTTGTCGGATCCCTGCGATGGCCTCCTCCACCTGCTCGATGGCTGCCTCGTATTCCTGGGCCCTGAAGAGGCTTTGGGCCTTCTCGTATAGGTCCTCGGAACCGGAGGTGTCGCGAGAAACTCTAGTTGCTGAGACGCCCATCATCTCAATCAGGTCGACGAGCTTGTAGAAGGATCCGACCCCCTCCCTGTAGATCCAGGACTTGTCTCTGAACTTGTGCGCCAACTCCGGGCTGGACGGCAGCCGCACGCCGGCGGCAAAGTACACGAGATAGGAGGCGAAATCCGGGGCATAGGGCCAACGGATGAACTGAATCCCCCAGGACGGCAACCAGCTTGACATGAAGCAGATGACCCTGCCCTCTCCGGGATCCCAGTAGGACAGAAGTGGCCAGCTTCCCTCGGCCAGCGTGCCCTTGGCGTTGGCCACGAGCTTGGAGCCGCCTCGGGAGCCAACGTAGTTCATCCCGAAGAGTGGGGGAGCTGATTCCCAGGGCAGTGACGAGACCATGGGCTCCTCTTCATCCACAGGATCCATCCAGATCACGACCTGGCTGGAAAGCTTGTCGACCAGACATTCGACCGGCAATATCTCGCCCACGAAGGTTGGCCCCCAAGGCGGATAGCCCTCTATGCTGTTGCCGCCGAAGGAAGCCCAGCCTCCCGTCATGCACAGCCCAATGCCCTCCTCGACCACGGAGTCGCGGAACCATCGGTTCCAGGACGGCGTCACGAGATCGACGTCCATCGCCTCAAGGAAGACCGCGTCGAACTCCGAGATGAACCGCTCGTAGGTCCTCGGCATGTAGATCCTGGCGGACCTTCTCGCTGCATCCTGCGCGATGTATCCCAGTTCGACCATCCTCCGGGCAAGTGGCACGCCCGTTACCTCCAGGAGGGGGTCTGTCTCGTAGTGCCGGGTGACGTCCTCCGGGTAGACGACCCAGCCCAGGAAGAGGAGTCTGATCTTACCCGTTTCGGGGTCCTGCTTGACGGCCCGGCCCTGCGCCGGGACAAGCATGGCGTTCCAGATGAGGCAGCAGATCACGCCAGCTACGAAGAAGGCCATCGCGCGACAACGCTCGTCGGCATCGTATGTACCTCGGCTGCCTCTTGCTGGCACGTGTTTCCTTCGCTTGTCTCAAAGAAGGACCTTCTGAAAAAACTCACTGCGGTGGGTGGGAAAGCCCGAATGGGTGACAGGCGCCTGCCCGGCATTCTGCGGCGGCCCTCGTTCGTGGATTTGCTGCCCGTGTCGGAGGGCGTTCGCGCTGCGGCCTACGGAGCTGGAGTCCCGGCTATCTACCCTCTCCGCGCGTAGCCGAAGTAGATGAGGAGCGTGCCCCCAGCTCCAAGTAGGATCCCAATCGCCACGAGCAACCTGGGCAGCCAGCCGAGAATCGGGAATTTTGCCCCCAGCTGCAGGCTCGCGTCCACCCCGGGCGATCCGTCGGCGTTCATGATGATTATGCAGTATTCACCTGACTCGGGCGTCCACTTCATCGCGGCCTCCGGGGAGCCGGTGGCGCATGCCAACCAGAAGGTCTCCGCCGTGGGGCGCCGGGAGGGGGCCGTTCCTTCGCTGGGCATGGCACGATCGAACTCGAGCCTGACGTTCCACGGGTAAACCCTCCAGTGATACTCCACAGCATAGTCGTACCGGACGTTCTCAAGATAGGCAAATGCGTCGCTGTCTCGCGCAATGCCGACGAAGAGCTCCTTGGGCGACGCCGTCCGATTTGCCATCAGCCTGACATTGACCAGATCTTCCGTCTTAAGCCCTCTGAGGAAGGGCGGCAGGTAGTCATTCATGTCCAGTGGAACGAGCTCCACGAGCAGCGCGTAGCTGTCCAGGGACACTCTGCTGGTCTTGCTGACCAGGTATCCGTCACGGTCGCGTGGGTTGCCTCCCGCCCACATCAGAAAGACGCCTGCGGCTATGAGGCCAACCGATATGACCAGGAGTATTATGCCGAATATCAACGCGAGTATCCTACCCCTTCCGCCACGGCCGCCGAGCCTCTTGCCACAGGCAGGGCAGTTCGCTGGGCTCCCCTCGAATTCAGCTCCGCATTTCGAACATTTCATGGGACACCGTCGCCTCAGATTGCCTCAGGGCCGCATGGTCGTTATATAAATTGAACTTCGCTCGGTTTGCCGGTCCCGCTGTCCGACATGCCATGTCGCCCGACGGCGCCGCGTCCACAACTCACCGCACTAGACGCAGTGTGCCAAGGCAAGCAGCCATCAGAGCTTCTTCCCACAGCCCCGGCAGAACCGAGCACCGGGTGAGCTGGCTTCTCCGCACGCAGGGCATACGATCATCCTCTTTGAGGTGGCCCTTCCGATCTCCTGCTTGGCGGTCTCTAGGCCCTTCTCAACCTCCTTGAAGGCGGCGGATACGGCCCTGTCGATGTCCTCCCTGACATCTGCTAGGACATCTTCCCAGGGAGGTTTGGCGTTCTCCCTCTTGCCCTTCGGGGTCCGGACTCCGCACCTGGCACAGAAAAGCGCGTCCTGGGGCAGCTGTGCACCACACTTCTCACAGGAAGCCGTGTACATCCCTCAGATCGTAGGGGGAAGAACGGGCATATAACTCTCGCTCAGCCGCATTCAGGAGGTTCGAATGCTCGCACCCAGGGCAGGGAAACGGTTCGTTGGGCTGCCGGACCAGGGGCAGGCTAGCATCAAGTCGTCCTTGGCCAAGAATACAGGACTCCTCAGGCTCTGGCGACTAGCGGGTCGGCCCAAGGCATGGGATCGGCGGTTGGTGCGGTAAGAAAGTCGCAGACTCCGCAGGGCCGAGTGTCGTAGTATTTAAGATGCTTGTAGCGGAGTCGGCACATCCAGGGGATCGGTTGAACTCGCATCCCATCCGAAATCTGCTCGTTGTCGTCCTAGCCGTATCGATGGTAGCCTTCATTCTCGGATGCATGGAGGAGGAGACCGAAAGCACGACCGGGGCCACAACCTCAAGTAACAACAGCAACTCTGGCGAAACCTCATCGTCCCCAATGGATGTCGAGATAACCAACGTTGAGTATCAGTGGAAGGACTACCCCGGCAACCCCTTCAGGCTGCCGGACCTCTCGGTCACATGCGACGCCATAAACTACGGTGGATCGGGACGAACGACGGTGGTGGTGGTTGCCAACGGCTCAGAGGGTCCCGTGGAAATGCGCAAGGTCATCCAGATTGCGAAGAATGGGCAAGTGGAGGTCAAGCTTTCGGGCAAAATCCCGACGAAGCCCGTGAGCATTGCGGGCGATACGGAGAGGGATCTGCTGTCAATCGTCAAGCAGCCCTCCGCGAAGGACATGGATGTCCAGATAGTGAACCTGTTCTACGATGTCACCAAATGGGTCAACACCTCGAAGCTTGAGCTGGATGTGGTGGTTCGCCTCTCGGCCATCAACTACGGGTTGCCGGGCTACCTCACGCTCGTGGTGCAGGTCGATGGCCAGGGGTTCTCGAAGACGACCGAGGAAAGGAAGCACATCGGGTGGTACCAGCAGTTGGACCTTTCCTACAGCTTCAAGCTGCCGGGGGTACCTGTGAATCTCACGGCCTACGCGAAGAGGCTAGAGAAGGATGCGTGACGCCCACCCAGGTGAACTCAGTACCGGCTAGCAAGCCTGCTTCCGGGTCGATTGAAGGATCCGGTAGCGTTCTGTCCGGACAAGGCGGGACATCCCCCTCAGAATCCGGTTTATCAGGCACTGATTGCCTAGGGAATCCGATGGGGGCTAGGGATACTGAACTCGCGGATTTCCGGAGGTCGGCCATATCGCCGTCAAGACTGCGACTCTTCTGCTATTGCGAATCCGCAGCCGTGTTGGAGAGACAGGCATCACGAGATGATCCCTGGTTGACCACCGCGGCACTTCGTGGGTTCCTGAGACATGAGATCCATGCGAAGGAACAGATCGCGCTCCTTGGACAGCTTGAGCCCGTGGAGGTCTGGACAGTTGGCGAGGCAATGGACTTTGTCGAGATCACCATCCGCAGGGCGCTGCGGCAGCGCATCATCTTGGCGAACTCGGCAAACATCCGCACCTTCTGCACGATAGTGCCTGAACTTGTACCGGGGAGGGGATGCTACGGCTATCCCGACGCCCTCGACTGCAGAAACGGCGCAAGCCCTGTGGTAGTGGAGGCCAAGTACCGGATGTTTGCCCCGCTCGGCCCTGCTTGGACGGCCGACAAAATCCAGTGCGCCGCATACCTGGCCGGCCTCGTGGAGCTTGGGTTTACTGATGTCCACGCTAGGATCGCCTACAGGGACAGCTGCGACAGGGGAGGGGACGTCAGCTTGTCCTACACGGCCGAACTGGAGGCGAAGCTCAAGGCCATCGCCAGACGCTTGGACTCCGTGGAGAAAGGGTTGGACGAGCCGGTATCCGGGGATCCCAGCAGGTGCCCTTTCTGCATGTTCAGGTACATCTGTGCTTGCTGCGATAGGCCCAAGCCTTTTCCCCCACCGGGCTAGGTCCTGCAAGTCACCTAGCGATGATCCACGGAACCGACCCTTCGCGCACCGGCAGATTCATGAGAGCCAAGATTCCGGGATATCCGGGGAGCAGGTCTGATGGGCCAAGGATCGCAACCCCAGCCGCGACCCCGGCACGCGACGGGCAATTCCCTCAGCGGATGCCGACGCTGGGGCATAATATTTTGGGGGTTCATCACCATGATCTGGATCACGGTGTTCGTTGTCGTGATGACGTTGTTCATGTCGATCGTGGAGAGGAGGGAGGCATCGCCGAGTCGCTCTGTGAGGCCGGAGCAATCTGACTGAGCTTGCGTGTCCCCGGGTTTCAGGGCAGGTTCATCTGTCGGATCTCCCTATCCGAGTAGTATGGCGGCGGACGGAGGCTGAATCCGCCGTCGACCACGAGCTCCGCACCTGTGGTGTAGCCGCTGAGTTGGTCGGAGAGCAGGAAGACCGCCGCTGGCCCCACATCGGTCTCTGGGCGTCCGGCGCGCCGGAGCGGGATCGTCTCCAAGACCAGCTTCTCCGCCCTTTTGTCACGAGCGAGATGGGCGGAAAGCCTTGTCGGGAAGAAGCCGGGAGTGAGCATATTGGCCCTGATGCCAAACGGCGCAAGCTCGGCGGCGAGCACACCCAGGTAGGCCTTCAGCGCGGCCTTCGAGGCCCTGTACGAGGCCTCCTTGTACAGCGGGGCATGCGTGCAGGTGGATCCCACGATCAGGATGCTGCCGTGCCCCTGCGAGATGAAGCGCCGGGCAACCTCGCGGCAGGCCCAGACGCAGGCGGAGAGGTTGGTGTGTATGGTGCTGAGCCATCCCTGTGTGGTCAGCTTGGACACGGGCTCGTCCCAGTGGGCCGCGGCGTTGTTGATGTAGAGGTCAAGGCCTCCGAGGCCGTCGATGGTCTGCTTGACCATGGCCATCACCTGTTCCTCCTTGCTCACGTCTGCCTGCAATCGCAGGGTCTGGACCCCGGTGGATTTGATTTCGCGCAGCGTCTTTCGGTCTGGGTTCCGGCTGGCCACGGCTATGTGGACCCCCTCCCCGGCCAAAGACAGGGCTATGGCCCGCCCGATGCCACTTCCGCCTCCCGTGACGAGAGCTATCTTTCCCTCAAGGCCAGCGTCCATCTCCATCCTTCCTCCCATCTTCCATGTCCTGCAACTCCGATCATCGAGCCCAAGCTGAATCCCGGACCGAGGCACTGCCTCTTCACTCTTTCCGTTGCCCTGACGCAATGAAGCCGTCAGAGCCGCAACAGCTTCAAGCATCACATTTGTCTGTCCGCGGCGGTCTTTGCTTTCGGTGCGAGGTCGGCGAGGAAGGTGAAAGGATGTCGACAAGAGGGCCACGCGGCAAGGGCGCAGCAGCCCGCACGTGGGTCATGGTGGTACCGGACGAATCGTTGAGGGATGAGGCAGTCAAGGTCTGCCTCGAGGATCTGAAGATGATAGGGGAGCATTTGGGGTTATCTTTCAAGGTCACCTCAAGGACGGAGCAGCCCTCCTCGAACGCGCTCATCGTTGGCGACCCTTCCAGGAACCCACTCACCGCGGACCTTCGGAATCGTGGGGTCGTGAGACTGCAAGGGACCGTGAATCACGAGGGATACCATATCTTCACTCTCAGGGAGCGGGGAAAGAAGAGGATCGTCGTAGCAGGAGGATCGTTGATCGGGGACGTCTACGGCCTCTACCGCATCTGGGACAGTCTGCGCGCCCTAGGCGATGTTCCGATCCTAAACCTGAGGGAGGAGCCCGAGCTTGGCATACGCTACACCCGCATCCCCGTGAGGAATGAGGATGATATCAGGCGGGCCCTTCGCTATAGGCTGAACCTGGTGTTCGGCGAGAACCCATTGAACCTGGTGCCCTGGGAATCACAGCCCGAGGCCGAGAAGAACCGCAGACACCGAGAGAACACGCGAAGGCTGGCCCAGTATGCGCACTCGCTGCACATGAGGTACCTTGCCTTCAGCACCGAGTTCACCTATCATCCTTCGCTGCTGCGCGAGTTCGGGGCAGCTTTCTCGCTTGCGGATCCAAGGCTGTGGGACGCCGTTAAGGCCAAGTTCAGAAGGCTCTTCGAGGCCGTTCCGGAGCTGGACGGCGTGGAGACCTTCGTTGGGGAAGAGCAGAGCTACTGGGGGCCGTACCGGACGTTCGACCTGATCCACGGGGACGAGACCTGTGAGTGGTCTCTGGAGAAACGGTATCGCACCTTCGTGAAGGCGGTGTGGGACGTGGTCGTCGGCGAGTTCGGCAAGATCCTCTTCCACAGGACTTGGATGACCAACGCCCACGAGCAACACTCCCAGCCGGAGGTCTACCGGCGCATCTTCACCGAGGAGATCCCGATCAAGAACCTCTACCTCATCCCAAGTTTCACCCAGAACGATCGATGGTGGTTCCAGGCCTACAATCCGACCTTCAACCTGACCCCCCACGAGATGCTCGTGGTTTGCGAGACCATGGACTACCACGATGGCGCTGCCTTCTTTCCCACCTTCCCCGGGTTCTACTTCGCCGCGGGCCTTGAAACCATGCTGCGCAAGGGGCAGAGCAACCTGAAGGGCGCAAGCCTGGACATGCCCGCCAGCGAGAGCTGGGATACCCGGAGCCTTACGGCCTACACCGTCGCCAGGCTGATGTGGAATCACAGGGGGGATCTCCGTGAGATAGCGAGGGACTTCTGCGCAATCCAGTTCGGGAGGAAGGTTGCAGACCGGATGGCCGAGATCTGCCTCCTATCGCCCGTTGCGTACAAATACGGGCTGTACATCGAACCAGCAGCATACGGCGCGTTCAGCTCCCTCCCGCACATCCGCACCGGCAGCTTCGTGGCCGAGGGCTATCCAAGCATCGACGGGGGCCGGGCGCACATTGAGTTCCTTCAATCCATATACCTCCGCTGCAAGCCCTGGATCCGCGAGACGATAATGTACCTTGACCACGGGCTTCTGACGGCCAGGGCCATGCAGCGCAAGTTCCGGGCCGCCAAACTCCTCTTCGAGGACCACGCCCTCGCGGCGAGGGTGGCAGACTCCTTGAGCTTGATGCGCCTCCTCGTCGAGACAAATAACCTCTACGTGAAGACCTTCTTCTCCTACTTTGAGTACAGGGAGTCGCCCACACAAGCAAATCAGAGGAAACTCCGCAGGCTCTACGGCCGCCTGAAGGCAACCCGCGGACGGTTCGGCTCAACGCCGGGGTGCTCTTTCAAGCTCTTCGGCCCGGACCAGCTACTGGTCAATGTGTCTGAGATGGTGAGGGATCGCGTGCACGCAGAAGAGGCGCTAGCCGGTGCACCGAGCACCGATGACATCGAGAAGGAGGTGGCGGAACAACAGCGACGCTATGGGGAGATCCTGGACAAGCACAGGAAGAAGGCAGGCAGGATTCTGTACTGGGAGGGCAGGGTCGACGGCCAGGACATTCTCTTGGTGAAGGGCAGCGATGTGAAGATCGAGCACCTGCGGTGGGATCCGATATACCTGCACAGCCACAGCTTCCTGCAACCCCTTCCGAAGAGGGCCGGCTCGGTGGTCATCGATGACATTGAGTCGGAGCCGATGCATCCCTTCGTCCTACAGCAGCCCAAGGAAGCCAACGGGTACACCGCAAGGATATACCTGAACGACGTCCCGGGTGGGGCCCATTGGGTCAGGTTCAACCTCTACTTTCTCAACGAGATGCCGGATGCCCTCGGGCTTGGCGTACCTTGGGATCGGTGAGCAGAAAGGTCGACGCAGGCCGGCGTCATCTGAAGCCAAGGAAGGTAGCCGTGGGGACGAGCCGTCTTCCCCGCAACTCGACCCGGTGGGACGGTGACCGCCGAGGACTGTGGGTCATTTCCAACCAAGTCAGACGACACGGAACGAATACAGCCTAGCGTTGTAGAGGTGTAACTTCAACTTCACGGGTACGTCGCGGAGTTCGGCCAAGGATTTCCTCTCCCAGCCAACCTCGGCTTCGGTGGAATCGGTCTGCACTACGCGGCAGTCCTCCTTTGCGTAGCCTCTGATTGGTTTGTCGCCTTCGTCCATGAGCTCGACGAGGACCCTTCCGTAGTCCGACTTGACATTCAGGATGAGCTTCGTTCCGCCGAGGCGGTAGGGTCGCGTCGTTACGGTGCCCCCGTTGAAGCTTGCGTTCATCGACGCAAAACCGTCAAGTCTGAGGGTGGCGAGGCCGATTGAGATGGTCCGCGGATCTTGGTCCGCCGCGATTGAAGGGTCATACTCCGTCTTCACCTTTGCATGCCTGCGCGACGTACCTCTGTAGTAGATGTGAAGCCTCCCACCCACCCTCACAGGGGGCGCGCCGGTTAGCAGGATCTGGAACCTGTCCCACTCGCCGACCTCGCCCAGTGGAATCAGGGGCTCCCCGGGGACTCGCCCCCAGTTCTTACCATCTCGGCTGGTGATCAGCCTCAGCGTCTGAGTCTGTTGCTTGGGACGCTTGTCGAAGTGGGTCAGAAATCCCAGGTACTGCTCGCCGTACACGAACCCGGTGTTGTTGTAGAGGCTCTCCTCCTCGCTCAAAGCCCTAAGAAAGGGCCTTGGAGGCGTCCAGTGCACGAAGTCCTCGCTAAAGCTGATGAGCCGATCGAGGCCTCCCCTGAGGAAGGCCACGTAGCGCCGTCTCAGGGTATCGACCATCATGGATTGCGCATCGCCCACGGGTCCGAGGTCCTGCTTTCCGGGCCGCGGGTGGTGGTGGAAGACCGGCTCGGGAGTGTGGCTCCAGTGCAAGCCGTCCGGCGAGGTGGCGGTGTAGATGCCTGACATGGGCCCATCCCAGTCGTAGCTTGACCAGCCGATGGCCTTGTACCTTCGCTCAGGGTTCGGATCCATGGGGTCCTTGACCATTGTCTCCCAGTGGTCCTTGCCTCCGTGGTGGCTGGCCGGGATCACGATGTTGTTGTCCCTTGAACCCAAGGCCTCGTGGAACCCAAGCAGCGGTCGCTCCCAAGTGACCCCATCGTTGGAGATCGCATAACACTGGACATGTTCTTGGCCGGGCGCGTAGAAGCCCGAGAGGTACCAGGCCTTGAACACATGCTCTTCCTCATCGTAGATGACGGAGGCGGTCATGCCTGAATGCTTCTCCCAGGCCGCTTCCTGCTTGATAACCGGATGGCTTCCGTGCCTCGATGCCTGGTGGAAAACCCGGGTGACGTTCTCCATGAGCTCGATTTCCCCGTAGTCGACGAAGAGCCTTGGCCTGCTGGTAAGAGTGGGCAGGTTCACAGACGCACCTCTTCCGAGAAGTCTTGGACCTCGGCGGTGAATTCGATGGCGCGTCCGCCTTTATGTTTGATGGAGGATTCACATCGTCGAAGAAAGGGAAAGCTCTTAGAATACGGGGGTAGGGGCGTGGTGCATGAAATCATCGGGCAAAGTCATCAAGATGAGCAGTAGATCGGCGGTGAAGAGGAGCCCCTCCACCGAGGAGATGAGAAGGAGCTTTGCCGACCCACCGGCATCCTGCAGGCCCCACACCCGATGGTGGTGGATGGGCAATGCCATCACCAAGGAGGATATCAGCTGGCAGCTTGAGCAGATGCACGAGAAGGGCATAGGTGGGGTTGAACAGGTCACCATGGAACCCGTCTACGAGAAGGGCAACGTCCCCTACCTTTCCGAGGAGCACCTCGATCTCCTCGTCCATGCCGTGGCCGAGGCCAAGAAGCGGGGCATGGAGTTCTCACTGAACTTCGGCGGCCCCGGGTGGGTGATCGGAGGGGCCTGGGTGGAGCCCCCTGACCGGAGCAAGAACATGGTACCCACGGCCATTCGCCTTTCGGGCGGACGGTGGTTTTCGGGCGAGCTGCCGACGAGGGTGGGGGAGGTGCCGAGGACGGGTGATCTCCCCGCCAGGGACGTGGGATCCGGGGATAGGCTTCTGGCAGTCGTGGCGGGTAGGCCCGTTAATGGGCGTTTGGAGGAATCCTCCCTCGTGGATCTCACCTCGAGAGTCAAGGGCCGGTCCCTTCGGTGGCAAGTTCCCAAGGGCGAATGGCAGCTGATGGCCTTCTGGCTGATGCACACTGGCCAGGGTCACGCTATCGACCACTTCGACAAGAATGCCATGGAGCGGTATTGTGAGTTCCTGGGGGGCACCTTCAGGAAGGCCTTCGGAAGTGAGTTCGGCCGAACGGTGGAATCCCTCTTCATCGACAGCTTCGAGGTGGACCTGCTCCACAACGGCATCTACTGGAGCGATGGTCTGCTGGCCGGGTTCAGGAAATTCAAGGGGTACGGCCTCACCCGGTACCTGCCCGCGATCTGGTGGGATGTTGGGAGCATCACGCCCAAGATCCGCTACGACGTGAACGAATACCTCCACCATGTCGGGCTGGATGCCTTCTTCAGGACCTTCTTGGACTGGTGCGAGGGGAATGGGGTGATGGGCCGCATACAGCCATACGGGTTCGCCACCGATATCCTCCAGGGCGCTGGCATGACGCACATCCCGGAGATGGAGATAACGGCGGGCGAGAAGGATGCCGTGCCGTGGTTCGACACCCGGATCGGCCCCAAGAAGTACGTGGCCTCCGGGGCGCACCTCTACGGGCGCAACGTGGTCTCGGTGGAGGCCTACACCTACATCCACTGGGAGAGCTACCGGGAAACCCTGGAGGAGCTGAAGATCGCAAGCGACGATTTCCTCCGCAACGGTGCCAACACGTTCTACAACCACGGCTACACCTGTTCACCCGAGCGGGACATCGCGCCATCGCGGCGCTTCCAGGCCGAGGTTCTGATCAGCCACACGAACATCTGGTGGAGGTACTACCGCCTGCTCAGCGACTACGTTGCCCGATGCTCCTATCTCCTGCGCCAGGGCCGGGTGGTCGCCGACGTGGCAGTCTACCTTCCGCTGGCCAACCAGTGGGCGTTGGACGTTCGCAATCCCCGCAGATGGACTCGAGGCTTTGACTGGGGCAGCTTGGAGAAGCTCCTGACGGCGAATGGATACGACTTCGATCTTGTGAACGACGACGTGCTCC
>Ga0172366_10000630_pt1 | contig 25992 bp, 22 predicted proteins | sample LakKivSesite69cm_FD_114533 | JGI IMG/M metagenome (GOLD analysis project Ga0172366, IMG submission 114533) | Sediment microbial communities from Lake Kivu, Rwanda - Sediment site 69cm | ecosystem: Environmental > Aquatic > Freshwater > Lake > Sediment | place: Rwanda: Western Province, Lake...
AGGCGAAGATGATCTCATCCGCCTTGTTTTTTCTCATGGCTTCGAGCAGGTTGAACGTACCCCTGGTGTTTGTCTCGAAGTGTGCGACTGGGTCTCCCAAGCGCACCTCGGGGTTCGCGGCCATGTGAAAGATGACCTCGCACTTCCTTGTTAGTTCCCTGAGGTCCTCGGGCCGGGTCACGTCGCCCTCCACCACTTCCACTCTGCCCGCCTCGACTAGGGGTGCGATGTTCTCCCGCTTCCCAGAGCTGAAGTTATCCAATACCACAACTTTGTGCCCGTCGGAGACGAGTGCTTCCACTAGATGAGATCCTATGAAACCGGCCCCACCTGTGACTAGTATCGCTTTGTCAGGCATGATTCATGGAGCCAGTGCACGGCTAGGCTATAACGTTAATGGTTGGTTCAACGGGATCTGAGCGACTCCTATTCGATCCATTCATCTCTGCCGAGCGGCTTGGGCTCTCGGTCCAATGTTCTGCCAAGGTCTTGTAGCAACCGTTTCTGTTGGTCGGTTAGGTTCGTAGGGGTCCGGACCACAACCTTGACGACGAGGTTGCCTCGCCCTCGGCCCCTGAGCCTCGGCATGCCCTTGCCTCGCAGAGTGAATGATGAACCCGTCTGCGTGCCCACGGGTATCTTCAGCGTCTCCACTCCGTCTAGTGTGGGGACCTTGACCTCTGTGCCAATGGCCGCCTGCGACACAGTGAGGGGGATCTGACAGTATAGGTCGCTATCCGCCCTGCGGAATATCGGATGTGGTGCCACGCGCATGTGGACATAGGCGTCACCGGGGGGTCCGCCGCGCGAACCGATGTCTCCTTGTCCTGGTAGCCTGAGGTTCGTCCCATCATCCACGCCTGGGGGAATGTCTACCGATATCCTCCTGACGTTGCGGATGGACCCTGAGCCCGTGCAGTTGGGACATGGATCTATTATCTTGCCGGTGCCACCGCAGTCGCCGCACGGTGTGATCTGTACGAAGTGAGCGAACCCCATTGACCGTTCGCGCCTAATCTGCCCAGTCCCTCTGCACTTCTGACAGACCCTTGGCTTAGTGCCTGCCTTTGATCCGGAGCCATTGCACCTATCGCATGGCTCAAGTCTATGAAGTGATATCTCGGACCGCATTCCGGACATAGCCTGCTCCAACGTCAGGTTGACATCGACGACTATGTCGCGTCCCCTTGTCGGGCCTGGCGTTGCCCTGCCCACCCCGAAGAACCTCTCGAAGAGGTCACCGAACGGGCCGAAGCCCAGATCCCTGAAGATGTCGTCGAAGTCAACGCCTCTAAATATGTCCTCGTAGGCGTACTTCTGGCCTATGCCGGCCCTGCCATAGGCGTCATACTGGGCCCTCTTCTCGTCGTCGGAGAGGACCGCGTATGCTTCGGATATCTCCTTGAACTTCTCCTCAGCACCCGAGGACTTGTTCCGGTCCGGGTGATACTGGAACGCAAGCCTGCGATACGCGTTCTTTATTTCCTCCTTTGACGCTCGCGTGCTCACGCCAAGAATCTCATAGTAGTCCCTCTCAGACATCTCGTGGCCCCGGTGTCCTACTTCTTGTCGTCCTCTACCTTGTAGTCCGCGTCCACGGTCTTGTCCTTATCTGGGCCCGAGGGCCCCTCAGCCTTGGGCTGACTAGATCCTGTCTGACCAGCCGCTTGCTGATACACGGCAGCCCCTATCTCCTGAAGCACTTTGGCGAGCTCCTCGATGTCCTTCTTGATCTTCTCGATGTCCTTAGCCCCTACTGACTGCCTGAGCTGGTTCGCTGCCTTGTCTATTCTGTCCTTCTGGTCTGCGGTCAGCTTCTGCTCCAAGTCCTTCTTCGTCTTCTCCGCGGTGTAGAGCATAGAATCCGCGTTGTTGAGCAACTCCGCTTCCTCCCTCTTCTTCCTGTCCTGCTCCGCGAACTGCTCGGCCTCACGCATCATCCTCTCCTTCTCATCCTTCGAAAGCTTAGTGGACGCGGTTATCGTGATCTTGTTCTCCCTACCCGTGGCAAGATCCTTCGCCGACACGTTCATGATGCCGTTCGCGTCTATGTCGAAGGTGACCTCTATCTGAGGGACGCCCCGCGGCGCAGGAGGAATCCCCGTCAGGTTGAACATCCCGAGTGAGATGTTGTCCGCGGCCATAGGTCTTTCTCCCTGCACTACGTGCACGGTCACCGTTGTCTGGAAGTCAGCCGCGGTCGTAAAGGTCTGGCTCTTCTTTGTCGGTATGGTTGTATTGGCCTCTATGAGCTTGGTGGCGATCCCTCCCAATGTCTCCACTCCTAGAGAGAGGGGGGTCACGTCTAGAAGCACTATGTCCTTCACCTCGCCCGCAAGGACCGCGCCCTGTATGGCGGCCCCCACCGCGACGCACTCCATTGGGTCGACGCCCCTCTCGGCCGGCTTGCCCATGAAGTCCTCAACGACCTTCCTGACGAGCGGCATTCTCGTCTGTCCTCCGATCAGGATGACCTTATCTATCTCCTTTGGCTCGAGCTTCGCCTCAGTGATGACCTTTAGCAGAGTGTCTTGGACCCTCTTCACTATTGGGAGCGCAACGCTCTCGAGCTTGGCGCGGGTCAGCGTATAGTGAAGGTGCTTCGGCCCGCTCGAGTCCTGGGCTATGAAGGGCAGGTCTATGTCAGTAGTCATAAGGGTGGACAGCTCTATCTTCGCCTTCTCTGCCGCTTCCTTCAGCCTAAGCATTGCAGTCCTATCTCCTCCGAGGTCAATGCCGGTCTCGCCCTTGAAGTTGTCAACCAATAGATCCAGCACTGCGTTGTCGATATCGGCTCCTCCGGTCTGAGTGTCACCGCTCGTAGAGAGCACCTGAAAGACCCCCTGCCCGAAGTCCATCATTGTGACATCATGAGTTCCGCCGCCGAAGCTGAACACCAGTATCTTCATCTCCTTGTCAGTCTTGTCCAGGCCGTAGGCCAAGCAAGCGGCGGTCGGCTCGTTGACTATTCTCTCCACCTGGAGCCCAGAGATCTCACCTGCATCCTTCGTCGCCTGTCTCTGGTTGTCATTGAAGTGCGCTGGCACAGTTATAACGGCCCTGCTGACGACTCTGCCCAAGAAGGCCTCGGTATCGCGCTTGATCTTCTGGAGTATGAACGCGGATATCTGCTGGGGCGTGTACTCCTTGTCCCCTATTCTGACCTTGTAATCCGTCCCCATCTTCCTCTTTATCTCAAGTATGGTCCTGTCCGGATTCGTGATTGCTTGCCTCTTTGCGGGCTCCCCGACCAGCAGCTCGCCTTCCTTGGTGAACGCGACCACAGAGGGGAACATCTTTCCAGCGAACGTGGGCCCCTCTGCGCTCGGGACGACGACTGGCCTCCCTGCTTCCATCACTGCAGCGGCGGAGTTCGTTGTGCCCAAGTCTATCCCAACTATCTTATCGCTTGATTCAGGCCTCTTTTCACTCATCCTCTAGCTTGACACCTTCGCGCTCCTCTTCCTTGGTGGGTGCGCAGGATATCTTCACAAGGCTGGGCCTTATCACTTTATCGCCCAACATGAAGCCTGCCCTCACTTCCTCTACGATCTCCCCCTCTGGAACAGCTTCGCTCGGGACCCTTTCCAAGGCCTCATGTAATCTCGGGTCGAACCGGTGCCCTCTGGAACTGATCCTAGTGACGCCGTGTTGCTCGAGCGTCTTGTAGAGCTTGTCCAGCGCCATCCTCACGCCGGCCTTGAGCCGCTTGGCACCGCGGCCTCCCGTAGTTGCCCCCACAGCTAGCTCCAGTTCGTCTGCAAATACCAAGAGATCCGAGATCAGAGCGAGGACGTGGGACCTCGACCTGGCCTCAACCTCTGAGTTCACGCGCTTCCTGTAGTTCTCAAAGTCCGCTCGTAGATACAGCATCTTCTTCTGCAGGTCGTCCGCCCTCGTCCTCTCAGCCTCGATCTGCGCCAACACCTCTAGGAGCCTTGCCCCGAGGTCCTGCTTGGCTTTCGCCTCAATGGTTGGCTCCTTCGCCTCAGGAGCAACATCTTCGGGGCCCGAGCTTGGCTTCTGCCCAGCGTTGTCGGACAAGTCACACCACCTTACGGAGAAGCGTTCTGGCAAGAGGTGGAAACCTCTTATAATCGTTTCTTCTCGGAGAATCGGCCTCAGCCGACTTCCGGGGCTGGGCCAAAGCGTTTAGTACTCAAACCTGAAACCTGAGGGCATGGCGCGCAAGAAGTTGTTGATGCTAACCCATTCAGCCGCGTTCAAGCATGACTACCTTCCTGTTGCCGCGCAGACCGTCGGGGAATTGGGGCAGGAAACCGGTCAGTTCGAGGTGCTAGCCACTGAAGACTGCTCTGCAATCAGTAGGGACAACCTAAGGGGCTTCTCGGCGCTGCTTTTCGCGACAACAGGGGAACTGCCCATGTCGGAGGGCCAGAAGAGCGCTCTGACAGACTTCGTGAGGTCAGGCGGCGCATTCGTGGGCGTCCACAACGCAACTGACACGTTCTACAGGTTCCCGGACTACGGAAGAATGACCGGGGGCTATTTCAATGGGCATCCTTGGACGCAAGAGGTCATAGTGAGAGTGGAGGATCACAGCCACCCCTCAACGAGACATTTGCCCGGCAGGTTCTTCGTCAAGGAGGAGGTGTACACGTTCAAGGAATGGAACAGGGACAAGACTCACGTACTCATCAGTTTGGACAACACCTCCGTTGACCTCAGTAAGGGGACGAGAGAAGACCACGACTACGCCATGTGTTGGCATCACGGTTATGGGGAGGGAAGAGTGTTCTACACTGCCTTCGGCCACTTCAGGGAGATATGGGCTGAGGGCTGGTTCAGGACTCATCTTGCTCGTGGGATAGAATGGGCTATGCATCCATAGTCCACAGCACCATGAGGGAATTCAGTTTCGTGTGCCGGACCGAGTAGTACAACAATCTTTATGTACTACCAAGCGCGCTTGGTAGTACAGATTGGATGAAGCCAAGGTGACTAGGAAGGGGCAGGTGACGATCCCGGTTGATTACAGGCGGAAACACAATATTGGAGAGGGCAGCAGGATGCTTGTGGAGGAGACCGAGCGAGGGGTGTTATTCATTCCAGTCCCTGACATATTGTCGCTGGCCGGGGTGGATAAGGACAAGTACGATGCGAGGGAAATGAGGGCCAGACTCGACAAGTTGAGGGAAAGATGGCGCTAGATGCGATACTCGACACACAGTTCTACTTCTCCTATTTCAGCCCTGACGACGAGAAGGTTGGCACTTGGGCCAAGTCCCTGATCGCCCGAGTTCGGTCAGGTCGCCTCAGGTTGGCATCATCCGTCATCACCCGTACTGAGCTTCTTTCCACAATGGGACGCATCATCGGGGAAGATGCGACCCGAAACAGGATCTCTGCCATCCAAGGTGAGGGCATTCCCTTTCTGGACATTCGGGAAGGCGAAGCAGATCTGGCAGGAGAATTCGCCATGAGAAACCCCGACATTCCAGTCGCGGACTGCCTGATCGCAGCCACCTCCGTGATGCAGGCAAAAGGCGTGATAGTCTCAAGAGACGCACACTTCAGCAAGCTCACTGGCATTCGAGTCAAATGGCTCAAGGCAATCTGACAGAAAGCGGAAGGTATCGGTGTGACGTGTCTAACCTGCGATGTTTGGTCAGCCTCCTCTGATGCTGTGAGTCATCCTTCCTGCCGAGTTCAACGACTTGTCCAACCAAGAGGCACGTGTTGTAGGATGTCCCCTGAGGAGGCGGAACAAGGGCGTCAAACATCCTTGGTCTCCAGTCCTTGACCTCGATTCGATAGATGCCGTCGCGTATCTCGATAGTGTTGCGCCAACTCACAGTTCCAGTACCAGCTTGGTCCTTCATGACCCAGTAATAGACCATGCGGCTGAGGGGGTGTCGAACATAGTTCCGCCCACCTCGACCTCGTACACGCGCGATCCAAGTCGCGCAGAACTTAGAAGGCTTGATGAGGTGCTCCGAGTTCCCGACTGCGGTTTCTCACAATCCTGTGGAGGTTGATGAACTCATCCGGTGTCAATTCCTTCTTCAGCCTGTACTTTCCGAAACCGGGAGTAGAGGAGAGAGGTTCGATCCTCTCGACGAGCGAACGAGTCTCTTCAAAGCTGGACACCTCTGCTATCCCCAATGTGTTGAGAAATGTGACCAGCAACCAACCGGTCATCCAGTGTGGGACAAGACTTCCATCTTCCGCCTGGAAGAACCAGCGTTTGAACTCCGACTCTATGATGTCGAGAAGTACCACTGCCTTTTCCTTCAAGTCTGAGGGGAGCTTGAACTCTCGCCTCATGTCTGTGCCAAACACCACTTTGCCTTCCTTCTTGTAGAATGAGAGGTCGACGTAGCTGTGTCCTTCAAGGAGTATGCCCTTGTTCCAGAGCGCTATCTCCGAATCCAGCATGATATCCATCTGCAGCGTCACCCCGAGTTCCCTCTTACAGTACCTGCAGATCTCGATGAGGAGCCTCAAGTCCTTAGCAGCATATCGCTTTGAATCCAGCACCACGAGGACATCTATGTCGCTCTCTGGCCTGTGGTCTCCCCGAGCATAGCTCCCGTACACCAAGACCGACAAGACCGCTGAGTTCCTGCAGTTAGACTGCAGGTACGATATTGCGTTCTTGTGCGGATCCTCGTCGGAACCCATCACTTCCAGTGCACTTCCACATGCGGTTCTGCAGGTGGGTAAAAGGGTTTTTTCGAATCAAGACCGAGAGCGACCCGACCTGAGACCCAAGAGATCGGGCGAAGGGCAGACTGCAGCGGGCAATATCAGACGATGGAGGGGGGCCGTTCCTGTAGGCAACTCCTAAAAGAGTGCCATGTGGGAGAAGTAGGTAGCCGTATGGTGGCGCAGGAAGGGTTTGATGCAAAGTCGATATTGAAAGGGTTCGCCGTCGACGACTCATGGAGGCTGTTTCGAATCACCAAGCACCTGGGCGGAGTCTATGCGACTGAGAGACTGATCAAGATGTGCAACATAGCCCCCGGGATGTACGTGCTGGACATCGGGTGCGGCACAGGGTACACCGCCTGCCTGCTTGCGAAGAAGCACGGAGCTCGAGTCGTCGCTGCCGACATCAACGCCGAGCTCTTGGAAGAAGCGAGGAAGAGAGCGCAAAAAGAGAACGTCGTCGAAAAAGTCGCCATGAGGATAGCCGACGCGCACGATCTTCCGTTCCCGGACAATACTTTCGACGTAGTGATCGCTGAGTCAGTGCTTGCCTTTTGCGACAAATTGAAGGCCACAAAGGAGATGAGGCGGGTTTTGAAGCCCGGCGGGGTCTTTGGGGACTCAGAGGCGACCTATGTGAGGACTCCATCTGCTGACTTTGCGAAATTGATGGACTTGGCCGCCAAGACGCCAGGCGGGATGATGCGAGAAGATGAGTGGAAGGCCGTCTTCAGAGAGGCTGAGTTCGAGGAGGTCGCATCCGTTGTGCGCCCGCTGAACACCAAAGAGGAGCTTATCAGCGCGATCCACGTGAACGGGCTAAAGTTCATCACATCCTTGTTCAAGGCACTAGTTGACCCTAAGATCAGGGGGACGCTCCTCAGTGGAAGCTCGATCTCGGTGGTCCGGAAGGGCTATTCGTACATGGGATATGGGCTGTATGTGAGTAGGAAGCCTCTGAAGTAGCTCCGCTGATGACGGGTACCCTGTCGCCTGAGGTCTCCCAGAATACTTTCTCCGTCCTCAAGTATCCAGATGGGATGCCGAAGACCTGACGATCGACGCGACAGGTGGACCGTCATCTGATGGTCCTGCGCTGTCACACCATCAGCAGATTCGTGACAGCCGCCACAACTATGAGGAACACGACGCTGAAGACGAGCGCATGAGTCGCCGCTCTGCCGTTGATTGGAATAGGCGTTCGGCTCGTGCCCGACGCCAGTGACGCCGAGTTGAGCCTGCTGTAGACCCAAGCTAGAGCCAACGGGGGGAACAGCGCCACCAGCGAGATGGTGAGCGTGCCGACGACCGACAGCCAGTGGTAGTGCGGAAGAACGAGCCACAACTCTATCACGCTTGCCCCGGCGAAGAGCAGCAAGGGTATTGTGATGGCCGTGACCGCTAGCACCTTCCAGTTGGACGTTTCGTGCTGCTCCTTACCCAGGACCCTTGAGCTCGCCCAGTAGTACCCCAAGACAGTCAGTGAGTTGGAGAGCCCCAAGGCCGACCACTTCGCTACATCCCGCCTGTTTCTCCCCCCGAGCAGGACAGACGTTATGCCCGATGCTACAACAGAGCACAATAGGAATGTCAAGATGCCGATGACCCAAGAGAAGTTCACTCCGAGCTCCACCAGGGATGCAGGGCGGAAGGTCAGGTCGGCGGTCAGGTACTTGGAGGGCGGGTCCATGGTGACCAGCGTGTACTCAGACAGCTCAGTTCCGGAGAGAGGTTTGACCTCGGGGAAGGTGTAAATCGAGACGTGGCCGTACACGAAGTGCTCGACCTTTGTGAAAGTGGATAGTGGCTGGTCCAAGTTCAGCGCGTCCCAGAGCCCATTGACGTAGAGCCTGATGGGTACGACCTTACTCCCATAGACGCTGGTGGGGATGAGTGGATAGAAAGGCACGTCTGACGGAAATGTGATCACTATGCCGAGCCCCTGGGGTCTGACAACTGGCATTCGACTTATGTCCTCATGCTCTGGGATGCTGAGGTTCGTTGGGCGTTCGGCCTCACGGACCACCCCCTGTCCGACCTTTGACACGACGAAGCTGAATCCCGCGCCTATGTAGTCCACAAGGACTGCCCTGACATCTTCTGGCATTTTCAGCCCAATGTCATACAAGAAGCTGTAGAGGGCCTCCGCGTCGTCCGCAGTAACCACGTAGGATGTCAGGCCGAACGACTCGACTACCTCGTGCACTGTAACCGTTCCCTCTTCCCTTATCAACCACTCAGCGTTCTCTATCAAGGGAACGTAGATCGGGGGCCTCCTGATTCCCAGCCTGTAGAGCAAGAGCCAGCTGAAAGGAGAGACCGCGGGGTAGAACTGAGAGCACAGGGCACCGCCAACGAACCAGAAGGAGGCCCAGCTCCTCGCGGCCCTCCAAGCCTCGACGCCCCTGTCGTAGCCGCTTAATGTGAGTGAGCTGAGATGAGATACCGCCACCAGCTCGGGCCTGTTGGGGATGGGGACAAGCCAGAAGCTGCCCTCTGGCGAGGTTGAGGACACGTGCAATGCTAGCGTCTCTAAACCGTCCCTCCAGAAAACCATCGCAGTCTGTGCCCCCTCTTCTAAAGGCAGACCCCATGGATCCACTATGACACCGTCGCCAACGACGGCCGAGACCAACAGGGGGAACGTGACGAGAGAAATGAGTGGAACTATGGCCCAATTCACCCCTCTCCTGCGTGTCAAAGCTTCGGTTATGAGGTCACTATGTCAGGAGAAAAGCCTACTGTCTGGAACCAACGTCTCAGGGACTGGTACAACCCTAGGAGCCTCCCCAGGTCACCGATGCTGCATCGGAGTCATTGCTTCCCGACGTTTTCTGACAGCGCGCCTTCTCTCGCTCGATATCTCTCCTGCCTGAAGTGTTGAGATAATCCGACTTCCTTGATCCGTCGACAGTGCTTGAGCGAGAAGCAGAAACAGAGGAAACGGACAAAGTTTGGAAGATGTTCCCTGATGTGGGTAAGCCCGAGGCGACGTTGATCACCCTAGACAGGGCACTTGCGCGAAGCAATGCAAGCAGCTCATGTGCGAGAAGAAATGACGCTAGGCAGTTAGCTGCGAGTGCTCGCTCGAAGCAGTCTACTGTCATCTGGCGGTCTTGGGAAACCGCTCCTGCGTTGCTGACCAGAACCTGGACTCTGTTATACCTTTCCTCGTTCCGCACGCGCACGCACACGCATAGGAAAGCAGATAAGCAGTGAGAAGCAGTTGATGGATGGCGAACCTCAACGGGCTACACCAATAAGGACAGGGAAATTCTGCGTGAGCTTGGACAACGGATTGCCGAAATTGCGGCTATGCCCATCAATGAGCACCGCAGGGAATTGTACAGAAAGACAAACAACCTGGAGAAGGCCAAACCCACCGTTCACATTTACGAGATCCCATGGCATGAGATGAATGTCGACAACGAACTCACGCTCAGAACAAAGGACCCTTTCTGTCAGGGCATCGAGATGGACTTGAGGCGCATCCTCTATTCGTGGAGGCACATGCAGGGCGATATGGTAGTTGAACCTGCGATCGAGCAGCCCCCATGCATCAACGATACCGGTTTTGGCATCACTGAGGAAGCTGATATTGTTAGACCAGATGTGAACAGCGATGTGATATCCCGTCGTTTCCACGTACAGATCAAGGATGAAGGGGACATCGAGAAGGTCAAGATGCCCGTGGTGACCTTTGATGTTGAAAGAACCGAACAGGAATACCAGATGCGTTGCGAAATCTTTGACCGCATTTTGCCCGTGCAAAAGCGCGGGATGCCCTTCCATAATCGTGCAGGCATCAGATGCTTCTGGTTCGCTCCTTGGGACGACATCGTCAGGTTCACGGGGGTAAAGGAGGTGTTGATAGACATGTTCCGAAGACCAGATTACGTACACCGCATCATCGACAGGATGGTCAGTGCATGGCTTCATAGACTTGACCAGTATGAACGCCTTGGACTTCTGCAGGCCCCTCCCATCGAATTGTGGGGCGTGGGAGCAGCCCAGATCTTTGCGGCGGTGTCCCCGGCACTACACGAAGAGTTCGCGTTGAGACACGAAGCTCGCTGGTATGAAAGGTTCGGGCACAACTTCTACGGTTGCTGTGAGCCGCTTCACGATAGGGTCGATATCATTAAGAGGAATATCCCCCGGTTGCGGAAGATATCTATGAGCCCTTGGGTGGATTTCGATAGGGCCGTTGAGACTGTCCGGGATGAAGTCGTGTTCGCTTGGAAGCCCAATCCCGCGGTCCTTGCGGCTCCAGTCTGGGATCCAGAGGTGGTGCGCAAGGACATGGAGAAGAAACTGAAGAAAGCAGAGAATTGCGTCATGGAGATACACATGAAAGACATCAGCACAGTGAGGTACCAACCTCAGCGTCTCTGGGAGTGGGCGAAGATAGCCTCTGAAGTGACCGACAAGTACGCGTAGCTCCTGAGATTGGTTGCCGGTACGGCCTGATGCGCGTGATCTGGATGCGTCGCGCGCGCAGGACTCTTCTCGACCTACCTAATCGAATGAATTCGGAGCATATTAGGCAAGACCTTACCGGAGACGCCACCGCCCTAGGAGCGCGCTCAAAGTGTGGTAGATGTCCTCAGTCGCGCACAGGGAAGACACATGGCATCGGAGACGACCCCGGTTCATCGTACATGAATGCCGAAGCCCAACCGCTACCACTATGGCCTTGAGGCTATGGGTCATCGGCTTCTCGACCATGACGTGAAGGCCTTTTTGTCCCGAGGCCTCGGCGGCTGCGCGCCCGTTGCTGTTTACCGGGTGAATGAATCAGTCTACCTTTCCTCGCACAGAACACCAAGAAAATGAAAAGGGCAAGCTGGCTATCCGTTGGAGGAACTGGCCACTCCGGTTCCCTCGATGAAGAGAGATAAATACTCGCCGCTCTGTTCTCTTGAGCAACGGAGTTGTTCGTCGCAATCAGAGATTTCACTGTAAGGTGGATCGGGTACGAGAGCGTCTTCCACGGTCTCAAGGACTTGGGGTTGAACAGTTTCGAGCTCTATCTAGACAAGGAACTCAGGGGAGCCAAGTATCGCGATATGGGTGAGGAGGTCTCGCTGGGCTTTGATATGTCCTCGCCGGAGAAAAGGCATGAACTGTCCAAGAGATTGAAGGACGAGGATCTGACCGTTTGCGCCGTACTCGTTGAGAACGACTTCGCCCGATCCGATCTTGAGGCCGAAGTCAGATGGGTGGTTGATGCCTGCAAGGCAGCGCCAGAGATAGGTTGTGACACGGTGAGGATTAACCCCCCTATGAGAATCCAGGAGGGCGTTCCAGTGGAAGAATATGTGAAAGTGGCCACCAGGTGCTGCCAGGACATACTGGGAAGAACAAGGACAACCGGCGTCTCGCTGGCGATGGAGAATCACGGCCTGATGGGCAACAGGAGTGAATTCCTCAGGTCACTATTTGACCATGTCGATTCGGAGAGGATGGGCCTGACACTTGATACGGGCAATTTGTTCTGGTACGGGCATCCCTGGGAAACTGCATATGAGATCGTCAAAGAGTTCTCCGGTCGTGTGAAGCACACGCATATCAAGAACCTGTCATTTCCAGAAGGAAAGAGGAAGGTTAGGCGCAAACCGGGTGAGGACTGGCCGGGCTCAGCAGCAACGATATACGAGGGAGATGTCGACATAGCGAGGGTAGTCAGTGTGCTGAAAGTAGCAGGATACGACGGGGACCTGACCCTCGAGGACGAGTCACTCGGCAGGTTCCCGCGCGATCAGAGGATCGAAGTGGTCAAGCAGGACGTGAAGTTCTTGAGCAAGCTCATATGAACGCATGAGGCTAGTCCACTACATTCATGCCGACGGTAGCCGTTCCGGCCTTCGACAGAGTCCAGCAACGTGACGAGAAAACCGAGCGTCACCTGCACAATTACGTATGGCCCATGCGCATTCTGAAGGCTTTTTAGCTTCACTTGCGCTCGGCCCACGCCTGTATGCCGAGCGTGTACCTCGTCGGAAATTCTCACATAGACCCTATCTGGCTGTGGAGATGGAACGAAGGGCAACAAGTGATCAGAGCAACCTTCTCTTCCGCAATCAAGCTGCTGAGGGAGAGAGAGGACTACATGTTCTTCGCGAGTTCAGCATCCTTCTACAGATTGGTTGAGGAGACCGACCCAGAGCTCTTCGTGGAAGTGAGGGCACTAGTGAAGGAGGGGAGGTGGCGGGTGGTTGGCGGATGGTGGGTAGAACCCGACTGCAACCTTCCTTCGGGCGAAGCGATGGTCAGGCATTCGCTCTATGCTCAAACATATTTCAAGAGGAGATTTGGCCTCAAGGCAAGCACTTGCTTCAACATAGACTCATTCGGACACGCTGCTTCCATCCCTCAGATACTCGTCAAGAGCGGCATCGGGTACGCTGTTCTCCTCAGGCCAGGTCCCCATGAAATGGGGCTTCTAGGTCGGACGTTCAGGTGGAGATCACCCGACGGCTCGGAGGTCATCGCACATAGAATCATGGGGGCATACAATGCAAGCGGTGAGCGCATCAGGCAACTTGTGGGCAAGGCAATAGACGAACTTGAGCCTCCACTCAGCTCCTCGCTAGTGTTTGTGGGACGGGGGGACCACGGCGGCGGACCTGAGATCGACGACCTAGAGATCATTGACAGGGTGCGCGAAGAGGTCAAACCGGTGGATCTGAAGTTCGCTCCCACGGAGGAGTTCTTCGGGAGGGCCGAGAGGTTGAAGGAGAGCCTGCCCTTGGTTGAAGGGGAACTCCAGCACCATGCCAGCGGCTGTTACGCCGCAGTCTCCCGCGTAAAGGAACTGAACAGGAGGACCGAGGAAGCGTTGGTCGCCGCGGAGAAATACAACTTCATGGCGAACGTTCTGGCTGGAACCAGATACTTCAGCGGTGAGCTCTACAGGGCATGGACGAATCTGCTCTTCTGCCAGTTCCACGATGTTCTCGCTGGCTCGTGCATCAAGGAGGCGTACGAGGGCGATGTCTTTCCGATGATGGAAGAGGCACTGAGCTTAGCAACCGAGGTCGCAAACACGTCAACCCAGGCGGTTGCTTCGAGGATTAAGATCGATAGGGGCAGGTCCATCATCGTGTTCAACCCGCACGCCTGTCCGCTCAAGGCTCCCATCCAGATCAATTGGATCGGTGAGGAGGTGCCGCCAGCGATCAAGGACGAGCATGGTAAGGTCATCCCGTGCCAAGTTGAGAGAGGGTCGGCTCTGACTGGCAATGCCTCTAGCCTGATCTTCGTGGCCAAGCTCCCTGCCTTGGGTTACAGGACCTATGACGCGTCACAGACAGAACCCCTGGAAGGCCTGCTCGAGAAGCCGGCCTCCGGAGAGCCGGTGCTGGAGAACGATTCCCTGAGAGTTGAGATCAATGAGGCGGACGGGACCCTGGGCCGAATCATCCTGAAGGAGGCAAACAAGCAAGTCATCAGCGGAGGCGCAAAGCCGGTCGTGATCAACGACGAAAGCGACACTTGGAGTCATGGAGTCTTCAGGTATGATGACGAGGCGGGACAGTTCTCGTGCGATAGCGTTGAGGTCATCGAGAAGGGCGCTGTCAGGTCAGTCGTCAGGGCTAAGTACAGGTATGGCAGTTCGTCCCTGAGGCAAGACTTCGTTCTGTACAGCGAACTGGACTACCTGGTCTGCGAGGTCAAGGTCGACTGGCACGAGAGGATGAAGTTGCTGAAACTGGCGTTCCCAATTGATGTGCAAGACCCGGAGGCGACATACGAGATCCAATATGGGACTATCAAGCGACCTACGGGTGGTGAGGAGGAGCCAGGACTGAGATGGGTCGATATCACGGGCGAAAGTGACCTAGGTCAAGCGCTCGGTGCCACTCTGATCAACGACTCGAAGTACAGTTACGACGCGAGGGGCACCTCACTCCGACTGACGGCCCTCAGAAGCCCGATCTATGCGCACCACTTTCCCACTCCAGTCGACCGAGAACGAGAGCCCGAGTACACTGACCAGGGCATTCAGGAATTCACCTATGTGGTAAGGCCTCATGCTGGGCCGCTGAACCCGAGAGAACCCATTCAGATCGCCGATATCATCACTGCACCTCCGATGACGATAGTGGAGCATGAGCACGGTGGTGCCCTTCCTTCCTCACTGTCCTTGGTCAACGTGGCCGCGGAGAACGTGGTGCTAAAGGTAGTCAAGAAGGCGGAGGAATCGGACGACTGGGTTCTCAGGCTCTACGAGACCTCAGGAGAGACAGTGACGTGCAGGGTGTCTTTGCCCATCCACAAGACGTCCCTTGAGATAGAGTTGAAGCCACATGAGATCAAGACCCTGTTGCTGAAGGAACAAGGCAGAAAGGCGACCGAAGTCAGCATGATCGAGGAGGAATGAGGGACAATGAGAAACGCGGTGGCTTCTAGCACGAAGTGACGTCGAGGCTAGCGCCTGACGGGCTCTAGGTCCTGCTCCACCACGGCCAGTCAAGCCGAGCGTCTGAAGGCCTAATGCAACGCCGGGGATGCGGACAGGCTTATATAACTGTGCACATATACAAATGTACATGGGAACAAAGACGATTTCCATCAAGGACGAGGTTTACGACATGCTACGAAGGCTGAAAAGGGAGGACGAGAGCTTCGGGGACGTCATAAGTCGGCTGGCAAGGAACGAAGCCGTGGATCTAGCGGAGTTCTACGGCCTTCTAAAGGACAGGACGGAGAGGCTTGACGATCTTGCGGAGGATGTCCGCCAGATGAGGGAATCGGCGGTGGTCAGGCCGTGATCCTGCTGGATACGAGTTTCATAATAGACCTGTACAAAGGTGTCGACTCGACCAAGCCTCTCTTGGGGGAGCTGAGAGGGAGGAGCGTGGCAACCACGACGGTTTCCGTTTTCGAGGTGTTGGCTGGGGTGCACCACCTGAGGCTCAAGGAAGAAGAGAGACACTTCGCAAGGTTCTTCTCGACCGTTAGACTCCTCAGCGTGGATAGACCAAGCGCTGAGCAGGCGAGCAGGATAATGGGAGAACTCATGCGCATCGGGAAGCAGGTCAACGCCCTTGATGCCATCATCGCCGGGATTGCGTTAGCCAACAAAGCTGAGGCCATGGTGACGAGGGACGAGGACTTCCTAGAGATAGCAAAGGTCGCGGACCTCAACGTGAGGACGTACTAGCCCGACCGGGAGGAATATGCGGCCCAGCCATCGGAGAACCTAGCCAAGCGCCAGCCACGTCTCGGTCCCTCACGAGACCTAGGCCTCTGACATGACAAGAACGCAGGACCTGCGCGTGCCTTCCTCAATCGGACTCCGGTGAAACTCGCCGCGCCTAACTCCTGCGATTCACATACACTTCAGGGTTCATCAGGTGAAGTGGTCTATCTCCATCGAGGAACCTGAACAGGTCGCCGACGATCATCTCAGACTGCCGCTCGGTCGTCTCTCGGGTGTTCCCGCCCATGTGCGGCGTGACCACGACGTTGTCCAACTTCAAGAAGGGATTTCCCGAGTCGACGGGTTCAGCCTCCTGCACGTCGAGCGCTGCTCCGGCTATCCTGCCCTCGTTCAAGGCTTTCAGAAGAGCTACGTCGTCCAGAATTCCCGGGGTAGACGTATTGATCACGACTGCCGACCTCTTCATGGAGGCGAACTCCTTCTCCCTGATCATGTGATACGTTTCGTCCGTGAGCTTGGCGTGTACCGTGACTACATCAGAACTCGCGGTTAGACCCTCAAGGGAGGACCGGACCGCCCCCACCGATGCGATCTTGGCGTCGGAAACGTACGGGTCGTAGACAAGCAGCGAGGCGCCGAACGAAGACAGGACCCTTGCGACTCGAGTTCCAATGTCCCCCAGTCCAACTATGCCCACCTGCTTGCCGGATATTTCACTGCCCTCCAGTGAGTTGTACATCCTCTGGAAGTCGCCCGGTGAATCGTAGCTGACGCCCTCTGCGAGCTTGCGTTGGGCATAGACCACTTTCCTGAGGAGCGCTATCATCAAACATATCGTCAATTCTGCGACCGCCTGTGAGTTCCGTCCCGGAGCGTGCACGACCGGAATTCCCCTCTCAGTAGCCGTGGTCACAGAGACGGCATACGGGTTGCCCCTGCATGCTCCGATGAACTTGAGGTCTGTCCCCCTTATGGTCTCTTCAGTCACCTGGTCTGCCTCCACTATGAGTATCTCGACGTTGTTTCTGATGATCTTCTCCTTCAGCTCGTCGCCGAAGTAGATCTGGCCGGTCGTCTTCCAGTCCTCGCATATCACGTCGACTCTCGTGGCCAGCTTGTCGAGTGCCTCCCTCGTCAGGGTCGCGGTCACCAACGCCTTGGGTTTCCTCGACATCTCCGATCAACTCTTGCTGTACGGGAGCCACCACATCCTAGTGGGCTCCCTTATCTTGTTGATGCAGATTTGCCTTATGTTCACCATCTCAAGCAAGCCATATCTCGAGGAGTGCCTGCCAATGCCGCTGTCTTTCACCCCACCCCAAGGCGCTTGTGGGAACGTCACCGCGACATCGTTTACCCAGACGATCCCGGATTCAATGCTCCCCGAAAGCCTCAGTGCCATGTCTTCGTCACTCGTCCATATCGAAGCTCCAAGGCCGTAGCGGGTTGAGTTCGCGAGTTGGACCGCCTGGGCCTCGTCCTCAAATGGCATTACTGGGGCCACAGGACCGAACATCTCCTCTGACACGACCTTCATTGACGTCCTGACACCGGTCAGAACTGTGGGCAAGTAGAAGAACCCCTTGATCAGGTCTTGAGGTGGAGAACCGCCGCACATTGCATTAGCTCCGCGGGACACCGCTTCCTTGACCGTCTTGGCGACATAAGACCGCTGGCTCCTCGAGATCAGTGGCCCGATGTCCGTGGAAGGGTCGATGCCGTTGCCCACCTTGAGGGCTGCTGCCTTGTCCGCAAACCTCTTGGTGAACTCCTCAAAGACGCTCTCCTGAACGAATATCCGCTTCGCTGACACGCATATCTGGCCGGCTCCGAAGAATCTGCCGTAGATCGCCCCGTTGATGGCCTCGTCCAATTGCGCATCGTCGAACACGATGAATGGATCGCTGCCTCCCAACTCGAGCACGGCTCGCTTCAGGCCTTTTGCGCAGTTTACCGCGACCTTGCCGCCAACTTGGTTTCCGCCGGTGAACACAACGGCTTGGACATCGGATCGAACGAGCCAGTCTCCCACTTCCCCTCCACCCTGAGCTAGGTTGATGACGCCGTTGGGCACGCCTGCCTCTAGGAGGATCTCAGTGATCTTCTTTCCGACCATGGCCGTCAACGAAGATGGCTTGAATATGACAGAGTTTCCGGCAATCAACGCCGGAAGTATCGTCTGGAACGGTATGAGGAACGGCCAGTTCCACGGCGCTATCACAACGACCACTCCCAGCGGCTCGAACACCGTCCTGAACTCGTAGTTGCCAGCTTGCGGGAAGTCCACGACCCTCGTCTCCTGCTTCAGCAGGTCCTCGGATTCCGCGGCGTAGTAGTCCGCGTACATTTGGGCCCCCATGACCTCCATGTTCGACTCAACCAGAGGCTTTCCGTTTTCCGTTGTTATGATTCGCGATACCTCGTCCATTTCATCAGACAGGAGTCGGCTGACCCTTCTCATCACCTCAGCCCTCTGGGCTATCGTCCTTTTGCTCCATTCTATGAACCCTCTTCGAGAGGAGGAAAGTGCGGATTTCAAGTCGGGCACAGTGGCTGAGGGAACTTCGTGTATCACCTCTTCCGTCGCTGGGTTGACTCTCTTGACGCGCTTGCCTCTGGGAACCCTCCACTCACCATCTATGAGTGACTGAACAAGCTCCAAGTTGGAGCAAGGGCTCATTTTCGCGGATTTAAGGCTTAAATAACATAAACACGAATCGGTGCCATGCCGACCAAAGAGCAGGTCTTCGAATCGCTTGACGGCGTGAGAAAGAGGTTCGATGAACCTGAGATCAAAGAGAGGTTCAAGGGTTTCAAGAGGGACATCCACTTCAAGTTCACGGATCTCGGAGTCGACTATGTGCTCAGCATTACGGAGGATGCGAACGCGACGCTGAGAGAGGGGACTGTGGAGAAACCGAACATCGCCGTCGAGACGGATGGCGCCACGTTTCTGGGAATAAGGAACAGAACGATCAGCGGAACTGCGGCCTACATGTCCGGCAAGTTGAAGGTCAAAGGCGTGATGCCCGACCTGTTGAGACTGCAGAGGCTCCTCTGATAGGTTACAGCGACATTGTCTTGAAGAGTTCACGGCCCATCTCTATCGCGTCATCCGGCAGTCGCTTTGGCTCACCCATGCTCTTCGCAAGTACGTAGATGGCCGCGGCCTTCTCAAGTAACATGGCCTTGTAGAATGCGTCCGGCAGATCCTTGCCGCACACGATAGCCCCGTGATTCGCGATCAGAACTCCGTTCCTGTTTCCTAGCCCTTTCGCAACGTTCGACGCCAGCTCCTCAGTCCCAGATATGGCGTACCCAACAGTAGGGATGTCCTCGCCCAAGAAGGGGATCATCTCCTCTAGGAACGGTGGTATTGTCTCGTGAAGGGCCGCCAACGCGGTGGCATGGAACGAGTGGAAATGGATTACCGAACCCACCTCTGGTCTCGTCGAGTATATTCGCAGATGCATCGGCGTCTCCACGGAAGGGTTTCTCTCTCCCTCCATCACATCGCCGTCTCCGTTCACGACCAAGATGTCACTCGCCTTGACGATGTAGCGCGGCACTTGGCTGGGGGTGATCACGTACCTGTCAGGAACTGGTGCCCTGACGCTCACGTTGCCCTCACGATCCAGAACGTAGCCGATGTCGTACAGCCTCCTAGTTGTCTTGGCAACTTCCTTCCTGATCTGATTGAGCGAAGGCAAGTCAGGTCAGGCTCCCGATCTTGTCGTATATAAGCCTCCATCTCCTGTAGTCGGACTGGTAGTCCTGACTCTCATTGGACGGATCGGTCTTCTCAAGTTCCACGATCTCAGCAGTCAAATCGCTCGGTCTCTCGGATCTGACGAACGACCAGCCCGCTATCGAGGCTCCCACAGCACTCGCTCTCTTCTCCGCGGGGAGGACCACAGGAATGGCAAGAACATCGGCTAGGATCCGGGTGAGCACCATGCTGTTCGACATCCCCCCAGCGGCCCTCAACTCCTGGTGCATTCGAGGCCAAACCTCTCTCATCTGCTCCAGGTTTCCCTTGCATGTGAAAGCGACGTCCTCGTAGTATGCCCTCGCGATATCAGGGGCAGCAGGTCGCCTTCCCACCAGCAAGGAGGGCATGACTATCGCAGCGGGGGATACCTGAGTGAGGGCGCTTGCGTTCATGATCGACGGGCCGAGGAACACGCCCACATCCTTTGAACCCCTCGGTGCCGATCTGACCATCTCCTCGAAGCGGTCGTAGTCGATCGACCCGTCTTTCGTTATCTGCAAGACTGAAAGGGCCAGCCAGTCGAAAATGGTGCCACACATCCCAGAGTTGCTCTCCAGAACCCACCGTTCGCCCATCGGGAAGCAGCCGGTCCACATTCGCTTACGCTTGTCGAGCCGTGGCTCTGACATTATTGTGTGCAATGGTGCCGTCGACCCGAGTGAGACGTAGGTCTGGCCCGCGGAAAGCGCTGAGCAACCTATGCCTGAGCAGTGCGTGTCGCCAGCGCCCATCACGACGGGAGTGCGAGAACCTATCCCAGTGAGGCTCTGAAATTCCTCGGTCGGGAAACCCACCTGCTCTCCGAAGTTGACGATACTCGGGAGTTGATTTGCATCGACACCGGAAATCTTGCAGAGTTCATTGCTCCATTTTCTATGCCCGATGTCGAACAGGAAGGTTCCCGCCGCTTGCGACGGCTCTTCTGCGGGCTTACCAGTCAGCTTGAAGTATATCCAACCGTCCGCGGTGGTGACGTAGTCAGCTGCCCGTAGTACGTTGGGCTCATTCTGTCTGAACCACCTTATCCTGTCCGCGCTGAACAGAAAGGGAGGGTGTAGGCCGGTGATCTCTTGGGCCTTGTCCCCCATGGACTGTGTGATGATATCATCCATCTCTGCCCCCCTAGCGTCCGTGTTCGAACACAGAACTGATGCTTCCCCTTCCTCGTCGACCAGCGCCGTTGTGAACCTCTGTGAGGTTGTCGTGATGGCCGAGATCCTGCTGTCTTTAGCCCACCCCATAGAATCTCCGACTGTGCTGCAGATCGACAGCCACAGTTTTCGGGGGTCGAGTTCCACGATGTAGGGGCGGTCAGCATATGGATACTTAGATTCCAACGGATGGGTTGAGGAGTTGACGACTGAACCGGATTCAGAGACGAGGTGGGAGTGCACTTCCCTAGTTGTCAGTTCGATGACAACTACGTATTCCTTCACAGACGGCATGCTTAGGTCGTATTCATAAAAGACTTTGTTGAAATCAGGCTCGCCCTAGCAGCTCTCTTGTTTGGTGATGGGGTTAGGGGCTGTCATGGAGAACCGAGTCGTATGGGCTAGGTCAATCTTTTATTCGCCCGTGTCGACTGTGCCCCATGAATTCCGACAAACCCAGGAAGTGGCTTGAGTTTGACGGTTTCTCCAACTTTCCTGCGTTCCTTGCGAAGGAGTTCAAAGTGCAGAAGGGAAAGTGGAGGATCTCTAAGGTCGCGAAGGCTGGCCAAGGAATTGAGGTTAGGCGGGGCGGAGTTACCATGTGGGGCGACGACGACTACAACTGCGCCACCTTGCTACAACTCATGCGGGAAAAGAGGGGTTTTCTGCCTGAGGTCAAGGCGGAGGGAAGCCCTACCTTCCAGTTCAGAGGATATCACCTTGACATTGCCCGAGGCGGAGTTCCGACCGTCGAGACCTTCAAGAGGATACTCCGGTGGCTGTTCATGCTTCACTACAACTACTTCGCGATCTACTTCGAGGATCTCTTCCCGTGGAGGAAGTACCCCGAGGTCGGCAGGCACCGGGGGAGGCTGATGGACGAGGAGCTGAGGGAGGTGGTCGAATATGGTCGGAAACTGGGCATAGAGGTGTTTCCCTCGCTTGAGATCGCTGGACACATGGAGCACATCCTGTCGCTGCCCGAGTACTGGAAGTTCAGCGAGTGGCACAGGCCCCAAGAAGGCTGCTTGGACGTGAGCGATGAGGAGGCTAGGAAGTTCGCGTATGACCTGCTTGAGGAGGTTCTCGAGAGATCGGGGTCGAGGTATGTCCACATCGGGGGAGACGAGACGTGGGCCATGGGGAGAGGCAGGAGCTTGGACAAGACCTGGGAGTTTAGGGGGACAGAGCTCTACATGACACACCACGAGAAAATGGTGAACATGGTGAAACGGAGGGGCAAGGTTCCGATGCTCTGGGGCGATATGTTGACAGGAATGTACTTGAGTGGAGAGAGGGAAAGGGCGAAGTGGGCTGAGGTGGCAAAGAGCGACATATGGGAGGGCGCTGTGATAGCGAACTGGGACTACGCGGCCCGAAGCGCAAAAGACTTCAGAGACAAGATCAACCTCTTTGGGAAGAGGAAGTCTCAACAGGTGGTGTGTCCGGGCTTCTCCAACTGGAACAGGTACTACCCCAACTTCGAAACCGCGATGGAGAACGTGACGAACTTCATCACTGCTGCGAAGGAGGAGGGCCTACCCGGATACTTGGTAACGGCATGGGGTGATGACGGCGAGGAGTGTCTCTTCTCTTTCCTCGACCCCCTGTTGCTTGCCTGCGCGGAGGCGGCCGACGGCAAGGCGGAATGGGAACAGAAGTGGACTACGCTGACGGGCGAGTCCAAGGAGGTCCTTAGGGCAAGGAAGGTGTTTGGCAGACCGGACGTGGCCGAGAAGATCAAGCATGTCCTGTACGCGGACGCCTGGTATCACAGAATGGGCGATGCTGAGAGGAAGTCACTGGCGGACACATGGGAGAAGCTGCTCAAGGACTTGGACGGAGTGAACCTTCCCGAGGACCTCGAGTTCATCAGGAGATGCCTTCAGGTTGGCATCAAGAGGATCCGAGGCAATGTGAGACCCTCAGACCTGATCTCCCTAGCGAACTACTACTCGAGACTGTGGCTCGCCGAGAGGAAACCCGAAGGGCTTGAGAGGATAGTCGAGCGACTGTGGGGAGCAGCTGGCAGGATAGACGCCAAGATCAGGTAGCGGAACTTACGTGGAGCAACTGCACCCTAGAGACCCTTCGTCCGATCATCGGACGATTGCATGAAAGGCTGGTACAGGACCGCACCCAAACTCAGCGCGCGGCGATGAACAAAGCATGACGTAGAGAGCATAGGACACAATGGGACTCGACTGCCGGACGAAGAATCGAGTGGCGTCTGATATGCCAGAGGGGATGTGTTTACATGCCGATATCAAGTATCGCTTGGGGGATCAAGAGGAAGGCGTCACGTTGGAGGATACGGCTTGACCTTCATCCTGCAACCGTCTGAAATAGCCGATTGTCAAGGCCGGGCTGCAACGCTTTATTATCGAGCAGGACCTTTAGGAGCCGTGAACGACCGCATCTACCTTGGGGCCATCGACGCCGGGACCACTGGCGTCAGGACGCTGATCTTTGACACGGGGGGCCATGTTGTGTCTTGGAAGTACTCGGAGTTTCCGAGCTACTTCCCCGAGCCCACGTGGGTTGAGCAGGAGGCCTCTGATTGGTGGGATTGCGTGTGCAGGACAGCCCAGTCCGCGCTCAGGGATGGCGCCGAGAGGGGAGTCTCTCCGAACAAGGTAGCTGGAATTAGCGTGACAAGCCAGAGGGAAACGATCGTGCCTGTTGGTAGGAACGTCAAGCCGTTGCACAGGGCTCTGGTCTGGCAGGACAGGAGGACAGCACCTCAGTGCGATAGGATAAGGCAGAGGATCGGGGCGAACAGGTTGTATGGCATCACCGGTCTCACGGTTGACCCCTATTTCTCAGCCCCGAAGATCTTGTGGGTCAAGGATAACGTGCCCGAAGTCTACAATGAGGCGCACAAGTTCCTGCTGGTTCACGATTACATCTTGGCGAAGCTGACTGGGGAATTTGTCACGAGTTGGGATAACGCATCCAGAACTCTGCTGTTTGACATAGCGAGATCCCGCTGGTCTGACGAGATTCTCGAAGGCCTAGACCTAGACCTGAGGAAGCTCCCGGACCCTCTGCCATCGGGTAGGCACGTGGGTGAGGTCACTAAGCGGGCTGCGGAGGAGACGGGTTTTGCTGAGAGGACGCGGGTCATCTGTGGAGGGGGCGATCAACAATGCAGCGCGATCGGAGTGGGGGTCGTGAGGCCCGGTAGAACCAAGGCAACGACCGGCACGGGGACTTTCATACTCTCTTTTCTTGAGAGACCCACCTTCGACCCTGAGATGAGGGTTCTGTGCAGCTGCCACGCCGTTCCAGGTAAGTGGGTTCAGGAAGCGAGCATGTTCTCGACGGGTACGATATACAGGTGGTTCAGGGATCAGTTTGGCCAACCGGAGAGAATCGAAGCGGAATCATCGGGAGTTGACGCGTACGCTATCTTGGACAAGGAGGCCGCCGAAGCACCACCTGGCAGCAATGGCCTACTAGTGCTGCCTCACTTCGTAGGCGCTGGCGCTCCGCACTGGAACCCCTACGCGCGCGGAACCATACTAGGGTTGGCGTTAGGCCACAGGAAAAGCGACCTGATAAGGGCCATAATGGAGGGCATCGCCCTTGAGATCAGGAAGAACGTGGAGGTGATCAGAGAACTCGGAACCCCCGTCGATGAGCTTAGGGTGACCGGGGGCATGGCTAGGAACCGCGGGTTTAACCAGATCCAAGCCGATGTCCTCGGGATTCCCGTCCTCAGAGGTAAGGCTGAGGAGTCAACGTCGCTGGGTTGCGCGATACTGGCTGGGGTGGGCGTAGGCCTGTTCAACAGCGTTCCGGACGCGGCCGACAAGATGGTGGAGGTGGTTGAGCGATGTGAACCGAATCCGGAGAACAGGGAGACATACGACAGGATGTTCGAGTTGCACAAGAAGGCATACATCGCCCTGAATAAGGCAGGGGTGTACGAGGGCCTAGCGAGCCTCAAACTCCATTAGTTGAGATTCAACATGAGGACAGAGGTCGCTATCATCGGCGCGGGTGTCGTTGGAACCACGATCGCGCGTGAGCTGTCCAGGTACGAAGTCGATGTCACGGTGGTCGAGAGGGAAGTGGACGTCGCGTTCGGATCACCTACGAAGGCCAACTCAGGCATAGTGCACGCCGGCTATGATGACGAACCCGGAACGGCGAGGGCTAAGCACTGCTCGCGTGGAAACGAGCTCTGGCACAAGGTTGCGCCCGAGGTCGGAGCTCCCTTCAAGGAAACTGGCTCGCTCGTCGTCGCGTTCACTGAGGGGGAAGTCGAGATTCTATGGGAGCTGAGGAGGAGAGGGGAGAAGAACGGCGTTCCGGGGCTCGAGGTAGTGGACGATGAGGCTCTGCTACGGAGGATCGAGCCAAGACTGAGCGACAAGGTCATAGCAGCGCTTAGAGCCCCGACCGCAGCGGTCACGAGCCCATACGAGCTGGCCATCGCTATGATGGAGAACGCGATGAAGAATGGGGCAAAGGCCCTGTTCGGGGCAGAGGTTAGGGGCATCACTGTCAGGGATGGCGGGGTCGGAGAACTTCAAACGAGCAGGGGGGATGTCGAAGTGACCTATGTGATCAACGCCGGAGGCCTGCGGGCCGACGAGATATCTGCGATGGTTGGACTGGACTGCTTCACGATCCGGCCGAGGAGGGGCGAGTACTACGTGCTCGACAAGAAGCAGGGAGAGGTCACGCGTCACGTGGTCTTTCCCACTCCTAGCCAGATCAGCAAGGGGATCGTGGTTGCCCCGACGGTTGAGGGCAACGTGCTCATGGGGCCGAACGCCCAAGACATCGATGACAAGGAGGACACAGCTACAACAGCTACGGGCCTGAGGGAGGCATTCGAGGGAGCGGTCAAGCTCTTTCCGATGCTTGCCGACGGGAAACGGTTCGTCATAGCAAACTTCAGCGGCCTGAGGCCAGAACCCAACACCAAGGACTTCGTGATCGGGTCGAGCGATGAGGTTAGGGGCTTCGTGAACGCAGCGGGCATGAGATCGCCCGGTCTGACAGCAGCACCCTCGGTCGCGCTGGAGATAGTTGGACTGCTCCGAGGGCTGGGCCTAGCGCTGAGGCCCAGACTTGACTTCAATCCTTTCCGCAAGCCCATGGATAGGCCCATGAGGGAAATGGCGCGATGCGAGGCCCAGGCTCTCATCCAACGGAACCGAAGGTACGGGCATGTGGTCTGTCGGTGCGAGCACGTGACGGAGGGGGAGATACTG
>Ga0172366_10000631_pt1 | contig 25972 bp, 19 predicted proteins | sample LakKivSesite69cm_FD_114533 | JGI IMG/M metagenome (GOLD analysis project Ga0172366, IMG submission 114533) | Sediment microbial communities from Lake Kivu, Rwanda - Sediment site 69cm | ecosystem: Environmental > Aquatic > Freshwater > Lake > Sediment | place: Rwanda: Western Province, Lake...
CCGTGGATGCGAGCCTTATTCTTAATGTGTTGCCTGAGGGAATTAATGGCGGCAAAGGACTGTAGCATTGCCTCCAGGGCATTGATACCTGCCTCTGGATTGGCGGCGGCGTGAGCCGCCCTGCCAGAGAACTCAACCTCTAAACCAATGCACGCCAGAGCCTGGGTGGTGGCAGCATCATGCCCCCCAGGGTGCACCATCATCGCCAGGTCTATGTTATCAAAGGCGCCTTGCTCCGCCATTATTGCCTTACCTCCGCATAGCTCCTCAGCCGGCGTGCCAATAACAAAGACGCTACCCCCCAATCGGTCGATAGCCAGTTTACAGCCTACTGCGGCACCAACGGCGCAGCCAGCTATCAGATTATGACCACAGGCATGCCCAAGCTTGGGTAGGGCATCATACTCAGCCAGAATGGCAATAGCTGGTTTCCCTTGTCCATAGCTCCCTCGGAAAGCCGTGGGTAGCTCACAGATGCCCCGCTCTACAGAGAAGCCATTTTCTTCCAGATATTGAGTCAGCCAGGCTACTGCTTTGGCCTCTTGAAAACCTAGCTCGGGGCTAGAGTGGATTTTTAGGCTTAACTGGCGAAGTTGGTGGCGGCAAGCTTCTATTTCGGCTATGACTGAGGCCTTTAATTCTTCTATCTCAGAACGACTTACCATTTTGATGACTGCTTTATATGAGTTTACTTCCAATTATAGCTTAACGCCAATAGAATTTCTAGGCGGGCCCAGATATGAGCTAGTTCAGATAGATTAGTGACATAGATGAGCATGTTTCGTTTCTCCGTGACATTGACCCCCCTCTCCTGCATGATAAGAGCCAAAGGAGAGTTTAAGAGAGGCGAAGCCTCTCTTAAAAAATAACTTCCCCTTCCCCTTAGTAAGGGGAAGGGGATAAAAGGGATAGGGTTACAAGAAACTAAGGGGGTGGGGTTAATAAACAATCTCTTTACAAAGTATTGATTATAAATATTGATTATGGTATACTTATTTTAGGTAAAGGCTGATTGATAAGTGGGTTTTACTCCCACTTTTTTAGTTGTTAGGGGAAAAAAGGGTCGGAGGTCTTAGGCTTAGATGAAGAGCGAATTTATGCTAGCCATAACTCAGCTCTCTGCGGAGAAGAACCTGCCTAAGGAGGTGGTTATTGCTGCGGTAGAGACAGCGCTGGTCTCAGCTTATAGGAAGGACAATTTTGCCCCCAACCAAAATATTTCGGTCAAGATTGATACCGCTACCGGCGCGGTTAAGGTGTGGGCGGAGAAAACTGTAGTCGAGCAATCTACAGACACACGCCATGAAATATCACTAAGCGAAGCGACCCGGATTAAGCCAGATGCCCAGATTGGTGACACTATTAAGGTAGAAGCCACTCCGCGTAACGCTGGACGAATTGCTGCTCAAACGGCAAAGCAGGTTATTCTCCAGCGCCTTCATGAGGCGGAGCATAGCGCCATATTTGAAGAATATTCTGATAAGGAAGGTGATATTGTCACCGGGCTGGTGCAGCGCATTGAGCCCAGGCAGGTCTACATTGATTTGGGTAGAGCTGAGGCAGTACTCCCCGCTGTTGAGCAGGTGCGCAATGAGAGGTATCGTGTCGGTCAACGGCTTAAGGTTTATCTTCTTGAGGTGGCTCGGACCAACAGGGGACCTCAGGTAATGGTGTCACGCTCGCACCCAGATTTACTCCGTCGGCTTTTTGAGCTAGAGGTTCCCGAGGTGCTTAATGGGATAGTGGAGGTGAAAGCCATCGCTCGTGAGGCTGGTTATCGGAGTAAGATAGCAGTGGCAGCACGCCAGGACGGCATTGACCCGGTTGGTTGCTGTGTCGGACTTCGTGGTATCAGGATACAAAATATTATGAAAGAATTGAGTGGTGAAAAGCTGGATGTCGTCGTCTGGAGTCCTGATGCCTCGGTCTTCATTGCTAGTGCCCTCAGCCCGGCACAGGTATTAAGTGTGGAGTTGAATGAGGACGATGGGATAGCTACTGTGGTTGTTCCCGATAAGCAGCTCTCGTTAGCCATTGGTAAGGAGGGGCAGAATGCCAGGCTGGCGGCTAAACTCACTGGGTGGCGGATTGACATTAAGAGTGCCTCAGCCGCCGAGGCAGAAAGACTGGCAAAAGCCGAATCTTTACCCGAGGTAGAGGCGGAGGCTATAGCTGGCGAGGCACTGGCTGCTGAATTGCCAGCTATTGAGGAGTCGGCCTTAGCCCCGGCAGAAGTAGCGGCTGAGCCTCTTCACCCTGGTGATACTACCCTCGTTCCTCCTGAGCCCTTTTTGGAACCGCAAGCCCCATTAGAAAAACCTCAGATTCGGTTTGCTGAGGATGTTTTGGTGTTTGGACCGACCAAGCCTGTGGCTAAAGTGAGGAAGAAGAAAAAGAAGGACACTGGTGACCGGGGAACTGATGAGGGCGTCAGGCTGAGGAAACGGCGCCAAAAGCCAGAATTACTTGGTGAGGAAGAGGAGTATTAATTCTATTTTGGTCAGGCATGTACCCCAGCGGAGTTGCGTCGCTTGTGGTGGGGTAAGACCTAAGCGGGAGTTAATCCGCTTGGTTCGAACTTCCGGTGGCGGTGTCGAGGTTGATCCTGATGGGAAGAGGTCGGGGCGTGGTGCTTATTTATGCCCAGCACCAGAGTGTTGGGAGATTGGGCTGAAGAAGGGTCGGCTGGAATATGCTTTGCGCACCACCCTTACCCAGGACAATCGGGAGCAGCTTATTAGATACGGGAAGGAACTGGGGTAGGGAGACATTTAGTGGCAGAGGTGAGTAAATCAGGTGAAACCAGGGCAAATCTGGTTGAGATTCCTCACTCTATAGCGGTGAGGCAATTGGCTGGCCTTTTGCAGGTCAGTGCCGTAGACATTATCAAACAACTGATGAGAAGCGGCATTTTTGCCAATATTAACCAGGTCATTGACTATGAGGCAGCCGCCGCTGCGGCTGCTGCCTGTGGTTATGAAGCCCAGCCAAAGCCTTTAGCCACTATTGCCGGGAGTAAGAGGTATCGACCTCAGGAGGAGGAGCTCAGTGGTCTGCGACCACGCCCCGCGGTGATTACTATCATGGGGCATGTCGATCACGGTAAGACTAGACTTTTGGATGCTATCCGGCAAACCAATGTCATGGCTACTGAAGCTGGGGGTATTACCCAGCATATTGGTGCCTATCAGGTAGAGATTAAGGGGCAAAAGATTACCTTCCTGGATACCCCGGGTCATGAAGCCTTTACTGCTATGCGGGCTCGTGGTGCCCAGATAACCGATATCACCGTTTTGGTTGTGGCGGCTGATGACGGGGTAATGCCACAAACTTTGGAAGCTATTGACCATGCCCGGGCTGCCGGCGTGCCAATCGTGGTGGCGATTAATAAGATTGACAAACCTGAGGCTAACCCTGAGCTGGTTAAGCACCAGCTAGCTGATGCTGGCTTGGTTATTGAGAAGTGGGGGGGCGATGTGGTTTGTGTTCCCATTTCAGCTAAGGAGAAGATAGGCATCTCTGAGCTACTGGAAAATCTTCTAGTGGTAGCTGAGATGGAGGACCTTAGGGCAGACCCATCCCGACCGGCAGTAGGGGTGGTTATTGAGGCTAAGCTGGACAAGAGCAAAGGACCATTGGCCACGGTGCTTATTCAAAACGGAACCTTAAAAGTGGGTGATACCGTGGTTGTTGGCACCACCTGGGGTAGGGTAAGGGCTATGTTTACTGATGTGGGTAAGCGAGTGAGGAAGGCTGAGCCAGCTATGCCGGTTGAAGTCCTTGGTCTAGACACTGTGCCTCAAGTGGGTGACACCCTAACGGTAGTGGCTGGCGAACACCAGGCCCGGGCTTTAATTCAGAAGCGCCAGCAGGAGAGGCAGCCCAAAGCAGTGAGTCTTGATAATCTCTTTGACCAGTTAAGTGCTGGTCAGGTAAAAGAGCTCAATGTTATTCTCAAGGCCGATGTTCAAGGCAGTATTGAGCCGATAAGAAGTTCTCTGGAACGGCTGGCAACGGAGCAAGTTCAGGTGAGAATTATCCACAGTGGCAGTGGCAATATTACCGAGAGCGATGTTATGTTGGCTATCGCTTCTAAGGGGCTAATTATTGGTTTTGGCACTGGCGTTGACGCCGGGGCACGGCGCCTGGCTGAAGTGGAAGGTGTTGACATCCGTTTATATGACGTGATTTACCACCTGGTGGATGACGTGGGGAAGGCACTCAAAGGTATGTTAGAGCCCCATTATGTTGAGGTTATTGAGGGCAGAGCTGAGGTAAAGGCTACCTTTGCCAGTGGCAAGAAGGGAAAGGTAGCTGGTGCCTATGTTACCGAGGGCAAGGTGAGTCGGGGTGCCTCAGTCAGGGTGCGGCGTGGAGAGCAGATAGTATGTGAATCCAAGGTTAACAGCCTGAGGCGTTTTAAGGATGATGTTAATGAGGCGACCTCTGGCTATGAATGCGGGGTGGGTATCGAAGATTTTAACGACTTTCAACCTGGCGATATACTGGAACTTTTCAAAAGAGAGAAGGCTGGCTAAGGGGCACCAATTATGGCACATCGCATTGAGCGGTTGAGTAATCTTATTCGCCACGAAATTAGCGAATTGCTTCAGCGCCAAGTCAAAGACCCACGGCTTGGCAATTTTGTTACCGTGACCGACGTTTCCCTCTCCCCTGACCTGCGGTATGCCAAAGTATTTGTCAGTTGCATGGGTGGTGAGGAGGAAAAACAGACGGTGCTAAGTGGACTGAGCGCTGCTTCCGGTTTCTTTCGTAGCCAGCTGGCTAAACATCTGAGACTGCGCCATGTCCCTGAGCTAAGCTTTCAGTGGGATGATTCTATTGAGCGGGGGGCTCACCTGTTGCAATTGATTGACAAGGTTAGCGCCGATAGCTCTCCACACCAGGATAGTGACTAGCTGTGGATGGTATCCTAAATATTAATAAGCCCTGGGGTAGGACTTCCTTCAGCATTACCTCCTTGGTGAGGCGGCTGAGTGGAGAGAGGCGCGTTGGTCACGCTGGTACCCTTGACCCGGTAGCTACCGGTGTTTTACCTGTTTGCCTCGGTCAAGGGACGCGTGTGGTTCAATTTTTACTAGACGCTACCAAGGCTTATCGGGCTCAGATTGAATTTGGTGTAGCTACCGACACCTATGATGCCACTGGTAACATCACCACTAGGACAGACCCTTCTGGGATTAGTCGGGAACAGTTGCTGTCGGCACTCACCTCCTTTCGTGGTCTGATATGGCAGACTCCTCCAATGTATAGCGCCGTGAAGCATGGTGGTAAGCCGCTTTATCAATTAGCCCGCTCTGGTATTCAGGTGGAGAGGAAAAGCAGGCTAACCCGGGTTTATCATCTGGAACTTATAGACTGGCAACCGCCGATAGCTACTATAGAGGTGGAATGTGGTAAGGGCACCTATATCCGCTCATTAGCTCATGATTTAGGACAACTTCTGAGTTGTGGGGCTAATTTAAAGAGTTTGACCCGTTTGAGATGCGGCTGCTTTGATATTGAGGACGCAGTTTCACTACCGCAGCTTGAGGAGGCTTTCGGCTACGGCTACTGGCAACGCCTTATCTATCCTATAGATGTTGTCCTTCTACAGTGGGCGGCTATGGTGGTCGGTGATGCCACTGAACAAAATATCAGGCACGGACGCCCTTTGGTCTTTGACCAGTCTTCTTATGGCAACCACTGCCGTGTCTATACCTGTGATGGTCGCTTCTTGGCTGTGCTGGAGTTTAATTCGGAAAAGGGGCAGTGGCAGCCGGAGAAGGTTTTTCACCACTGATAAATAGCTAAGTTCTTTTGGCAGGTAAGTATTTAATGGAGATTGTTTATTAACCTCACCCCCTTAGTTTCTTGTAACCCTATCCCCTTTATCCCCTTCCCCTTAGGAAGGGGAAGTTATTGTTTAAGAGAGGCGAAGCCTCTCTTAAACTCTCCTTTGGCTCTTATCATGCAGGAGAGGGGGAAGAGATTTTAGAGAGGGGCTTTGCCCCTCTCTTACCTACACTCCCCCCTTCCCTTAATAAGGGAAGGGGGTCAGGCGGGTTCCCAGAAAAATCATAGATTTTTCTGGGTGCTGAGGGGGATAGGTTGCTAAACAACCTCTTTAACGGGGGTCTTGACAGCTTGCGTATAATAAGGGTATAGTTCAACCGACACTAAGAAGGAGGTGACTTCAATTGCAAGCTTATTGTTTTAAATGCCGAAGGAAGGTAGATATAAGGAATCCTCAGAGGGTTACCCTGAAGAATGGCAGGCCAGCCACGCGAGGGGTCTGCTATGCATGTGGAACCAAAGTATTTAGAATTGGTCGAAGCTAATCACTTATTGTTTCGGCCATAGGTGGGTTTTTGACTGATTGCAGAAGCCAGACGCTGGTAAGTTGATTTTTATATAAGTACCAGCGTCGGGTGGTGATTTAGTTTTTACTTGTGTCAGGGAGTTGCTTGCTTATTGACTGAGTCTTTCGGTATTAATCTCGTTGAGGGATATTACCGGTAGTCATTAAGAGGGTTTCTTTAGTTGTATTGTTTGTTGGTTTTATGCCTTTTCCATGGCTTTATTGTAGGAAAGGAGGCAGTTAAACTTTGAGCAAGGTAAATGTAGCTATAATAGGTGTGGGTAATTGTGCCTCTTCTCTGGTTCAGGGTGTCTACTATTACAAGAAAGCCAAAGAGAATGAGTTTGTCCCCGGACTTATGCATATTAATCTTGGGGGGTACCACATTAGAGATATTAACTTCGTGGCTGCCATTGATATTGACAAAAACAAGGTAGGTAAAGACCTAGCCCAGGCTATTTTTACCCTGCCCAATAATACCATTAAATTCTGTGACGTGCCGGCTACCGGGGTTAAGGTTGAGCGGGGCATGACCCATGATGGCTTAGGTGTGTATCTTTCTCAGATAATAAAGAAGGCACCAGGCTCAACCGCCGATATAGTTAAAATTCTGAAGGAAACCAAGACCGATGTGGTGATTAATTACCTGCCTGTTGGTAGTGAAGAGGCGACCAAGTGGTATGTTGAGCAGGTGCTAACCGCTGGCTGTGGCTTTATCAACTGCATTCCAGTTTTTATCGCCCGGGAGAAGTACTGGCAGCAGCGTTTCGAGCAAACAGGGCTTCCTGTTATCGGCGATGATATAAAATCTCAAGTGGGAGCTACTATTGTCCATCGTATCCTTACCCGTCTGTTTAGAGACCGGGGGGTTAAACTAGAACGAACCTATCAATTGAACTTTGGTGGTAACACTGACTTCTATAATATGCTGGAGAGGGCACGACTTGAGTCTAAGAAGATATCAAAGACTAATGCCGTTACCTCTCAACTAGATTACCAGCTTGACCCGGATAATATCCACGTAGGTCCCAGTGATTATGTCCCCTGGCTAGCTGACCGCAAGTTTTGCCATATCAGGATGGAGGGGCGAACCTTTGGTGACGTCCCTCTCAACCTGGAGGTGAAACTTGAGGTCTGGGATAGCCCTAACTCGGCAGGGGTGGTTATTGATGCTATAAGGTGTTGCAAACTTGCCTTAGACCGTGGACTTAAGGGAGCTCTGGTGGCTCCGTCTGCCTACTTTATGAAGTCACCACCTATTCAATATACTGATGATGAAGCTCGCCAGATGGTGGAAGAGTTCATTGCTAGCACTCAGCCAGAGGCGAGCGCATCTGTTTGACCGAGTCTCCACGGAGGTTTTAGGCAGCTACCGGTGAAGATAGCGTTGGTCTCTCCGTACGATTTTGCTTATCCCGGCGGTGTTGCTCTTCATATTTTCTATCTTGAGCGCCATTTTACCAGAATGGGTCACCAGGTTAAGGTCATCGCCCCTGCCTCTAAAGCTATTACCAGCTTTGATGATAGGTTCATACCTATAGGCAGACCGCGCCCCATTCCCACCAGTGGTTCTATTGCTCGGGTCACCATTTCGCCATGGTTAGCCTCTAAAATAAAAGCTGTCCTTGGGCGGGAAGATTTTGACGTTATCCACCTCCATGAACCTTTGATGCCAATGTTATGTACTACCGTGCTCCGGTTGTCGCAGACAGCCAATATCGGCACCTTTCATGCCTGTCATGGCAGACCGGGGTATAATCTCGGCAAACCCTTTGGCAAGTGGATTTTGAAAAGATGGTTCCGTAAGCTTGATGGTAAGATTGCGGTGTCTAAACCAGCCATGGAGTTTGCCCGGGAGCACTTCCCGGGGTACTACCATATTATCCCTAATGGGGTGGATTTAGACCATTTTTCCCCAAACGTATCCCCCATTGATGAATTCTGTGACGGTAAGTTGAATATCCTGTTTGTTAGTCGCCTGGAGAAACGGAAGGGTCTGAACTATTTACTTGAAGCTTTTACGCAGGTTAAACAGGAAACCCCAAATTCCCGACTTATTGTCGTTGGTCCGGGCACCAGGCTGCGGCGTAAGTATGAGAAGCAGGTTGAGAGGAGCGGTTTAGAGGACGTGGTCTTTACCGGCCTTGTCCCTTACGACGAATTGCCTAGGTACTACAAGACAGCCGATGTTTTTTGTGCCCCAGCCACCGGTCGGGAGAGCTTCGGCATTATCTTGCTTGAGGCTATGGCGGCAGGTAAGCCGATTGTTGCCTCAAATATAGAAGGTTATGCCAGCGTAGTAAGCCATGAGGTTGAGGGGCTACTGGTGCCACCCGGGGATAAAGAAGTGTTAGCCCGGGCTCTAATTTCTCTCTTGACTGACCCATCACTGCGCCAGGAGATGGGAGCCAGGGGGAGGACTAAAGCCATGGAGCATAGCTGGGAGCACATTGCCCGCAGTGTTTTGGATTATTATATTAGGGTTCTCAGTGAGCCGCCATGGAGGAAAAAGTTTCCCGAATTTAACGCCGCGTCAATTTGAGTTTAGGCTAAGGGGGTAGTTTAATTAATACCGTTTCACAAGAATCACGGTCAAAAGTAAATTTGTCCCGGGTTCGTAACGCCATAGCCTATTGGCTTACTGAACCAGTGGTGCGGGTTTTGGCTAGGACACCGATAACACCTAGTGCCTTAACCTGGTTTGGTTTTATATTAGCCCTTGGTGCTGCGGCACTGGTTATTACCAGGCACCTTTTCGCCGCTGGTTTTGTCGTCCTTATTGCTGGTTTTTTCGATATCCTGGACGGGGCACTGGCTCGTCGTATGGAGCAAGCTACTCCCTTCGGCGCTGTCCTTGACTCCACTCTCGACCGTTTATCTGAGGCGGTGGTGCTACTGGCTATTTTAGTGTCATTTAGTGGGACACCGTTACTGGTTTTGCTAGTTTTCCTTGCCTTGCTTGGTTCGCTGCTGGTGAGCTATATCCGGGCTAGGGCGGAGGCAGCTGGTCTGGAGTGTCGGCTGGGATTATTCACTCGTCCAGAGAGGGTGGTGGTGTTGGCATTAGGTCTACTGCTGAGTCACCTTGCCAATGCCTTAGTTATTGCCTTGGTCATTATCGTGGTATTCAGCTTTGTCACCGTTGGTCAGAGGCTGGTTTATGTGTGGCAGCAAAGAAAGAGTTAGCCATTAGAGATTGTCTAGCAACCTATCCCCCTGCCCCCTCTCCTTTTAAAAGGAGAGGGGGATAAAGGAGGTGAGGTTAATAAACAATCTCCCATTAGCAACTTTTATTTATGGCACTATTTATGTTATAAGAAGATGAAAGTTTAAGGGGGAGATAATGCCAGTTATTGCTATTATTGGGGCTCAGTGGGGGGATGAGGGGAAGGGCAAGGTGGTTGACATGCTGGCTCAGAAAGCCGGGATGGTAGTCCGTTTTTCCGGCGGTGATAATGCCGGACATTCCGTGGTTAACCCCTATGGTGAGTTTAAATTGCACCTTGTCCCTTCTGGCATTTTTTCTCCTCGGGTGGCCTGTATTATTGGTAACGGGGTGGTGATTAATCCTAGGGTGCTGATTGAGGAGATAGAGCAGCTTAACCAGCGTGGTGTAGATACCTCCAGGTTATTTATCAGCGACCGGGCTCATTTGATTATGCCGTATCATGTCCTCCTCGATGGCTTGGAGGAGGAAGCCCGGGGTGATGGGGTACTGGGGACAACACGCAAGGGCGTAGGTCCTGCCTTTACCGATAAGGCAGCTAGGTTGGGTATCAGAACCGGCGACCTTTTGGATAAAGAGGTGTTGCTGGAGCGACTCCGTTTTGTACTGGACTACAAGAATACCATTTTGACCAAAGTCTATGGGGTTAGCCCGCTATCACTGGATGAAGTCTATGCTCAGTATTGCCAGTATGGCGAGCGTCTGGCTCGTTATATTCGGGAGACAACCACCATGCTGGAGGAGGCATTGAGCCGGGGGGAGCTAGTTCTGTTGGAGGGGGCTCAAGGGACTTTACTTGACCCCGATTTTGGCACCTATCCCTATACTACCTCATCCTCACCGCTGGCGGGGGGAGGTTGCTTGGGTGCCGGTCTAAGCCCCACCAGGCTCGACCGCATTTTAGGTGTGTTCAAGGCTTACTGCACTAGGGTGGGTAGTGGTCCCATGCCTACTGAACTGAAGGATGAAACTGGCGACCTAATTCGGGAAAGGGCTCATGAGTATGGCACTACTACCGGCAGACCACGCCGTTGCGGTTGGTTTGATGCCGTTGCCGCTCGCTTTAGCACCAGGATTAATGGCTTTACCGGGGCAGCAATCACTCGCCTTGATATCCTTGATGTCTTACCCCGGCTGAAGATATGCGTTGGCTACCAGCTGGATGGGCAGACTATTGATTATTTCCCGGGCAGCGTAGCTGACCTAGCCAGATGTCAACCTGTCTATGAGGAGCTACCCGGGTGGCAGGCTCCCACTTCTGATATTCGGGACTACGACCAGTTACCCCTTGAGGCTCGCCGGTATATAACTAGAATAGATAAGCTCACCTCCTGCCCGGTTAACCTTATTTGTGTGGGACCTGAGCGGGAGCAAACCATTATTGTAAATCCCATCTTATAACCCTGTTGGTCAAAATAGGCATTATAGGGAGGGGAAAGTTGGAGCTAAAGACCATTCAAACAATTACTACTGATGTATTAGTGATTGGTGGTGGTGGGGCTGGGCTAAGGGCTGCCATTGAAGCCAGGAAATATGGTCTTGATGTGGTGTTAGTATCTGAGTCACCGGTTGGTTTCAAAAACAATACTGCTATTTCTGGGGCTGCATTTGCTGCCAGCGGCATTCGGAAAGAACCTGGTGATTCCCCTGATGTGCATATTAAGGATACCATGAATGCCGGACGCTTCATCAATGACCGGAGGCTGGTGGCAGCATTGGCGCGTGGAGCCACGCAGCAGGTCTATGACTTAATAAAGTTTGGGGTTAATTTTAAGCGAGATGATGGAGAACTATTCGTGATGCAAGCACCCGGACATACATATCCTAGAGCAGTCGCCACTGAGATATTCGTCGGGCATCATATTACTAGACCTATGCGACAGTATGCAGCTAGTGCTGGTATCCAATTTATGGAAGGTATTCCAATAACCAAGCTACTGCGCGTTGGGGATACGGTGGTGGGAGCACTGGGCATAGGTGATAAGGGTCAGGTATTTGTCTTTAATGCTAAGTCTACCATCTTAGCCACTGGTGGTGCCGGAGGGCTTTATCTTAGGACAGATAATGCTGTCGGATTAAACGGAATTGGTTATGCCCTAGCGTATGAGGTGGGGGCTACTTTACGGGATATGGAGTTTGTTCAGTATTATGCAACTGCGTGGGGCAAACATGGAAGGAAGATATACGACTACGAGACCCTTGTGCCAAGAGGCGCTACCATCAGGAACTCTTTGGGCGAGGATATTCTGAAGCGACGCGGGATGGGTGATTTTAGCTTGGTGACCAGGGATATAATGGCCAGGGTAATAATGGAGGAGATTGTTGAAGGTAGGGGAATTGAAGGTAACGTGATTATCGATTTTACTACTATACCTCAGGATAAAGTCCCAGAATTATACGGCTGCGGATTGGTATCTAAGGGGGGAGGTTATCCTGAAAAAGTTCAGGTTGCCCCTACTGTCCACTTTTTCATGGGTGGGATAGAAATAAACGAGAGTAGTGAGACCGGGATTGATGGTCTATACGCTGCTGGTGAGGTTTGTGGTGGCATCCATGGGGCGAATAGGCTCGGTAATAATGCTATTACCGAGATACTCGTCTTCGGCACAATTGCTGGGGACAAGGCAGCTACTAGAGCGTCAAAAATGAACCGAATACCTGCTTCCCAGAGCAAGGTGGCGGCTGAGGTGGAAAGGCTAATTGAACTAGCTTCAGGTAGAAACCATGAGAACCTTGAACAACTTCAGTGGTCGCTGAAGCAAACTATGTGGGACAAGGTCGGCGTAATAAGAAACAAGAAGAGTCTTGAGGATGCCCAGAGAGAAATACTTACGTTACGAGAGCAGCTAGGAACCGTATCACTAACAGACTACCGGCAACTATCTCAAGCCGTCAAGCTAGCCAATATGTTAACCGTCTCTGAGATGATCTGTAGTGCCGCCTTAACCAGAACCGAGAGCCGAGGCGCTCACTACCGGACCGACTACCCTGAAGAAAATAATAAGCAATGGCTAAAAAACATAGAGATTTCCTCTAAAAACAGACATATGACCCTAAAAGTCATCCCGGTTCAAGGTGCTGAGGGATATCGTAAACTAGGTTAGTTCTTTGGGTTCTTATACCGGCAGGTCAATCTTATAGTTCTTCAGCGTATTTTTGATTACGGCAGCTGATTTTTCATCAGGCTCGGTGAGGGGAAGGCGGGGCTTACCGACATTAAAGCCGATGTGGTTAAGGGCGTATTTAACTGGGATAGGGTTGGAGACAATAAACAGGGCATCAATTAGTGGCAGCAGGCGGTGGTGGATGCTGGCTGCCTCAGTTATTTTGCCTGAGACAAAGTTATTAATCATCTCCTTGATTTGCTTGCCAACAAGGTGTGAGGCGACGCTAATGATGCCATAGCCGCCCAGGGCTAGTATATGAAAAGTATCGCTGTCATTGCCACTCCAGACAAGGAAACCTTCTCTTGCCTCGGTGATAATCTTGGAAATCTGCCCTAGATTACCACTGGCTTCCTTTACCCCCATGATGTTATCTATCTGGCTCAGCTTGATAGCAGTATCGGCGGAAAGGCTGGTAACGGTGCGTGCCGGCACATTATACAGGATGCAGGGAAGACTGGTCCCCTGAGCAATAGTCCTAAAGTGCTGGTATAAGCCTTCTTGAGTTGGTTTATTATAGTAAGGGACGACAAGTAAGCAGGCATCAACCCCGATTTTTTCCGCTCTCTTGGTCGCGTCGACCGCCTCAGCTGTGCTGTTTGAGCCGGTGTAGGCAACAACCGTTCCCCGGCCGCCCACAGCCGATTTCACCTCGGCAAACAGATGCATCTCTTCCTCCCAGCTAAGCGTCGGCGACTCCCCGGTGGTAGCTGCCACCACCAGACCATCGCTTCCTGAGCTAAGTAAGGCTAGGGCTAACTTTTTCGCCTGCTCATAATCAACCTCCCCGTTTTCTTTAAACGGTGTTACCATAGCTGTAAGCAATCGTCCAAGTCGTTTCATTTTTCTACCTCCTGGGACTTATCCAATCCCGTTTAATCATCTCCTCGGCAATCTGGACGGCATTTAGCGCCGCCCCCTTGCGCACATTATCAGCGACAATCCACATAACTAAGCCATTGGGGTGAGAGGCATCTCGGTGAAGCCGACCAACAAAGACTTCATCGGTGCCAGCCGCTGACCAGGGCTGGGGATAAAGACTGATAGCTGGGTCATCTAGTACCTTGACCGCCGGCGCCTGGGCGAGGATACGTCGTGCCTCATCAGGAGACATCGGCTGGGAGAATTCTATGTGGATTGCCTCACTGTGCCCGATAAATACCGGGACTCTGGCACAAACCGCTGAAATTGCAATCTCGGGGGCATGCATTATCTTCCTGGTTTCCTCCACCATCTTCCACTCTTCTTTAGTATAGTCGTTATCCAGGAAAACATCTATCTCCGGTAATATATTGAAGGCTATCTGGTGAGGGTAGACATGGGGGACAGTGGTCTCTCCCGCCAATACCTGCTTAGTTTGTTCGGTTAGCTCCTCTACTGCTGCTGAGCCAGTGCCTGATACCGACTGGTAAGTAGCAGCAATAATGCGCTTGATGGGGTTAACCTTATGCAGCGGGTATAGTGCCACCACCATTTGAATGGTGGAGCAATTTGGGTTGGCGATAATCCCCTTATGCCACTTAATGTCTTCAGGGTTGACCTCAGGTACCACCAGTGGCACCTTTGGCTCCATTCTAAATGCTGAGCTATTATCAATAACTACCGCTCCTGATTGGGCAGCTATAGGCGAGAAGTAGCGGCTAATCTCAGCCCCCGCCGAGAAGAGGGCGATATCTATACCCTTGAACGACTTTGGGGTAGCCTCTTCGACCACAATCTCGTGGTGACTGACAAACATCTTCCTGCCTGCTGAACGGTCTGAGGCTAGAAGTTCAACGGAGTCCATAGGGAAGTTACGCTGCTCTAATACCTTGATGAATTCCTGTCCTACCAGCCCCGTAGCACCAAGGATAGCCACTTTATACCCCTTCATTTCCTCTCCTGTAAACCGAGCAGAGTATCTAGACCGTAAATTAGCCCTTTGTGCTTCACCACTTTCCTGATGGCTAGCATAACGCCTGGCATGTAGCACTCTCGACTAATAGTATCATGCCGGATGCTAAGTGTTTGTCCTGGTCCTCCCAGTAGCACCTCCTGGTGTGCCATGAGACCGGGTAGGCGTACACTATGAATGGTAACACCTTCAACTTGCTCTCCCCGACTAGCCGAGGTCTTCGCCTGTTGGGGGGTGGAGAATGGTTTACCTCTGGCTTGAGCCATAGCTTTAGCTGTAGCTAGGGCAGTACCTGAAGGCGAGTCGGCTTTCAGGTGGTGGTGTAGTTCGATAATCTCGGCGAAGTCGAAGTATCTGGCAGCTACCTTGGCTAGATGTATCATCAGCACTGCGCCAAGGGCAAAGTTTGGCGCTACCACTGCCCCAACCTGGTGAGCTTGTGCCAGGCGGTCAATTTCATTGACGTTGTCGGCGGTTAAGCCGGTGGTTCCGATTACCAGGTTAACCCCGTGTTTGGTTGCTATGCGCACTGCTGGCATGGTGGCTTGGGCGGTGGTGAAATCTACCAATACCTCTGGCTGGCAGGTGGTGAGGATGTAATCTAGTTTTGAGGAAAAGGGCACTGTCCCTGAGCCATCGGGCAAAGGTAGATAATCCTCAGCCGCCTTTATGTCTACAGCCCCTACTATTTGCATATCGGGCTCGTGGCATAAGGCATTAACCACCTGCTGTCCCACTCTACCTGAGGCACCATGAACTGCTACCCTTATTGGCTTCATTACCTAGCCCCTTTTGTTATAATAACCCCGCTTAGTTCTGGGAGGACGAGCCTCACGCTGCTTCCTGAATGGGTAGTCTTTGGATAGTGAATCTTTTATCTTAGCCCCGGGCACTTGAGATAGCTTTTCGAATACAGCCCGTCGTGACAGGTTTATCCTGCCAAGTTCATCAATGTTAATTACCTTAACCGTAATCTCATCACCAACTTTAACTACGTCCTCAACCTTGGGTACCCGATAGTCAGCCAGTTCACTGATGTGAACCAGGCCCTCTTTGCCGGGAAGGATTTCCACGAAGGCACCGAAGTCTACTAGACGGGTTACCTTCCCAGTGTAGATGGCGCCAATTTCTGCCTCCTTAGTTAGTCCTTCAATAATCTCGATAGCCTTACGGGCTGATTCTTCATTAGGTGAGCCGATAATCACTGTGCCATCGTTCTCAATATCAACGGTTGCCTTAGTTTCATCAATGATTGACCTGATTGTTTTACCTCCGGTGCCAATAACAGTGCCGATTTTATCCGGGTCAATGGTTATTTTATACATTCTTGGTGCGTAGCGGCTCAGTTCAGGTCGACTGGAGCCGAGGGTCTGGTTCATTACCTCCAGGATGGACAGGCGAGCCTGGCGGGCTTGATGGAGCGCCTTTCCCACAATTTCTGTGCTTATGCCCTTGAGCTTAATATCTAGCTGTATTGCCGTGATACCGTTAGCTGTCCCCGCCACCTTAAAGTCCATATCCCCATAGGCATCCTCTATGCCCTCAATGTCAGTTAAAATAACATAGTCACCCTGCTCACCAGTGACCAAGCCCATAGCTACCCCGGCTACCGCTGCCTTGATGGGTATTCCAGCATCCATCAGGGATAAGCTTGAGGCGCAAACACTAGCCATAGAGGTACTGCCACTGGAGCTGAGAACCTCGGAGACAAGGCGGATGGTGTAAGGGAAGTCCTCGTCCTTGGGTAGTACCGGGACAATAGCTCGCTCCACTAGAGCGCCATGTCCGATTTCACGCCGCCCGGGTGAGCCTATGCGTTTCACCTCGCCACCGGAGAAAGGGGGGAAATTATAGTGGTGGATAAAGCGCTTGGACTCCTCCAGTCCCAATCCGTCAAGCTGTTGCTCTTGCCTGACAGAACCTAGGGTGGTAATGGTTAGCACCTGGGTCTGGCCCCTGGTGAATAAGGCTGAGCCGTGGGTGCGGGGCAGAAGTCCCACTTCGCCACTGATGGGTCGGATATCGGTCAGACCACGACCGTCAATTCGCTTTGCCTTATTGAGCAGGTTACTTCTTACTTCAGCTCTGACCTTGGTGTCAAAAGCGGCGATTATATCTTCTTCAGGGAATTGCTCTCCCAGGCTTTCCACAAGCTCTTTCTTTAGACTGCTGAGTGCTTGTTCACGTTGTAACTTTTCTGGCTGGCTCAACGCCTGGGCAAGCCTGCCATCAACTATGGGTGAAATTGCTGAGATTACCTCAGGGCTAACCTCGGCTGTAGGCGCTTCCACCTTGGGTCGGCCACAAGCCTGCTGGAGCTGCTCCTGGAGCTTGATAATATCTTGGTTTACCCGGTGACCAAATTCTGTTGCCCGTAGAATAATATCTTCTGAAACCTCTTTAGCCCCTGCCTCTACCATTACAATCGCTTGCTTGGTGCTGGCCACAACCAGGTCAAGCTGGCTGCTTTCAAGCTGGGCTAAGGTTGGGTTTAATATCAGCTCATCGTTGATATAGCCCACGCGAACCACCCCCACTGGACCATCAAACGGAATTGGCGAGACTAATAGGGCTGCCGAGCCACCGATAACTGCCAGGATGTCAGGGTCGTTTTCTTGGTCGGCGGAAAGGACGGTAACTATTATCTGAATTTCATTGCGCCATCCCTTGGGCAGAAGTGGACGTAATGGCCGGTCGGTGAGACGGCTAGCTAGGGTGGCTTCTTGGCTGGGGCGCCCCTCCCGTCTGATAAAGCCGCCTGGAATTTTACCAGCGGCATAAAGCCTCTCTTCATAGTCAATGGTCAGTGGCAGAAAATCTACCCCCTGGCGTGGTTCATCGCTGGTGCAAACAGTAACCAGAACTACAGTATCTCCGTAGCGACTGGTTACCGCTGCGCTCGCCTGTCCTGCCAGCTTCCCTGTGTCAATGATAAGCTTTCTACCGGCAACCTCACACTCAAAAGAGTTAGACGATATCAATATCCCCCCTCCTAAAGTTTTACTTGCGTAGCCCGAGCTTGGCAATTAGGCTGCGATATCGACCAACATCCTCCTTGCTCAGGTAGGCTAGTAGCCTTCTTCTTTGTCCTACTAGCTTAAGCAGCCCACGCTGTGAGTGGTAATCTTGACGATTAGCCGTCATGTGCTGTGTCAACTGGTTTATCCTTTCTGTGAGCAAGGTTACCTGAACCTCGGTCGAGCCGGTGTCTTTTTTACGGCGGCCAAATTTGCTTATGAGCTCGGTCTTCTTCTCTTTGTCCAAATTATATCCCTTTATTCCTTAGTTATTTTAGCAGATATTAGCTACACTATAAATTAACCGATTATAGCATAAGTGCCAGCAGGTGTAAATTAGCTTGACTTTGTAACCCATAGCGGTTATAGTTCGGGCTGTAGTTGATACCTTGATTCAATGTTGTTTCCCAAGCAGGGAACCCTCGGTAACAATCCGGCAAAGGGTTTTGTGCCGCCAGGAGACCATCGAAGGCAAGGGGATAACAAAGTATAGCGGGTTCCCAGAAAAATCGAAGATTTTTCTGGGTGCTTGTAAAGGAGGTGCAGCAATGGCTCTGGTAGACAAAACCCTGGTGTGCCGTGATTGTGGACAGGAATTCATTTTTACCACCGGCGAGCAGGAATTCTATCAATCTCACGGCTTACAGAATGAACCTAGTCGCTGTCCGGAGTGCCGAGCTTCTCACCGAAGAGACCGCTGGGGTGGCTACAATCAGCCAAGACAGATGCATACTGTAGTTTGTGCTGGCTGTGGGGTAGAAACCACCGTGCCTTTCGAGCCTAAGGCAGGGCGACCGGTTTATTGCAAAGAGTGCTACGCTAAGCAGAAAAAATCTGATTAAGTTTTTAATTTAATCTGGTTGCCAACTATATACCATGACTGTCGGAGTCTGTCAGGTTAAGCTTCGCTTTCCGGAGAACCTATCGCTCAAGGGTAAGCGACAGATATTGAAATCCATTACTACTCGCCTCAGAAGCAAGTTTAACGTCTCCGTGGCTGAGGTTGATGACCATGAATTATGGCAGTTAGCTACCCTGGGGATTTGTTGTGTTAGCAATGATAGCCGGTATACTAACGAAGTCCTGTCTCGGGCGGTGAATTTTATTGTTAACGGTCGCTTTGAGGTAGAGATACTGGATTACGAGATTGAGATTCTACCTGTTTCGTGACCGGGGCTATGATGGATACCTCAGTCTTTCTTCATTATCTTTCAGCTCAACCCAGTTATAGCGGTCAGATAGCTCATATAGAACATATTCCACGCTGTGAAGCGAAATGTGCCCAGTCGCACCGACCTCTGGTAGCCAGCCTTCAGGACTGCCTAAGTAAACACGGGTTATTATCCCTTTATACCCACCAAGCGGAGGCCATAGATTATGCCCGGGAAGGCAGGAATGTGATGGTGGCGACTTCGTCTGCCAGTGGCAAGACCTTATGCTATAACGCCCCGGTTATGGAGGCAATTTTAACTGAGAGGCGTAGTTGTGCCCTTTACCTTTTCCCGACCAAAGCCCTGGCTCAGGACCAGCTTCGTGGTTTACAGGAGCTATTTTACCCCGACCTATTCCATATAGGGGAGGTTGCCACCTTTGATGGCGATACCCCTCAGGCGGAGCGGGCTGAGATAAGAAAGCGAGCCAGGGTAATACTTACCAATCCCGATATGCTCCATATTGGCATCCTGCCAAATCATCAGTCCTGGTCAAGGCTGCTACGCCATTTGAGGTACGTGGTGGTGGATGAAGCCCATACCTACCGGGGTATCTTTGGCTCCCACGTGGCTTGTGTGCTCCGTCGCCTGCGCCGATTATGCCGGTTTTATGGCTCAAATCCCCAGTTTATCTGCTGCTCGGCGACTCTAGCTAACCCCGGGGAACATGCCGAGAAGCTGGTGGGTTTACCCTTTACCGTGGTGGATAATGACGGCTCTCCCCATGGGGGGAAGGATTTTGTCTTCTGGAACCCGCCCATCATAGATGAGGCGAGGAGTGTTCGGCGTAGCGCTAATAGTGAAGCGGCAAACCTGTTTACCGAGCTGGTGAGCCATAATATCCGCAGTCTGACCTTTGCCCGCACCCGTCGGCTGACCGAGCTTATCTTTAACTACACCCGGCGACGGCTGGCTGAGGTCAGCTCTGCCCTGACCAGGAAAATTAGGGCTTATCGGGCTGGCTATCTCCCCGAGGAACGGCGTCAAATAGAGCAGGAGCTGTTTAGCGGTCAGCTTCTCGGTGTGGTAGCAACCACTGCTCTGGAGCTGGGTATAGACATCGGCGACCTGGAGGCTACTGTGCTCACCGGCTATCCGGGAAGCATTGCTAGTACCTGGCAGCAGGCGGGGAGAAGCGGGCGAGGCAGGGATAAATCTATAAGCTTTCTCATCGGGCTGGATAACCCCCTTGACCAGTATTTTATGCGTCACCCCGATTCATTTTTTGGTAAAAGCTTTGAGAATGCTCTGGTTAACCCGGATAACCCCTATATCTTGCGAGCCCACCTGCTATGTGCTGCCTGGGAATTACCCCTGACCAGTGAGGATGAGGAGGTCTTTGGCACTGCCTTGGGTCGGGAAAGGATGGAGCTGGGGGGGCAGGGGTTGCTTAAGGAGCGCAAAGGCAAATGGTATGTTTCACCAGCTATTGCTTATCCTACTCAGGGGATAAATATCCGTTCCACCTCCGGGGAAAACTTTGCCATTATTGATACTTCAACCGGCTCCCTGCTGGAAACCATTGAGGCTAGCGTGGCTCTTTTTCAAATCCACCCCGGAGCTATCTACCTCCATCAGGGGGAATCATATTTGGTTGAGGAGCTTGACCTGGCTGGGCGCACTGCCTATGCCATGCCGACCTCTGCCGCCTACTATACGCAGACCAAGGAGCTCACCGACCTTCATATCGTCAGAGTAGTCCGGCATAAAAGCTGCCGGCAGACCAGGGTGTACCTGGGTGAGGTTGAGGTTACCACTACCGTAGTCGGTTTTAAGAAGAAGGTGCAGTTCACCGAGGAGGTGATTGGGGAGGAGCCGCTTGACCTACCGCCGCAACATTTTCCCACCGTTGCCCTGTGGTTTGACCTGCCACCTAAAGTGGTGGCTCGACTGGTTGAGGAGCAACTTGACTTTGCCGGCGGGCTGCACGCTGCTGAGCATGCTGCCATTGGCATCCTGCCCCTATTTGCCCTTTGCGACCGCAATGATATTGGCGGGGTATCTACCCCCCTCCACCCTGATACCGGCAGGGCGCAGATATTTATCTATGACGCCTATCCCGGTGGCATTGGCATTGCCGAGAAGGGCTTTGACCTGGTGGAGCAGTTATGGCAGACTACACTGAAGGCAATTACCGAGTGCCCGTGTCAGGAGGGCTGCCCCAGTTGTATTCAGTCGCCCAAGTGTGGCAATAATAATAAACCGCTGGACAAGAAGGCAGCCCGGATATTACTGGAGGGGCTGTTATCTGGTTAGAAGGTCATTTATCAAAGGTAGCCTAAAATATGTTCTTAGCAACCCATCCCCCTCAGCACCCTGAAAAATCAAGGATTTTTCAGGGAACCCGCTTTAGTTTTATATGGTAATCCTATCCCCCTGACCCCCTTCTCTTGTAAGGGAAGGGGGAGTGAAGTTGAGAGAGGGGCTTTACCCCTCTCTACAATTTCTTTCACTTTTTTTCGGAAGAGTATATATTAATGAGGAGAGTGAAAGAGGGGCGAAGCCCCTAACCATTACAGGGAGTTTTTAGAGGGATGAAATCCCTCTTTCAAAAATTTCCCCTTCCCCTTGTAAGGGGAAGGGGATAAAGGGGATAGGGTTGAAAGATATTAAGCAAGCGCTAAAGCCTAGCCGTGATACCTGGTTTAGCCGGGTGGTGCACCTGTTTGACCGAACGGCTATAGATGAGGCAGTATGGGCTGAACTGGAGGAGCTGCTTATCTCTGCTGATGTCGGGGTTAATACCACAGAAAAGCTCATTGAAAAGGTGAGGCGGAGGGTAAGGGAGGAGAAGATTGGTCAGGGGACATTGGTGCGCAATGCCTTGAAGGAGGAAATGGTCAGTATCTTAAAAATTGATGTTCCCCCAACGTCTGTTCCCCTCTCATTGCCCAGGGTTGTTCTGGCGGTAGGTGTCAATGGCGGTGGTAAGACCACGTCTATTGCCAAGCTTGCCTACAGGGCGAAAAATGAGGGGAAGCAGGTGATACTGGTTGCCGCTGATACCTTCAGGGCGGCGGCTATTGACCAGCTCAAGAGCCTGGGGGGGAAGATTGGCGTTGATGTCATTGCTCACCAGCCCGGGGCTGATGCCGGGGCAGTGGTCTTTGACGCTCTACAGGCAGCCCGCAGTCGAAACACTAAGGAAGTGATTATTGATACTGCCGGTAGGCTGCACACCAAGTTTAACTTGATGGAGGAGCTTAAAAAAATTAAGCGGGTGGCAGCCAAGGCTGACGCCACCGCCCCCCATGAGGTAATCTTGGTGCTTGATGCTACCACAGGTCAGAATGGTTTGACCCAGGCCAGATATTTCACTGAAGCGGTAGGGGTAACCGGCATTTTTCTGGCTAAGCTGGATGGCACAGCTAAAGGGGGCATAGTGCTGGCTATCTGTGATGAACTGAAAATACCAATCCAGTTCATCGGTGTTGGTGACGGTTTGGAGGATATGGCTCTTTTTGATGCTGAGTCCTTTGTTGAAGCGCTGTGCTCCTGATTTTTTAGGAGGTAGATATTGATTACTATAAGTGTAAGTCCTATAGCCTTCACCATCGGTTCGTTAAGCGTTAGATGGTATGGCATTATGGTCGCCCTGGCGGTCATGGTGGTAGTGCTGTGGATGCTGCGTGAGATAAGGCAGGGGGCGGCTCTTTCTTATGATACTATTCTTACCGCAGCCCTGGTGGGCATTCCATCCGGGGTAATAATATCAAGGTTGCTCCATGTTGTTGACCGACTGGGTTTGTATCTTCAGAACCCGCGGCTAATTTTTGGTTTTGAAGGTCTGACCATCTGGGGTGCCGTTCTGGGCGCTACTCTAGGTATCTGGATTTACAGTAAGTTTAGCAATTTTAATTTTAGTTACTTTGCCGATTTGGTGGCACCGGGCGTGATATTGGCTCAGGCTGTAGGCAGGGTAGGCTGCACCCTGAATGGCTGCTGCTACGGAAAAGAGACTTTACTACCCTGGGGCATAGTCTATACCCACCCTGAGAGCTATGCTCCCCTGGGGGTAGCCGTTCACCCTACCCAGCTTTATGAGATAGTGTTCTGCTTGATAGTCTTTGCCCTGTTGCTTAAGTTGAGGGGGCGATTCAAGCCCGACGGCTCTCTATTTCTCACCTACCTTAGTCTATACTCATTGTGGCGGATTGGCATTGATTTCCTGCGGGAGGGAACACCCTTCATCTTAGGTTTACATCAGGCTCAGGTGATAGGTATAATCGTATTAGCCATTACCATCCCCGTACTGACATTGAGAACACGGTGGGCGAGAGGAGAAACTATTTAGCTGGGGCAAAGTCAAGGATATTGAGCCTCAACCTCTCCGCCCCACCCCAGCGGTCAACTTCCAGGTTAAACACGATGTCAAGGCGGGGGGACACCTCAGCCAGATGGTCGCCTAATCTAAAAGCTACCCCGTCCCACACTATGCCACCCTGCTTCAGTTTCAGCCTCAGGTGTTCGCCGTTATCGCCCATAGTGTGGCAATCAATTACCTCTGTCTTGCGGCTGAGGAAGGTAGGTGCTGGATTACCCCGACCAAAGGGGGCTAGCTGCTGAATGGTGTGGAAGGTATCCCCGCTCAATTCAGGAAGGGTGACCTCAGCATCAATATCCAGTTGCGGGCGAAGTTCCACTGCGGCAAGCTGTTCCGCGGCGAGCTGGGAGAGGTGCTGCTTGAGGCGAGCCAGGTTGGAGGTGGGCAGGATAAAACCGGCTGCCTGGGAATGACCACCAAACTGGGACAAGAGGCGGCTACACTGGTTCAGCGCCAGGATAATATTGAACTCAGGGATACTGCGACAGCTTCCGCTACTTATCTTTTCTCCGGTTCTGATAACGATAGCCGGGCGGTAGAATTCCTCAGCCAGCCTGCTGGCTACCAGCCCGACGATGCCAACAGGATAGTCACTATCGCTGGCAATTAGCAGCGGTGAAATCCCTTGAGCCAGTATCTGTTCCCTAGCCTTAGCCAGGACATTAGTGGTCAATCTTTGTCGTTCAGCGTTTTTCTGTTCCAGCCATATAGCTAGCCCACGTGCCTCCTGGATTGAGTCTGTCATGAGCAATTTGTAGCTGGTCATGGCATGTGCCAGTCTCCCGGCAGCATTTAGCCGCGGGGCGATAATCCACGAGATGCTCTCGGCGTCAAGGCTGCCAAGGCTCAGTCCCGCCTGAGATATAATCTCCCTGATTCCGAGGCGTGGGGTGGTATTAATTAGCTTCAATCCCTCCTTAACCAGGTATCGGTTCTCGCCTGATAGCGGTGCCATATCGGCTATAGTTCCCACGGCTACCAGGTCTAGCAGTTCATCCAGTTGCCTTTCTTTGCCAATGCCCTGGAATAGAGCTTGAAGCAGCTTGATGGCTACTCCGGCGCCGGTGAGTTCCGAGAAGGGGTAGTTTGAATCCGCCCGCTTGGCATTAATAATGGCGATGGCGGGTGGGATTTCTGGTAGGGGGGTGTGGTGGTCGGTGATAATTATATCCAGCCCCAGCCTTTTTGCCTTCTTAACCTCAGCCAGGGCGGTGATGCCGCAATCAACGGTGATAACCAGACTGATGCCTTGTCGGTGAAGATTTTCCAGAGCGGCTACCTTAAGTCCATAGCCCTCGGTCAGGCGGTGTGGTATGTATGGGGTGACCTTAACGCCAAGGCTGGATAGCCCTTGGACGAGCAGGGCAGTCCCGGTGATGCCGTCAGCATCAAAGTCGCCATAGACAGCGATATTCTCTCCGGAAAGCAGGGCTCGGTAAAGCCTGGCTACCGCTAGGTGCATATCGGGCAGTAGCCAGGGGTTGCCCGATAGGCGTTTATCCCCGGTGATGAATGGCTCTAACAGTGAGGGCTCAGTAAGACCGCGATTATATAGAAGCTGAGCTACTAACGGGGAGAGACCTGAACTATTGACCAGACGCTTGTCTGGAGCCGACGGCAGCAAATTCCAGCGGTAATGATTCAAGCTTGCCCCTCAGAATACTCTCGGAAGGCCAGGACCGAGTTATGCCCGCCAAAGCCGAAGGAATTGGACATGGCGGTGGTAACCTTGGCTCGGCGAGCTACATTGGGCACATAATCTAAATCGCACTCAGGGTCAGGGTGGGTAAGGTTTATCGTTGGTGGTATCACTCCATTCTGGATAACCATAATAGTTATCGCTGCCTCAACGGCTCCGGCACCCCCCAACAGATGCCCAATCATTGACTTGGTGGAGCTTATCGGGATTTTGTAAGCATAATCGCCAAATACTGTCTTTATTGCTGTGGTCTCCATCTTGTCGTTTAAGGGGGTAGATGTGCCATGAGCGTTGATGTAGTCAATTTCATTGGGTTTGAGCCCGGCTTTATCCAGTGCCATCTGTATCGCTCTGGCGGCACCCTCTCCGCTCTCAATTGGCGCGGTAATGTGATAGGCGTCGCCGCTGGCTCCATAGGCTATGATTTCAGCCAGTATCTTAGCTCCTCGCCCCCGGGCAAAGGCGAGGTTTTCTAGGATGAGGATAGCCGCCCCTTCGCCGAGGACAAAGCCATGGCGGTCAGCATCAAAGGGGCGGGATGCTTTTTGCGGCTCGTTATTCCAGGTGGAGAGAGCTTTATTGGCATTGAAGGCAGCCACGCCTATAGGGGTTATTATTGCCTCGCTACCACCGGTTATCATCACCTGGGCGTCACCACGCTTTACCGTCTCGTAGGCAACTCCTATGGCATCTGAGCCGCTGGAGCAGGAGGAGGTGGTGCAGAAGTTTGGTCCCTTAGCCCCCAGGCGGATGGATATCTGCGCCGAAGCCATATCGGTTGCTAGCATCGGTGCCAGGAAGGGGCTTACTCTATCCGGTCCACTTTCTAACATTACCTGTACCTGGTGGGCGAGTGTGATTAGCCCCCCAGCCCCACTGCCAACTATAACGCCGATATTATCCTGATTATTGGGGTTAATCTTTATTCCCGCCTGCTCCACTGCCTGCAGGCTGGCGGCTACCGCCAGTTGGGCGAAGCGGTCCATGCGGTGGACATCCTTGCGGCTTATATAGTCGGTAGGCTCAAAACTCTTTACCTCGCCGGCAAACTTGGTCTCATGGAGCTTGGGGTCGAA
>Ga0172366_10000632_pt1 | contig 25954 bp, 28 predicted proteins | sample LakKivSesite69cm_FD_114533 | JGI IMG/M metagenome (GOLD analysis project Ga0172366, IMG submission 114533) | Sediment microbial communities from Lake Kivu, Rwanda - Sediment site 69cm | ecosystem: Environmental > Aquatic > Freshwater > Lake > Sediment | place: Rwanda: Western Province, Lake...
AAAAGTGCCCGGCGTTACCCCATTACCTACGTACATATAGACATCATAGGCCGGGGCCGCACCGGTGTTCGTGATTTTGGCGTATGCTGTAGTAACGTGAGGGCCAGCGGCCGGATTGTTGGAATCAACCAAGAGGTGAGGATCATTGTTAAGTGTCAGAGTCAGGGTGGTGGGACAGGCAGCGAGAGCCATATAAGCTGGCAAGGCAACTAGCGCTATTGCAATAACGAGGGCAGCCACCGCCAGCAGTCGAACTGATTTGAATTGACGTGCAGTCAGATTGATCCTCCAGTCGCGAAAGCCAAGCTCAAGGTCACGATCACCAGGTGGGGAATGAATATCGAGTCCTGTCCAATACTATCGCGGCTCTTGATGATGACCTCCCTTTGTTCCCATGACGGGAATCGCCGGACTCGACTCACATGGAGTGTAGCAAAATGGGCATCGCTCTGTCAATAGCGCCACTCTATCTGGCACGTATCTTCTGCCTCTCGATTTTCTAGGGAAGACGTCGGCCCGCGATGACACTTGAGTCTTTGCGCTGCTATAATCGTACTGTGCTGGTTGCCATCATCGGTTTAGGGCTAATCGGCGGGTCAATAGGGTTAGCCCTAAGGCAGGGAAAGAAGTCCAGGTGGAAGATAGTTGGCTATAGCCGTCGCCAGGAGACTGTAGCCAGGGCCTTGAGTCTGGGCGCCATCGAGCGGGGCGAGACCAATCTGGCGAACACGGTAGAACGAGCTGAATTAGTGATTATCGCCACACCTGTTCTGACGGTAAAGGAAATCCTCTGCAAAATGGCTCCCCATCTTCGTCCCGGCTGCATCGTCACCGACACCGCCAGCACCAAAGTCCAGGTCATGAAATGGGCCGAGGAAATGCTGCCGCCAAGGGTGGACTTTATTGGGGGACACCCGATGGCCGGGAGGGAGACTTATGGCATCCAGGCTGCTGAAGCAGAACTGTTTCGAAGGTGCACGTACTGTCTCACCCCATCAGAGAGGGCTTCACCGGAATCAATAGACACGGTGGTAGGGATGACCAAAAAGCTGGGAGCCAAACCACTCTTCATTGATGCTCAAGAGCATGACCACCTCGTAGCTGGCATTAGCCATCTACCTATGCTGCTTTCAGCGGCTCTGGTATCGCTAACCACTAAGAGTTCTTCCTGGTCCAGAATGTCCAAATTGGCTTCCTCCGGGTATCAGGATTTGACTCGCCTGGCTTCGGGAAATCCTGAAGTAAATGCCCATATCTGCCTTAGCAACCAGAAAGCCATAATCGACTGGATAGACAGGTTCACCAAGGAGTTGGAGAGGTATCGGCGACTGGTAATTGACGGAGATAAACGCCTGGAACGGGCCTTAACAGAGGCCGGCAAAGCGCGACAGAAATGGCTAAAGCAAACGCGATAAGGACTATCAAACGCTGTCCCAGGTTGGAGGGGGAGATACTTCTACCAGGGGACAAGTCTATCTCCCACCGGGCTGTCATCCTGAACAGCCTGGCTAAGGGCAGAGCCCGGATTGGCAATTTCGCTCCGGGGGCGGATTGCCTATCCACGGTCCGGTGCCTCAAGGCCCTGGGCGCAAAGATCGTCAGGGAAGGCACGCGGGAGTCATCTACTCTACTAGTCTCAGGAACTGGCGAAGATGGCCTGAAGGAGGCCAGCAACGTGCTTGACGCCCGGAATAGCGCTACCACCATGCGCCTTCTGGGCGGCCTTCTGGCCAGCCGGCCTTTCCTATCGGTCATTACCGGAGACGCGTCTCTTCGTAATCGCCCGATGGGCAGGTTGATTCAGCCACTGAGATCGATGGGTGCTGACGTCTGGGGAAGGGGACAAGATTCATTTGCTCCTCTGGTTATAAGGGGAAAGGAATTGCGCGGTATAGATTTTGCCCTGCCGGTTCCCAGCGCACAAATCAAGTCGGCCATCTTACTGGCCGGTCTTTTTGCCCGCGGCGCTACGGTCATACATCAGCAAGTCGCTTCCCGCGACCATACGGAGAGGATGCTTACACGGATGGGAGTTAGTCTGGAAAGCAAGGAAGATTCGATTTCTTTGCTGCCTTTGACCGGTCCATTACAGGCCCTCAGTTTGCGCGTCCCGGGTGACATCAGTTCAGCGGCCTACTTTCTGGTTGCCGCAGCTATTCACCCCGACGCCAGAATAGTGGTAAGAGATTGTGGAATCAATCCCACACGGACGGGAATCATAGACGCCCTCCTGGCTATGGGAGCCAGGCTAAAGATAGATGTTGAGCATCTGGAGGCTGGTGAACCGTCAGCCAATATTGTGGTAGAATCTAGCGAGCTAAAAGGGATAGAGGTCGGCGGGGATATTATCCCTCGGCTCATCGACGAGATTCCAGTACTAGCCGTGGCCGGTTGTATTGCCAGCGGGAAGACTGTGATCAGGGATGCCGGGGAGTTGAGGGTGAAGGAATCGGACAGGATTGCCACTGTGGTGAATGAGCTTTCTCGCCTGGGAGCTCAAATCGAGCCTTTGCCAGACGGCATGATCATCTATGGAGGCCGGCTTCTGTCGGGCGCAGAGGTTGACAGCCACTTCGACCACCGATTAGCGATGAGCCTGGCGGTAACAGGTCTGATAGCCAAGAAAGAGACAATCATCAATCACGCTCAGGTGGCACAGGTATCATATCCTGCTTTCTGGCAGACTCTACAACAAGTGGCCCAATACTGAGCCATATCGAAGCGCCGTAGTTAGGAGGTTAGTATGTGTACAGAACTAGTCCATGTCGGTTTTGGCAACGTTATCGCCCTAAATAGGACAATTGCCCTCCTGTCCATAAATCAACAGCCAGTCAAGCGACTGATTCGGGAAGCACGGGAGAAGGAACGTCTGATTGACGCCACACACGGAAGGAAGGCCAAGACCGTCATTCTCTTTGAAACCGGTCACATGATGTTGGTTGCCGTGACAGCAGAGACCATCGCTCATAGATTAGCCACTACATCTATCCTGTCTGAGGAGAAGGTTGAGATAGGCAGTGCCTGACCGAAGATTCAAGCCCGATCCTCGAAGTAAGCGAAGAGGCGGCAAGAGCTCCCGGCCCCTGCTCATCGTGCTTTCCGGACCCTCGGGGGTGGGCAAGGATGCTGTGCTGGCCAGAATGAGAAGGTCAAAACGTCCCCTCCACTACGTGGTCACCGCTACCACCCGCCCCAGGCGCGCCCGGGAAAAGAATGGGTTGAATTATCACTTTCTTTCCCGCAAGGAATTTCAACGAATGATAGATAACCGGCAGTTCCTGGAGTGGGCCAATGTCTACGGCAACTACTATGGAGTGCCCAAAAACGAAATAAGTCCAGCCTTGTCCAGAGGAGAAGATACAATAGTCAAGGTGGATGTTCAGGGTGCCGCCACTATCAAGAAAATCCTGCCCCAGGCAGTATGCATCTTCCTCATGCCTCCTTCACCGGAAGCACTGGAAAAGAGGTTAAAGGGGCGACGCAGCGAGTGTTCACAGGACCTGGCCCTGAGATTGGCAAGGGCTGAAGCAGAGATAGAAAGCCTGCCGTTTTTCGATTACGTCATAATAAGCCACCAAGACAAGCTTGATCAAGTTATATCTCAGATAGATGCCATCGTCGCCGCCGAAAAATGCCGTGTGCCGCACCGCACCGCGGAACTCTGATTCCAAGCTATCAGGACGAATGACCTGAACCTTTGACAATGTCCCCGCCCCACTTCTACAATAGACCCTGGTATGAGTTTGGCAGGGCAACTCTATAAGTTGCAGCAGTCTGACTTGGAGCTTCAGGAAGAGCAACAAGAGCTGAGCGACGTTGAGAACCAGTTAAGTGACAATAGGGCCCTGGCTGCGGCCGAATCGAAGCTTGCTTCACAAAAAGAGCAACTCGAAGACGCAAGGAAAAAACAGAAGAGTTCTGAATGGGAGGTGGAGGACCTGCAGGAGAAAGTCAAGCAGATTGACAGTAAACTCTATGGTGGCAAGACCAAGGACCCCAAGGAACTGGTTAATCTGGAGAAGGAAGCTAAGGGTCTGAAAACCCAGATCAGGGCCAAGGAAGATACGCTGCTGGAACTGATGAGCCAGGTAGAGGAGATAGAATCTGCGGTGAGAGCCACTACTGAAGAGCTTGAACACTTGAAGCGAGACTGGGAACAAAGACAGCAGACTTTCAAGCCAAAGAAAGCTGAGCTTGAAATCACACTCGCCGAGCTCAAGGAGGAGCGTAACGGGCTGGCGGAGCAGATCGACTCTGAGGCCTTGAGCATTTATGAGCGCATCAGGCTGGCGAAGGGGCAGGCTGTGGTCAAAGTGGAGAGAGGAAGATGCCTGGGATGCCATATCACCGTCCCTACAAGTCAATGGCAGAAAGCCAGAGCAGGTGATTTGATCCAGTGCAATAACTGCAGCAGGATACTATACCTGGAGTAGTTCATCCTGAATCACGTCACGTCCACGCAAGTGCGCCTCAAAGTACCCTTACCAGCCCTGCCCAAACCCGTTCTGCGCAAAGCAAATCCCCGCCATTGACAACCCTGGGACAATGGGCATAATCTATGTTCCGGCCGACGCATACGCGCAAGCGTCCGCCCCAGGCTAGGGGCAGGGATTTGGATGGGAAGAGGGGAACGCGAATTCGACAACTACAAGTAAAGGAGGCCTCAGTCCATGGCTGGCATTATTTCCTATGGCGCTTACATACCGCTATGGCGACTGTCTCGAGAAACCATCGCCGAGGCCTGGCAAAGTGCCTCGATCGGTGGCGAGAAAAGCGTAGCCAATAATGACGAAGACACCATTACAATGGCGACCGAGGCCGCCATTGACTGTTTGGCTGGCCTGCCGCGCGAGAAAGTGGACGGCCTGTATTTCGCCTCTACTAGCTCACCCTACAGAGAGAAGGAATGCTCTGCGCTGGCAGCCATGGCCGCCGATTTAAGACCCGATATCATCACTGCTGACTTTGGCAACAGCTTGAGGGCAGCCACGGAGGCACTCAGAGCAGCGCTGGATGCTGTGGTCAGCGGCTCCGCCAGTCAGGTAGTTGTGACCGCCTCTGATTGCCGCACAGGTTATCCCCGATCAAGCTTCGAACAGCTGTTTGGCGACGCGGCGGCGGCCCTGCTAATCAGTAATACCGCTGAACCCTCTGTCCTGGTGGAAGACAGTTATTCTCTATCCAACGAACTGTACGATGTGTGGAGACTGGACAAAGATATGTACGTCCAATCCTGGGAAGACCGCTTCGTCATCGAGCACGGCTATACGGAGAACATGGAGAAGGCGATTTCAGGCCTGCTAGAGAAGAAGGCGCTCTCTGCTAAGGATATCAGCAAAGCTGTGCTTTATGCTCCCACCTCAAGAGCCCAGCAGGCGCTGGCGCGTCGCGTGGGGTTTGACATCAAGACGCAGCTTCAAAACTTGCTCATCAGTAACGTAGGCATCACCGGATGCGCGCACCCTTTGCTCATGCTTGTAGCTGCCCTGGAGGAAGCCAAGGCCGGCGACAGGGTTCTGGTAGCTAGCTACGGCAGTGGTTGCGATGCCTTCCTGCTCAGTGTGACGAAGGCAATCGGGAAAAACAGGGGCAACGGAAGGGGAGTCAAGGGACACTTGAACTCCAGGAGGTCCCTTCCTGGCTATGTAAGATATCTCAGCTATAGGGGACTGCTGGAGCCGCAACCTGGCGAACCATTCAGGCTTTGTCCGGCGGCGACGACTAGCTGGAGAGAGCGCAACTGGGCTATCCGTATGCACGGCAGCAGGTGCAAGAATTGCGGTACCGTAACATTCCCCATAGAAAGGGTCTGCTACAACTGCCGAAGCAAGGATGAATTTGAGGAAGTCAGGCTCTCTGATAAGAAGGCTAAGGTGTTTACTTTCACACTGGACAATCTGGCGGGTAGGAGCGATGACCCCACCATACCGCAGATAGGAGTGGAGTTTGACTACCAAGGTACCAGAACGTATCTGCCTATGACGGATTGTGACCCCAGCTAGGTGAAGATAGATATGCCTGTGGAGATGACCTTCAGGAGACTGTACGAGGGCGCAGGCATGTACAACTACTTCTGGAAATGCCGGCCCGTCAGGTGAGATATCAGGGCGAAAGGAGGAGCAATGACGGAGATAAAATGGCGACTTGTTCCTGGATTCGATTTCAAGGACATCCTCTATGAAAAGAGACCTGGAGTGGCCAGGATCACCATAAACAGACCCGACGCATACAATGCGTTCACTACCTCCACCCAGGATGAGCTGATACACGCTTTTGAGGACGCAGCCAGCGATGCCACCGTAGGGGTAGTGGTGTTTACCGGCGCTGGCGATAAGGCGTTCTGTACCGGTGGCGACGCCAAGGAAGCGAAGGCCGGCTACCGGAAGGGAATGCTGGAAAAGGACTTAATGGTGAAAACCCTGGTGCGTGAGATGCCCAAGCCGGTCATAGCGGCAGTCAATGGTTATGCTATAGGAGGGGGCCAGGTCTATCAGCAGATTTGCGATCTCTCCATAGCCTCAGAGAATGCGGTTTTCGGCCAGGTTGGCCCCCTGGTGGGAAGCTTCGACCCGGGGCTGGGTGTTATCGATTTGATGATGGCAGTGGGGGAGAAGAAAGCCAGGGAGATCTGGTATCTTTGTCACCGATATACTGCGCAGCAAGCTCTGGAGATCGGATTGGTGAACAAAGTGGTGCCAGCGGACAAGCTAGAGGAGGAGACAGACAAGTGGTGCGATGAGATATTGGAGAAGAGCCCTGGAGCCATAGCTGGCGTCAAGGCATGCTTCAACGCTGCGACCACATATATGCGAGGCATAGAAACAGTATCAGCTCAGTACTTGTGGAAGTATTATGCCTCGGAAGAAGCCGAACACTGGAAGAACGCGTTCTGGAAGAAGGAGAAACCGGACTGGCAGAGGTTCAGAAAGAAGGAGGTATTTCCCGAAGTGTATGAGGGTGAAGAAGAGAAGAAGCCGTGAGCTAGTAACCAGGGGAGGCAGATAAATGGAGAGCATTAAGGACAAGGTCGCCATCATAGGTATGGGCTGCACCAAGTTTGGCGAGAGATGGGACGCCGGACTGGATGACCTGGCCATAGAAGCTGCCTACGAGGCTTACGAGGATGCCGGGATCGATCCCAACGATATCCAGGCTTGCTGGTATGGGAGTGTCACCCAACCGGTGGTCGGCATCGGCTGCACTCATCTAGCAGGACCATTGAAATTGCACGGCATACCCATGACCCGGGTGGAGAACTGGTGCACCACCGGACACGAGGCTCTCAGGAATGCCTGCTTTGGCGTAGCATGTGGCATGTACGACCTGGTTCTGGCGTTAGGTGTGGAGAAGCTCAAGGATACCGGGTTCCCCGGCTTGGGAACGGGACGCGGCATGAGCCCGGTACTGGAGGCACGCCGCACTGCGCCAGGCTCGTTCGGCATGATTGCCACTCGATACTTCTACACGTACGGACTAAGCCCTGAGGAAGGTAAGCGGATAATGGGCAAGATTGCCGTCAAGAATCACTACAACGGCAGCCTTTGCCCCAAGGCTCATTTTCACAACCGCGTGACTCTGGAACAGGTGATGAGCGCACCTATTATCGCCTGGCCACTGGGTCTTTTTGATTGCTGTGGCAATAGCGATGGTGCCGCCGCGGCCATTCTGGTCCCCGCCCGCGAGGCCAGGAAACACAGAGATGACCCGATCTACATTAAGGGCCTGGGTGCGGCCCACTCCGCTCTGCTCCCTCAGAATCGGCCGGCTTTCGATTGGCTCCATTTTGAGGAGGTCATGAACTCGTCCCGACAGGCTTATGTGCAGGCCGGAATCAAGAACCCCAGAGAGCAAATTGATATTGCTGAAGTTCACGATTGCTTCACCAGCACGGAGTTGTTACTTTACGAACTCCTTGGCTTCAGTCCGGAAGGCAGATCCAAGGAGGATGTTGATTCTGGCTTTTTCGAGCTTGCCGGTGGCTTACCGGTAAACAGCGATGGCGGGCTGAAATGCTTCGGACACCCGGTGGGCGCCAGCGGCCTCAGGATGACGTACGAGGTCTACAAACAACTTCAAGGCAAGGCCCAATCGCCTGAGCGTCAACTAAAGGATGTCAAGCTTGGCATATCACAGACCTTCGGTGGCCCGCCCCAGGTAGCGGCAGTGGCAGTCCTGGGCAAGGAGCCAGGCTATCCTTAACCACATTTAGCTACCGTCTGTTTTCCTGGGAAGACCGGGACAGGTTACATCCTCCGCCACGTTTTGGTCGAGGGAAGACCTTGTGCTAGAATTTCCCTGTCAGGGGAAGATGCCTGTTTACGAGTATTGGTGTGATTCTTGTCGCCGAATCGTTAGTTGCTATCGGCAGAGCTCCTCTGCGCCCCCACCACCCTGTCCCCGCTGCGGCAATAACAAGCTCAAGCGGATGTTCTCCACTTTTTCCGTGCAGAAAACCTACCGGGATGTTTATCAGGATATCCTTTCCGATGGTGAGCTTACGCGGGGCATGATGCGGGATGACCCCAGAGCGATGGCCGAATGGAATAAGAGAATGAGCAGCGGTGAGAAATCCCCTCCTGAATATGAGGAGATAACTGAGAGATTGGAGCGGGGCGAATGGCCGGCCACGCAGATAGCGGAGAAAAGGAAGGAGTTCTCCGGCCGAGGGGAGGGCAGTCCCAAGACTGATTGAACGGGAAGGTGCCTCATGCCCATCTACGAGTTCGTTTGTCAAAGCTGCCATAGAAGAATGTCCTTCTTAATCAGAGATATTTCTGCTCCGTTTGTTCCGAAGTGCTCATCCTGCGGCAATACCAACCTGTCCCGCGTGGTTTCCGCTTTCTCCTGCCACAGATCTTTGAAGACAGTATGGGAGGAGAGTGGCGAACCTACGATGCACCCCGGTGATGATTATTACAAAGACCCCCGCAATATCGGTCGCTGGGTGGAGAAGAAGTTCCAGGACATGGGACAGGATATGCCGTCCCCGATTCAGGAGAAGATACAGGCAGCCAGGGAAGGCGTGTTACCTGAGCCGCTAAAGGATCTCGGAAGTGCCTCACCAACCGCTGCGTATGATTGATGCCAACCTTAACCGCTCCAGCGAAGGCTTGCGGGTTCTGGAAGACGTCGCGCGCTTTCTTCTCAACGATGCTGAGCTGAGCCAGTGCTTAAGGACTCTACGACATAGTCTGGCCCAGCAGTCTCAATCATTGAATGTGGAGCTCCTGTCCCAGAGAGATTCCGAACACGATGTCGGTCGTGCTTACCCTGTACCCCCTTCTGATAAGGAATCCACTATTAAGACGGCATCGCTACAGGGCCTGCTTGGCCTGGTTACGGCCAACGCCAGAAGGGTGGAGGAGTCCCTTCGAGTATTAGAGGAGCTGGCCAAGTTGCCAGAGCTAACGTCAATGCTGAATTCCGCCGGTTTGGAACGGACAAGGTTTGCCGTTTATACCCTGGAGCGCGATCTGATTTCCCGAATATCACGACGGGACAAAGCAAACAAGATGGCCGGGCTCTACGTCATCCTGGATAGGCAGTTTCTGGCCGGCAGGGACGAGCTGGAGGTCAGCAGACAGATTATTGAAGGAGGCGCCAGGGCAATACAGCTTCGCGACAAGCAGAGCAAGAGGAGGGAATTGCTGCTTGTGGCACAAAAGCTCAAGGAACTCTGCAGTCAGGCAGATGTTCTCTTCATAGTAAACGACTATCTCGACCTGGCCCTGGCCGCTGATGCCGATGGCTTACACCTTGGACAGGAGGATTTGCCCCTGCCCGTAGTTCGCAACGAATTGCCCATAGACAAAGTGGTTGGCTGTTCCGTCACGACACCGGCCCAAGCCACGAAAGCTCAAAATGAAGGCGCCGATTATATTGCCGTCGGCTCTGTTTTTCCCACGACAACGAAGAAGCAAGCCGTTGTCGTAGGAGTGGATATGGTCAAAGAGCTCAAGCGGATAGTATCTGCCCCTCTGGTAGCCATTGGTGGCATAAACCAGAATAATGTTGGTGAGGTGGTGGCCGCTGGCGCTGATGCTGTCGCTGTGATTAGCGCTGTCCTGAACGAGAAAGACGTTAAAGGAGCTGTCCGGAAATTGGTCGCCAATATAGAGTCGGTGAAGGGAAAATGACAAAACCATTAGAGGATTTGGAGACTATCGCTACCAAGCTTCGCCCCTATTTTGCCGCCGAAGATGAGGCCAGAGAGAAAGCCTTACATAGTTGTCGCCAGGTCATCCGCTATAGCGCCGGTAGTATACGCGCCGTGCATCGTCAAGAGCACGATAAGGCAAAACAACTCCTCGATTCGGCTCATGAATTGGTTCGAGAGCTAAACCAGGACCTGGCAAGACACGGAACGCTGCTTTATTCGGGCTTCGTCCACGACGCTCAGAAGGAGTTCGCCGAGGGATCAATAACCCTGGCCCTGATTGCCGGGAACGACTTACCGAAGCCGAAAGCGCTGGGGGTAAGCTATGCCGCCTACCTCGACGGCCTGGGCGAATCGGTTGGCGAGTTACGGAGGTACATACTGGATAGTCTGCGGCGGGGTGATTTCTCGCGTTGCGAGGAGTTACTGACCGTAATGGATGAAATCTACGGAATATTGACAACCATGGACTTCCCGGAATTGCTCGCTCACGGCCTGAGGCGAACCACGGACACCATACGGGCCATCATAGAGAGAACCCGGGGGGACCTAACAGTATCCTTGCGGCAAAAACAGCTGGAGCTAAAGCTTAATAAGCTCCGCTAATCTCCTCTGCCACACTACGCCCCTTTCTCATACTTGTAGAAACCCTCACCCGTCTTACGTCCCAAACGCCCAGAATCGACTAGCTCCTTCAAGATAGGAGAAGGGGCGAGACAGGGATCCTTGCTCCTCTGGTACATCGCAAGGGACACCATATAGGCAACGTCCAGGCCGTTGAAGTCAGCCAAGGCGAGCGGACCTATTGGATGGCCCAGCCCAAGGGTCATGCTCTTATCAATATCCTCTGGGCTGGCCACTTTATCTTCGAGCAGGCGCTCAGCCGCTCTGGTCAATGCGATCAGCAGGTAGTTAAAAACAAAACCGGGAGTATCTTTCGCCACCAGGATTTCTTTCCCAAGCGAGCGGCCGAACTCCTTCACTGCCATCAGTGTCTCCTGGCTGGTCGTGTCGGCCCTGACGAGCTCGAGCAACTTGCTGGGCGGAACCGGAGATAGAAAGTGCGTCCCCATAACCCTGTCGGGGCGACTGGTTGCTCGGGCAAGCTCTGTGACAGATAGGCATGATGTATTGGAGCAAAGAATGGCATGCGGAGGACAGATTCTGTCCATCTGAACAAAGATTGCTTTCTTGCGTTCCATATCCTCTGGAATCGCCTCTATAACCAAATCGCGGTCCTTCAGGTCTTCCTGAGTGAGGCTCCCCTTGATGCGAGAGCGAGTTGAGTCTCTGCCCTGCTGAGACATTCTGCCCTTCTCCACATCTCGGTTCAGATAATATTCTATTGATGCTATGCCCTTGATAAGGCTCTCCTCTCTCCTCGCTACGAGAACCACGTCATAGCCGGACTGGGCACAGACCTGCACAATACCAGAGCCCATGAATCCACCACCGACTACACCTACCTTTTTGATTGCCATAGCATTTGCCCCCTTTCTGCCGCGTCGTTCAGTCTCTAAGAACCGTCCGCTGCCATCGGACTGACGGAAGCATAACCCACCTTGATGAGTGCACCAATCGCCTAAGCTCTGCTACAACAGGTATTGACCAGACGGTCACAATCCCATCTCTTTGGCTACTATTTCCCGATGGAAATCCACATCGCCAAAGGCAAGATCGGCGGCCTTGGCCCGCCTGGTGTAGTAATGGAGGTCGTGCTCTATGGTGACGCCAATAGCTCCGTGAATTTGGTGCGCCAGAGCCAAGACGCGCTGGGAGGCCTGACCTATCCAGGCCTTGGCTATAGCCACCTCTTTGGTACAAGGAAGTCCCCCGCTTAGCATCCAGGCTGCCCGGTAAGTGCCAAACCTGGCGGCATCGACATCGGTAGCCATATCGGCGCAATAGTGCTGAATGACTTGAAAGCTTCCAATGTGCTGTCCGAACTGCTTTCTCTCCTTGGCGTAGTCCACGGTCATTTCCAGCACCCGCTGAATGTTGCCGACCATCTCACAGCATTTTCCCACTGCTGCTCGTTCGCTTATCTTCTGGATCGCGCTCCGTCCCTGGTTTAGTCGTCCCAGAATGTTCGCCCTGGGCGCCAGTGCCCGGTCAAAGAGCACCTCACATAGCTTGTCACCGGCGATAGTCTTCAGAAGGGTACAGTTGATTCGCGGACCCTTGGCGTCGATCAGGAATACGGTAATTCCGCCCCTGGGCTTAGTTCTGGCAACACACAGCATGTAGTCGGCAACGTGCGCATCCGGGACGAATAGTTTTGTGCCGCAGAGCATATAGTCGCCATCATGCAGGGTAGCCTCGGTTGCGATGGTAGAGGCGTCATAGTTCGGATAACCGGGTTCGCCAAGCGCCAGGGTAAAGATCTTCTCTCCGCGTATTAGCTCGGGCAGGTACTTCTGCTTCTGCTCTTCAGTCGCGATGTCCAGTACAGGCAGGCCTGCCAGAACCACCTGAGAGAAGAACGGGCCGGGCAAGCAAGCGCGTCCCATCTCCTCTAGCAGCACTGCCAGGTCGAGAAAACTCATATCGCCGCCGCCATATTTCGCGGGAAAGACCAGGCCGATCCAACCGAGTTCGGCCATCTCCCGCCAGAGTTCCACGGAATAGCCCGCGTCACTCTCTTCCATCTGTTTGACGAATTTCTTTGAGCACTTATCAGCCAGGAAGTCACGGGCTGTTTTCCTCAGCATTTCCTGTTCTTCAGTGAGAGTCAGCTTCATAGCTATCCTCCTGTATCAACCGTCTTGGCACTCATTTGAATCACCGGTGGAGAGTCGCGACACGATTGGGCATCGCGTGGCTCAAACGCCTAACCTACGAGCTTGGCAGTCCTAATCTCCGTACAGCCAGGATATTCTTCAGGATTTCCGTTGTGCCGGCTTGAAGGCTGTAGCCTTTCGACCCCAAGTATGAATGCGCCGCCATGCCGCGCAATGGGACCAGCTTGGAACCCGACTTCAATTGACCATAGGGCCCCAGGATCTCCATGGCCACACTGGCCAAGTGTTTCTCAAACTCCGTGGAGTAGGCCTTGGACATGGCCGATTCCCAATTAGGAGCTCGTCCCTCCTCCATGACCAGAGCTACCCGGTAAATGAGCAGGCGGCCCACCTCAAATTCAATCTGCAGCTGCGCCAGCTTGCTGCGAACTGAAGGCTCGCGGGACAACTTGTTGTCTTTGGCAAACCGAATAACGCCCTCGAAAAGGGGGTAGTTGCCCATCAGGCGCTCCATGCCGCTCCTCTCGTAATCAAGCTGGTGCAGGACCTGATAAAAGCCGCGATTTTTCTCTCCCACCAGATACTTCTTGTGCACGCGGACATTGTCAAAAAAAACATCGTTCCAGGCCTCGGTCCCGGTAATATCAATCATCGGTATCCGACTAAGGCCGGGAGACCGTGCGTCTACTATGAATTCACTGATTCCCCTGTGCTTCGGCGCTTCGGGATCTGTTCGGGCGTAGACGTCGAAGTATTGAGCAAAGGAAGCGCAGCTAGCCCAAGTCTTTTGACCGCTAATCACATAATAATCGCCATCTTCGACCGCTTTAGTCTGCAGCGAGGCCAGGTCAGAACCGGCGCCAGGCTCACTCATTCCCAGACCAAAATAAGCTTCACCCCTGGCAATCCTGGGCAGAAACTCCTTCTTCAACTCTTCCGAGCCGAAGGAAAGGATAGCCCCTCCCACCTGCCGGTCACCGAACCAGTGCAACGCTGCCGGAGCGCCATAGCGCAGCATTTCCTCGGTAAGGATAAGTCTATCCAAATGGCTACGCTGCTGCCCGCCATACTCTTTGGGCCAGGTCAGTCCGATCCAACCCCTCTGTGCCACCCGCTTAGTAAACCCAGGGTCAAAGCCCTGTACCCAGGCATCACAAGCCGGTTGCCAATACTCCGTCTTTATTTCCTCCTCTAGAAAGTCGCGCACCTCTTGCCTGAACCTATTCTGTTCATCCGTGAAGCTGAAATCCACCTTTCTGCTCCTTTCTCAGAGATTGATGTTGGAGTACTTCCTCCAGGGTCTGGCCAGAAATGCCTTCTTGTCCTTGTTCTTATCTTCCAAGATATCCAGCGCGCTGTTTATGACTTTCCTAGTGTTGGCTGGATCTATTACATCATCAACGTATCCTCTCTCAGCAGCGCGGTACGGGTTTTCATAGAGCTCCGAGAATTCTCTGATCCTCTGGGTCCGCACCTCATCAGGGTTGGCCGCCTCCTTTATCTCCCTGGCGAAGATGACACTGGCAGCGGTCTCGGCGCCCACGATGGTGACGCGGGCCGTGGGCCAGGCAAAGACAAAATCAGCCCCAATAGCTTTGTCCAGCATCCCGTAATGGGCGCCGGCGTAGGATTTTCGAATTATGACCGCGATCAGGGGTACAGTGGCATCGGCCCAGGCAAAGAGCAGCTTTGCGCCATGGCGCAGGATGCCACCCCAATCCTGTTGAGACCCTATCAGGTACCCGGGAGAGTCATGAAGAGTTACCAGCGGTATATTGAACAGGTCGCAGAACCTGACGAACCTGGCCCCTTTGTCGGCAGCGTCAATATCTATGCAGCCGGCCATCCACTTCGGCTGCGTAGCCACTATTCCCACAGTGCGCCCGCTGAAGCGGGCAAAACCGGTGATTATGTTGCGCGCGTGCAGGCCCATGGTCTCAAAAAAGTAACCCCGGTCGACTATTCTCTTGATGACCTCGTACATATCGAAGGGCTCGTACGCGTGTTCTGGAAGCAGGCCAAGCAAATCCTCTTTCCTTTCCGGGTCATCATCCGTTGAAACACGAGGAGGCTTGTCTCTGTTACTGGAAGGCAAAAATGACAGGAGTTCCTTGCACTTGTCCAGACAATCTCTGTCGTCTTCAGCAACGATGTGTGTCTGCCCCGATTTGATAGCATGGGCTTTGTAGCCGGAAAGTTCCTCCAGGCTGATTTCCTCCCCCGTCTGCGTCTTAACAAAAGCCGGGCCGGCAATGCCCATGAATCCCGTGTGCTTTGTTTGAATGAGGAAATCTTGCATCACTGGATGGTATGCCTGTCCTCCCAGGCAGGGGCCCATAAGCAGGGCTATCTGGGGTATTATCCCCGACGCAAGTATCTGAGACCTGAACAGCCAGCCATAGCTCTCCAGTGTATCCATGCCCTCTTGTAACCGAGCGCCTCCGGAGTCATTCATACCCACAAATGGCCATCCATTGTCCTTGGCGAAATCTATGGCGCGAACGAATTTCCTACCATGGTACTCACCAAATGTCCCCGCCATCGCCGTGTAGTCCTCGGCGGCCACGACGACATGCCTGCCATTGACTTTGCCAAAGCCAGTAACCACTCCCTCGGCAGGCACCTCTCTCTTGTCCATGCCAAAGGCAGTCGTCCTATGTTTGACAAACAAACCTATCTCTGTGAATGTGCCGGGATCGAAGAAATACTCTGTTCTGTCCCGGGCTGACATCTGGCCCTTCTTGTGGCGTTCTTCAACCGCCTTCGTCCCTCCCATCCCCACGATATGATCCTGCTTGCTCTTCAGTTCCTCTAGCTTCTTAAGGCTCTTGCCAGGCTCACCAGCCATGAACTAACCTCCCTTGCGATCCAACTTTGGTATGCCGTCGCTCATTCTCATTTCCTGCCGGAAGAGAATCTTAAGCCAGAAAACCATCGCTCGCCGCTTGACCCTGCTATCATATGGCATGGGTGCGGGTTTTTCAATGCTTAGACCTGCGGTTTCCTGGCGCTATCGCTTCGTGACCGTGACCCCTTCGGGCGCTAACTGCAAAGCTCGAATCAAAGCCTTGCCTTTGTCCAGAGTCTCCATGTATTCGGCTTCAGCGTCAGAGTCGTAGATAATAGCACCACCTACCTGAAAATAGGCTCTGCCTTCTTTGACCAAGAAAGTCCGAATAACAATGTTGATATCCATATTCTGATTGAAACCCAAGTAACCCATAGAACCGGTATAGACGCTCCTCCTGGTCGGCTCAATCTCATCAATGATCTCCATAGCTCGTACCTTGGGAGCGCCCGTAATAGAGCCGCCGGGAAAAGTGGCCTTCAGCAGGTCAATGTTGCTCTCGCCCCGGCGCAACCTGCCCACGACAGTAGAAGTGAGATGAAATACGGTAGAAAAAGTCTCAAGAATAGCCAATTCTGTGACCTCTACCGTGCCATAGCGGCAGACTCGACCTAAGTCGTTCCTCTCCAGGTCGACAATCATCACGTTTTCTGCATGGTCTTTGGCGCTATGGGTCAACTCCTGAGCGAGGCGCTTGTCTTCTACCGGGTCTCTTCCCCGGGGCCTTGTACCCTTTATCGGTCGCGTCTCCACGAGGTCGCCCTGGACCTTAAGGAACCTTTCAGGAGAAGCCCCGACGATGGCTACGCCCGGGAAATTGAGGTACCCGGCAAAAGGGGCAGGATTGATTGTCCTCAACCGCTCAAAAAGCTCAAAGGGTGGAAGCTTCAAATCAGCTTCAAACCTTTGAGAGAGATTGACTTGAAAGACATCACCGGCCGCTATATATTCCCGTACTCTATTCACAGCTTTCTTGTATTCTTCAGGAGTGAAATTCGACTTGAGCTTGATTTCCTTGCTTTGCCTGTCATCGCCAGGAGCAGCGGCGACGAAGCAGCCTCTGCGCCGGGATTGCTTTGCTTCCCCTTCGCCTTGCTCAGGGCTTCGACTCACCGTAGCGATTGTATGACCCGACCCAAGCCAGCCCTTCACCTCTTCGAGTCTCATTCTGGCGCGCCTTAACCGCTGCCCTTCCTCTGTCTCAGGAAAACCGGTAGCCACAAGATAGGTTTTACTCTCCAGATGGTCATAGGCCACGATAGTATCGTAGAAGGCAAGATAACACTCAGGGAGGCTAAGGTCGTCTACAGCCGTGGCCGGCAGGCGTTCCATAAAATGGCACAGGTCATAGCTGAAATAGCCAACTGCTCCGCCCACGAAAGGCACAGGTGTCGGGCAATCATTCAGCTTATATGCTTCCAGCAACTCACCCGCTGCGTTGAACGGGTTACCATGCTGCACTTCCTGCCCTCGTCCACGAACCATGGTGATCTCGGCGCCCCGACTGCTCATTACCAGGAAAGGCTCGCTACCCAGGAAAGAATATCTCCCCAGCCTTTGAGGGTCCATGCCGCTGTCCAAAAGGAAGCTATACGGTCTGTCCTTGATCAGCTCAAGAAGCTCAGCGGCGGCCAGGGACGTGGAGATTTCTTCGATTAAAGGATAGCGATTCCTGCTCACTCTGTGATTTAAACCTACAGGCTTTGCAGCACCTTCTTAGCGGTGAGGCCGACCTCTGCCGGCGTGGGAGCTATGGTGACCCCAGCCCGTGACAAAGCCGTTATTTTCTCCGAAGCTTTGCCAGCACTACCAGTTATAATCGCTCCGGCATGTCCCATTCTCTTCCCCGGCGGAGCCGTGCTGCCAGCAACGAAAGCGACCACAGGTTTGGTCATCTTGCTGCTGATGAATTCGGCAGCCTCTTGCTCCATAGTGCCGCCTATTTCACCAATGAGAACCACAGCCTTGGTATCCCGGTCTGCCTGAAACAATGTCAAGATATCTTCAAAGGTGCTGCCGGGCAGGGCATCGCCACCGATACCGACACAAGTGGACTGCCCAATCCCCAGACCGGTGAGTTGAGATACGACGTCGTAGGTCAGGGTGCCGCTGCGAGAGACTACTCCCACATTGCCAGCAAGATGAATCTCCCCCACCATAATTCCGGCCTTGCATTTGCCGGGAGACATGACTCCCGGGCAATTGGGGCCGATCAGGCGGGTTGACTTGCCTTTCAGATAGCGGTGCACTTTCACCATGTCTAGCGCCGGTATGCCCTCTGTTATGCACACCACCAGGGGCATGCCCGCTTCAATCCCCTCCAGGATGCCATCGGCAGCAAAGGCCGGAGGCACAAACATAAGACTGGCATTAGCTTCAGTCTCGATCATGGCCTTCTCCACAGTATTGAACACGGGCACTCCCAGGTGTTTGCTGCCTCCCTTGCCCGGCGTAACCCCGGCCACTACCCTGGTGCCATACTCTATACAACGCTGGGTGTGAAAGCTCCCTTCACTGCCAGTGATACCCTGAACCAGAAGCCTGGTGCTCTTGTCAACGAGGATGCTCATTTGACCGCTCCTTTCGCAGATTCGACCACCTTGCGAGCGCCGTCATAGAAATCCTTGGCCGAGATGAAACCTATCCGTGATTCAGCCAGGATACGATGACCTTCTTCCAGATTTGTCCCTGCCAGTCTAATCACCACCGGGAATGGAATATTCAATTGCTGATAAGCTTCAACTATCCCCCTGGCAATGACATCCACTCTAGCCATACCCCCGAATATATTCACCAAGACAGCTTTAATCCTATGGTCAGCAACAAACATCCTGAACGAGTTTACCACCCTCTCAGTGTTATTAAGTGTGCCAATGTCCAGGAAATTCGCTGCTCTACCGCCGCAGTATTGGATGAGGTCGTTGACTGCCATGGCTAATCCGGCGCCGTTGACCATGCAGCCAATATCACCATCCATCTTGACATAATTGCTAATCCCCCAGTCACGAGCCTGGAGTTCCAGCGGCTCCTCTTGCTCCTTGTCTTGAAGTTCCCATATATCTTTGTGTCGATACAGGGCGTTGTCGTCGAAACTAAGTTTAGCGTCAAGGGCCAGCAGCTTTTCATCAGCGGTAACCGCCAAAGGATTTATCTCAGCCAAAGAACAATCTTTATCCATGAACAGCCTGTAAAGGTTCATCATCAAGCGTGCGGCCTCACCTATCTGTCCTCCATCCAAATTCATCTTATAAGCCAGCTTGCGACCCTGGAATGTCTGAAAACCAATGGCGGGATCAACATAGCTCCGGAATATTCTCTCGGGAGTTGATTCGGCAATGCTCTCAATTTCCATGCCTCCGGCCTCACTGGCCATCATCACAGGCAGACGACTGGCGCCGTCAACAAGGATGCTAAGATAAAGCTCCCGTGCCACATTGCTGGCTTCCTCGACCAGGACCCTACTCACCGGGACTCCCTCCGGTCTCGTTTGATGAGTTGCCAGTCTGGTTCCGATCAATTGACTCGCGGCCTTCTCTGCATCTTTTGGACTATTAGCTGTCTTAATACCGCCTGCCTTGCCCCTTCCCCCAGCGTATGCCTGGGCCTTGACTACCACCTTGCTGCCAATCTCACTAGCCACTTCCCGGGCTTCACCCGGGGTGAAGGCCACATTCCCTCGGGGAACTGGAATGCCATATTGAGTCAGAAGTGCCTTGGCCTGATACTCGTGAATCTTCAATTTGCCTCCTTCCTTCCTCGGTCGGTGATGTTTTACGCCTTGCGCGAACCTTTTCTGATCGGCGAGGATTGTGCGGGAGCCTCGCCAATCTGAACTTCGCGTTAGCTCAATCCATGTCCCCGTAGCCTACCTTCGAATTTCCTAATAACCCAAAAGCTCAGAATTCGAAGCTTTCGCCAGAATATCTGTTTCACCGATGAACAGTCTCGACAATCTCGAAATATCAGTATTGTCGATTCCAATATGGGGAATGATATCCTCTTTGAGAAAAAAATCAACCACTTCGTCCGATACAGTACTATCGGGGACATTAAGACAGACAGTATCTATTTGGTTGTTTCTAAGTACTTCGCGAATTCCTATGAGCAACCCGTGATATTGAGACGATAACAGGAGGTCGTCTGGAAGAAACTTACAACTTGCAGTAATGGTCGCAAGAGGAAACTTGTTCTTTATCTCAGCCAGTTTTCTGATGGGTGACCACTCAGTGATGTAGTCCTGACTACTTTTCTGATGACCGAATTTGAGCTCACTGGCGAAGGAATGCACCAGGCATTTACCGGCGCCGATATTTCTTATCGCGTTTTCTACCGCAGGCCATGCATCATAGTGTTTACAATCCACGATCACAGGAATCCTGGCTTTGCCAAGTAAGTCAATTGCCTCCTCAAAAGGCATGGTTTCGGGTTGGACTTCTCCACTCTTTTCATAGTATTCTCTTGAATGCCCCAGATATGGAGTCCCGAATTCATCAACACAAATATCCAAATCCATGCTTTTGCCTCTTGCGATCGCTCGCTCGACCGTCTCAGGCGTCGCGCTGTGAGTGTGAAAGAGAACAAAAGGTCTATTAGCCTCAAGGATTCGTTGCGCTACTGAAGCATTCATCGTTTCAACAATTCGTCGGCCGAAACCCCAGGCGCTTCAACCGTTTCTCGAGTTATCGCAAGAGCTAACCACCGCAGCAAACGTTTCAGAGGCGGGGGTTTCAATCAGCGGAGGGGGTGGGATTCGAACCCACGTTCGCCAAAAAAGGCGAAAACGGTTTTCAAGACCGTCACCATAAGCCGCTCGGTCACCCCTCCCAATTTCCAGATTCTACTTCAAAGCAGAGCCTTCAGGCAACGTTCCCGGACCTGTGGCACGTCCTGCGCCAAGTTCCTGTCCACTGTAACGGAATAAGATGCCGACACTAGAACCGTGGAGGTTAGTGTGGTAAACCTCGTCACCGAGCAGGCGACCGAATGATGAAGGTCATCGAGGGTTACGAGCTAAGGAAGGATGCGGATGTGCAGCCTCTGTTTCCCAAGCTTCGTTCGTATGCCATGACGTTTCCGGGCTTCGTCAGTGCGGAGCATATCAGGAGCATGAAAGGCAGCCCTATCGCTGCTCTGCAGTGCAATTGGAAACGACTTGGTGATTGGGAGGCGTGGGAGTCTTCAAAGCTCAGGCAACAGATGCTGGGCGAGGCAGAGACACTCTTGGCGTCGAAGCCAAGGATAAAACGATATATGAGGTAATACCCACATCAGCGTGGACATGTACCGGGGGCAAAGAATAGTCTGAGCGACCGGGAATCCTCTCCAGCAGAAACCTTGTCCCTGCGGCACCGATCATCAATTCTGAGTAGATCCAGAGTCCGACAGCACGTTTGCCGTCAGTTCGCTTTTCGATGCTATCGGTCATGAGGCTGTGCGGGGGCCATCAGGGGACAGATCAAAAAAAGTGTCAGGCGTCCTCCCCTTTGACATACGGGAACACTACTCCGAAGGGGACCTCTTTCCTGGGTAGTGACTGATATAGAGCTATGGCTTCAGTTGTATCCAGTGGGTTGATTCTGTTGACCTCGCCACGCAAGAGCGTTTGACATTGGGCAAAGAAATTGCCTCTGGGCGTTCTGAATAAGAACGTATTACGGCCACCTTGCTCACAGTTATAGCCGTTCCAGTATTCGTCGTGGGCTATCAGCGTGGCTGTGTCCGTACGGTATCGCTTGCCTGCGACGACCCAGGTCATGTTTTCCGGTTGCATCCGTTCACCTCCCCTTGTGCTTGCGGCTCAAGCTGTATCCACATCGCCTGAACACTATCATCGTCCTTCCACATTATACATCAAGAATCTGCCTTGCTGTCGCTCCATGATTCACCTTCAGCTGTTAGCTCCGACTCAAGGCTCGCAAATCGGCGTTATTCTGGCGCAGAACGCCCGTAGCGGCGGTCGCCAATAAGAAACCGTGACCCCTTCCCGGATTTGACCTCCGCTACAGTTAACCGTAGAATAGATTTGGGCGAGCAAGCCGGGTGACCGCCCCTGTTTAATGGGGAGGAAAGTCCGAGCTCCACCGAGCAGGGCGCTGGGTAACACCCAGGAGGGGAGACCCTACGGAAAGTGCCACAGAAACACACCGCCAGCGGCCCCGATGGCATCGGGGTGCGGGCAAGGGTGAAATGGCGAGGCAAGAGCTCACCAGCAACTGGGAGACCGGTTGGCTGGACAAACCCCGTCCGGAGCAAGACCGAATAAGAGGGCATAGCTGGCCCGAAGTCTGCGGACTCCGGGATCAGCTTAAGGTGCTCGGCCGAGACCCTTGGGTTGGTCGCTTGACCCCGATAGCAATATCGGGGCTAGATGGATGGTCACCACCTCGATCTAGTCGGGGCACAGAACTCGGCTTACAGGTTTGCTCGCCCAGAAATTTCTGGCGCACTCATATGTGGCAAACGACAGGGATGAGACCCAGGCCTTGACCAGGGGATTGCCCGAGGAAAAAACAAGGGGAAGGGTAATATCCCAGCGGCCACAAACAGGTTTGTTAAACCATAATCCCATCTCTAGAATAATAGTACATGGACAACATATCCCCCCAGCTGCGGGATTTTATTCTTTTTTGTGCCCAGAGGCGAAGCCCAGAGTGGCCGGCTATTTATGATGAGATGACCAGAGTAGCTGGCGGAAAATTGTTCCAGGGTATGGGCTACAGAGACCTCAAGCAACTGGGCCTGTCTTTCTCGCTGTCTAGCATGGATAAGACCATCCAGTTGGTGAGAGAGGTGACATCCCAAAACCATCGGTAGGAAACATCTGGCAGTCATTCACCATCAGGAAGGAACTATGCGGATAGCTGTACTTGCCGATACCCACGTAAACAAGCTCGAATCCCTCCCCAAGAGGATGATCGACGCCCTCTCGACAGCAGACTTGATAATCCACGCCGGAGACTTCACCGATATTCAACTGCTCGAGGAACTGAAACAGTTGGGAGATGTGAAGGCTGTTCACGGTAATATGGATTCAAGGCAACTGAAATCCGTACTCCCGATGAAGGAGATAGTGGAAACAGAAGGCAAGCGAATCGGCATAACTCATGGCTCGGGCGCTCCCTGGGGAATAGAGGACAGGGTCAGAAAGCTGTTTGAGTCAGACCGGATTGATATCATCGTCTACGGTCATTCTCACCGACCCCAGAGCAAGGTCATCGATGATATCCTCTTTTTCAACCCCGGCGAGGCCGCACACTCTTTTGGGATTATCACTATCAATGGAGACGCCAGCGCACAAATAGTCAGCTCTGAATGACTGTTTACCGTTTTATGGCAATAGCGCCGTAGCCAACCACACGGGAGAAATCGCCACTGGTATCTCCGCTGGTGGCATACTTCAACAGACTTGCCTTCTTACCTTTCATTTCCTTGGAAGCGACGATAGCTGCGGCCACCGGACCGTATCCGCACATAGTACAACCAAGTCTCTCACAGCGCTCGTACAACTGTTCCTCATCAAGAGCAACTATGGCCTCTATCACTGAGCTATCTTTCTGCACAGCTGAAGAGTGGGGTTCGTAATGCGTAAGATCGCTGCTGGCAATGACTATCAAATTGTCGCCTGCTTGCCCAATACACCTACCCACTGTTCGAGCGGTGTCTATGTCCTGAGCCAGCATAGTTATGGGCACAATCCTCACTTTCCCGTAGAGGTATTGAAGCCAGGGTAATTGCACTTCAATACTGTGTTCCTGTATGTGCGCCGTCTCATCCGCCTCAATCACATCTCCCAGAAGACTTTGGCCAAGTTCCTTGTTTACTTCTACCTGGCCCAGGGGCGTGCTCCAGTCACCTCCCGACCACAAAGACACAGGAGCCCCATACCCGGTGTGGTTGGGGCCAAGTATCACTGCCGTATCGAATATCCCGTCTTCGGCAAGCTCCTTGTAAGCATAGGCCGCTACCGGCCCAGAGTAATAATAGCCGGCGTGAGGCACAACAATGGCTACAATCTTCCTTGGGCCCTTGTCATTCACCCGCGGTATGGCTCCCGGCCCAAGCTCATGTCTGTAGCACCACTCGATTTGTTCTTTCAATTCTCCGGCGGAACCGGAGTAGAACATGCCAGCAACAGCAGGCCTTCTTATCTTCACGGCACACCCTACAAATCGGTACTATGTTCCGGCTCTTCTTTGTTCCTGCTCGCGGACTTTTTCTCGGTCCCCTCAGTCTTTTCGCCAGTTCTTTCCTTGCTCTCCTCCGCCGTCTTCTCTGTCTTCAATCGGGCCCGGTCACGGTACCACCGGTGTATCTCATCCAAGACTGGCGGAAAGATGCTGAACACCTCTATATCGTTGGAGAACTGTACGGAGTGTTCCTCTCTAATGAACAGAAGCCCGCCCTCATCGTCCCTGAGGGTATCACTTATCTTGTTAGCCATGAATTCGTTTCTCTTCTTTGCCGCCTCAACGTAGAATTGAGAAACCTTGCTTGCTACCTTGTCGCTTATCAAACCAAGCATCAGACATCTCTGCCAGTCCATAACCTCTTCAAACAATTCCTCGTCTTCGATTATTTCAAAGGTAGCACCGTCATCGCACTGAGCTTTGGCAATCTGATAACCGCCTGGATCCAGCCTCTCCATCGCTTTCATGCCGTCATCGCCAGAGCGAAAGATTGATTCGTGATAGACCCGTTTTACGCTCCCGATCTTCGATGCCAAATTGCTTAGCTGTTCTGCCACTTGTTGCCAATAACGACTGCATTTTTCTTTGTACTCCTCAGGGGCTTCCTCACCGGAATACACAAGCGGGACGAGGTAAAGCTTCTTGCCCTGTTTGAAGCGCTCAGCTTCCAGTCTCTCTATTTTGCCTAATTGCTCCGGCATAGGTACCTGTCTCTAAGGCGGGCAGCTTCCACGAGCCCTTGGGCATCTGATACTGTGATGAGGTTAGCGGGACGCGAGCAAAGACCTTTCTCACGAGTCACGCTCACCGGGCTCTCCTTCTTTTCCCCAGTTCTGCATAATTTTCCTGATTCCCTGGGCAAGTTTGGGGTCCTGCTTGAGGCGCTGTGTAAATACGGGGCAGCTCTGAAGAATCATATCCTGACTCATAGAGGCCATGCTTTCCATGATCTGGCCCAGCTCGCCTTTAGCCTGTTCAGGCAGATTTGTGCCCTGCATAGCCATCCTAAACTGCGCGATGTCCTCGACGCTAACCTGAACCGGGGTCAGACAATTTTTGTACCAGGGACATTCTTTACATCTGACGAGTGCCGTAACTTCGTCTAAAATATCACCCATTTTCAGATCCTCCTGACTAACATAATTCTAGCACTTTCTCGTGGTGCAGAGATAATCAAATTCGAGTGCAGCTGTGGGAACAGGTCGGCATGAGAAAATGTGCGTAGGGAATCGCAGCTTGGTCCCAGCCACACCCTTGTTTTATTGTCTGATTCCCTATGCTATAATAGGCGATAGCCAGTGACAGCGGGTACCTTAGGGGTTTAAATAGTTCGCCTGCCGAGGCTGAGGTTAACCCTGTGTCGGCTGGCACAGGGATTTTTCGTTGTGGACTTCCTCTCCCCTGATGAGAGGAGTCAAGTAAGAGGACGACTATGTTAAAAGAGAAAAAGGCCCAGATAGTAGGCGACCTAGCCGATGATCTGTCGCGAAGCACCATTATCATCGCCACCAATTATCAGGGGTTGCTTGCCAAGCAAATGGCCGATTTGCGTAATGCCCTGACAAAAGCAGGCATCGGCTATCATGTGGTAAAGAATACGCTGGTGTTCCGTGCCGCCGACCAGGTAGGTAAGCCGCATCTGAAGGACATAATCGAAGGCCCCGTGGCCCTGGCCTTCGGCTACGAGGACGTAGTTGATACGGTCAAGACGCTAAACCAATGCGTCAAATCCTCGGCGCTGTCTCTACAAATTAGGGGAGGACTGCTAGGAGATCGAATTCTGCCCCCGGACGAATTGGTAATCTTGGCCAACCTGCCACCTAAAGCAGTTCTCATCGCCAGACTGCTCGGGCAATTACAGGCCCCCGTAGTAACTTTACATAACATTATCAGCTTTCCGTTACAGGGGCTTCTGACCGTACTACAAAAGAGAGCTCAGACCGCTAGCAAATAACAAAGGAGGAAATCATGTCACCAGAAGAAGCAGACAAAGAAGCTAAAGAGGGAGAGGTAAAGAAAGCTT
>Ga0172366_10000633_pt1 | contig 25945 bp, 25 predicted proteins | sample LakKivSesite69cm_FD_114533 | JGI IMG/M metagenome (GOLD analysis project Ga0172366, IMG submission 114533) | Sediment microbial communities from Lake Kivu, Rwanda - Sediment site 69cm | ecosystem: Environmental > Aquatic > Freshwater > Lake > Sediment | place: Rwanda: Western Province, Lake...
CAGGGCGGAGAAGCTCTACAGTTTCGTCGACGTTCGCGACCTTTGCGAGGGGATTTACCTCACGGTGACGCGCCCGGAGGCTATCGGGCAGATTTTCTTCTTCGGAGCGGGCGACCCGGTCGATTACAGCACGGCACAGGACATCCTGGCGAGGGTAGTCTTTAACCGCAAGAAGCCGCTGCGGGCGCTCGTGATGTCACCAAAATCTGCCATGTTCTTGGCCAGCATGTTGGAATTCTTCGGCAAGATCACGGGTAAGACGCCGTTCCTCAACAAGTCGAAAATAATAGAGGGAAGCGCGCCTGGCTGGAACATGAGTTCTGAAAAAGCGAAAAAGTTGCTCGATTGGCAGCCCCGGATATCGTTCGAGTCGATGTGGCAAGACGCGGCCAAGTGGTACAGGGATCACGGCTGGCTATGAATTATTCGGCCGTCCTTGATGGCATCTGGAGACACATGATATTCAAAATTGGCGACGGTATCCATTTCCCCGCATTTCATTAATTCCTTGCTGGGAGGCGTTTAATGGCCGCGTCGTCACTCCTCTCCCTTCGGATCCCACGAAAAAAACGACGGCGTGGACAACGATGAATGAAGACCTGGTCATGTACACGACGAGCACCTGTAAAAGGTGCGGAAAATTGTCCGATTTCCTAGCAAAACTCGGCATCCAGCACTCGAAAATCATCATCGACAAGAATGGCGACGATGAAGCCCAGGCCCTGATGCTTGGCATTTGTGCCTTCCCGACCTTGAAGAAGGGGGACGCCTTGTTGCGGCCCAGGGACATTTTCACGACAGACGACCAGCTCGTCGAAAAAAACGTGAGGCAATTCCTGGGCCTCTGACACCTTGTAACCGGGCAGTTGCGGAGGAAATTGCGGGTACTTTCGCGATGTTGATGTGGCCCTCGATTGCTGCCTTGAAAACGAGAATGGCAACGCAGTTAAAGCCATGAAGATGGTCCAGATCGCGGCGTGATGATTATCCCTACGTTGACCGAGCACCAGCGATGACGATTCCCTTGCGCATGAACGCCGTTTTTTTTTTCATTTCCACCGGCCAGCGATTTCAAGGCGATGCATGCTTCATCACCGTGATCTCCACGACGGGGCCAAGCCCGCGCCGCTCGAGTTCTTCCCGCTCCTCCTGGCCGAGGAGGTGCAGATCCACATCGCTCCACGCCGTGACCCGGACGATTTGGCCCGCGAATTGCGCGAGCATGCCTTCCATCGAGCTGTTCTGCTCGGAAAACGTGTCCGCAAACGCGAGCCCGGTGCCGGCATCGAGGTACAGGCGGCCGACCCGCGATTCGCCGTTGATGAACAGCGTTACTGTTCGTTCGAGAAATCCTTCAACAAGCTCGCCCACCGGTATCTCGTAAAGCTCTGGATTTCCGGGCGTGAGCCGCGCCTTGATGCAAGCCCCTGCATCCGGTGAAATGACCAACTCGCCCTCCTTGCTCGTGAAGTCCTTGGCAAGGTACGCGGGATAATTCGTGTTGGGCTCCGGGATCCTCGCGTGCACCTCGCGTTGCCAGGCCTTGAGCGAGCCGAGCAACCGGTCCCGTTCGGCTGGCTGCTCCCGCGCGAGGTCGTGCTGCTCGCCAACGTCGTCGTCGAGATTGAAAAGCTCGATCTTGCCATCCTCGAGCCATTCTATGAGTTTCCACGCGCCCTCGATCACGCTGGACGCTGGCCTTGCCCCGTTCCCGTTGTAGTGGGGATAATGCCAGAAAATCTGCCCCCGATCCCACGTGCTCGCCGGGTCCATGAGAAAGGGGAAAAAGCTCTTGCCGTCGACGTGCTGGCTTGGCATCTGGGATATCCCGCAGCAGTCCAGGAGCGTGGGGTAGAAGTCGGTCGACGTGACCATCCCGTCGCACGTGGTGCCCTTGGGTACGACCCCCGGCCACTTGACCAGCAGCGGCTCGCGGATGCCTCCCTCGTACATGTAGGATTTCCCGTCGCGCAAGGGCAGGTTCGACGTGGGTGCCCGATCGTCGTTGCTGAGCCCGCCGTTGTCAGAATAGAAGATGACGATCGTGTCATCCGCCTTGCCGAGCCGCTCCAGCGTGTCGAGCACGCGGCCAATATTCGTGTCCAGGTTCTCGATCATGGCAGCATAATCTGGATCACTGTGGATGACCCGTGCCGGGATGCGCCGGGGAGCCTGGCCCTCGAGGTGGAATATCGATTCGCCCGGCACGAAGGCAGGCCGCCGGTCCAAGCCACGGGCCGCGGCTTTCTCCTCGTACTTCCGCACGAGCGGCTTCGGGGACTGGATGGGGCGATGGACCGCGTAGTGCGACCAGTACATGAAGAACGGCGCGTCCCCGTTCGACTCCAGCAGCTTGATCGCCTCGTCCGTGAGCCTGTCGGTGAGGTACTCGCCCCTCGGGCCGTCCGTCAGGGTTGGGATGCCCCACGGGCTGAAATAGCCATGCCAGGGCGATCCCCAGTGGCAACCCCCGACGTTCACGTCGAAGCCGTGGTGCTCGGGCCAGTAGGGCTCATCGCCGAGGTGCCACTTGCCGACGTGGTACGTCTTGTAGCCGTGCTCCTTGAGCGTTTTAGCGATGGTTTTCTCCTCCAGGGGGAGATAATGGAGGTACGGGGCGTCGATGACCTTGCCGCGGTTGTGGCCGCCGATCCATTGCGTGATGCCGACGCGGGCCGGGTACTTGCCGGTCAAGATCGAGGCGCGGGTCGGCGAGCACACGGGGCAGCTTGCATAGGCACGCGTGAACCGCATCCCGTCACGGGCGATGCTGTCGATGCGCGGTGTCTCGTAGAACGTGGATCCCTGGCAAGACAGGTCTTTCCAGCCCATGTCATCGATGAGGATGAACAAGATGTTTGGTGCGGGGTGTTGCGCCATCGCTGTTCGATCGTTGTTCGGGGACCACACATAAGAATCATCTGCTCATTAACCGAAAACTATGCTTCCAGTTTCAAGCAAGACCTTCTCATTCGACGGAACGAGAATTTGCAAGTAAATCGGAGACTCCTAGTCCCCTCGGCTTTAATAGGCGTGGAACGCCAGATCAGCGTTAATACAACACGAAGGCCGGCCAGGTTATCGAAGCGCATTCCCCAACGACCGAGCACCCGACGAGACTGAAGGCATGTCCCACGAGCCAGCGAAAAAGATGGGGGCCTCGCGCGCGGAACGCACCCCCGATCGTGATCCAGGCGGCGTTCCAGGGTCTTTTGGACGCGCGCAGCCCAAGCGGGAACGGGAAATCACCCCAGGAGGTAACGGTGCCGCGCCGGGCATCGATCTTGTGGCCCGGGGAAAAAATGTTCAGGGCCGAACCCCCACGCCGAGGGAACGGTACCTCGAAACCTTGCTGGAGAAAGCTGTGAACCCGAAAGTGTTGGAAACCATTAAGATCTCTGCCGGGCTCGAAAGAGTGATTATCGGTACCGGCGCGGCCGAGATCGCTAGGCGATCGTGCTTCAGGGTGCAGGAAATCGCTGGCACCCCTTACATCCTGTGCCCGGTTCCGGCCTTGTATGACAAGAAGTATTGTATCGAGTCTGGATTCGCCGTGGACGTGAACAATCGCCACTTCATAGTACATACGTACATGCACGATCGTATTGCCAATAAATCGCTCATCGTCGCTCGATTATCTCACCGGGCGTGCCGGCCCATCGCCGTTGGCGTGAAGAGTTACGGTAAGATCAAGGCCATCGCGAACGTGATGTCGGCCATATTCTTCGTGAATTCGCTCGTCGCCGATGCTGCCGCGGGAAGCACACGTGAATCAAGATTTTTCGAGACCAACCCGTATTCTCAACTAATCGACTGCCTCGCACGAATAACAGAGTCCCGGTGGATCAACCGTGCCGCGATCGACAAAAAATTCGATAAAATTATGGGCTTATTCGAAAACCTCGACGCGAGCGACCCGTTCCACAGAAACAACAAGTTACGGGCCTTTTTATACCTCGCGAGGTTTATTTTCGGTGGAACCGATACCGTGACAAACGACCGTTTCTCGCGTTTCCTGGAACCAGCGACCATCAAGCGGCACGAGGGCGCCATCCACACTTACGTCGAGTCGGCAGAGTTCTTGCGCTTCGTGTCCGGCTGTGGCTTCTTCAAGTCGCCTCTAAAATGCGTGCTCGAACTCTTTTCCAAGGGAGGCATCAGAATCTCCAAGGAATTTGGTACTTGCATAATCGATTTTCTCCGGGAACGTGCCGCCGCCAAATTCAACCTCCTCGGCCTCGAGGACGTAATCGATATCGGGAGGCACCCCGATTACGTGACCCTCTACCAGCACGCGGCGAGCATAGCCGAGGAGCGCCTCGGGTCGAACCACGCGACGACGACACAGCTCAAGGCCCACCTCGTGGCATGCAAGCTGGCCCTCGAACGGCAGACCAGCACCCCGGGGAAGGATTGGGAGGCGCGGTTCAAGGCGCAAATCGAGGTGGTTTCACGTGCCGGCGCGGAATCCATCCCCTTCGACGAAGTGGAAGTGAAGGGGGTTCCCAACAAGGCGATCGGGATCGTGTTGGACGGGATCGACTCGATGGCTGACCATCCCGAAGTGGCCAGCCGGATCGCCGATGCTTCGACCTGGTTCCGTCTCGGACGGGTGTTTGACAACATAAGTATCAAGCCCGACGCGGCATTTTGTTATCGGGCCGCAATCGCCCACCGTCCAAACCATTCCCTTGCCTGGTACAACTTGCACATTGCCTACGACGACGCGGGCGAGTTCAAAGAGGCCCGAAGGTGCGTGGAGATCGCATTGAGGGCAAATCCCATGAATCCACACGCATGGAATGCGCTAGGTGTTTTCGAGAGAAATGCTGGCAGGTTTATCGAGGCCAATTTGTGTTACCACACGTCGCTATCCTTGAAACAAGATATCGAAAAGGACCCGACGATCGTCGAGACCCGCGTTTCGTCACAGTTTTGGGATATCGTCGAAAACAACATCTTCCGGTTACCTGAAAAGGGTGATGAATGATGGAGCACAAGGCGCTCGTGTCTTCGAAGAACCTGCTAGATGTCTGGCAACTCTATGCGCGAGTGATACGTCTCGTTCCAACGTCATTAATTGGCCAAGGACGGGCTATCAATGTTAGAACCGTGGGAGGTCTCCACTACGCGGAAAAAAGCTGCTGAGATGATCAACATACCGTACGAGCCAGCTAAATCCAGGATCACGACGACCGGGGAGCGTTCATCCACCAGGAACCCCTATGAAACTCCGGACCAGGCCCGGGGAACGCGATCCTGGCGCGCACGTCAATTCCCCGGCGGGGCCACCGACGCGCTGGCCAAACGCCGAATCACCTGGTTCTTCCGCGAACTCGACCGGGATCCCGCATCGCGGACATCTTATCTCGAATCTATCCTGAAAATGGCCGTCGATCCCCGGGCCTTGAAAGAAGTTATGAGCGCCGCCGGGTTCGAGAGATCGACAATAATGACCGGCGCGACAGAGATCGCGAGCCGCTCGCGCTTTCGGGTGCAGGAGATCGCCGGCACCCAGTATATTTTGTGCCCGGTTCCATCCTTGTACGACGAGGAATACAACATCGAGTCGGGGTTCGCCATCGACGTAGACCAGGATCATTTTTCCGTGCACGGATACATGCACGACCGCGCGGAATGCCAGTCGATCATCGGTTCAAAATTGGCGCACTGGGCATACCGTCCTGTCGTGATCGACGCAATAAATTATGACGACGTGACTGACGAGATCAAGGAGGTCGCGAACGAGATATCGACCATGTATCTCGTGAATTCACTCGTCGCGGACGCTGCCGCGGAAAGTGCGCCGCAAATGGGAATCTTCGATGATAAGTTGCATTCACAGCTGCTGGATTGTCTCGTCAGGATTGAAGGTCCCCGGTGGATCAACCGTGCCGCGATCGGGAAGAAATTCGAGCAGATAATGGGTCTATTCAAAAACCTCGACGCGAGCGACCCGTTCTACAGAAATAACAAGCTACGTGCCTTCGTCAGCCTGGCGCTGTGCATTTTCGGGGCGCCGGAAGCCGATATGTCCCAAAGGTACACGTGTTATCTCAGGCCAGGGATCATCAAGTTCCACGAGGGGACGATCCGCGCATACATCGAATCGGCGGATTTCTTGCGGTTCCTTTCCAATTGTAGATTTTTTGAATCCCCGCTGAAAGGGCTGTTCGAGATCTTTTCCATCGGAGGCTTAAGGGTATCCAAAGAGTTCGCCGCCATCGTTCTCGATTTTATCGAAGAGCGGAAGATCACCGGCCTGGAATACATCGCCGGCATCGGGCGGCACCCCGATTACGTGACAGTCTATCAGCGTGCGGCGCGAATGGCGAGGGGATGCCTCGGGTCGAAGCACCCGGCGACGAAGTTGATCAATACATATCACGAGGCGTGCAAGCTGCGACTTGAACGGCAGGCTGGCGTCCATCGGCATAATTACGAGGATCAGTTCAAGGTGGAATTGGAAAGAGTCTCGCGGGCCGGCTCGGAAAACATCCCTTTTGATCAGGTGGACGTCATAGGGGTGCCCGATAATTCCATCGGCATCGTGTTGGACGGTATCGACTCGATGGCCAATCACCCCGATGCAGCACGCGGTATCGGCGATGCATCCACCTGGTTCAGGCTTGGTCGATTTTTCGATCGCTTGAGGTCGAGGCCCGATGCCGTTTTCAGTTACAAGGCTGCCATCGTCCATAAACCGGGCCATGCCATCGCCTGGTACAACTTGCACATCGCCCACGAGGAGGCAGGTAATTTCAAGGAATCACGGAGGTGCGTGGAGATCGCGTTGAGGGAGAATCCATTTAACCCGGGGGCTTGGGTTGCACTGGGCAGTTTCGAGGAATTTTTAGGCCATGTTGCCGAAGCCGAGACGTGTTTCCGCACGGCCGTGTCCTTGAAACGTGACATCGATGCCGACCCGACGCTCGTCGAGACGCGGATCTCAGCGTCGTTTTGGGAGGGCGTCGAAGACGGGCTGCGGCAATTCCTCCAGAAGCATCGGAAGTGATGAAGCGGTGGAACAGCTCGTCCCAGCCCAATATAATACTCCATCGTGCTTCCACGTATCAAAAGGCTTGCAACACCGGCCAGGAGATGTGTAAAACGAGCAACCAGTGATGAAAAATGACCGAAAAAAGCGACATCGCGAATCGCTGGCACATACTCGGGCAGCGGTGGATGGCCATGGAGAGATACGGCTTCGCCGCGCAATGCTTCATCATGGCACTGTCCGATAAGCCGGACCATGTGGAGGCGATGGTCTCGCTCGGAAATTGCTACAGGCTCCTCGGCGAAACGGAAATGGCAATCGGCACGTGCCAGGACTCGATCCGGTTGGATCGGGAGAACGCAGTTTCATGGTACCAACTCGGGCTTGCCATGGCCGCCACGGGAAACCACGACGATGCCATCATCTACTACCTCGAAGCGTTGAGGATCGATCCCAAGCATGCCGCGGCGTCGTTCTCCCTGGGCGTCTCGCTGGAGTTCAAAGAAAACACGGAAGCCGCCATGAAGTATTACGAACGCGCCGTGGCGGAGGACCCGGCACTAGTCGAATCGTGGTTGAACATGAGTGCCATCTACAGGCGCTGGGGAGATTTCACCAAGGCGAGCGAGTGCGGGGCACGGGCGTTCAACCCCCCGCAGCAGCAAAAAGGTCGGAGATGGTTCTGGTGAACATGGCCGCCAGCGAGGACAAGGTGTTCCCGATACTACTAATTCAAGAAGAACGTAGCCGTGACACGAGATCAATCGCTTGCTGAATTGTGAAAATCCTACACGAAGAGAAAAAAACGTCCCTATGGTGGAACGCGTGAAAAAAATCGATGCGATAACGTTAATCCAGCCAAGCAGCCTCTCTATAGAATACGGCGAGTATTATGATAGGAAGATAGCAATTGCCAGGAAAAAATTGGGCGTGGCAGGTGAATCGAGCATCGTATTAATCGAATCCCAAGGTCATGTCGTTCTTATTGACACCGGATTCCGCAACGAGAGAAATATAAGCAAAGAAAATCTTGAATCGAACAAGCGCCATGTCGAGGCGGCCTTCTCTGCATATAAATATAGTACGAGCGATGTCGAGGAAATATTCGTCACGCATTGGCACCATGACCACGTCGGCAATGCACCCTTGTTCCCTTCGGCCGTCCTCCGGTACGGCGCTCCCCCGAACATCTCGCTGCAGGCGATAATGGAGGAGTACAGCATTACGAACACAGCGAGGCAGCTGGATCCCGCGGACGAGTGGGTGCCAGGGGTATCCGTGTTCTCCACCCCCGGGCACAACGAACACCACCATTCTGTCCTCGTCCACTACGAGGATCTGACCATCGTCATCGCAGGGGACTGTATAGTTTCTCAATCATATTACGATAATGACGCCGTCTGGAAATATAACGGGGACTTTTATTCAGAGAAAATGGCCATTCAATCGATGAAGAAGATAATTCAAACGGCCGATCTTATCATTCCCGGGCACGGCCATCCCTTCCAGAACTACAAGAAGGCCTGGCCCGATGGCCAAGACGGACGGGGTCCATAGAGACTCGAAGAATCGAGACAACAAACTTGTCGTGCAGCACCCATGGAACCGCCCATCATCCCCGACACGAGTGACGACCAATACGACGGATGGATGACGAAAGAGTTCATCGAGCTCATCGACAACGCCGTCAGCTTGGACTTCATCATCAGGGAGATCATCGACAATGACCGGAAAAATCCTTATTACCAGTCCATGATGTTTATGTTCAAGGATTTTTACAAGACCAAGGTTCTCTACGAACGCAAGGTTTTTTCTACCAATCACATATTACCGGAATACCAGTTCCTCTTCGGCTTCAAGCACAAGGAGAACATGTGCTTGATCCTTGAGAAGCCGTGGCACAAGGTTGTCGCATGTGGCGATGACCTCTATTACTTGAACCAGAACTGCTTCCTCGTCAACGGGCTCCAGTTCATCCTCCAGGAGGTCGAGAACGACAAGCGCTGGTGTTATGTCCCCCTCTGCTTGTGCAAGCACACGCAACAGTGCGAACTCACCAAGCGGGCGAGTAGCTTGCGGGTCAGCCTCTGGGCCGGGCCGAAGCCCATGTAATGCGCGCTGGCTTCGAGCACTGATTAGCCATTCCTTCACAGCTGGTGAATGCCCGGCACCGAGTTCGGGCCGCAGCAACAAGTAAACCGCTCCGGGTCGCCGTTGTTGCCGAGCAGCGGCGCCATGTCCTCCCACATCTCGAAGGTCTCGTTGCATATGGAAACGACTTGCGCGGGGCGGCGCCGCCGTAGCTCGCCGATCACGAACTCGTAGAGCTCCTTTCGATAAGCATGCGGGAACACGTGCTTGCCCCACCTGGGCTTGTCGAGCCGTTCTTGCGAGTCGAGCAGGGCCCGCGCCTTGTCGTCGAACAAGCCCGTGTCCAGCGCGGCCTTCATTTGCGTCGGGCTCATGAAGCCGACGACATCGAGCGTGATCACGTCGGGTTCGGCACTGGCGTACAGCTCTTCGACCATCGCGGCGTACTCCTCGCGCCAGCCAGCGACGGGGATGATGGGCGAAAACCGGGCGCGAACCCGGTAGCCCGCGACTTGGCATTTCGCCATTGCCTTGATGCGGCGGGCGACCGACGGGGTGCCCTTCTCGACGCGCGTGCTCTGGGTGCGCGGCGACAGGCTCCAGTTGACGATCGTGTGCCCGCGGTGGTCGAGGCCGAGCAGGTGGTCGACATTGTCGCTCTTCGTGTAGAGGAGCAAGTACTTGCCGGGGAGGCGCGCGAAGAGGCCGACGAAGAGCGCGGACGCGCCATACTCGGGCTCGAGGCAGATCGTGTCGGAATGGTTGTCGTACTTGTAGAGCTGCTGGCCGGGGTTCTCCGCGACGGTTCGTTCGAAGACGCCGGCAAGCCACTCGAGGTCAAGCATGATGTTCAGGTAGTTCTCGACGTGGCAGTAATCGCACGCGTGGAGGCAGCCGTAGAGGGAATGGAGCTCCACGCCGGCCTGGCACGCGCACCAGTCGGGGCCATGGAGGTTGAGCTTGGCGCGGGTCGTGACCGCGCCCTGGCCGAGAAGCATGGACGTGTCGAGGGCCGGATGCGCTTTCCTGGCCTTGGCGAGGTCTGCATCGTCGTGGCGGAAGGTGTTAAAGATAATGGCAGGCGGGCCCCGGCGGCGGTACGCCCCCGTGCGGAACTCGTGGCCACGCGTGCCCCCGCTCTCGCGTACGAGGCGCTCCAGCCCGTCGTCATCGATGTCGATGACCTCGCGTGGCTTCAACGCGGCGATGAAGCGCTGGAGGCGTCGCTCGGCGAGGGGGTCGCCGTGGACCCGGTCGACCACGTGCACCTTGTCGATGCCCGGCAGTATCATGGCTGGTTGCTCGAGCGTGTTCCTGGCTTATATGCGCGATATTGCACGCCGGGTGGGAAGGAAAATAAGGATAAAGATATCACGCGATCTCGTAGATTTTCAGCAGGCCGCTGGTCGAGCGGAACACTTCGGTAAAGTTCGTGAGCGTGTAATTGCCGCCGGTCGGGATATGATCGCCCCAGGGGTTCCAGTCGGCGGCGAGGAGTGGCACATAGTCTTCATCCCCGAGACCTTCGAAATAAATGATCGTCCCGTTCGGGAGGATGATCGGAGAGTGAACGCCGTCATAACCGTTGATCTGCCGGGCGTACCAGTATTCCAGCTGCGTCGTGGCCATGCTGGTCGAGGTGGGCACGTCGTGGAACGAGAGCTTGGCCAGGGTCGTGTCGAACCACTTGGGCTCGGGCGCGCACGTGGCATTGTGGTACTCGGCCTCGTCGAAGACCGTCGTGACCTGGCCGGACTCGCCGTACCAGTTCTCGTGTTCCAGGCCCATGGCCACGAGTTCCGCGGTGCGGTTGTTGCAGGCCTGGATGAGCGGGATGCTCTTGAACTCGTCCCCGCACAAGCCATTGACCAGGTACCCGAACTGGATCAGCACGTAGCGGGCGCCAAGCTGCTGGAGCGCCTCGGCGCTGTAGGTCTCGTTCGTCTGCATCATGGCTAAGCCGGTCAAGGCAAGCCGGGTGTCGTTCTCCGATTGGAGGTCGACCGTGACGAGCTCGCTCCTGTTCTCGATGTTACCCGACAGCCATTGAAGGGTCCCGGCAAGATCGTCGAACTGGCCGCCGTATTTGAAGGGGTTATATGCCGCTGCATTGCCGTCCTGGTCTCGAACCATCACGTTGAAGTAATAGTATGGCGTGTCGCCGACGGTAAAACAGCAAAAGCGTGGCGCCCAATCGCAAAGTGGAACGCCGAAGTTTTCTATATTTTCGACCGAATCGATGTTGTCTTCGAATGACCCGTACACCCGGTATTCCAGGTCCCAACACGGCGTGAAATCGTCGGTGGCCGGGGTCCAACCGAGGTACATGGACGCGGTGCCGATCCGGCTCATGCCCGTGTAACCCTCATCACCTGGCTCTGGCGCGTGGCGGAGCAGCGAGAACGCTGCATCCAGGAAGAATGGCACGCACGCGCCCGCGGCGATGACGAGCGCCACGATGAGCCCGCTGCGCATTTTTGTTCGCATGATGGCCGTCACCTCTACTCGTAGGATGTCTCGCCCGGCTTGTATTTGCGTTTTGGTGCGATCGGAAGCAGAGGTATCGCGTGAGGTGCATGTTTATCTTTAAGTAATCGAGTAGTGGAATATGATGACAAGCCATCGCAGATTGGTCTACTCGATTGGAGGTCTTTCCTCGCTCGTTGTATCGATCATCATGTCCTTTGGTCTCATCATCGCAATAGGAAATCATGGCCCATTTTATTCGCTCGACCTTGGCATCCAGATCCTCCTTCTCGCCGCTCAAATCAGCTCGTTTTATTTCGGCATCATTTTCTTCTTCCGGAATATCGTGAGGCCTTTCGACCCGAAAAAAGAGCCGAGGAAATACGCGTTCCTTGTCCTGTTGGTGGTGAGCATCTGGCTATTCCTGAGTATGTTCTGCGAGATGTATCCATTCGCATTGCTCTTGATGTTATCAATGGATGTCCTAGTTGCATTTCCATTATCCTGGGGGATGTGGTTTCTCATCCCCGTGTATTTTCTGTTGAGGTTTTTGATCGTGCGGAAGACCAGTGAAAGCGTATAAAAAAAGCGAGTGTTTCTGATCAAACTAATATTCACTATGAAAATAACGAGTGAAAACGGCCGATCATGAACCAGCGGCGCCGGGGAACCAGCATGCGGCGGATCGCGCCGGCCACCGCGTGCCCACCGATCGCGCGCAAGCCCTCGCCGTGGTTGGCGGGGGGGATCTTCTCCCGATCCGCGCCCGATCGGCACGAACCGGTTCGCGTGGATCCGACTTGACCAGGCTCGGCAGCGTGGCACGTGGCACCCCCTTCGTGCGATGGGAATGCCTCCTCCGCGGTTCGACGGGGCGCGTGCTGGCGCGCGCCCGCGGGCGGATCGATCGGCGGGGCTCGTCGATCGCGGCCATCGGCCAGTGCCTAGAGCCAGCGCTGGTTCGTGGGATGCCCCTCCATGCGGGGCGGAGGGGTAGCGCGAAGGCCGGGTATCCTTGCGGGATCGATCCGCGGGTCGGCAAGATCGTGGCGGTCGAGAGATGCCGGGAACCCGCCAGGCCGCGGGTCGGGGCGCGTCTTGCCACTTTAAGCACGGGTAATTTGTCGGTAGATGCAATGGGGATCGATCACGCGGTCGTGAGGATCGCGGGAGGCAGCGCGGATTTTGCCCCTATCAAACAAAACATTTAAATAGCCATGTGTGGATGAATCACCTAAGAAGACTTGGTTGGATGCGTTGTCTCTACGGGAAATTCCCTCCAGGCTTCGACGAAAATAAAATTCAAAAATACCACACGCGGATGATAAAATATGGCAAAGAAGAAGGCATTGGCCTGGTCACCGGTTCGTGATCTCATGAAGTCGGTTGGCGCCCAGATCGTTGCGCGCGATGCGGTTGATCTGCTCATCTCGTTCCTCGAGGACAAGGCGAAGGACGTCACGAGCACGGCTCTCAAGCTGACCCGCCACAGCAAGCGCACCAAGCTCACGAGGGACGACATCGACCTCGTGCTCAAGATGAAATAAGCAAGGTTGCACGACCTCGTAACAATTACCCGAGTACTATCAGGTTCTTTACAATCTCTCCTTTTTTTTCAATCGTTCAGACCGCCCATCCGAGATAACCTTGCATGTGAATCAAATTACCTCTTGACACGACGCGTTCCACTTGAGTATGTATCAGCCAGTAAAAGAAAAGAAGAAATCAAATTCGGACATTGATGCCAACATCAATGGACTGCCCGCCCCATTCCTGGTGGCAGTGAACCGCTATCACGTTCTCGCCATTTGGCACGATGGCAGCCTTCCCTGCAGCGTTGAGGTCGAAGTTCTTGTACATGGTGATGTATCCGGTCGCGGAAAACGCCAGGATCCCGTTGATGTATATCTCCACGCCGTCGTCGTGCTGCACCCGGAACACGAGGTTATCGATCTCGGTCGCGTTCAACGACCCCGGGTTGAATGTTTTTCGCAGCCAGATATCGGGGGTGTTCCACGCCGTGCGGACGACCGAGCCGAGCGTGCCCCACGTGCCAAACCCGCCCTGGCCGCTGGACCAGCCCGAATCGTCGAAGCCTTGGTTCTGCCAGCCGGCTCCCGGCGTTGACGTGGTATAGTTCCAGGATTGGCCGACCATTTGTGACGTGTTCACGACGGTTCGATACTCGACCAGCTCGACCGAGAACTGGTTCGCGGCGGAAATGTTCGCCACGTCCGGCTTGAACACTGCCCGATCGTATGTCATGAATCCGTTCTGCTCTTGCTCGACATCGGTTATCTGCGTGTAGACGGCAGCGCTCATGCCGGCGTGCTCCGCGAGGTACTCGATCTGGGAAAGTAGATAACCATACAACTCGTGATACCGCGATTGATTGTTTGCACCAATGTATGCCCACGATTCATTCGTCCAGGTATGGCCCTCGATGTGCATGCCGATGCCACCGAACTCGCCGTTGACCACGGCGCGGCTGTTGCTGACCGGGCAAGTAGGAAAGGGGTATTGGTGCAAGTCCTTCACGTCACCGATCTCGTAATCGGTCCATCCACTCGTGCACGAGACGATGCGGGAAGGATCGTACGCCTTCGCCCAGCTCGTGATGCGAACCGTGTCGTATTGGCCCCATCCCTCGTTGAACACGACCCACGTGACGATCGACGGGTGGTTCCTGCAGCACTCGATCATGCGCTGTAGCTCGTGCTCGAAAGCCGCGTGCCCCTCGACACCCGTGTTCGAGCCGCATGGCATGTCTTGCCAGACCAGGAGACCCAGCTTGCCGCACCAGTAGTACCAGCGGTCGGGCTCGACCTTCATGTGCTTCCGGGCCATGTTAAAACCGAGCGACTTCATCGCCTCGATGTCCCAGCGGAGCGCCTCGTCGGTCGGGGCCGTGTACACGCCGTCAGGCCAATAACCTTGATCGAGGGGGCCGATCTGGAACGTGAAGTTGTCGTTCAAGAGTATCTTGTGATAACCGTCCCGGACACCGATAGAAACCTTGCGCATGCCGAAATAGCTCGAGATCGCGTCGATCGTGTCCCCCGCGAGGTTTGCCACGGAGATGTTCAGGTCGTACAGGAACGGCGACAAGGGGGACCAGAGCCGCGGGGCCGGCACGGGCACCGTGAACGTGGCATTCGCGCTGCCGGATCCAGCACCAATTATCGCCGTACCGTTACCCGCCGTCGCGTTCACGGTCACCGTCGTAGCACCCGTCCCGCAAATGAAGGCGGTGACGTTCAGGCACTCGTTGTCGATGTCCGGCACGAGCTTGATGTCCGTGATCCTCGTTGCATTGACGGGCTCGAGCCACACGGACTGCCAGATGCCGGTCACCGCGGTGTAAAATGTCCCCGACGGGTTCAGGCTTTGCTTACCCCTCGGCTGGTATCCCGCGTCCGTGGGATCGTGGACACCGACCACGATCTCGTTGCCGCCAGCACCTCGCAGGTACCGGGTGATGTCGAATTCGAATCGATCGTAACCACCGCGATGGATGCCAACAGAAACGCCATTGATGAAGACCTCGGATTCCCAATCCACGGCACCGAAGTGAAGAATCACGTTATCCCCCGCCCATGACGCCGGGACGGTGAAGGTCCGGCGATACCAAACGCGTTCCGAATGGCTCATCATGCCGGATAGCGCGGATTCCATGGGGAATGGAACGAGGATGTGGTACGGATAGTGTATTGGAGGGGCATAACCTACAATGGCGAATTCCCACAGCCCGTTCAGGTTCAGCCAATTCCCCCTGACCATCTGTGGCCTCGGGTATTCGGGCAAGGTATTAGCAGGATCCACGTCCGCCGCCCATCGCGTCATCAAGGGCGCGGCCTTCATGCTCCACGGATACGTTTTGAGAACCCCGAACGGGATCACGCACGCGGTCATCAACACGGTGTTGAAGATCAAGAGGATCAAGGCGCTGGCCACCATCGGCGAGCGCTTTTTAAAATATTGATTCAATCTGTTCACCATGAATCCGTTTTAATTTTCTTCTCGTCTCTAATAAGCCATCCGCGTCCAGTCTGTTTCCTCTTGGTAACGAATTACAACAACCGGGCCCTTCAAAGTTCTAACCAACACTGCCATTAGGTCATATCATGAGCGACAAGAAAGGCCGGTCCTTGATCGGCGTGCTGAAGGGAGTCGACCAGAACATGCCACGGATCGTCATCCCGTGGTTGCTGCGCCACCCGCGTTACCTTTTCGCGGCGCCCAGGCTCCTCCACGCATTCACCAGGTCGGAGAGGCTGCAAAGAGAGAACCTGGCATCGGCCGGGCTCGTGGTCCCTCCCTTCTTGATCCTCAGCGTGACGAACGCGTGCAACCTCCATTGCGCGGGCTGCTACGCGCGCATGGTCGGGACGCTCGACCCTCGTTCCCGTGGCGAGCAGATGGGGCTCGATGGCTGGCGATCGGTGCTCGCGGAAGCCCAGGAACTCGGCGTGTGGGGTATCATCGTGGCCGGCGGCGAGCCGTTCATGCTCGATGGCTTGTTGGCCTTGTGCAAGGCATTCCCGCGGCTGTTCTTCGTCATCTTCAGCAACGGGACCGCCATTCGCGACGTCCATTACGAGCAGATGCGGCGCCTGTCGAACGTCGCGGTCGTCGTGAGCATCGAGGGCGACGCGTCCATGACCGACGGCCGCCGCGGCTCCGGGGTGCATGAAACGGTGCTGGACACGCTCCGGCGCTTGAACAAGATGAGAACATTGACAGGCATCTCGGTCACCATCACCGTGGATAATTACGCCTATTGGATGGATCCCGGGCACGTCGACGGGCTCATCGAGGGCGGCATCCGGCTCGCGTTCTTCATGGAATTCATCCCGCCCGCCCCCGGGCACCCGCTCATGCTTTCTGAAACGCAGCGCGCGCTGTTCAGGAAAAAAGTCCTCGAATACCGCCGCACGAAGAGCTTGATCCTGGTGCACTCGCCCGGCGACGAGGAACTGGCGGGCGGATGCATGTCTGCCGGCAAGGGATTCGTGCACGTCACCCCGAGCGGCGACCTGACCCCATGCCCCGTGTCGGACATCGCGACGCACAACGTGAAGCGCTCCACCCTGCGCGAGGGGCTGCAGAGCGACCTCTTCAAGCGGATCCGGGAGGCCGGGCACCTGCTGGAGGTCGAAGGGGCGCCTTGCGCGTTGTATGCCCATCCAGATGAGGTCGAGATGCTCGCCAAGGAGGTCGGCGCGTACCGCACGACTTGAATGTAAAAGTATGCGGTGTCTTTTTCCGGTCACTTTATAAATCCAAGTTTCATCCATTACCTAGGAAACGCGAAACTAAAAGGCTGGATCTTGCAAGTGGTCAACTCATCGACTTCATTCAAGAAAGTGCTCAAGGTACCGAAGAATCACGAGTTAGTCATTCGCATACCTGAAGAGATCCCCGTGAACGCATCGATCGAGGTGCACGTGTCCGTCCATAATACAAAGAAAAAAGAAAGCCCCGCGATCATCAATGAACCCATCGACAGCTTCTTGACCGGGGATGAAAAAGATAAAATTGATGATTGGACTGCACTCGCGAGCGATAGTTTTGATTCTTGATTAAACAGCGCGGGAAATGCACATGGCAAGGTTCACGAAAGGGGACATCGTGATTGTTAATTTTCCTTATACCGATCAAACCGATTTCAAGCGACGTCCAGCCTTGATCATTATCGTACCTCCAGGCAATAATGTCGTGATTGTACAAATAACGAGCCAAGACCGTGGACCATATCCTATACCAATCATCCAGGCAGATCTCACCACCGGCACCTTGAACCAGCAGAGTTACGTCCAACCCGATGTTATCGTGACAGTAAATGAATCTATCATATACGGAAAAGCAGGATCATTGAAACAAAAGAAAATGGACGAGGTAATCAACAAAATCGTTGAGCTGCTGAAAAAATAACCCAGGTCAAGTTTTGGATCCGGGAGGCCGTGCACCTGCTGGAGGTCGAAGGGGCGCCTTGTGCTCTATACGCCCATCCAGAAGAGGTCGAGATGCTCGCCAAGGCGGCCGGCGCGTATCGCACGACACGCACGTGAAGACATCTGGCCAATACATAAGCAAACTAGATGAATTTGTGCGAATTCTTTTTCCGGTTACTTTAAAAATACCAATTTCATCCCTTATGGATAAAAAATGAAAAAAAAGATGATCGGGCTGCACGCGCAAGCGAGACTTTTGATTCATGAGTAAGCGACGTAATGAATGCAGATATCAAGGTTCATGCAAATGGGCGAGATAACCAACAACTATTTAACTGCGTGCCAGAATGATCACCATGTGGTGGAAATCATGGCGATCCGCGTCTCTATAGATTCACAAGGACGGATATTGATTCCAGCGGATATCAGGGGGAAATTGCATTTGGAACCCAACTCGGAACTGGAATTGACGATCCTCGGGAACGAGTTGATCCTACGCAAAACCAACACGAACTTGGAAAAACAAGTCATGTTTTGGAAGCAGCAACTGCTGGAAATGAAGGTAGAGGCGGGTGTTGCGAAAGAAGAACCCGCTGACGCGGAGACTGAAAAATGGATGGATCGTGATTATGTCAAGAAAAAACTGGGAATCGATTGAGGGCGTGATCGATGTTGGTCCTATCGTGATCGCCCATTGTAATAATCCCGCGAAGGCGTCGATGGTCACGTTCCTACAAAACGTGTTGGTGGGAAAGATCCGTGCACTCCTCCCGGTCACGGCTTTCCTTGGTGCATATCACGTACTAACACGATACTTGAAAGTAACGAGACATGATGCAGTGCTTGCTTTGGAGAATACCCTCGCTGTCGATTCCCCGGCGTTCTATGAATCGATCACGCGAGAAGAAGCCAAGAATGCCTTGACGATCTCGAGCATCAACAAGTTGGAAAGTTGGGACGGCTACGTGATCAACATCGCCCGTGAATTCGGCACGAGGCTGATATACAGCATCGACAAGAAGCTCGAAAAGGATGACTTCAAGGTCATCATTCCCATTCCCGATGCAGAATTGAAGTTATATCATGAATGGGTTAATAAACTCTTGAAATGAATTGATAGGTGCCAAGAATATCAATCTTCTCCGAAGCAGCTCAAAAACATGGAAAGGCGATCTTGCATTTATTTTGGATTGGTGGTAGTTGGCTTGGACTTACCTATCTTTTTCTTAACTTTCTTGTCCCATTCCGCGAAATAATCATCAAGCTTGGCCACGAACCCGTCGATATCGGCGTTTCCGACGATGATGTTGTCACCGTCGATCTTGAACCCGAACTCAGCAGCCCAATCGAATAACTTGTCCGTGAAGGACTCGTCATCCATCCGGAGATAGGTTTGCAGCATCTGGATCTTGATGCGGGTGGACACCTTGAATGCCTTCACGAGTTTCTCCCTCATGATGGACTCCGCCGGCAAGGGCACGGGCTCCGCTTGCACCATCGGTCGTGGTGTTGGCGCGGATCGGGGGGCGCTTGGTTGCACCGGCTCCTTCGCGACGTCCCAGACCTTCACCGTCCAGTCCTCCGACGCCGAGACGACCCTTGTCCCGTCCGACGAGAACGCGCAGGAATTGACCGAACCAAAATGCCCGACGAGCGTGCGGAATTTTTGCCCTGTTTCCACGTCCCACAATCCCAGCGTGTTATCCATGGCACCGGAGACGATCCATTTTCCATCCGGGGAGAAATCGCACGAGAGGATCCCGAATTGATGGCCCGTGAGGGTTCGCACGAGCTTCCCGGAGTCCGCATCCCACAGTTTCATGTACTTGTCCAGGCCGGTCGTCAACACATGCTTCCCGTCCGGTGAAAACGCGCAGGTCCACGCGTGCTCGAGGGAACCGGTGAAGGATAATAGTTCCTTTAGCTTTTCTGTCTCTAGAATCCTTACTTTATTGTCGGACGACACGGCAACGATGCGGGTGCCGTCCAAGGAACAAGCACATGCCATGAAGGGCGAGATATATTTTGAGCTCCGCACGAGGCCGCCCTTCCGGGCGTTCCAGATCGAGATAAAGCCATCGGTCGAGGAGGAAATCACCCGGGCACCGTCAGGCGAAAACGAGCAACCGGTCACGTTATCGGTATGGCCGGTTAATTTTCGGAGCGCTTTTCCCGTTCCCACGTCCCAGATGACCAGCGAGTTGCCGTCTGACCCGGAAACCGCGAGCGTCCCGTCGGGAGAGAATGCACAAGCATTGACCTTGAAATCGTGGCCATTCATGGTTCGTATCTCGCTCCCCGACCTGGCATCCCAGAGCATCAACGATCCGTCCTTCGATCCGGAGAGGATGGTCGATCGGTCCGGCGAAAACTTGCATGTCGTGACCGGTTCAAGATGTCCGATGATGGTACTATCGGAAAATATGTAGTTGGAATGGATAAGCGACGCGTTTGCTTCTTGCCTCTTTAAATTTGCCATGATTTCTTCCCTTTTCATGGCGAAAAGTTCTTCCCTTTCTTTTTTCTTCTGTTTTTCCGCCGCTTCGCGCTCGGCCTGGATCCGGACCTTTCTGGTTCCTATCGTCTCGATTCTCTTTCGCTTGCCTTTATCCTTTCCCGCGGTTTTCTTTTCGGTAATGAGTAATCTCCTCACGCGCCCGAAGATGTCGGTCTCTTGTCATTATCCAGTTCCGGTCTTAATAGACCTTCATTCGATGCCCAGCAAGGACTGAAACCTTAAAGGCCAATCGTGCCTCCGTTGAAAGAGAGGTGCCTTGCATGCGCTTCTCGACGACTATAACGAACTCGAACATCATCGGAAAACCCCTTGGAGACATCCTGGACAAGGTCACCGCTTCCGGATTCGATGCGGTGGACTTTCCAGGCGAGCCGGACATCTACCCGCTCGCTGCAGCCAAGGATATCCTTGCAAGCTATGCCAGGGAGCTCCCGGTCGCCGAGGTCACGGCATGCATCAACCCGGCCCGGAGCTTGATGAACCCGGACGAAAAAGCCAGGCGCAAGGCCGTGGACTACGTGAAATACTGCATTGACGCCGCGTCGGGGCTCGGAGTGAAGCTGACGCACGCGTGCTTCATCACGACGGCCGAGATCTTGCAGAAGACCGCCCCGCCCGCCCTGGAACGTGCCGCGCTGGCCTCGCTCATGACGCTCGCGAAGCACGCGAAGGACGCCGGCGTCCGGTTGATGCTCGAGCCGCTCTTCTCCGGCGATAATACCATCGTGAAGACCGCGGACAAGGCCGTGGCCTTGTTTTCCAAGGCGCTCGGCATGGATGTCGAGACGTTCATGCACGGCCAGAAAGACTTCGGCTTGCTGCTCGATATCTTCCACATGCATAACGAGGAACCAGACATGCTCAAGGCCATACGGGACCACGCGGCCATCACGATGCATGTGCACGTTGCAGATAACGTGCGCTCCCTTGACTTCACGCGGGCAGATTCGGCCTTCGTGCGATCCGCCGTCGCTGCTTTCCGCGACAAGGGGTACGCGGGGTGCCTCAGCTTCGAATCTTTCCACCCGTCCATCAACTTCGACGTGCTGAAGGCTGCCTTGCGCATCATCAAGTCGTATTGAAGCAAGCGGGCGATAACGGGCGCCCTCCACCTTGGCATGTGGCCGCGGGGATGTTGGTGCGTTCCGCACGTCGCGTGCTCCATTCAAGTCGCTGTCCATCTTCTTTCCACAGGCCTCTTTCGTGCACGTGAACATCTTCCCAGCTTCCCGCTGGCTCCGCGTGCCCCCAGAATCGACGATCCTCGTGAAAGAGCGGGGCATCGAGCGGCGCAAGCTGAGAGGAGTCGTCGCCAACCCATTCTCGTGTTGGAACGCGTGCCGGTCGACTCGCCGCTCTTCGCGATTTTATTCAAGGAGGCCGGCATTACCGTTGAATATCAAAAAGAAGTAAAGAACACGACGACTTCTTGATCCCCATCCATTCATCCATTGCAAACTCATTGGAGATTCTTCTCCACGACACGGTAAAGATCTGCAGATAAATACATGATTTTGTTCAACTCGTCCAATAAAACCAGGGCGCCAGGTTTATCTACTTGTTTTGCCTTCCGGTAATCTATAAGAAGTCCTAGCGTTCCTTTCACGTGCAAGTTGAATGAACGGGCGATTTTTCTTGCCTCCTCGTCATCCAGCAAGATGATCTTCTCGTCTTTTAACGACAACGCGAGCTCGAGAGCCTCCAGCTCGCCTGGATGGATGTTGCTACTCGAGAAGCGTCTTTCTGTTAATACATGTTGAAAATCAGCCCTCACGACGATTCTTTGCTCATCCACGAGTTTTTTTATCAATATAGCATCAGGATGTATCTGCTCATGACCCTCGTTCGTGACCTCCTTATGAACAGTGGGTGGAATGAGGATCTTGTCAAAGAAAAAGGTTAGAATTCCCAGCGCTCCGACCTTTGCCAGCAAGATCAGCGGGCTAGCGTTGCTGACCGCGATTCTCATCGAGCTCTTGCTCCAGTTCTATTGCGGACAAGGGGAATGGTATGTTTTCAGAACGCAAGTGTTCAATGAAAGAGCGATATGACTCTCCACAATATTGTGCGGCTTTCCAAGTGGTCCAGCGCATTTTTCGAACGTTTTCAAGTGCTTCTTTCATTTTCACTGCTTTCAAGCCTTCTTCGATGATTTTCCTTGCTGCACTCGACTTGTCGATTTTCATCCTGCTCGCGAATGCTTCCACTTCCTTGTCTAGTTCCTCGTCGAGGCGTATCGACACGGTATTCATGAAAATCAAATCCCGTATACAATATCATAATACGCATACGGGTATTTAAACACCTTCCCTAACCTTCCAGTACCACTATTTTGCCCTCGGACCCTGCTTTTGGGCCTTCGGGGCTGGTTTCTGGCGTGCCATCCATTCTTCCCTAGCCTTCTGGCGTGCCTCGGGCCACGGGGCTTGCTTGAAGGCTGGCAAGGGCACGTCCTTCCACCCGATGCTCTTGCCGAGCACGCGCGACGCCAGCCGGAGCGACGCCTCCTCGATGATGGAACCGTTGCGCTTGCCGAAGCAGAAGATCGACACCTCGTAGCCACCAGCCTCGTGCTCGAAGGGCGTGACGACGTAGCCGAAGCCGTCGTTGCACATCTGGAACAAGAAGACGTGTTCGATTGCCGCCCCCGCCTTCTCCTTCACGAGCGTCTTGAGCCGCATGCCGATCTCGTTGATCGGCTCGGAGGGAAGGCACAAGATGTATGTCCGGCCGATTCGGATGCCCTGGACCTCGGATTTAACCCGGATCTTCCCGTCATCGCCTTTCTCGGGCGATGACTTGGCGACCAGCACGCTGTACTGCTCCGCCATGTCAGCATCGTCGATCTCGACGTCGATGGACTCCCGGTCCATGCGGATGTCGTTCACCATCTCTGGAACCATGCTTTTTTTCACACGCGCCATCTCGCCGACGAAGTCCTTTGCAAACTCGGAGGCCAGCTTCACGGATCGCCTCGCGTGTGCGAGGCGGGAGACGGTGGCGAATATATCACGGATGACGGGGGTCCCGTCCGGCCGGGTGTCGATCTCCAGCGCGTCGTTGACGACGCGCGAGCTCGCATCGATCTCGGTGCGGAGGCCGTTCGAGATCGCCTCCCCCGTCACGTCGATCCGGCTGGTCAGGGCGCCGAGCTGCGAGATCACGACCTTCCCCTCGCGCTTGTCGACGTGCAATGGCACTTGGTAGGGTTTCAAGTCCCACCCCTTCGGGTTCAAGACGAGTTGCGTGCGTTCCTCGGGATCGTGGCCGGGAATGACGTCCCCTGCCTGCCCCGTGAAGTACATGAGCTCGACTTGCCGCCCGAACGCGCGCCTGGCCTCTTGCTCGAGGAACGGCACCTGCTCCCCCGACCATTCCTCGAAGGTCGACAAGAAGGTCGGGTGGGTCGCGAAGGACGTGATCACGACCCTGGGCGTCCCGTCCGCGTCGTGGACGACGATGACGGGCACCTGGGGGTCGATCGTGCGCGGGTTGGGCGGCGACGACGTGTCGAAGAGTCCCATGTCCCGCCGGTTGATCGTGTGGCCCTCCAGCCTCCCCTCGCCTGCCGACAGCAGCGTGGGGCGCCGGGCACTCCACGCGCCGTAGATCGCCCCTGCAAACTGCCGCTTGAGATGGTCGAGCCATGCCTCGTCGAGGTGGGTGCCGTCGAAGTCGTGTCCCGGGTAGTAGATGCCGAGCGAGTCGGGCGCCTGGTGCGAGTGGGTCGCGTGGATGCAGATGTTCCTCGCGGGCACGCGCCCGCCCGTGAGCTGCTCGGCAAGCGCCCTGACCTGCTCGACCCAGTAATGTCGAATCATGAACAGCTCGGAACTCACGATGCAGACCGTCTTGCCAGGATCCTCGTTGCCATCGGGCTCCAGGACCAAGGCCCTCGCGTAGATCTCATGCCGGTTGCCCTCGTCGTCGACGAGAACGCCACGGGGAAGGTGCTTGCGCCCGTTGTACCCCGCGAAGGCCACTTGGCCGAGCGGCGGCGTGATGACCACCTTGCAGAAGCCGGCGAGCATGCGTGATCCACGCACGGACGGGTTTTAAACCAATGCTCTGGCTTGCCGAATATAAACATGGGAAAAAAGGAGATCAGTCATCTTCAACGGGCTTGACGAGGCGCGCGATCGATTCGATGGAGGATTCCATGAGCAGCTTGGCGAGGCGCGGGTAGATGAAGATCTGGCCATCTTCCTCGAATTTCGCCAGGCATTCCGCCAGTCCGGGTACTTTTCGCAATGCATCGTACCGTGCGCCGCCGAATTTCAAGTAGCCGCCGAGGCCGCCGAGGACCGGCCATTTCTTGAGGGTCTCGTCCATCCCGCGCTCCTTGATGTGCCGGTTGATCATCGTGACCTTGCCGTAATCGAGCCCGTGGTAGAGCGTCGCGATCGAATGCTCCACCGTGTCGGCATGGCCGCCCTTCACGCCCAGGTAGGCCTCCCGCTCGGCATCGGAGAATGGCTCGAGCAATCGCAGGAGCTTCCCGATGTCGACCTTGATCGTGCCCGTGAACACGATGGCATCGATGCCGAGGGTGGCTTGCAGGTCCTTCCATTCCGCGTGGGCCTCGATCCCGTTGTTCCCCCCGTGGCCGACGATGACGAAGATGCGGGAGAAGGGGATGCCGCGGGAACGCAGTGCCTCGCAATGGTACTTGACGAACGCCACGCTCTTCTGGACGCATTCGGCCATGGGCATGTACCCGGGGCTCCAGTCACGAGCGATGTCGCCGACCCGGTCGGTCGTGTACGGGATGTGCGCGATGAACCTCGCCCCGGTGCGCTCGCACACGTTGTACGCCACGTAGTTCGCGCACCGGCTGTCGTTGTCGGGGGACAACGCTGGCCCGTGCCCCTCGTTCGGGTTCCCGATCGAGAAGACGATGGCGCGGCTCTCGCCCTCGCCGAAAGGCCCCCAGTCCCCCATCTTTCCCTCCAGGTTCAAGAAGTCGTCCATGATCTGAGTCACTCCACGCGCGATGCATCTCGATTCGAATGCCGGGTATAAATGGTGATCGTCCGGCGACAAGACACGCGCTGGTTCGGAAAACAGAAGCACGGTGCGGGTGAAAAAGTCGGGGAAAAAAGGTTATTAGCCAGGCCCCGCCCTCATTGAAGGGAGCGCCCGCATCTTTCCGAACGCCATCCCCTCATCAGCTCGCCTGTCAAGAGATCCCTCTTGCAAGCGAGGCAATAACTTCCCTGGTCATCCAGCAAGGCCATCATCGACCCGGTACCGCACCATGGGCATTCAATTCGATCCTTGTCCAAGCAAGCGTCGTGCATGGCAACATGACCCGCCCGGTGCATAATGATACTTCTGGTTATGGCGCATGTGCATGATCGTGCATTGACAAATAATCGATCGCGAAGGGCTTTGGCTGCTTGTTGCACCAAGAAACGCGCTAATTCGGAAACTGAAGCACGTGGAAGGATGAAGAAGGGAAGGAAAAAAGGAGAAATACGAAAGAACGTGTAATGCCTGAACCCGATATCGATCAGCGTCTTGCAGCGCTTATTTCAGCTTCAAGACGAGGTCGATGTCGTCCCGGGTGAGCTTGGTGCGCTTGCTGTGGCGCGTGAGCTTGAGAGCGCTCGAAGTAACTTCCTTCGCCTTGTCCTCGAGGAACGAGATCAAGAGGTCAACCGCGTCGCGAGCGACGATCTGGGCACCAACCGACTTCATGAGATCACGAACTGGGCTCCAAGCCAAAGCTTTCTTCTTTGCCATTTTGTATCATCCGCGTGTGGATTTGTTTTTGTCGAAGCCGTCCGTACCCGGCTGCATTGATCGCCGGATCCGGCCATCACTTCTGAGTATATCTTTTCCCCCACCCATATTTAAATCTTGTGCTCCGATCTTCAAATTCGTGCAAGATCGATCCATTTCCCGCGTCGATCCCGC
>Ga0172366_10000634_pt1 | contig 25924 bp, 20 predicted proteins | sample LakKivSesite69cm_FD_114533 | JGI IMG/M metagenome (GOLD analysis project Ga0172366, IMG submission 114533) | Sediment microbial communities from Lake Kivu, Rwanda - Sediment site 69cm | ecosystem: Environmental > Aquatic > Freshwater > Lake > Sediment | place: Rwanda: Western Province, Lake...
ATCAGTCCCTTCTTGAGGCGGCACTGAATGAACCCAAGCCCGTGCTCACTCCTCCGGCAAAGGAAAAATTCATCATCCGCTCTTCCATTCCCATGTATGCCGTGGCAGTCATCCTCATTTTCCTGACCATCACGGGCGTTTCCGTCCTTGTCAACCATTTGCTTAAATCGGCGCGAAAAGGGCTTGAGGTTGGAACCGTTCTGGTGGTTGAGGGACAGGCTCAGTATTTCAAGGGGGATAAACTCCAGTTTATTAAAACCGGCATGCCGGTTCTGTCCGGGATGCGGTTCAAGACGACGCGTGATTCCTACCTCTCGCTGGGACTGAATGGGACAAAATCATCGGGCAAGACTAATATTGTGGAGGTCAGGGGCGGTTCATTTGCAGCATTCCACGATTACAAAGACCGCACTGAACTTGCTTTGGAGAGGGGCGAGGTCTGGGTTCACCTTAATAGTAAACCACCGAAACGTTTTGCAGTCCGGACGAATCACGGACTCATTCAGGAGCGTGGAACTATCTTTAACGTTACGCAGGGTGTGGCGGGTGTTTCCGTGGGCGTTGTCGTTGGGGAGGTTGATGTTGAAAGTGGTGGCGTCACAAAGCAGGTCAATCCGGGGGAGATGTTTTTCACCTTCACGGATATGAGCGGGGACAATATACGCAGGCATGTGGCATGGAGCCATTACCGGCGGAGGCTTTTGGCGTTATTGGGGCCTGAGAAACAATCCGACCACGAGGCGCAGGTGATAAAGCCCTTGCGCGTTAGCAATATGCCTGTACCCCCGGAAACGCCCCCTTTCCCCACTGAGGAGGACTTTGGCACACTCGCACCATCCCAGCTCATGCCGCCTGACACCATCTTTTTTATCGAGGCGTATAGTTTGCCATACATTATCAAGGAATGGGAGACGAGCGATTACAGCCGCCTCCTGAACGACCCGGAGATTGTCAAATGGTGGGATAGTGAGGGGATGAAGGGTGTGCGGGTGAATACTCTCAAAGGTTATGGGCTGGCTGAATGGGCGGCGCTGGCGAAGGCAATCAGTGGTTCTGCCAGCTGCGGTTTTTCCCCCACACAGGGTCTAATTATTGTGGCGGATTGCCGTCGGGAGGCAAAGACGGTGGAGGCGATTGTGAATGAACGGATTCGTCCCATTCTCAAATCCATAAAAGAGTCTCTGGGGAATTACAGGGCTGATGTTGCACGGGTGGAGGTGAAACGCGGATATCTCGTAATTGGCTGGTGGGAAAATGGATTAAAGAATACGCTTCAGGCAATCTCTGAGGATAAACCGACCAGTTTTACCGAGGGACGCTTTTACAACAATATTCGCACCAATCTTCCCAATAGCCGCCTGACCATCGCCTTTGATTTTCATTCACTTCTGCAGTTGCCTGCATTAAGGGATAAGAATTTAAATATTTGCCTGACCCGCGCAGGTCTGGATAATCTTGACTATCTCATCGTCAGTCCTGACTTTGCGGGGCGTGGTTTGAACCAGGCAATGCGCATTGCCTTCGATGGTCCACGGCATGGGGTGATGGGCTGGCTGGATGAGCCCGGTTTTATGGGTTCCTTCCGATATTATGGTCCAGATGCATATATCATCTCAGCCGCACGTCTTAAAAGCCCTCAGGATATGTTTCGGGAGGTGATGGGGTGGGTATTCGAGGATTTGGGGAAATCTGCCGAACCAGTTTCCAAAAAGACTGATAAGGGATTCGCCATTTTGCACGACCTTGCCGACTGCATGGGGCATGAGTTTGCCATTGGCATCCAGAACCCGCTCATGCCTGTCCCTAATATACAGATGGCTATTGAAATCACTGACCCCATGAAATTCCATGATTTAATGATTGAATATATTGACTTTATCAACAAGATTAATCCCGGTCTCGATATTGAGATGGAGGGGAAGGAATATCGTAACAAGCTGATTGTCAGTCTCTCATGCAGTAAGATGCCCTTCGATATCTCATACGTGGTGCTTGACGATTACCTTGTCATTGGTCCCGGTGAGCCATTCCTTCGCCATACGGTTGATGTCTTCCTTGAGGGGCATTCCATTGCCGATGAGCGTGCCTTCCAGAATCTTTTACCCTCTGCCGGACAGACAAATTTCTCTCTCCTCATCTTTCAGAATGTCTCCAATATGTTCTCAGGGGTAATGAAGCAGTTCACAGGCGGTCTTTCTGCACAAGAGCGAAATCAGCTCCCAGCTTTTGACCTCCTGAACAAATTCCAGACAGCAGGCATCAGCTATGCCTTCTGCAGTGACCAGTATGTGGATTTCTATATCAATGGCTCTACCGGCGTGGATTTCAGCATGGGTGGTGCACTGCCGCTTGTTGCATATTTGATGATGCCTCGTGTTCACTATCATGACGTTGAACACCAGATGATTGCCACAAGGGAGAGTCTGCGCATTGCTGGTCTCGCCCTTGAGACTTATCATACGGACAACGGTCGATATCCGGCATCACTTGAAGAGCTGACTTCGCCAAATAAGTATACAGGCACAGTTCCTATAGACCCCTTCTCAGATAAGGGAGAGACATTGAGATATATTGTCAACTCTGATGGGAGTGAGTGTGTCATCTATAGTGTTGGACCGGATGGAGTTGACACACAGGGTGTGGATGTATATGACCCTTCAAACGGTCTGATTAGTGAAGGCGACATCGTGATTAAAAAGGGCAAGGGTCAGGAGAATGCACAATAATTCCTTGAACATTCGTTCTGAAGAGTATTATAAAATAATTCATGTTCCTTGAATTGAAAAATCTAACGGTGCGCTTTGGAAGTCATGTCATCTTGGACAGACTTGACTGTTGCATGAGTGGAGGTGCCCTTGGACTTTTGGGTCCGAACGGTGCTGGCAAGAGTACCCTTCTGCGCACCCTGCTCGGTTTTATCAAACCGGTTTCAGGTACCGCCAGCATTTCCGGACTGGACATTATCAGGGATTCCCGCGCCATACGCTCCATTATCGGTTATATGCCGGAGCATGAGAGCTACATTCACGAGCTATCAGCGGTCCGTCTTTTACGCTTCATGGGCGAGCTCTGCGGTCTTTCCACAAGGGATGCCATGGAGCGTGCGCATGAGGTCTTATTTTATGTCGGTCTTGGCGAGGAGCGCTATCGCAATGTGGAGACCTTCTCACTCGGGATGCAGCAGAAGGTCAAGCTTGCTCAGGCGCTCGTGCATGGACCCAAACTGCTGATTCTTGACGAGCCGACCAATGCCCTTGACCCGGATGGAAGGCGCGAGATGATTTCCCTTATCCGCGATATAATCAAAAACAGAGGCTCTCACGTCATCCTTTGCTCCCACATCCTGAAGGACGTTGAGGAGTGCTGTGAGGATGTCCTTGTGCTGAATAATGGAAGATGTATCATGGCGGGAAATATTGACAAATTGCGTCATGTGGATGAGAGGGTCTGTCACCTGAGAATCAAGGGAAACGTTGACAGATTCATGTCGGAGCTTTCTGAGAGGGGCTGTGTCTGTTCAATGGGTGAGAAGGAGAGCATTCGTGTTGTTCTTCCCTCGAAGGAAAGGACCGAACTGCTTTTCGAGCTGGCGCAGAAAAATGATGTGCAGTTGCGTCATTTTTATTTCAAGCGCGATTCCCTTGAAGACCTCTTTCTTAATGCCCTTGAGGAAAGTGAAAAAAGCGGGTCTTCGTGATATTCCATCGTCTGAGAGACTTAACAGGCGGATATTATGCCGGTTTATGAGACAGGATACAAAACGCGCGACTGGGTGGCAAAGGGGATTTTTTACCGTCTGATGGCGTTTTCGCGTTACACTTATCTTCAATTGAAGGGCAATCGACGTATCCACACCCTTTTTGTGATGTCATGGCTGACTTTTATTGTAGCCCTTGCATTAATTTATGCCTGCGTGAACACAAAACTCATTGAGAGGTTCGGGATTCCAGTCCGCATACTTCCCAGCTTGAACGCCCGTTTCTTCATGGTTTATCTTATCGCGCAGATTCCCTTTGTATTCTTTTTCACACTTGCTGTCGGTCCACCGCTCATCGCCAATGACATCCACCACAAGGCACTGCCGATGATACTCTCCAAACCGATAAGCAGGTGGGAATATCTCCTGGGGAAGTTCCTTGTGCTTTTTCTGCTCCTTTCCAGTATCACCTGGTTTCCGGGAACCATTCTATTTATCACCGGCACACTTACACTTCCAGGTAGCAGTAATTGGATTATGTATTTCTGGAGCGAATCAATTTATGTTTTGCCGGCATTGATAATTTTCTCCCTCGTCGTCATCATGACCATGAATCTTGTTGCGCTTCTCTTTTCATCACTCACGGAGAATTATCGGCTTGCCGGAGTGGAGCTTGTGATGTTTATAATTGGAGCCTCATTTGTGTCGAAGATTGCGGCGGCAGTATTTCGTTCAAGGCGCTGGAATGTCCTTTCGCCCATTAGTAATATAATAAGCATTGCGGAATCACTTTTCAAGGTGAGAAACACAACGTCCATACCGCCTGCGCTTGCGTGGTTTTGTCTTATTCTTTTGTGGGCAGGGTGTATCCTTGTGCTCTCAACGAGGGTTAAGGCATTCCATATCTATAAAGAGTAAATTATAATGCATAATTCCAGACCCGTGATTGAGTTGAATAATTTGTCCCGCTGGTATGGCGAGGTGCTTGGGGTGAACCGGGTAACTGCCACGATTTATCCTGGAATCACCGGACTTCTCGGACCGAACGGTGCTGGGAAAACCACCCTTATGAATCTCATCTGCGGGCTGTTGCGACCCAGTCAGGGGAGCGTCCGAATCTTTGGTGAACCTATCTGGAATAATCCGAAAATTTTGAGCCGTATTGCTTATTGCACACAGTATGATAGCTTTTACGAGCGCATGACGGGCTTTGAATTTCTTTATTTTCTCCTTTCCGTGCGCGGTTATGGAAGGGAAGCCGCAAAATTGCTTGCCGTGCAGGCGCTGGAAAGGTTGAAACTCCATGATGTCATGAATAAGCGTCTTGGCGGTTTTTCCAAAGGGATGCGACAACGCGTGAAGGTCGCACTTGCCCTCGCAGGTAATCCGGAAATCCTTATTCTGGATGAACCGCTGAACAGTTTAGACGTGGTAGGGCGACATGAAATGATGGAGCTTATCAAATCTTACGGGAGCGAGGGACGCAATGTCCTCATCTCAAGCCATATTCTGCACGAGATTGAGTCAATGACGGATAACATCCTGATGCTTTCGCACGGTTATCTTCTTGCGGAGGGTGATGTTCGGGAGGTGCGCGGACTCCTGAAACAGCACCCGCATAAGATTTATATCCGTTGTGATGCACCGCGTCGTTTTGCCTCGCTCCTTTTTGAGATGAACGGGGCGCATAGTATCCAGATTGACCCTGACGGTGAGGGATTGCTCGCCCAGACGTTCGACCTGGATTCTTTTTACCATCGCCTGAATGATATCGTGCTGAATAATCACATACATGTGAGCCTTGTTACCGTATCGGATGAAAGCATTCGCGCCGTTTTTGAATATCTCACGGAGAGTGCGCATGTCTGAACCTTCTCAGAGGTGGAAGGATACATCGGGCGGAAAAAATCACCAGTCCACCAGTCTTTCGCCTTCCGAATTGAGAGATTTCTCCCCGCGTCGCAGGGGATTCCGACAGGCTTTGACCATCATCAATTTAAGCATCCGGCGATACCTCTTTACGCGATATATGTGGGTGCTTATCATTCTTGGTTTGACGCCATGTCTCTTCTCAGGCATGATTGCCATTGGCAAGATAATCCAGGAAGGATATGGAAGACAGCCGCAAATTTCCGAGATGAATCAGTTTTTACAGATGGCATTCCGTCTGTTCTATATCCATTTCATCATCTTCTTTGTGGCGATTATTTTCGGGTTCACACTCCTTCGGAAGGAAGTGGATGACCGTACGCTTCATTACCTCTTCCTTCAACCTGTCGACAAGACCCTTGTCATTCTTTCAAAATATCTGGCGTTTGTCATAGTGACCTGGGTTTTTCTCTGCGCCACATTTCTCCTCATGTATACTATTATGTTCATCCCGTATGGCATTGGTGTGATGGCGAATGATTTATTTGAGAGCGGCAGGGCGACATCTCTTGTGGAGGAATGTTTTGTCATGCTTGTGGCGCTTGTGCTTTACGGTGCCATCTTCATGGTGATGGGGACGATTTTTAAATCCGCATGGTTCGGGGCGATTTTTTACATATGGGAGACGGCTCTGCCCTATCTGCCATCCACGTTTAAATATTTCACCGTTTCACAGTATCTGCAGGCAATGACGCCTGAGCGGGGTGCAATTTCACCGCAACTGTTTGAGCTTTATGGAGAAATGCCAACGCCACTGCATTGTGTCATAGCCATTGTTCTCATCCTCGCCATCTTTATAGGTCTAACCGTTTTTATTATCCGTCGTTACGAATGCCATTATTCCGAAACATAAGCAAAGCCCAACGGAAAATTTTTATTTTTATGTCAACTTTTTCTTGACACATACGTCATAGATACCAGATTTTCTATAAAAATAGAATAAATACTATTGATATAGAAAGGGGAATAAACAATGGGGCGCAGACCCAAAGAGTTGAAGGGCGGGCTGGAAGAACTTACACCTCTTGAATTCACCCTTATGCAGGTTGTCTGGGTTCGGGGCAGTGCCACGGCGGCGGAAATCGCTCATGCCTTGCGAAAATCCAGACCCCTGGCGGATACCACAATCCATACGATTCTTGCCAAACTCCGGAAAAAAGGTTACATTGAACCCGTTCCCACCATTGAACGGGCAGTTCGTTTTGCACCGAGGGTTCCGAGGGAAAATGTGGCAAAACGTTCACTGAGGCGCATCATCGGTGACTTTTTCGAAGGCTCCACGCGCCGTCTGATGGCGCATCTCATCGGTGAGGAAGCGGATGAGCATGAACTTGATGAAATTCGGAAACTCCTTAAATATTCAAAGAAAAAAGGTGGTGTAAAGAAATGAACTTGTCGTTATTTTTGAAAGGGGCTTTGGAACCGCTTTTGCGGAATCCCGTATCCGCACGGCTTATCATGGCGAGTATTGATTTTTTTCTGATAGCCGCATTTGTGGCGCTCTTTATAAAAGTCTTTCGCATCAGCGCACCGCGGTTCAAAGCCCTTTTGTGGCTTTTGGTTCTTGCAAAGCCGATATTATCGCTCTTGATTGGGGCACCCTTGCCTGTTGTTGGAGTTGAACACCCCGCCGTTGGGCTCGCTTCGCTTTCGCCCGACAATGGCAAATCGCTTGATGAACTTCTCGCGGAAACGTTGGATGAGGAAAGGATGAAGATGGCATCGCAGACCCCCATCGCTGTTTCCTCCAGCCGGATGACTTCACCTGCTGAAAAAAAGCCAGCCGCATCCTTGAAAAAATCAACGGCTGTTTCGAACCATGCGCAGGTCACCGCGGATGTTTTTCTCATCGGCATTTGGTTTTGGGGAATTTTAATATTAATTATTCTGACAATACGCGACCATGTACGAATCCATGGCATCCTTTCACGTTCGCAACTTCCTGACAATCGACTGCAAATCCTGTTTAACAGATTGGCAAGGGAGATGGAAATCCGGCGCATTCCAGTCCTGCGTCTTACGGATGTTCTCGAATCGCCTGCCATTGTTGGCATTTTAAACCCTGTTATTCTCTTCCCGCGCTGGCTCGCTGAGGGCGCAAGTTCAGACCGAACAGAATGGGTTCTGCGCCATGAATTGATGCACTGGAAGATGAAAGACCCACCGGCTCTTTTTTTGCGGCGTATATCTGAAATCCTTTTCTATTTCCATCCGGCGGTGTGGTTTGCGGGGAAGCGCTGGGAGGAGGCGATGGAACTAGCATGTGACCGTGCCCTCCTGAAAAAAGAGACCGACGCACGCCATTATGCGGAACACTTATATCGTCTGCTTGAAAACCAGAGTTCGCGACGACGCTATTCCCTTGCCGCAGGCATCTTTGCCACGCGCACACAGATTGGCAACCGTATAGCCGCCCTGCTTGCCAATCCACTTCGCCATCCGGCTCGACTTGGCACCTTTTCCATGATTTGCCTGCTTAGTGTGGCATTGCTTGGTTTTTTGACAGGCTTTGGTGTTCATAAGGTCTCTCAGGCGCAAAATGAAGCTGGTCCGGCGGCATTGGATGCTCAGCATGATATTCCCAAACTTATTGAGAGGACTCGAGCTGATTTGCGTTCCTTAGAGGTAGCGGTAAATGCTTATCAGGTGGATTATAATCATGTTCCAATCAATATGAGGGGACTTACAACTCCAATAGCATATATCATCAATATTTTTCCAGACCCCTTTGCCCCCGGAGAACCAATCAAAATGTCCCTTTCAGGTGATTCAAAGGAAGTAGTCTATTACAGTATCGGCCCGGATGAAATCGACCAGAACGGTGCTCTGACTTATGACCCCACCAACGGCGTCAAAAGCGCTGGTGACATCCTCGTGAGAGTTACACAAGTTCAAAATCAGACGCAAACCAAGCCACCGTCCACCCCCGCCCCGCCCATGAATGACCCTTTCATGAATGAACTTCTCAAGATGAAGGAGAAGGACGGACGCGACAATGCCCTTATTTATTACCAGAAGGCGACCCTTATTATGCCGAGACCACAAAGGAACCAGGATCAGTTAATTAGTGATGTGCTTAAGAATGGCTGGGGAACCGATAGTGTCTCCCTTAAACCGCTTTTAGATGCCTTTCAGCCTGCATTTGACGAGATTCGAAAGGGAGCGGCGCTCGATTATGCCAGAAATCCGGAAGTAAGCGGTCTCGCCGCACATCTTCCCAATTTTATCTCTATGCAGATAGCATCAAAGATGCTCTGTGTGGAAGGTCGGCTTTTTGAATCACAGGGAAAGTATAGGGAGGCGCTCCAGAATTACATCACCGCCTTGACCATGGGACGCGATTGCGGCGCGCCAAATGCCACTCTGATAGACGCCCTTATCTCCATCGCCATTGACAATATTGCCCTGCGTCAGATAAACCGCCTTGTCTCATCGGGCAATATAAATGATTACAAATTCCTTGTTGCATATTGCCTGCCCCGGTTGAAAGCCATTGATAGTTCAATGGTGACACCAGCCGATGCCTTCCTGATGGAGCAAAAGATGCAACTCTTGGTGCCGCGGCAATTACGTGAAAATCCAGAGAAATTCAAGCACTCTAATTCCGAAATGGCAAAGGCGCTCGAAAATCTTATTGTCCCCCAATTTGTGGATAATTGGGAGAAAGCCGTCAATCAGTTCTGGGATATTCAACTTGCTTATCTTGAAACACCTTATTGGAAGCGGAACGAGAACGTATTTAAGATGAAGATGGATGAATGGGAGGCATCACTCCTTCCGAGTCTCAGGGAATTCTTCAAGACGGTAATCGCAAATCCCAACATCCGGGAGTCAGATGTCCGAATACTTGCAACAAAATCCCGGCTGCTCCAGACCCAGATTGCAACCGCTTTAGAAAGCTTTCACCTGATAAACCAACATTATCCTTTGCATCTTTCCGAGCTTCTGCCGCAGTATTTTACTGAATTGCCGGTGGACGTCTTCAATGGCAGGGAATATATCTATAAGCCATCCGCAGATGGCGTCTCTTATATCCTGTATGGTGTAGGTCCAGACCAGATGGACAATGGTGGCGCGCCTGTTTATGACCCCACGAATGGCACCATCAGCACTGGCGACCTGTTATTCAAATGATGTAAATATGATTTCCTGCATATATAATAAATTTGTGGCGTTCACATTGATTGAACTTCTGATTGTCGTGGCGATTATTGCGATTCTTGCGGTGATTGCAGTGCCGAATTTTTTAGAGGCGCAGACTCGCTCCAAAGTTTCGCGCGCCATGGCTGATTTGCGCACGGTCGCTAATGCACTTGAGCAATACTCTCTTGAACAACTTCACTATCCCACCATGCTGGAGCCCGGATTCACGGGCGGCATTGCGCCTCTTGCTGGAAGTAACCTGAAGTGGTGGTATGTCCCCAATTCCCTCAGCACACCTGTCGCATATATCGCCACTGCTCACATCCTCTGCCCTTTCGGGGGCGACCAGGTGCGCCGCAATGATTTCCCTGATGACATCTGGCGACGTTACAGTTATGAAAATATTCCCGAGCTTGAAGAAAAATATCTTGAGGGATTTGCAATTCTTGAGGCGAAATATGCTCCTGATAAAAGGGCTTCTGAAACATGGGGCTCATGGCGTATCCTGTGCATAGGACCTGATATTGCATGGAATCCCATGATTCCCTATGACCCAACGAATGGCACGGTCAGCACGGGAAATATCATGCGAACGCAGAGGGAGAGCATCGTCCGATGAGGGAGGTTTTTTTAAAAATGAGCATATTTTTTATGACGGGCATGAGTCTCGCCTCTTGCAGTCATGCTCCGGTGGCAAGCGGTTCTGATGTACTGCGTGGAAAGGTTATCTGTCTTGACCCGGGTCATGGCGGGACTGCGCAGTCAGACCGTTATCGCGTGGGTCGCGCCGGCGAAAGGGAGGAGTGGATTGATTTGCGTGTGGCGCTTCAGCTACGGCAGATGCTGGAGAAAAGGGGAGCGCGAGTTCTTATGACCCGCACTGAGGATGTGGATGTTCCTTTGGAGGAGCGGGCGAGTCTTGCAGTGAGCCAGCATGCTGATGTCTTTATTTCCATCCATCATAATGCCACAGCAGACCCGGATGTGAATTTTCCTGTGGTGTATTTTCACGGCAACGCCTCGGAGAATCAGGCGGGCGTGGCGCTGGCGCGGAGCGTTGCGCATCATCTGAGCCGGAATCTCTTTGGTGGTAAAGGGATGGCTGTCGTCTGTTCCGACCTTGTCATCTTTCCCGGATGGGGTACCGCTGTCTTGCGTAATTCATACGGAATCCCCGGCGTTATTGGCGAGGCGTCCTTTTTCACAAATCCGTCTGAAGAGGCGCGGCTGAAACAGTCGGACTACAATCAGTTGGAGTCGCGAGCATATCTTATGGCGTTAGAGGACTTTTTTTCCAGTCCCATGTTAGCGATTCATGAGAAATATTCAATTGTGAAACTCCCGCCATTTACCGTTTTGCAGGAGGCGGAGCGGACACGTCCTGAGGCGCAGAGCTGGATGCGTGATTTCATTGAAGGTTCGGAGCTTGCCCGAAAAGATGATGTTGCTTCACAAAAAAGGGCTTATGACTTGTTGACCCGCTCAGCGAGTTCATTTCCTGACTCCTATGTTGCTGGGAATTGTCACCGTCTAAGGGCGGAAATCCTTTCAAAATGGGGTATGAATGAAGAGGCAATTGCTGAAAAGCGCCGTGCAGAGGAACATTATCCCATGCTTGATTGATGGAGATTATTCGTAGCGCAGGGCTTCAATGGGGTCAAGATGTGCCGCCTTCATGGAGGGATATAGTCCAAAACCAAGTCCTGTGATTGCCGCCACACTGAAAGAGACGATAATGGAGAGTATGGAGATGGGTGTCTTCCACTGGGCGTAAAGCGCAATTGCCTTTGCCATCCCGACTCCGGCAAATATTCCGATGAACCCGCCAAGAAGACTTAAGGTGAGCGATTCAATCAAGAATTGAAAAAGGATATGGCGCTGTGTTGCCCCGATTGCACGCCTGATGCCAATTTCACGCGTCCTTTGAGTAACCGTTGCCAGCATGATGTTCATGATGCCAATCCCACCGACTATTAATGAGATTCCGGCAATGGCGGTCAGGACAATGGTGAATATGCGCTGAGTTCGCTGGCTCTGGCGGAGGAGCTCCTCAGGAATCACAATCTCAAAATCCTCCACGTCGTTGTGGCGACGGAGAAGAATACGTTTGACCACGTGTGCCAGCTCCTGCAGGTCGGCGACTTCAGACACCTTGAGGGAAATCTCATCCAGTTGTTCGGCTCGCTCGTCCTGACCAAATCTCTTAAAAGCAGTGCTGATGGGTATGTAAATATTCTGGTTGAGGTTGCCCAGTTTTAATGACCCGACACCACCATCGGAACTCTTTTTTTCCATGACGCCTATAACGGTGAAGAGTTGCCCTTCAAGTCTGATTTGTTTATTGAGCGGCTCTTCAAGGGGGAAAAGGCGGTTTTTGATTTCCTGTCCGATGGCGCAAACCTGCTTGGTTTCATTCACATCGAGGTTGCTGATGAAACGTCCCTCCTGGATGGCATGTCCCACGACCTCCGGATAGCCGGGCGAGACGCCCACAACGGTGCAGGGGGGTATTTCGTTTTTGTAAAGGAGGCGCGCGCCAATGGTGCGTGAAACGGCTGTGTTTGTGACATCAGGAAGGATTTCCTTAAGGGATGCGGCATCAGCACGGGTAAGTCCATCAGGCGACTTGCGCAAGGCGCGGGTGCGTTCAATTCCTTTCAACTCCTGCTTGCGAATGCGGATGTTATTTGTGCCAAGGAGGCGAATCTGACGGAGCGCCTCCTCCTTTGCCCCTTCGGCGATGGCGACCATTGCAACAACCGCCGCCACCCCGAATATGACACCCAGCATGGTGAGAAGGGAGCGCAACTTGTGCGACCAGATTTCCTTCATGCCAATCTTGAGATTTGCAGTGACAAACATCGTTTCAAAGTCTCAGCGGATTAGTTTTCAAGTCACAGGTTTACCCGGCTCAACGGGTCGGTCTACGATGACAAGGGAGAGACCCTTTTCACCATGAGCGGCAAGAAGCATACCGCTTGATTCAATCCCCCGAATTTTGCGCGGTTTCAGATTTGCCACAACTATGATGGTTTTGCCAATAACATCTTCCGGTTTGTAATCCTCTGCGATGCCGGCGACAATCTGCCGCTTCTCGGTTCCCATGTCAATTTCCATCCTGAGAAGTTTATCTGCATTCGGGACGCGCTCTGCGGAAATTATAAGAGCTGTCTTTAACTGCATTTTGACGAAATCCTCGTATTCAATGAATGGAAATTCCGGCATCGGGGAAGTGGATTTATTCTCCATAACGGTCTCCTTACGTTCCTCTTTGACGTGTAATGATGGCTCCTGGATGACACGTGGGAAGAGTGGTTTTCCAGACCGCACACGGCATCCAGTGGTAAATTCTGAATCCGACGTATTCGCATCCTGTTTTTTCACACCGAAGTCTGCAAGCGCCTCGGCACATTTTTCAGGCATGACCGGTAGAAGGAGTTTGGCGCATCCGCAGGCAACGCGGGCGGCTGTGTTCAAAATGGTGTGAAGACGTTCTAAATTCTTTTTTGCAACCTGTTCCCATGGTGCCTGGTCATTTATATATTTATTTGTGGCACGGCAGACGGTCATGATTCGCTCGATATAATCATTAAGTTTCAGGTTTTCCAGATATTCCGGCAAGTCGCTCTTTGCCTCTTCAAGGGCGTTGAGAAGTGCATGGTCAGAGTTGACTAAGTTCTCCCCAACCGGAATCACACTGTCGCAATATTTCTGAATCATAGTAGTGATGCGGCTGACGAGGTTGCCGAAGTCATTTGCAAGGTCGCTGTTGAAGCGGTGACGAACATTCTCCTCGCTGAAATCGGCGTCCAATCCGAACGCCATCTCGCGCAGGAGGAAATAGCGGAAGGCGTCCGCGCCATATTTCTCCGCAAGACTCAAGGGTTCAATAACATTGACGAGAGATTTAGAGATTTTGTGTTTCTCAAGACTCCACCATCCGTGAACGTTGAGTCGCTGATAGGGAGGAATGCCTGCCCCATGAAGCATGCATGGCCAGTATATGGCATGGGGTTTCAGGATGTCCTTTGCAATGAAATGGTTTGCGACCTGCCAGAATTTTTTGAACAGCTCGCCGTCAGGATATGCTGGCGCGCTGATATAGTTAACAAGGGCATCGAACCAGACGTAGGTCACATAGTTGTCATCAAAGGGGAGAGGTATCCCCCAGGGGAGGCGCGAGTGTGGGCGGCTGATGCAAAGGTCCTTCAGAGGCTCATTCAGAAAGGAGAGCACCTCGTTGCGATAGCGTTCAGGTCTTATGAAACCGGGGTTTGCGTTTATGTAATTCACGAGCCAATTCTGATGAGCGCTCATTCTGAAGAAGTAATTTTCTTCCTCAATCCATTCAGGTTCGGTGAGGTGGTCGGGACATTTGCCATTGACAAGTTCTTTTTCCGTATAAAATCGCTCACAGCCGGTGCAATAAAAACCACCATAGCGCGCATGGTAAATCTCGCCCTTGTCATAGAGATTCTGGAGAATGATGCGGACGACCTTTTTATGGCGTTCCTCAGTTGTGCGGATGAAATCATCAGGAGAGATATGCAGTGTGGGCCAGAGGTCTCGAAAGATAGCGCTGATTTCATCGGCATATGCTTGTGGTTCACGACCAGCCGCCTTAGCGGCGCGCAAGATTTTATCCCCATGTTCATCCGTGCCCGTTAAAAAATATGTCTCATAGCCAAGAAGCTTGTAAAAGCGCCGGATGACATCGCATATAATTGTGGTGTATGCGTGTCCGATGTGTGGACGTGCATTGATATAATAAATTGGCGTTGTGAGGTAAATGCGTTTTTCCACGAAAAAATTCCTTTCTCAAAATTGTCCATCAAAAGACACAATGAAAGAAGTAAACAATCATGTAAAATCTCTGCAAGGGATTTCTTATCTTAAGGGTCTTATGGAGTTCCTCTCATGGACGCCTATTTTGGCATGGGGTAAGATTCTTCTTGTGCAATTGGCATCTCAGGTTTTTTCAGGTATTCATAGATGTGACGTTTTTTACGCCTGTAGCTCCAGAAATAAAGTGATGCCCGTGTGAACCAGTCAATGGTGGTGGTAATCCAGATGCCTGGTAATCCCAGATTGAAATATATGGCGAGGAGATAGGAGAAAATGAGTCTTGGTCCCCAGACCCCGATGGCGCCAATGATGATTGGTCTTTTCGTATCACCGGTGCCCTGAAAAGTCCCTTTAAGAATTTGCACGGATGCGAGGAAAGGTTGCTCTGCCGCACCAATCATGATGCACACGGAAGCGGTGACGATGAGTTTTGGGTCATTTGTGAATATTTTCGCCAGATAACCGGGGATGATGAGAAATAGAACTCCAAATCCGCTCATGACGGAGAGTGAAACCTTCAGGGACTGCCTGACAGTCAGCTCAATTCCTTTGGGAGACCTCTCCCCGTATTTGTGTCCCACCATTGTGGCGCATGCTGAGGAAAAGGCATGTCCCGGCATGAATGAGATGGATTCAATTGCATTGGCAACCCTGTTTGCCGCCATGGCTGTTGTGCCCAGCAGTGCCACAATTTTTGTAAAAACTAAAAATCCCGTGTTCACAAAAAATGGCTCAGTAGATGCTGGAATGCTCACCTTTAAAAGCTCACGCACGGATTCTTTTGAGATTTTGCTGAAGTAAGACCAGTGCAGACGGATTTTACTACGGGGCGAAAATAGATAGATGGTCATGATAGCGCCCTCCACCGTTTTGCAGATGCCGGTGGACAGACCTGCGCCGAAGACTCCCAGCGCGGGGAAACCACCCTTGCCAAAGATTAACAGATAATCCCCCACAACGTTTAACATGTTGGTGAACGCAGTAACGACCATTGGTGTTCTTGTATCGCCTGAAGCCTGCAGGATGCTTCCTCCAATCATGGAGACATAATTGAAAAAGAAAAAGACGTAAATGATTTTAAGGTAGCTGTTAGCCGCGCTGATAACCCGCTGGTCATTGATAAAAAGCGGCGTGATTTTGTTACAGGTCAGGAGGACAAAAGTCGTTGCCACCGCACTCGCACCCAGACCCACAATGTATGAGGTTGCGGCAAGGGTACCTGCCTTGATTGGATTTTTTTCGCCTACTGAGTGTGACACGGTAATGACTGTCCCGATGGAGAGACCCATCGCCACCATCATGATTGTCCAGTTGATAGGACCCGCAATAGCCATGCCGGCGAGGGATACATCATTCAGTCGTCCCACCATTGCGGTATCAATATGGAACATCAGCATATAAAGGATGTTCTGGATAATGAGGGGCCAGACAAGTGTAACAAACTGTTTACGTATTTCGCGTGCGTGCGGGTCCATAAGATTATGAAATAACTGGACTATTGATTCTTGTAATCCAGATTTCCCGAACTCTTTGCATTATAAGATATTGGAAATCATCGCCGCTGGATATTCACCGTCAAGGAGATTTGAATTACCGTGTGGCATTATGTCCTTTCCCGAGAGCACTACCGGCTCATTTTTCTTTGACACGCACCTTGTTATTTATTATATGAAAAGAGAATTGATTATTTGCAGATGGATTATGTGTTGATTTTTTATAGACAGGTCAGAGAGAATACATGAAGGCGATTATTCTTGCTGGCGGCAGTGGGACGCGTCTGAAGCCCTATACAACCTCACTTCCAAAACCGCTCATGCCAATAGGGGATAGACCCGTTCTGGAACTTGTGCTTTTACAATTGAAAAAATACGGCTTTACAGACATCACCCTTGCAGTCAGTCATCTTGCTGAACTTATACAGGCATTTTTCGGGAATGGGTTTAAGTGGGGGCTTGACCTGAAATACTCCATAGAGGACAAACCTCTGAATACCATTGGACCGTTGAAAATTATGCCTGAACTCCCCAAAAGGTTTCTGGTCATGAATGGTGATATCCTGACAGACCTTGACCTCCGCAGGGTTTGGAGTAATCATGAGGAATCCGGCGCCCTGCTGAGCGTTGCGGTTACACCCCGCGATGTGAAAACGGATTTTGGCGTGATTGAATTTGATTCTGCAAACAGGGTGACCGACTTTCATGAAAAACCCTCTTACTCTTATCACGTCTCTATGGGAATTTACATCATGGACAGGGGAATTCTTGAGCATATTCCACCTGACATGCCTTTTGGATTTGATGACCTTGTGACGTCGCTTCTGGCAAAACGGATTCCCATTAATGTCTTTCCCTATGATGGGTTCTGGCTTGATATTGGAAGACCCGAGGATTATGACCTTGCAAATAATGAATTGCTTAATCGAATCAATGAGATTGTGGGGGATGCCATCGCTATTTAAAGGAGAGATGGTTAATTTATTGATAAGAGGAGGGACGGGCAATGCCGCTGAACCCGAAGACACAAAAGCGTGTGGATAGTATCGTGAAACACATTCAGAATTATATGGATATCAGATTTGCCCATGCAGTCAGGGTCAATCCAAATATCGGGCGCGTCTATGATGATGTTCGCTGGCAGCAATTGAAGACCCTTCGTCAGATTCTGGAAAGCAGTAAGGCATTTGGACCCGACCGATATTATGTGGCAGATATCCTGTGCGATGATAACATGCTCCGCAAGAGGGCATTGTTCAACGCCACTGACCAGAACTCCATTTTCAATGAAGTCATAAATCTTAAGGACAGAGTGGAGATGGAGAAGCGTGCGGGACAACTGCCGGTTCATGACATGCGCACATTTTATACCGCACTTGACCCCTCACTGGAAAAGATTGTTGAACTGATACAGACATGGATATGGTGGGATATCGCAGATGCAAGTGACACGGTTGCTTTTGAACATCAGGCTATAATAATAAAACAGCTACAAACCGTTCCGCTTGAGGGGCAGATTCTGGAACATTACCAGAAAGTCCTTAAAAAGTCTGCATCTGAATTAAGCAGAAAAATCATTCTCCAGTATGAATTCGACCGGCTTGAAAACGTCTTTAAACAACTTCTGGAGAGACGGTCAGAGGAGGCGGGTTTTCAGATGATTCTCAAACGGGATGTAAAGGAGGATAAAACACTGGGTGAACCATATGATTACAAGGAGAGTCAGATGAAGAAACTCTCCGCCATTGTGGAACAATTCAGAACTATCCTCCAGCAAATCAGTGACTGAGAGGATTGAGGGGTGAGGATTTTGAGATGAGTGTCGTTCCATCCATGAAGGTTGGAATCATCGGTTTTCAAAGGAGTGGGAAGACCACAGTATTTAATGCCCTCACCGGTGAAATGGGTGGGGTTGCCCATAGTCAGGTTGGAGGCAGAGCCACCACAAGTTTAGCGGTTGTTAAAGTCCCGGATGAGAGGGTTGACCGTCTTGCCGACTTGATGCATCCTCAGAAGGTAGTCCATGCCAGTGTTGAATATCACGACCTCGCTGGCATTGAGCGCGAGGATGTGGAAAAAAAGATTGGGCTGGGCGAGGAGCAACTTCATGCGCTTGCCAATATGGATGCCCTTCTTGCCGTTATACGTGCCTTTGATGACGGGAGCGGCATTGCACCTGACATTCCGGGCGATGTGGAGGCAATTCGTCTTGAACTCCTTATTTCCGACCTGCAGAAGGTGGAAAACCGCCTTCCAAAGGTGGAAAAAAGCCTGCACAAGATGGCGGGTAAGGAGCTGGAACAGGCAAGGCATGAGTTTGCCGCATTGAATAAAGTGAAGGGCATTCTGGAGAAAGATTTACCTGTCCGATGCGCCGAGCTTTTCGATGAGGAGACGAAAATCCTCCGCGGATTCATGCTTCTCACTATGAAACCTCTTTTGTTTGTGCTTAACGTTGGGGAGGAATTATTAAATGATGAAAGAGACCTCCTTACAAAATTTCTCCTTCCAGCACCGTTAGAAGGAGAGCGCTTTGCCGCCATGTGTGGCGAAATTGAGGCGGAGATTTGTCAGTTATCATCAGAAGAGCGCCAGATTTTTCTTCAGGATTATCATGTTTCCGAGCAGGGGGCTGAAAAGATTATCAGGCTATGCTATGAACTCCTTGGGTATGTATCCTTTTTCACTATGAATCCTAAGGAGCTTCACGTTTGGACACTTACCGACGGCACAACGGCAGTTCATGCCGCTGGCGCAGTCCATTCGGACATGGAGCATGGGTTTATTCGGGCGGAAGTGGTTCGCTGGGATAATCTTCTTCGGGCGGGCGGTTTTTCTCACGCAAGAAAAACAGCGGATGTTCATATCGAGGGAAAGGATTATAAAGTTCAGGATGGCGATGTGATTCAATTTCTATTCAATGTGTGAGGTTGAATCATAATATGCCAGCGCGGACGTGAGATTTTTAAAAAAAGAGAGGAGCGGGTGCAATGAAGGTCGAAGAGTGGATAAAAGAGGGATTGCGATGTTTTGATGGGGCAACAGGCACCATGCTAATCCAGCTGGGGCTTAAAGCGGGGGAGTGTCCGGAGATGGTCTCCGAAGAGGTCATGACGAAGGTTCATAAGGATTATATCGATGCCGGTTCCCAGTATATCACCACCAATACATTCGGTGCCAACCGCCCAAAGCTGGCGAAGTTTAAACTGGATAGTGATGTTGCGAAAATCAATCGCCGTAATGCCGGCGTGGCAAGAAAAGCCGCCAGGGGGCGGGGAGTTCTTGTCGCCGGTGATATAGGACCAACCGGCGAGTTGATTAAGCCATACGGTGATTATACGAGGGATATGTTTATTGATGTCTTTTCTGAGCAGGCGAAGGCGCTTGCTGAGAGTGAAGTTGACCTCATCATTATTGAAACCATGACCTCTATTGAGGAACTGGAGTCAGCCATCCACGCCGCAAGGAGCGTAACAGTTCTTCCAGTGATTGCCACCATGACGTTTGACAAGGATGTGCAGGGTAGATATCGCACGATGATGGGTGTGACGCCGGAGGCGGCTGTGAAGGTTATGGAAGAAAAAGCGGTGGATGCATGTGGAGCGAATTGCACCCTTTCCCCTTCCGACATGACCGACCTTGTAAGGGAATTCCGGAAGCTGACTCATCTTCCGCTCATCTTCCAGCCCAATGCAGGCAAACCTAAAATAGTGGACGACAAGACTGTTTATGAGCCGATCCCCGACCTTGAGAAATCCATTTTACAGATTATTGCCGCAGGGGCGGATATTGTGGGGGGATGCTGTGGCACCGACCCCAAATACATTAGAGTGCTGGGGAGTCTTCTTAAATGAGTCCTCGTGATGAGTTAATGAGATAAGGGAGTGAAAATTATATGGGAGAAAGAGACAGGTTGCTACGTGACCTTATGCTTCATCTAAAATCATTGCTGTGGTGCTTGAACAAGGACAGGGAAAGATACAACATAAAGATGATACTTGATTGTCTTCATTCACTTCATGTTCCTGAATCCATCAACAGGACGCCTCTTGGTCAGAATCTGAATTATCTTATTGGGCAACTTTCCGTTCATGGGGGGCTTGGGAGTCTTCCGGCAGTACTGAGGAGGCTGACTGAAAGCCGTATAACGCTGGATTGTCCCCTTGGCTCTGTTGAGGTAGGACAGTATCTTGTGAGCATTCAGGAGGTGGGGAATCTCCCTATGGGGACGTATGGGGTTGTCAGTTATCTGGGTCGCGACCTATATGGTCTGTTTTTCCAGGAGGGAAAGGGATTGATTGAAGAAAAGGTTTTGCCGGAACAGGTGAAGGTTATTTACGGAACGACGATTTAGCAGGTGAGGAATGGGTGAGCAGGATATAGATGCCAAATCCAGGACTGCGATTTCCGGAAGGGAAACTGAGAAGACGTTTACGCAGGGTCAGGAAGCGATTTTCAGCGTCAGGCAACCTGACATGAGCAACAATACATATATTAAGAAGAAGGAACGCACACGTGTGCGTCTTGTCATTGCTATCCCTGCTCTGATGATTCTTATTTCTCTCACCGCAGGTATCCTCAGTTATGAAATTGTCATGGACATTGTTGACCATGCGGAATTATCCCTTGTGAAGGGACGTCTGGAGAGGGCAGCTGATACAATTCTTCTGGCGAATTTTGTAGCATCCGGTATCGCCCTCATATTCGGGCTCGGGCTTGCGATGTATATCATACGTCCAATCCGGGCAATTACAAAGGGCGCCCAGGAAGCCGCAAAGGGTGATTTGACCATGAGGGTCAGTATTCCTCATAGGGATGAGCTGGGCGACTTAGGTGAAAGCTTCAATTCCCTTATAAGTCATCTTAACAACTTGTTCAAGGAACGGAACCGGTTCATCCTTGAGGGTTTTTCAGAGGGTCTTATCAGCACGGATGCAAAGGGATATATCACAGCCGTCAACACACAGGCAGAAAATATCCTTGGCATGAGTGCTGAACAGGTGGTGGGCAAAAATATCGGAGATATTCTTTCCTTCCTGGATGAAAATCTCTACCTGAACGAATATTTCAGGCAGAATTTCAAAAAGCCCGGGAGGCAGGTTCTTGACCGTGTCAGTTTTGTCAATGCGAAGGGAAGGCGTTTTAACCTTTCGGTCAGAAACAGCCCTATCATTGACAGGCATGGCAATCCCGTTGGTTCCATAATTGGATTTCGTGACCTATCAACGCTTGCCCTCTTTACGGAGCAAATTCAACAGGCAGACCGCCTTGCGGCAATCGGTTCATTTGCCACAGGTATCGCCCATGAATTGCGCAATCCCCTCGGCTCCATAAAGGGCATGGCACAACTCTTGACGGAAAATACATCAGGGGAGAAGGTGAGGGAATATACCGACCTCATTGTGAGTGAGGTGAACCGTCTTGACCTTGTGATTCAGACCCTTTTGAATTTTGCGCATCCGGAACCAGAAAAGGCGGTGGCATACAATATCAATGACCTTGTTATAAAGGCGCTGAATCAGGTGTGTGGCAATCCCAAGGTGGAAAAGATACTTTCCACAGTTACAATTGAAAAGGCTCTGCAAGAGATACCTTTTTGTCTGCTTCAACCCGACAGAATGACACAGGCATTCGCAAATATCATCGTCAATGCCTTTCAGGCTGTCGAAGCGAGCGGGAAGGTCAAGATAAGCACCAGCGTCCAGGATAGTGAGAATGGAAAGCAGATGGTGGAGGTGCAGATTATGAATGATGGTCCTCCCATTTCTACAGATGATTTGGAGAGGATATTTGAGCCATTTTTTACAACAAGACCTGATGGAACGGGGCTTGGTCTCCCTATCGCCTTTCAGATTGTCATCTCAAACGGGGGGAAGATGGAAGTTAAGTCAAGACCGGAAGAAACAGTTTTTATTATGCGATTCCCCAGTATTGTGAGGTGAGACATTGTATCCATCCAGATTATTAATAGCCGATGATGAGCCGGTGATTCGCCTTGTTATCCGCGAGACCCTTTCCAATGAAGGTTATGAAATTGAGGAGGCGGAGAATGGAGAGGAAGCGGTTCTCAAGGTCAAGAACTCCAACTTTGACCTTGTGATTATGGATATCAGGATGCCAAAGGTAGATGGCATGGAGGCACTTCGTGATATCAGGCGAATGAACCCCAGTCTGCCGGTGGTGATGATTACCGCTCATGGGAGCAGTAATATTGCCATGGAAGCTATTCGTGAAGGGGCGTATGATTATTTCACAAAGCCCTTCGATGTGGCGGAGATTAGAATCGTCATCAAGCGCGTTATGGAAAAGATGCGTCTAGTGAAACAGATTGAACAACTGGAGGCACAACTCCTGCAGGAGAATCCGTTTGAAAACATTATCGGAACCAGTCCCAAGATGCAGGAGGTTTTCTCACTCATGAAGAAGGTCATGACCAATGACGTGACGGTTCTCATCTGTGGGGAGAGCGGGACAGGAAAGGAACTGGTAGCCCGCGCCATTCATTACCACAGTTACCGGGCACGGAAACCCTTCGTCACGGTGAGCTGTGTTGCCATTCCAGAGACGCTCCTTGAAAGTGAGATGTTCGGGCATGAGAAGGGTGCATTCACGGGTGCACATCAGATGAAGCTTGGAAAGTTTGAACTGGCGCAGGAGGGCTCCCTTTTTCTTGACGAAATTGGTGACATGCCTTTGAATCTTCAGGCAAAACTTCTCCGCGTTATTCAGGAGCGAGAGTTGGAGCGGGTGGGCGGCACAAGGACTATCAAGGTGGATATTCGCCTTATCGCCGCTTCTAACGAGGACCTGGCGGAATGTGTGAAAAACGGCACTTTTCGTGAAGACCTGTATTTCCGCATTAATGTTCTGCCCATCTATCTCCCACCGCTTCGTGAACGAAAAGATGACATCCCGATTCTCACGACTTGCTTCATAAAGCATTATAATCAGAAGCTGGGTAAGTATGTGGCTCGGGTATCGGAGGATACGCAGAAGATAATGATGGAATATTCCTGGCCCGGAAATGTCAGGGAGCTGGAAAACGTCATTCAAAGGGCGATTATTCAGTCCACGGGGGAGATTATAACGCCCGACCTTCTGCCTCCAAATATCCATGCAGAACCAACATTGCCTGATATTACCACTGTTGCGGGTGATTTATCCGTCCCGATGCCAGAGCGTCTTCAGGCAATAAATAACAAGTATGAAGAACAAATGATAAGGGAAGCGCTCAAAAAGGCTAATTATCGTCGTCAGGAGACCGCCAATATCCTCGGCATCAGTCGCAAAAGTCTTCATAATAAGATGGAAAAATATAAATTGTTTAATAGTTGAGAAAAGTTAAATCACCTGAGAAATGTCCCGTTATTTACCAACGGATTGCATATTGCTTGACAGAGAAAAGCCTTCCCATTATGAAAGGGCAGTTTTTTTGAACCGAAATGGCATTTCCTCATGAATTTAATTTTTTTTGGGAGTTAATATGAAGACAGAAGAGAGAGAATCATATACACTTGCGTCTTATGTTTGGTATTTGTGGGAGAAACGGGGCTGGATAATCCTTGGCGCGATACTCTGCATGGCACTCATGGTGGTATATGTCCAGTTTTTAGCCAAAGAGAAATTCCGCTCATACGCCCAGCTCATGATTAAGGAGCCCAGGAAATTCACTGATACTGAAAGGGATGCCATTACTCCGCTTTCTTATAAGGCACTGCTCCTGAATGATAACCTTCTAAAGGGAGTTCGAGATGAATTCTGCAAGGTGACAGGTCTGTCTCCATTTCCTCTTGCAATAGAGAAATTCCGGCAGGCATTTGAGGTGAAGACGGAGATTGTGAAGGACACGTCTGTGAAGATAGAATACTCGCCTGTCATAAACGTCTCTGCTGATGCAGGGAGCGCCCAATTTGCACGGAAGCTCATGGAAATCTGGATTCGGCGATTTATGGACCGCTGTGGCGACATCCTTGCCCGAGAAGCGGATTTTGCCACCCGCAGTTACCTTGATAAGGCAGAAAATTTAAAAAAGGCCCTCACTGAAAAAGAAACCACTCTCCTGAAAATGCGCTGGGAACTACCCTTCAGAATCAGACAGCTCACGGCAAAAGAGATGCTCCTTGCCCCAGCCCCTATCACGTGGGAATTTCGCGAGGAACGTCCCTCGTATTATAAATACAGAGACCAGAACAGGGTGGATTTTTCCATGGTCGAACCCGCCACTTCTCCCGCCATGGTAAATGGACTTGAGCAACAATTGGTGCAGGTAGAGGTTGACCTTGCCGCCGCCAAGGCGGGAAATAACACCTCCCAAATCGCCGCTCTTGAAGCAAAACGAAACACACTTCAGGAAAACATTAAACAGGCAAGAGCCGACATTTCCGTATTTCAGAAAGACACGGCTGAGCTTGAGACCAAATTTGAGACCCTTGCGCGAGAAGTTACTTCATTGCGCGATGAATATACTTATGTGATGGATCTGAAAAATCAGGCAGATGTAGAGGCTCATGGATTGGCTTATTCAAATAAGGGTGATGGGAGAGAACGTTCAGATATAATCATACTTTCCCCACCATCACTGCCTGAACTGCGTGTCTTCCCCAAAAAGACTATCTTTTGCCTGATTGCCGGTGTGGTGGGTTTTATCCTGACCACACTTTTTTTAATATTTGAGAAGTTCATGAAGGATGGCAAAGCCCTTCTTGAAAAGGTTGATTCACAATGAAACGATATGTGGTAATTGGAGTGGGGCAATTCGGTTTCAGTTTGGCGAAAACCCTTGTGGATTTGGGCTGTGACGTTCTGGCGATAGACGTGAATGAATCACGGGTTCAGGAGATTTCCGAAGAGATTCCCCACGCCGTGGCAGCCACCGGGACTGATGAAAGGACACTGAGGGCGCTCGGGGTTCAGGAGTATGATGTGGCAATTGTCACCTGCGCAGAAAGTCTTGAAAATTCCATCCTTGCCACAGCTGTCATGAGAGAAATCGGAATTCCTGAGGTCATAGTGAAGGCGGTAAACCAGAAACATGGTGAGATCCTGAAACGAGTGGGCGCCACAAAGGTTGTCTATCCGGAACAGGAGATGGGGGCACAACTGGCAAACCGCCTTGTCAATCCGGATATTCTTCAGGAGATTGTGTTATCAGGTGAGTATTCCATCATAGAGCTGGCAATACCGGACGATCTGGTGGGAAAATCCATTTTAGAGGGTAACATCCGCGCCAAATACGGACTCACCATTTTAGCCATTCGTTCCCAAACCGCCGGGACAAGAGAGGGTGAACAGGAGGGTCTTATCCTTTCCCCTCCACCCAGTTACGTTCTCAAGGAAACCGACAAGGTTCTTCTCTTCGGTAACAATAAGGATATTGAGAACTTCCGTGAAGGAAAGTAGTGTTATTTAGAAAGCCTGAAATAATGAATTTCACCACGAGAGACACAGAGAGCACGGAGTAATCCTCTTTCCATGTCCATTATCGGACGTGGAAAGAGAGATAAATCTCTGTGTCCTTCGTGTCCGCCTCAGGCGGAATGTGGTGAAAATGTATTCATTTTTAGGGTCTATTAAAAGTTCATCATCTGCCTGTTATCCTTTCCCTCTTCCTGCTTTAGGTTTTCTTAAGGAATTTGCTTGACCCCCATGAAACAGTGAATTATAGTTGTCATTGTTATTATGAAAGATATATTTATATTTTATATCTTACATTCTATTGCAGGAAAAAAAATATGCGAAAGATTATTATTGGATTTACGCTTATCGAATTATTGATTGTTGTTGCCATTATTGCCATACTTGCCGCCATTGCGATACC
>Ga0172366_10000635_pt1 | contig 25899 bp, 22 predicted proteins | sample LakKivSesite69cm_FD_114533 | JGI IMG/M metagenome (GOLD analysis project Ga0172366, IMG submission 114533) | Sediment microbial communities from Lake Kivu, Rwanda - Sediment site 69cm | ecosystem: Environmental > Aquatic > Freshwater > Lake > Sediment | place: Rwanda: Western Province, Lake...
TGAAGGGATCGGAACATTACCCGCCGTTAACCGGGTGGTGTAACCTTGTGATCCCGCGAAAAATCAAGGAATATTTAGTACTAACGCCTTATTTTAGACTGATCAAATCACTTAGTCCTTACGCCGAATCTTTTAATAATCGTTCATGCAAAAGACTCGGAAAAATGTTTAAATTAAGACCCCATTATTGGTCATGTAGAACCACGGGCGCTCCCTGGTTCCTTTCTATCAGTTCAATCTAGAAATAAAGCCACGCTGGTTGTAGGTTCGTTTGATATTGGTGATCATACACCTTGACAATCGATGATGCATTCTTTCTCAACGTGGGCATCGATGCGATCGGGTTTTACGCGCCCAGGTTCCGGTTATATCTCGAAGATCTCGCGAAGAAGAGAGGCGTCGATCCGGTGAAGTATCGCCAAGGTCTGCTTGCCGAAGAATTCGCCGTGCCTGATTATGGCGAGGACGCAATTTCTATGGCAATAATGGCCGCCCAGAACGTGATCGCGCGCGGGAAGATAAACCCAAAGGAGATCGACGCGATATTCGTGGGCAGCGAGTCATTGCCATACGCGGTGAAGTCGATCGCTTCCATTTTGTCTGGATTCCTCAATATCCAAGAAAACGCGTTTACTGGGGATACTCTCCATGCTTGCGCTGGTGCTACGCTTGGTTTATTGAACGCCGTCGGCCTCGTGAACAGTGGTATCATCAACAAGGCACTGGTCATCGGGACGGATATTTCGAAGTATCCGCTCGGCTCGTCCGGCGAAGCAACGCAGGGTGCTGGCGCCGCCGCGATGCTCATATCCAGGAACCCGCGTATCGCACGGATCGGTTCCAAGTTCGGCAGGGTGTCCGGGCACGTTGACGATTTTTTCAGGACGCTCTACAGTGAGAATGCAGAGGTTTTCGGGCAGTACAGCACCGTCGCGTATCTGAACTTCGTGCTTAAGGCCTATGACAATTTCAAGAGCCAAGCCGGGCCGTTTCTCGCGGACTATTATGTCTTCCATGCGCCGTTCGGCAAGATGCCCATCAAGAGCTTCCAGCGTATCATATTCGAGCGATGGTTCGATGACCCAGTTAAGATGAAATTGATGCTCGCCAAGGCTGAAGAACGCGAGTACAGCCAGCAAGAACGCGATATGGTGCTGTCGGGCAAGGAGGAGCTGCAAATCACGACGATCACTATGCTGCGGGAAAGGGGGTTCCAGGAAGACGAGATCATCGGGCTGAACTATTTTTACAAGGACTGGCTCGCGCTGAAGCTTTTGCCATGTCTCGATGTCCCGATGCGCTTTGGGAATTGTTATTCCGCTTCCTTATGGGCACAACTTATGCACATCATAGAGACACGTGTCAAAGAAAACGACACCATCTACTTCACAAGTTATGGAAGCGGGGCAACCGCGATATCGGGTATGTTCAAGATGCAGCCCGGTTTCAAGCAACAAGTTACTCAAGGCCCGACCGTGATGGACTATATAAGGAAGAAAACAAGAATCTCTATAGAGCACTATGAAATGTACAAACGCGACTTGATCCCAGGCTTCATCCATGTAGGACACGTGAAACCCGCCCCCGAGAATGTTTCCTTTCTCAAGGTCACGCAATGCGAGCGGGGATGCGTCTTGCCAATCCAAGAGGAGATCCGCAGATGTCCACAAGGGCATGCAGGAGTGCACGAGCATTTCTACCCGATGGCCGGCATTGTTGAGAAAATAGACGAGATGGACGTCGAGATCACGGATCACGTGTGCGTGGACTCGGTATTCTTGATCGGCGATATTAAAGCCGGGAACCGGGTAGAGCTCGCCGTCCGCCGGCTGAAAGTCGACTCAGATAGTGGCTTGATACACTGGTACCCGTGTTTCGTCAGCAATTCAACTAGTTGAGCCCGCGTTCGGGCATTCCATTCTTTCACCCCAACACAACATCGTTTATTAGCCGCATGACAGTAGGAGAACCAGCAACAGATGACCCATTATGGAATTTCGTGAGTTCCTTTCATTCTTGAAAAAAAGCGGGGCGCTGGTAGAGATAGGAAAGCCATGTTCCACAAACCTGGAGATAGCGTACGAGATTAAAGCGCACGAGGGCAAGCCCGTGCTGTTCACGAACGTGAAGGGGCATTCCATCCCCGTGGCGGCGAACTTGTTCAGCTTCAGGGGCGCGTTCTCGATCGGGACGATGAGCCCGGCCGAGGTGAAGGCAAAACCCGGTTCTACCCTCTTGAGCGAAAAACGGCTTCCCGCGACCGACCCGCGATCCTTCATCAACAAGCTCTACAAGGCGATCGAAAGCCGAAAAAAACCAGAAGCGATCCCCGCGGGACAAACCGCTTCATGCCAGGAAATCGTCGAGAAACCGGGCACCATCGATGCGCTTCCCATCTTGAAGCACCTAGCCGGCGACGGGGGCAAGTACATCACCTCCGGTGTTGCGATATACACTTGCCCGAAGCATGGGCGGAATATGAGCTTCCACCGGATGATGGTTTTAGACCGAACGCGCGCGGTAACGAGGACCGTGGAAAACCGGGGCCTCGACACGGCCATCAAGGAGAAGAAGGGCGAGCCGCTCGAGGCTGCCATCGTCATCGGCAATTCCTCGCAAGTGATGATCGCGGGGTCCACGAGCCCGCCGAAGGGCGTCGATGAGCTCTCCATTGCCAACGAGATCTCGCCTTTCAAGGTGGTGAAATGCCAGACCGTCGACGTCGAAGTGCCGGTCGAGTCGGAGATCGTGATCGAGGGGCATTTTCTCGCGGACCGGGTCGACGAGGGGCCGTTCCTCGACTTGACGGGCACGTATGACATCATCCGCAAGCAGCCCGTGTTCGAGGTCACGTGCATCACGCGGCGAAAAGATGCGATCTACGAAGCGCTCAACCCGGCGAGCCTGGAACACCAGCTCCTCATGGGACTCCCGCGGGAAGCCACGATGCTCGCGGAACTCTCGAGGTTCAACTACGTCAAGGATGTGCGGATGACAGCCGGCTCCTCGCACTGGTTCAACGCCGTCGTGCAAGTCGATCGGAACACGGATATCGACCCCGAAAGCATCATCCAGGCTTGCTTCAAGGGACATGGCAGCTTGAAAAACTGCACCATCGTGGACGATGACATCGACATCGACGACCCGAACGACGTCGAATTTGCCGTCACGACCCGTTCACAATTCGATAAGAACCTTTACTTGTACCCGAAACAGCAAGGGAGTTCGCTCGATCCCTCGGCGAACCAGATGACTCGTGAGACTTGTAAAGTGGGCATCAACGCAACCATCCCGCGCGCGGGGCGTGGCGCCGGGTACAACAAGAATTATAGCCGGATCTCCTATTCTAGCAAGGAATGACAAGTAGAAGGATGGTGAAACGTGGCAAAAAAAGATGCTGACGCTGCGATGTCGCGGATGCTCGCCGGGGAATCCGGCGAGGGCACGCAGATCGCCGCGGAGATGATAGCCGCGCTCGCAAAGATCTACGACGCGGAAGGCTTCGTGCCCATTGTTTCGGCGCAGATTGCTGGTGTATCATATAAAAACATCGGCGAGGCTGGCATCGAGTTCCTGGAAACGATGCGGAAAGGAGGGGCAAAGACACGCGCCCGGGCCACGTTGAATCCTTGTGGTCTCGATCTCGAAGCATGGCGCGAGCTCGGGTTTCAAGAGCAGTTTTACAAAGATCAAAAGCGTGCGCTCGACGCATACCAGGGACTTGGCATCGAGATGACTTGCAGCTGCACCCCTTACTTGATAGGCAACGCGCCGGGCCTCGGCAACCACGTCGCGTGGAGCGAGTCCTCGGCGCTGTCTTACGCGAATTCCGTGCTCGGGGCACGGACAAATCGCGAGGGAGGCCCGTCGGCGCTGGCCGCGGCAATCACCGGCTACACGGGAAATTTCGGCTTGCACCTCGATAAAGAACGGGTGCCAACCGTTCACGTTCACGTCACGTGTCGCGTCGAGACATATCAGGATTTCGGTAGTCTGGGCTTGATGCTTGGGAAAAAGCTGGGCCAGGCCGTGTCGTTCATAACGGGTTTGCAACCGGGGCGCTGCACTCGCGAACGGCTGCGCCAGCTCGGCGCGTCTATGGCCGCGAGCGGCGCCGTGGCGCTCTACCACGTTGATGGTGCCACGCCCGAGGCGCAAGCATTCGCCACGAAGGTGGCGAGTGGCGAGATCCCCACGCGTCTCATCGAGGTCTCGTCGATCGACGACGTTGCCGACGTGATCCCCGCGGGCCATGGCGAGGAACAAGCCACGGCTGTTGACCTCGTGTTCGTCGGGTGCCCGCACGCGTCGAAGGAACAAGCGCTGGACATCCTCGAATCATTGAAAGGGCGCGAGCTGAAGGCGGACGTTTGGATCGCCATAGCACGTGACGTGAAGCGGGAAGTCTTGCAGCATGAAGCACTCGTGGAGGCTATGTCCCCGCGGGTCAAGCTCGTGTCCGACACGTGCATTGTTGTCTGCCCGGTCGACGACCTTGGCTACTCTTCCGTCGCAACGAACTCGGGCAAGGCCTACTTCTACCTCAAGAACAATCCAAAGCTGGCGGTCGCCCACCGCGACACCGCGGCCTGTATGGACGCGGCGATCACGGGCATCGTGACCGTGAAGCGCGGGAGGGGATCGTGATGGCACGGTTGAAGGCGCGCGTGATATGTAGCGGGAATGTTTCCGGGGAAGTCCTGTTCACGGACAAGCCCTTGCTCATCTACACGGGGATCGACACGTCGACCGGCAAGATCGTGGAGCGTGGTCACCCGTTGAATGGCAAGTCGGTGGCGGGCCGCGTGCTCGTTTTTCCCGAGGCGAAAGGCTCGACCGTCGGGTCGTGGACACTACTCCAGCTCAAGAAAAATGGCGTCGCCCCGGCGGCAATCGTGAACCAGCTCTGCGAGCCGATCGTTGCCATTGGAACCATAATGGCTCGCATACCTTGCTTCGACAAGGTGGACATCGCTTCCATTCGTGATTGCAAGCAATTGACGATCGCCGGTGACGAGATTTTGATCGACGAGAACTTGAAATAGGGGTTGTAAAACGGTAACCACATCAAACCTGGACAAGCTGTACAAGAAGACGATCAAGGAACGCCTTCATGCCATCGCGAGCGCGTGCAACTTGCCGCTGGAGGCAGTTACCACGCTCGAGAAGAGTATGGATCCTGGTATGGCGAAAATCCTCGACTCGATGGTCGAGAACGTGATCGGGGCGTTCCAGCTCCCCCTGGGGATCGCGACCAACTTCATCATCAACGGCAAGGAGCGCCTCGTGGCTATGGCCATCGAGGAGCCGTCGGTCGTGGCCGCGGCATCGAATGCCGCCCGCATGGCCCGCCCGCACGGGGGATTCGTGGCCGACCCCGTGAAGAGCTTAATGATCGGCCAGGTGCAGCTCGTCGACGTGAGCGACGCGGGAACAGCGATCGCGGCGATCAAGAAACAAGAGAAGCGGATTCTGGAAAAAGGAAACGAGCAAGATCCTGTCCTGGTAAAAGCCGGTGGCGGGGCACAGCGTGTCGAGGCTTTCAAGATCGACACGAGCATCGGGACGATGGTCGACGTGCATGTCGTGGTCGATTGCCTGGATGCAATGGGTGCCAATGCCGTGAACACGATGGCCGAGAAAGTGGCGCCGCTGCTCGGCGAGATCACGGGCGGCCGGCCCCTCTTGCGAATCATCTCAAACCTCGCGGTGCACCGGGTGGCCCGGTCGAGAGCGACGTTCGACAAGGACCTCCTCGGCGGTCACAACGTCGTGACCGCGATCATCGAGGCGGCCGAGTTCGCGAATAACGACATGTACCGTGCCACGACGCATAACAAGGGCATCATGAACGGGGCGAGCGCGGTCGTCCGCGCAACTGGCAATGACACGCGTGCCGTCGAGGCCGGCGCGCACGCGTATGCCGCGTGGAACCATGCCTACCGGCCATTGACCAGGTACCACGTTGACGATGATGGAAACCTGGCCGGCGAGATCGAGATGCCCGTCGCTGTCGGGATCATCGGTGGGGCCACGAAAACCCACCCGGTGGCGCAGTTATGCTTGAAAATAATGGAGATCGACAGCGCGCAAACTTTGTCCCAGGTAATAGCGTCAGTGGGCCTGGCGCAGAACCTCGCAGCGCTGCGCGCCCTCGTCTCCGAGGGTATCCAGAAGGGGCATATGAAACTCCACGCAAAGAACGTCGTGCGCATGGCCGGGATCCCTGAGCAGTTCCACGAGCGGGTCATAGAGCGCATGGTCGCGCGGGGCACGGTGCGCATAGACGTCGCGGCGGAAATCTATAGGGAGCTTGGTATAAACTGAGCATTCGGGGGAGATGGCTGCTTGGGTAAAGGGAAAGGATTCGGGAAGACCATTCTTTTCGGTGAGCACTTCGTTGTATTCGGTCTGGAAGGAATTCCTTGTGCTCTAGGCCAGGTAACCACCGCGGAAGTAATAAAAATCGCGGGAAAAAAGGGATACGAGCTGGTCGACAACCGACAAGCGACACCAGGATATAAAGAAGAGAAAAAAGGGGAATACGAGGCACTCATCAACCGAATTCTCGAGTACTTGAAAATTAACGATAGAGTTAGGATAACACTTGGTGGGGACTTGGTCGCGGCTTCAGGGATCGGCGCGAGCGCGGCATGCGCCGTGGCTATCGCCCGGGCTATAAACGAAGAATACAAGCTAGGACTTGACGATGTCGAGATAAACAAGGCGGCTTTCGAGGGAGAGACTGCAGGAGCCGGCACACCAAGCGGGATCGACAACACCGCTGCAACATTTGGCGGATTCCTCTTGTTCAAGAAAGGAATTGCCGGCGCGGGAAACAAATTTGAATTCTTAAAGGTAAAAAAGCCTGTAGAAATAGTTCTCGGGAACTCCGGCAAAACGGCGCTGACGAAGGATGTCGTTGCCGATGTCAAGAAATTGAAAGAAACGAATCCAAAGATAAATTCTCTATTTAATGACTACGAAGTACTGGAAAAAGAAGCCGTCGAAGCGATAAAGAACGAGAACTGGAAGAAAGTAGGTGCCTTGATGGACAAGAACCAGGAATTGCTCGCGAAATTGACCGTTTCCGGGAAAGAGATAGAGGAAATAATCGCCGCTGCGCGTGACGCCGGGGCATACGGGGCGAAATTAACAGGAACCGGCCGCGGAGGGCTCGTGATTTGCCTGACCCCGGGAAAAGAATTGCGGGATAGAGTGGCGAAAGCAATCGAAAAAAAGGGATACAAGACAATAAAAACAGTTGTCGGGTAATGAAGGGCCAGGGCATCACGATCATCAAGCTCGGGGGGAGCTGCTTCTCGGACAAAAAAGTACCGAGGTCGTTGCACGCCGATGTCATAGACGGCATCTGCACGCAACTCGAGAAGGCCAGTTTCCCATACATCGTCGTGCATGGCGGGGGTTCCTATGGCCACCCCGTCGCGAAAAAATATGGCATCCATCTCGGCCGGCAAGAAGGCTATGGCGATCAATCCAAGGGGTTTTGCGAAACGCACGAGGCCATGGCCGAGTTAAACGGCACCATCGTGGGGCAATTCTTGAAACACGGAATTTACGCCTACCCGCTACAGACCTCCGCTGTATTCATCCTCGAGAATGGCGTCGCGAGCGTCGCAAGGCTCGAGGCCGTGGACGCGTTGCTCGACCAGGGGTTCGTGCCCGTGTTGTACGGGGATTCGGTGGTCGACACGGCGCGAGGGTTTGGCATCATATCGGGCGACACGATCATCGTGGAATTGGCAAATAGGCTGAGAAATCACGTGGATCGCATCGTCTACCTCATGGACGTCGATGGCCTGTTCGATAAAGACCCGAAGCTAGACCCGAAAGCGAAATTGATACCCGAAATAGCCGTCAGGGGCGGGGAACTCCTCATCCCCCAGGGAAAGGAACGAATCGGTCTCGAAACCACTATGCAGCACTGTGGTACCACGATCGATGTCACGGGCGGGATTTATGGCAAGATCCGCGAACTTGGGCGGCTCCAAGATAAGAAAATTCTGGCATCCTTAATCAACGGCCGAAACCGGACATCGCTTAGCGGCTTGATACAAGGCAAGGCCGTGCCGTGCACGCGAATATCATTATCAGAAACCTAAAAAGGCGAATCACTTGTCGCGAGAACGCAAAACCAACGAGGACAGGAAGCTTGACCATATCAAGATCATCACGGAAGGCGGGATGCAATCATCGCACAATTGGATGGACGATGTTTACTTGCACCCCGACGCGATTCCCGCGGTCGATCTTGCCGACATCGACATCTCGGCACAGCTGTTCGGGTGCAAGTTCAACGCCCCGTTCTACGTCGCGGCCATGACCGGGGGTCACCCGAAGAGCAAGAAGATCAACGAGGTGCTTGCCCGCGCGTGCGCCAAGGCCAACATCCCCATGGGTGTTGGAAGCCAGCGGGCAGCCCTGAATAACCATGAAGTCGTCGACACTTTCAAGATCGCTCGGGACGTGTCCGATAGCCTTTTCCTCGTGGCCAACATGGGTATGTCGCAGATCGTCAAGTCCAGGTCGCCAGTCGACACGGCCAAGGAATGCATCGAAATGATCGAGGCAAATGCGATTGCGATCCACTTCAACAAGCTCCAGGAGCTCATGCAACCGGAAGGGGACCGGAAATTCTCCAAAGTCATGGACATCATCGAGGCAATCGAAAGCGAGCTCGGGATCCCCGTGATCATCAAGGAAGTGGGCATGGGCTTCTCCCGTTCCGATTACGAGATCTTGCGCGGCTACAAGGTCGCGGCCGTGGACACGGGCGGGTTCGGTGGCACGAACTTCACGATGGTAGAGGCCGTTCGGGTCGATGAGGATTCCTACCCGTACACCCGGAACCTCGGCAAGACGTTCCAGGACTGCGGGACACCCACGCCCGTCTCGATTATGCTCGCGAAGAAGTACACGGGGTTTTCTATCATTGCCACGGGGGGCATCCGCACGGGACTGGACATCGTTAAGGCGTTGTGCCTCGGTGCGGACATGGCTGGACTCGCTTACCCGTTCCTCATGGCGGCACTGAACGACCTGAAGATGACCGGGGATATGGTATCGATCGACGCGTGCACGAAGGAGATAGAGACGATCAAGGCGGAGATCAAGACGGCCATGTGTTTGCTCAACGCGAGGCGCGTGGGGGACCTGGACGACTCCCAGGTGCACGTTTCTGCGGACTTGTCCCAATGGATCGAATGAAATATATGTATAGCGGGCTATAATCGATCACGAATTGTACGTGGGAACTTGCCTTGATCGCAACGTCGAAGGATCAACCTTCTGCAGAAGATTCGATAAAGATACTCTTCTCGAACTTCGTGCGGAGCGTTGATGACACCCAGGCCATCATCGCTATCGACACGGACAAGGATCAAATCATCGCGTCGCAAGGCGAGTCCGATTCCTCGTTGAAAGCGGTGTCGGGATCGGTTAAAAGTGTTCTCGATAGGTTAACGAAGGAGCTGGTCACGAGCTCCGGCCCCGTCTCGTTTTTCGACACGGATCAGTACCGCTTGATATTCATCAAGGTCCGGAGCATCGTGTTGAGCGTCGCGTTGAAGGTCGATGCTTCGGTCGACGCGGCATTGCCGTATGCCTATTTGACCGCCGAGAAGGTTCGAAATATATTGGAGGGGCGAACCGTGGAGCTCGACATCCCGCTCATCAAGGTGATCACGGACGAGGAGGAGCAGAAGATGCTCCGGGATCATTTCTTCGAGCTTCGATCCAGCAGCGGCAATTTTTCCTTCAAGATCATCGTGATCGGGGATCAAAACGTCGGCAAGACGAGCCTTATCTTGCGACATGCCGAGAACAAGTTCAAGGAGAATTATTTGCCTACGCTTGGTGTTAGCATCACCACGAATTCCATAGACTTGCCGCTGAGAAAGGCAAGGGTTAACTTTTCGATCTGGGATTTTGGGGGCCAAGCATACTTCCGCAGAGTGCGTTTAAGCTATTATGCCGGCTGTCAAGCTTGTTTTATCGTTTTTGATATCACGAACAAGGAATCATTCGACAATATCTTGAAATGGGACGAGGAACGAAAGCGCTTCGCCGGTGGCGACATCCCGGCCATCTTGCTTGCCAATAAAAGCGACCTGGCTGCCAAGCGTGTCGTGCACGAGAAGGAGATAGGCGACTTCGCGAACGCGCACGGGTTCACGTACTTCGAGACATCGGCGCTCACCGGGTCAAATGTCCCCGACGCGTTCAACTTGCTCGCCTACAAGCTCGTTGATCACGAGGCAAAGAAGGTCGAAGAGAAGGAACTCCAGGGCTTGAAGGAGGAGATCAAGGCAGGCATCATCGAGGCCGGGGGCAACTTGAAGTTCGGCCTCGTCAAGAACAAGTCCTTGTTCGACCCGATCTTGCAGGTGTTTCTCGAGATGGATCGCTCGCCCGATCTTAAGACCGCGACCATGTCCAAAACTTACACGTTCAGCTTCGGAATGTCCCTCGCCGTGATCGAGATCTCGGAGAAGGAGTATTTTTACAAGCAGATCGAGCTGATGAAGGACCTGGATGGCGTGCTCGGGTTCATCGATGCACGCAAGCTCAAAAGCATTGATGAAATGGTCAAGTTCGCGCAATTTCTCAAGCTATTGTTTCAGTCCGCGAAGAAAGAAACGTTTACTGGCTCGATAGGCATACTATGCGAGAAAGAGAGATATTCGGAATTATTGTCAAAGCTGGACTTGTCCTCCGTCCTCGGCGCGAGTCAGAATGCTCGCAAGTCCGTGTTCTTTTACAACCTAACCGACAATTACCTGCTCGAGATCATGGACAACCTGCGAATGCTTTTCCAGGCCCTAGACATCGGGACGCTCGATTCCAGCGATATGTGAGCGGTTCGCTTATGAATAATACATGTTCACATCACGCGTCGGGATGTGAATCCACATGCAGATGGCATCGATAGATGTGTAAATGATAAAATGTTTTCTCGCCTTGGTTTTAGGTAGAATATGATACACCCCCTGGAATGATGCGTCATCGTTGCATCTTTTACGGGAATGAAACTGGCAAATATTGGTCGAATATATGAAAGCAGTGCTGATCGCACCGGCGGCGGTAAGCCGTGACACCGGATCCGACGATTTTCTCACCACTAGACATATGCACCCCCTGGGAATTCTCTTATTGGCAACCTATGCCAAGAAATTCGGTCATGAACCAATTATCATCGACCAATCCGCGTTCAGGCTTACCAACGAGGATGTTATCAAAAAAGTGAAGAAAATCGATCCTGACGTTGTTGGTATTGGTGTATTGAGCAAATCCATTGACAATGCAAAAATCATTGCTGCAAATCTGAAAGCCTGGAACCCAAACTTGAAAATAGTTTTCGGAAATTACCTCGCTACCTTTTCAGCCCGTCACATGCTCGAAAACTACCCGTGGCTCGACGCGTGCGTGAGGGGCGAGGGAGAAGTTACTTTCAAGGAACTTCTCGATGCATGGGAAAAAGGACGTTCGCTTGAAGAAGTGGATGGAATCTCGTTTAAAGCAAATGGTCGCATCAAGGAAAATGCAGATCGAGCGTTGATAATGGATCTCGACACGCTTCCCATCCCTGATCGATCCATGCTCCCGGACATGTACAAGAACGACGTTCCCGGGATCCAGGAATCAAGTTATAAAACCACCACCATATTTTTCTCCCGGGGCTGTCCGTATGCTTGTACTTTCTGTGCATGCCGAATGTTCACCAGGGGCACCTACCGCGTCCGATCCGTGGACGCGTTTATAAAAGAACTATGTGAAATCGCGAGCATGGGAACGAAGAGCGTTGTCTTGGTTGATGATAATTTCACGTTGAAGAAAAAATTGATAATTGAACTCTGCAAGCGCATCCAGAAAGAAAAATTAGACCTGTTTCTCTCGACCGAGGGCCGGGTCAACCAGAGCGACTATTCTATGCTCCGAAATATGAAGCTCGCCGGGTTCTCGACCTTGTTTTTCGGCTTCGAGAGCGGTGTCCAGCGCATTCTTGACTACTACAACAAGAAGATCACGCCAGAAATGAGCCGGGTCGCAGTAAAACAAGCCCGGAAGGCCGAGATCGATGCCATCGTCGGCACCTTTATTGTTGGGGCTCTAGACGAGACATACGAGGAGGTGAACCAGACGATCAACTTCATCAAGTCGATCGACGTCGACTTTCCCCAGCTTCTCCTCGCGCGTGCTTTGCCGGGAACCCCGATATATGCTGACCTCGCCCGGCGGAACATCCTTGACGATGACAAGTACTGGGAAGCAGGCGTGGATATCATTGACTTGCCCGGTTCGGTCATGAAACGGAACATCCTCAAGCGTATGGTAACCGAGCGTTACATGAAAATTTTCGCCCGGCCCATTTACCTTCTCCGAGCTTTTTACAGGAACCTCGCGAGCCCGTTCCGGCGAGGCATCGTGAACCAGTACTTGAACCCGAACGAGTTCCGGAGGTTGCGGACACTGTTCAAGGGAGCGCTCGACGTGTTTTGAGATTGGCAGCTTTACACGTCTTGGAGCTATTGGTACTCTAGCATCTCGCCATGTTTTTTTTTATTGCAGCCTTCATTGAGCATGGCGACGCTTGGTATGAGCGAGCATAACTTGAAAAACATCGCCCGCAAATTCGCGTTGATCAACGCGGCAAAATACAACGGCACGGCACAAGTGGGCTCGGTGCTCAGCGCGATCATGGGTGAAATGAAGGAATTGCGTTCGAGGGCTAAAGAAATAAAAAAAATCGTCGACGAGGCCGTGCAATCGGTCAATGCAATGTCGATCGAGAGCATCATGTTGGAGCTGGCCACGTTCGGTGTCAACGCGGACGAGCTCGGCTCGAGGCGGAAGGACGAGAAGGAGGGGCTTCCCCCGCTGCCAGGCATGGATAAGGTCAAGTCCCCCGTCTTCCGCATGGCACCCTTCCCGAGCGGCCCGCTGCACATCGGAAATGCCCGTATGGTCGTCTTGAACGATGAGTATGCTAAGATGACGAAGGGCAAGTTGATCCTTGCCTTCGACGACACGATCGGCGCCATGAAGAAAAGAATCGAGGAGGAAGACTCGGGTGCCAAATACGTTCTCCCTGAAGCCTATGACATGATCCGGGATGGTTTAAAATGGCTCGGGGTGGTATGGAACGAAGAAATATACAAGAGCGATCGATTGCCGATCTACTATGAATACTGCAAGAAACTCATCCTGAAAGGCGAGGCGTATTCGTGCACGTGCAAACCCGCCGCGTTCAAGACGTTCAAGGATGCAAAGAAGCCTTGTCCACACCGCGGCCAAACAGTCGAGGACTCGATGGAAGGGTTCCAGAAAATGCTTGATGGGGTCTACGAGGAGGGTTCGGCGGTCATCCGGTTCAAGAGTGGCGTTGACTTGAGCGATCCGGCGCTTAGGGAGCCAGTCATCATGCGCATCTCCGACGCGGAACACCCGCGTGTCGGCACGAAGTACCGTGTTTGGCCCATGTTGGAATTCTCGTGGGGACTCGATGATCACCTGCTCAACATCACGCATATCATCCGCGGCAAGGATCTCATCAAGGAGGACGTCATTGAAGAGCGGGTTTGGAAGATCTTTGAATGGAAACCCGCGCACATTTTGCATTATGGCATCATCTCGACCGAGAAGCTTGGCAAGCTCAGCAAAACGTACGCAAGGGAGATGATCGCGAAGGGCGAGTATATCGGCTGGGATGACCCTCGAACGTGGTCGCTTCAGTCGCTCGACCGTCGTGGTATCCGGCCAGAACCACTCCGTTACGTGCTATTATCCCAAGGATTGAAATTGGCGGATGTAGACTTCCCCGCGTCGATCATGTATGCCGAAAACCAAAAGATCATCGACCCCATCTCGAACCGGTACTTTTTCGTCGAAAATCCAGTCCCGCTGTCCATCACCGGCATACCGGGCAGCACGTACACGGCCGAGCCGCTCGTGAATCCGCTCAACTCGTCGCTTGGGAAGAGGTCGATCTCCATAACGGTCAAGGACGGGGCCAAGAAAGTGCTCGTGTCCCCTTCCGATGTCGAAAAAATAAAAGGTATCGGGGGAGACGTGCTTGTCCGGCTGAAAGACTTGTTCAACGTCATTATCCCGGGTGGCGACGTCGCAAAAGCCACGTTCCATTCGAAAGATCTCGACGCGGCGAGGAGCCAGAAGGCTCCCGTCATCCAATGGGTAGATTGGGATGCAAAAAACAACGTGGCCGTTCAGATCTTGATGCCGGATGGCAAGACCATTTCGGGCAGAGGTGAACTAAATTTACAGTCAGTAAAAGCCGGCGATATGCTCCAGTTCGAGCGATTCGGCTTCGTGAAGGTGCAATCTGTCAAGAAAACGAAGGTGGATGCATGGTTCACGCACTAGACCTGGCCAATCGGCGAAAGAAAATCTCGCGTTAACATTTTTAATCTGAGATTTCCGCAACTAAGCATAGCGAGACACAGCGCGGGTGATCCTGGCCGCGCGCCTGGCGATCCCCATGGAGCCACGAGCCGAGCCCGGGAAGGAGCAGCCGTTGATCCCGGCATCAGCATCAGAGCCGTTGAAAACGTGTAAATATTGCAAGAAGGAAATCTCTCGATTCGAACCCCTCATCCCCGTGTATTGCCCGTTTTGCGGAGGCATCGTGAACAAGGCCTTGGTGCCCTTCAAGCCGGAGAAGGACTCGAACCCGCTCACCGGCCGTGCCTTGTGGCCGCCGAAGTGGTCACTGCTCTCGGTTGCGATCGGAATGAGCTTGCTTATGACGGCCATTATCATCGCCACGTTTATCGTCATTTTTTCGGTAATCGCCGCGGATCCATCGCTCGCGTCTGGTGACATAGAAGTCCTCACTGAGGCCGTCTATAGCGTGATTCTGACCCCGGTTATGACCGCGCTGCTCTCTGTCACCGAATTCGTGTTAGTTGTCCCTCCTTTCGCCATCACGCGCAAGTACCGGAAGAGCGTGAAGGAACGGTTTATGTTGCTCGGCTGGTGGCCATACACGGGGGAATCGGGGCGGGGTTGGGGTCGATTGGGGAGGGACATCGCTTGGGCGTTAGTCATCGCCCTGGCACTCGTGGGATTCCAGTTCATCGTCGTCGTCTTGAACGACGCGCTGTGGACGCCCCTCATCCCGGGCGGTAGCAGCGGCCTTGGAGATGTGGATAAATCCATCACGGCTAGCGACCCGCTTCAGTTGGTCTTGCTCGTGGCGTCCCTGATGTTCATCGTGAGCCCGACCGAGGAAATCTTGTTCCGTGGCTTTTTACAGCAAGGGCTGGAAGCGCGCCTGGATCCGAAATATGCACTCGTGATTTCGGCGATGCTCTTCGCCATCGTGCACGTGATCGTGGGCTTCGGCAATGTATCCGCCCTCCCGTTTTTGTTTTTCCCATACTTTCTCTTGTCGCTGTTGCTCTGTGGGATCTATTGGAAGACCAAGGATCTGAACTTGATGATCCTCGTCCACGGGATGTACGATTCGCTGCTTGCAGTTTACTTGTACATCATTTCGGAGCTAGGAAAGGTCGGGATGGGAGAATTTTCGGATATATTCGTTTATATTTCGTTCATGGCATTCATCGTGCTCGGTAGCTACGTGCTCGTTACTTTCATTGTCCACTGGCGACGAAAAGGCGTAAAGATCCCTGTTATGCGCGATGTATAGGCGTGCGGTGACCAATCAATGTTTGCAAAGCTGCTCGATGCCACGAAAGCGTCGTGCTCGGGGCAACAAGCGAGACCATTCCGCATAGGCATCGGGCTGGCCGATTCGAGGGTCGCCGAGGCGGTGGCAATCGATCTCGAAGCGAAGCTGGGGCGTTTTCCAATCACCCTCGCGGCGTATCAAGCTGGCAGGAGCTGCCCCGATCACCTCATCGATGACGGGCCCGTGGGCTTACATCCGTGTCCCGACCCCACGATAGAGATGATCTCGGATTTCAAGGCCGGAAAGGTACATGCAATCATCCGAGGGCAGCTGTCGTCGTCAGCCTTCCTGGCGGAGTTGAAGCGCCAGTTCCGCGTGAAATATACCTACCGTCTAGCCTTATTATCAACCGCGGCGGGCCACGATTTCTTCTTCGCGCCCGTGGGGATAGACGAAGGTGGAGATAGTGGACAAAAAGAAGAGCTTATCGAATACGCTAATCAAATTCTACAGCAACTCGACATTATGCCATCGTTCTATTTGCTTTCGGCGGGCCGGCTCGACGACGCGGGGCGCAGCCAGCGTGTCCAAAATTCCATCTCAAGGACAATTCGGCTCGTGGAAAAACTCAAGTTGAACCACCCGTCTCTAGCCGTCCAGCACGGCGAGATCTTGATCGAGAACGCCTTCGAGAAGGGAGCGAACACCATCATTGCACCCGATGGCATCTCTGGGAACCTGATCTACCGCACCTTGCTACACCTGGGCAGCGGGCACTCGCACGGTGCCTATTATCTCGGGCCGGGCTTCCCCGGGCCGGTGATGGACACGTCGCGTGTTGGAACGGTGGAGGAATACGTGGGCGCCGTGGTGCTCGCGTTGCGCCTACTCATCTCGCGTGCGTGACAAGATAATGATAACAAAAAGCGGTAAAACGTTCGATTGCATCGGTATGGTTCACTTGCTTCCATTACCAGGTAGTCCGGGGTTTGACGAGCTTGAGGGCTTGCAAGCTGTCATCGACCGGGCCGAGCGGGAGCTTGATATTTACGTGAAGGCGGGAATGAGCGGCGTGATTTTCGAAAACTTCGGCGACGCGCCTTTTTTCCCAGGACGGGTTCCTCCCGAGACCGTGGCGGCGATGACGCGCGTCGTGACATCGTGCGTGAGCGATGTCGATCCGTTCTCGGCCAACGAGTCGTTCTTCATCGGGATCAACGTGCTGCGAAACGATGCTATGTCAGCCCTCGCGATCTCGAAGGCTGTCGGCGCGCAGTTCATCCGCGTCAACGTGCACGCCGGCGCCGCTGCGACGGATCAAGGCATTATCAGCGGCACGGCGCACGAGACCTTGCGTTATCGCAAGGCAATCGGTGCCGAGAACGTGCTCATCTACGCCGACGTGCAGGTAAAGCACGCGACGCCGCTGTTGCAACGATCCGTGCTGCAAGAGAGCGAGGATCTCGTGTCCAGGGCGCTGGTCGACGGTGCGCTGATTTACACGGGCGTTGCAACGGGTGCCACGCCAGCAGCAGATGTGCTGGCGCAGCTCCCGGCCGTGCGGAAGGCACTGCCCAAATCGAAGCTGTTGCTCGGGAGTGGCGTGTCTGCCGAGAACATCGCATCCCTGGCCAAGCTTGCCTGCAATTCGCTCGATGGATGCATCGTTGGCACGTCGCTCAAGGAAAACGGGGATGTCCATAACGCGGTCGACGAATCACGGGTCCACGCGCTCGTGAAGGCTATGCAAACGGCATTGTAAAGGGCATATCGTGCATCTCTTATAAGGGCACGATGCGAGGATCACTTGACCGCCGGAAGGAAATGAGGTAGTTCTTAACATCGAGCCAGCCAAGAGAAGCAACCTGGTGACCCCGGACATGTTACAATCGTTCTTCATCTTCAACAAGTCTGGCATCTTGATGTTCCACCACCAGATCGTTCCAAACAAGACCGACCCGAATCTTGTAGGGGCTTTCCTTTCGGCAATATACTCTTGGGCTGAAATGTATTCACAATCTGGCGTGTCTTTGTTCATGACCGGGTCCACGAAGCTCATCTTCGACCAGTCGCATTTAACCAGCGAGATGATCTTTTGCTTGGCATCGACGAAGAATCACGATGATGCAGACCTGTATGACAAGATGAGCATGGTCCTGGAGAACTTCGTGCACTTCTTTTGGGAGGACCGCGAGTCAATGAGCCAAGGCATCATTTCTGCCGAAAAAATCGAGAAGTTCCGGGGCCTCGTAAAGGAATTCTTGAAATAGGTTGCTACGGCCGAGGGCAAGTGGGCGTCTTCTTCTCTGGTTTCCGTGCCTGGAGAATCAACTTCTGGATCTCCTTCGCTTTCGAACTCAATTTCAGCTGCTCGCAGATGGCAATGGCCGATCGATAGTGTTTTTTTGCCTTGGCGATGTCACCCGCGAGCTGGTGGATCTCGGCCATCTTGCAGTGATCATTAACTTGGTTCCACAAGTTCCCGGCGCTCACGTCGGCTTCCAAGGCTTCTTCGAGGGATTGCAAGGCACGGGCATGGTCCCCGGTCTTGTTATACGACTTGGCGAGGTTCGCGAGCCCATCCGCCAGCTTGGGCTTGTCGCCGATTTCCCGGTACAGGGACGTGGACTCGGTGAAGTGCGTTATCGCATCAGCAAAGTGCCCGGCGAGGAAACAAACGTATCCGAGGTTATGCGATGCCTCGGCCTGCTTCATGCGGTCGCCTTTCCTCTCCGCCAGGTCGCGGCCCTTGAGCAAGGCTTCCCTGGCTGGCTCCCACTGCCGCAACCCCTTGTGCGCGGCGGCGATGTTGCGCGTGGCCTCCAGCTGGCCGGTCAAGTTATGGGTGGCCTCGAAATGCGCGAGAGCCTTCGAGAGGAACTGGATCGCCTTTGGAAAGTTCGATTCCGCGAGCAGCTTTGTCCCAATGTTGAGTTGTGCAAGTGCAGCGTCGTCCTCTTGCGCATTCACCTCCTTACCTTGCCTCTGTTCCAGCCGGACACGTAGCCGCTGGAGCTTCTCGTCGAGATCCTCTTGCTTTGGATCCAAGGTCTCGACCTTCTGGAACGCATCGAGCGCCTCCTGGTAGCGTTCCTCTTGCTCCAGGAGAATGCCGAGATTCCACCACGCGTCTATATTCATCGGCGCCAGTTCTGCTGCCTTCTTAAAGGCACGGATAGCATCGGTTCGCTGGCCCAGACGTAGATGCACGTGGGCACTCGCGTACCATGCTCCCGCGTGCTTGGGGTCCAGTTTAAGCGCCTTGTCGAGGCACTCCAATGCTTTATCGAATTCATTTTGTGCCACGTCCCCGATCCATGCAGATTCTCCATACCGCATGTGCGTGTAACCCGCGTGGGCATGTGCTTCCACGTGCCCCGGTGCGACCTCCATCAATTTCTCGAACGTCTTAATGGCATCCATCCAAAAGTCCTGGCGGGCCATGATGCCCGGGGGGTTGTTGCCCATGTTCTCGAAGAGCGAGCCGAGGCCGAACAAGGCGCTCTCGTTGCGGGGATCGATCGCGAGCGCTTGCTGGAAGAGATCTCGAGCACGGAACACGTCCCAGCGCGCCAGCGCTTGCTCGGCTTCCTGCACTAAGACCTTCAAGCGAACCGGGCGCTCCCGTGCTTTTGCATCATCTTCCGGCATATCGATTCCTCACCTTTTTCTTTCTCCCGATGATCTCCGCGACGTCCCAGACAAGAACAGCACCGTCGTCACAACCCGAGTAGATGTGTACATCATCGGCGTGTAGGACGGATATGGCCACTTTCCCTCCTTCAAACGACAGCACCTTTTGAAAGTCGCTCGTGTTCCAGCCGCTGATCGTCCCGCTCGCGTCCCCGATAAAGACATGTTGGCCGGACAACGTCATGCCACGCACGGGGCCATCACAAGCGTGGATACATAACGTGGCTACCAGGTCGCCCGCGTTCCACGCGATGACGTTGCCCGATTCATCCGCCGCGAAGACCCGGCCATCCCTTGCGATCACGTGGGTTATCATGCCACCGCCTGATTCTAGCGAGGGTCCCGGCGTCCACGTTTCCTTGCTCCACGCCTTGACCGTGCCGTTTCCCGCCCCGCAATAGAGCCGGGACTTGTCCGAGGCGATGTGCGTGCCCGGCGACTGGTCGACGAAGTGGTAAATGCTCTTGATCTCTCGCATGGTAGCCTTGTCGTGCACGAGGAGCGTTGAGTTTGACGTGCCCGCGTAGACGTATTTCTCGTCAGCGAACAATGACGTGACGCGGTATTCATCCCCTCCCCAGTCTTGCTCCAGCAACTGTGTTTCCTTGTTATAAAGGCGTAATACGCTGTACCGGTAGCCGGTCAAGTCCTTGCCGCCACCGCCGCCGACGATGATGTGATCGTCCGTCGATATCGCGCAGTATATGTCCTGGCTGAATCCCACGATCATCCCATCCAATTTAAAGTTCTTTTGCTTGTTATAAATGAAGACCGTACCGGTCGGGTATGAATTTCCCTCGGCGACATAACCGGGGCCCCAAGTGTACAAGAAGTCGGCATCGCTATGGATCCCGCTCACACGTTTGGGGTGATCCGCGAGGATCTTTCTGGGAGATGCGCGGTCCGGCAAATGACACTCACCTTGGATGATACTTGGCACACGAACTAATATACCCGTACCTGTACCTTTATTAAAAAAAGAATGGAGATTTAGAGGAAGGGACTATTCCTTTGGAGCTTCTTTCTCCAATTTCGCAGCCAAGGCCTTCAGCTCTTCCATGCGTTTCTTTTTTTCTTCTTCCCTTTTCTTGAGTTCTTCCTGGTCGACCTTTTTCAGGGAAGTACCCGCTTCTATCGCTTTCTTCAATTCGCCATCCATAATCGGTTTCACCAACGGTTTAAGTTGCACGGATTTCTATCGAATCGTTTGTTTGTACAAAACGCCTTTAGGCATACTTTATTTTTCCCACAAGTGCAAACGACACTATGTTTGCTGTATATATTCTATTATTTTCATAATAAATTTATTTCCTTTGTTATAAAGCATCTACACGCTGTAAGTCCCGCCCCGTTGTACATTCAAAAACTTATGCAGATCCGGAAGACTAAATTCCGGACATAGTTGATTTTATTGCAATCCTCGTGCCTGGATTTTGTGTTCTAAAGTGTGACCTAATCGCTCTTATCCATTTCAAGAAAGATCTTGCCCGTGTAAAAAAGGACCTCTAACCCAGATATCCTCAAGGGGATTTCGATAATCACCATCAATAATAACGAATCGCTAGACGCGCGGCGAGATACTCACTGCCCGGCATTAACCAGGAAGACATCGAGGGGATGATCTACGATTTGGTCGGCGAAGGCAAGGTCTGTGGCGAGTTCCAAGGGAGCGAGTTCGTCATATCGTCGGACATGGACGGCTTTGTTGCCGCCCTGGATTCGGCATTCGGCGATTGGGACAAGCGGACGACGAATCGCGAAGGGAAGATTTGAAGCGGTCGATGCAGCTGCTCATCTATAAAGGACGAGGGCGCCGGTAAAATGCCGGGTTGCTGAGACAAGGTCGCAAGCGCAAAGCCTCCGGGCGAGGCGCTCAACACGCTGGGTTCCGCCCGGTCGTACATGCAAAACGTTTTCACCCCCGAAGAATTTTACCGTAAAGGATTCTATCGAACTCAACCGGTGAAATCATGGCAAACAAGAAGCCCCTCGCTGACATCGTGAAAGAGATCCAAACCACCTTTCATGTAGTGGGCCGGGAAAAAGAATTGCGGATGATGGTCGTCGCGCACGAGGCGGGCAAGAACATCCTACTCGAAGGCGAGATCGGCACGGGAAAAACCACCCTGGCCAGGGCTATCGCATGGCAATACGACAAGCACTTTCACCGGGTCGAGGGCACCGAGGACTTGTATTCCACGACATTGATCGGCACGTGGCAGCCCCCTATCTTGATCCAGAAAGGCTACGTCGAGGAGGCATTCGAGTATGGCCCCCTGGCTAGGGCAATGATGGACGGCGGCTGCTTGTTCATCAACGAGATCAATCGGGCTCCCGAGAGTTCCCAGAACTTATTGCTCACGGCGCTTGATGAGGGTGTCCTCGAGATCCCGAACCTCAAGCGGATCAACGCCGCCGCCGGGTTCTTCACGATAGCGACCCGTAATCCAGCGTCGCACATCGGCGTTTCCGTCCTCGGCGAGGCCCTCAAGGATCGATTCGTCTGGATCAAGCTCGATTACCAGTCCGAGGATGAGGAGCGGGACATCGTGAAAGTGCACACGGGTTGTACTGACAATGATATTATCTCCGCCGCGGTGAAGATCACGCGCGCCACCCGCAAGAACAAGGATATGCGCCGGGGATCCAGCATTCGCGGCGCCATTGATATGGTGGCCATGCTCACGAACACGGGCGCCGACCCGTGGGCAGACCAGCAACTCTGGATCGACGTCGCCATCGCGTCGCTCGTCACCAAGATCGATGTTGAGGAAGGCATCGACAAGAGCCCCGAGGAGATAATCACCATCATCACCCGCGCTATCTTGACGAAGGATTTTTTCCGATAGTTGACGAGGGCGGCGGCATCGAAGGCCAGCCCGATGAGTCGAAGCTGCTGGAAACCAAGATAATGCGCGGGAATGTCTCGAAAAAGGACATGCTCAAGATACAGATGCAAGTCCAAGGGAAGACGCCCGGCTATTATGAGAAGCTCGCACAGCATCTCGAATACCAGGAAATCGAGGAGCTGGCCCATGCTGCTATCAAGCAAAAAAACTTGAACGCGCTACGCGGCCTCGCGGAGCTCAACCGTGCCGCAGTCGCCGCTCCCCTCCAGGAGGCGATCGGCTACGAGCTCGTCCAGCAAGCTGCGGAGAAGGGTTCGGAGTTCGCGCCAGAGTTCTTTTTCCTCCTTCGCAGCATATTGACCCCGTACTACAAGCAGCTCTTCAAGAACTTGACGAAAATGGTCATTTTAAAAGAGTCGCGCAAGATCGCTGGTCGCGGCCTCAAGGGCTGGCACAAACTGCGCACTCGCTATATCCCGTACCGGACCGAGTTAGATATCCCCCGTACCATATTGAACTTGGCCGGCCGCCCCCTCGTGTATATGACGGCCGCCGACCTCGCCGGCTTCCAGCGCGTCCAGAAACAGAAGGCGGGGATACTGATGCTCGACACGTCCGGCAGCATGTACGGTCGCTTGATCTTCAACGCCGCGCTAACCACGGCGGTTCTCAGTTATCATATGCGAGAAAACGAATATTCTATCGTTATATTCAATACCAGCTCGCAAGTCATGAAGAAAATAAACGAACGCCGCAATATCAACAAGCTCATCGATGAGATCCTCGAGACAGCGGCGTCCGGGTTCACGAACATCACCGCTGGCCTGCACGACGGGCTCGAACAAATGAAACTCGCCCGCTCGCATTACAAGTTTGCCATCCTTATCACGGACGGTAACGCGAACCGCGCCGTTAGTGAAATAGACGAAATGGCATCCCGTTTCGAAAATCTCCACGTGATCGCCATACCGACCGAGCTGGAGCAAGCCAAGGGTGGTATCAAGAACTGCGAACGCATCGCACGCCTCGGCAAGGGGATCTTCGTCCGGGTCGGCCGATTCAAGGACATCCCGCACGCTCTCCAGCGGCTCCTCCTGCGCATCTAGGCCTTATCCCGCGCCGCGAGCCAGGCCAGCAATGCTTGTCCCGCGGCCACGCAGCCGTCGCCTGGCGGTAGGTTCTTGTGGTGGTAAAATTCAAGGCCAGCGGCACGGGTCGCGTTGCGGATCGCGGTGAAGATGAACTCGTTGTAAGAAACCCCGCCCGTGAACCCGACCGATTTAATACGATCCCGCGTGGCGATGCCAACGGCTATATTCCCCAGGTACTCGCCAACTGCGGCCTGGAAGGCCAGCGCGTGTCGTGCACGTTCTCTCGGGCCCGAGTAGCGGTTCGTTTGCTGGATCAAGAGCGGGAATGCCCCGCTCATATCCATCTCGATGGAACCGCCTCTTTCTTTGATTATAAACGTGTTATGATACGATTTCTTTAGCACAGCATCGACGGTGGATCCCGGGAAGACTATACCTTCCAAGCGGATGGCAGGCTCGCCTTCATAAGTCATCTCGGTGCAAGCACCCAAGGCGACGCTCATCGCGTCGAGCAAGCGCCCTGTACTCGACGTGAGCGGGAGATCTCGTCCATAGTCGAGTAAGTTCAAGATGACTTCGCGTTCTTGAGATCCCCCCTTGAGTGCATGTGCCAGCCGATCTTCGAATAAAGACTCGATCTCGCTCCGGTATAGTTTTCCATACAAGTACGCGGCAAGCATTCGTGCCGGATACTTGACTGCGGCGTCGCCGCCTGGCATCGGGACGTATTTCAAGTGGGCGGCCCGGCGCAAGTCGGTAAGCGATCCTGAAAAGATCTCTCCTCCCCAAGCATTGCCATCCACCCCGTATCCGACACCATCGCACGTGATATAGACCCGGGGCTCGGTCGGGTCAAGCTTGTTATCCAATGCGAGCGCTCCGCAGTGGGCGTGGTGGTGGTAAACGGGATAGGGGGGATTCAAGGTGGTTCCCATTTCCGCGGCGAGTTCTTTCGCCCACGCGGAAGAATGGAAGGCGGGATGCGCGTCGCAAGCCACGGCGGCAACCTCCTTTTTCTTCACCCGTAGCAGCCGCTGGAAATGGGCCATCGCGTCTTGAAGGTACGCCATCGTTTCAATGTTCACGACGTCGCCGATGTACTGGGTGGCGAATAGCTTGTTACCCTTGAGGATGGCCCCTGTCGAGTGCAGCTCTGGGCCGACGGCCAGGACTACTTTCCCGCCGGTGTCGACCGGGGCCGGGATGAATTCCGGCACGAACCCGCGAGAACGCCGGATGAGCAAGAATGCATCGGCGATGGCCTTGCCCACGGAGTCGTCGCAGCGCTGCTCGATGCGGCGGTCGTGCATGAGGAAATAGTCCGCGATGGATTCTAGCTGTGCCACGATGTCCTCGTTGGTAATGGCCATGGGCAACCCCGACCGGTTGCCGCTCGTGAACACGAGCGGGCCGAGCCCCTGGGCCTTGCAGTACTGGAGCAAGATATGGTGCGAGCCCATGTATGGAAGCATTATCCCCACGGAGTTCAGCCCCGGGGCAACTTGTGGCGATAATGCCGCTGACGACCTGCGCTTGAGTAAAAGTATCGGGCGACGGTGGGATGTTAGTATGCGCTCCTCGGCATCCGAGATTTCCACCAGTTTCCTGGCCGTGGCGATGTCCACCACCAGGATCGCGAACGGCTTGAATTTTCGATCACCCTTTCGCTCGCGGAGACGGAGAACCGCCCGGTCGCTGGTTGCATCGCATACAAGATGGACGCCACCGATGCCCTTCATGGCAATGACTTTCCCGTCCTTCAGCTTCTTGGCAGCTTGCTTGTGCGCATCGCCTTCACGCGAGAGCACGTTCCCGGCGTGATCTGTCAGGAAATAGTTTGGGCCACAGTTGGGGCACGAGAAGGCCTGCGCGTGGAACCGCCTGTTCTTAGGATCGTCGTATTCTTCCTTGCAAGTCGGAACTTGGCCTATATCACACAAGGGGAAATCAACCATGGTCGTGCGACTCCTATCGTAAGGTAATTCCACGACCGTCGTGAACCGGGGTCCACAATTCGCGCACGCAACAAACGAATACCCGAAATACTTGTTCGCCTTGCCTCCAGGGCCATTTCCCATCAAGTCCTTGATGCACTCGTCGCAAGTGGCGATGTCGGCGGGAAGCACGATCGTCGGCCCTTTAGCGTCCTCGCTCTCCTTTATCGTCATGGCTGAAAAGTTATCGGGTGGTGCGACGTGCTCGACCGAGATCGAATCGATGCGGGAAATGGCCGGCTTTTTCTTGTCGATCTCGTCTAAAAATTGATCGATGGATGCCTTATCGCCTTCCAAGCGCAATCGAACGCCCGCGTTGCCCCTGTTCATGACCCAGCCTTTCAGCCCGTGCGCTAACGCGAGATTGTAAAGGAACGGTCGGAATCCGACACCTTGAACGATTCCTTCGATGTCCACGCGGATCGATTCCATATGCAGTTCTTCATTCTGGTGCATCATAGAAAAGGACAGAAGTCAACTGAGCCTATAGTCGCTCTTTAATGATTCTATTTCTTGATTGACATTATTTGTTTTTCATTCCAACGAGAGAAGGAATGTCGTGAGCTCCTGCTATACTAATTCTTCGTCTATCCAGCGTCGCA
>Ga0172366_10000637_pt1 | contig 25874 bp, 27 predicted proteins | sample LakKivSesite69cm_FD_114533 | JGI IMG/M metagenome (GOLD analysis project Ga0172366, IMG submission 114533) | Sediment microbial communities from Lake Kivu, Rwanda - Sediment site 69cm | ecosystem: Environmental > Aquatic > Freshwater > Lake > Sediment | place: Rwanda: Western Province, Lake...
ATAAGGTAGCTATTGTTACTGATAGTGTAGCTTGCCTTACTAGGGAACTGGTGGAGCAGTATGGGATTAGGATTGTGCCCATTAACTTTTACTTTGGGGACAAGGTCTATAAGGACTGGGTGGATATAACCCCCAATGAGGCATATGAGCTATTCTTGAAGGACCCTGACTCTTTTAAGACGTCTGGTAGCAATCCTGGGGATTGGTTTGAAGCCTGCCGTGAGGCAAGCGCTGAAACCAAGAGCATTCTCTGTGTTACTCTCTCAGCTAAGCTCAGTGGGGTCTATAATGGAGTCCTGGAAGCTAAACAACGCCTCAAGGCTGAATTTCCCCAGATCTCCATAGAGGTATTGGATTCTCAGACGGCTACCGCAGCCCAAGGGTTTGTTGCCTTAGCGGCGGCGCGGGCGGCGGAGGAAGGTAAGAGCCTAGCTGAGGTGGTTAAAGCGGCGGAGGAGATGAGAGATAGGGTTTGTTTGGTGGCGCTTATGGATACTATCCGCTACGTTTATCGCTCCGGGCGCATACCCAAGATAGCCGCCGTGGCCGGGTCTATGCTTAATATCAAACCAATACTTACAATTTCCTCAGGAACGGTGTGTTTTAAGGGCGCGGTAAGAAGTAGGGAGCATGGCATAGAGCGGATGCTTAAAATAGTCAAAGGCAAGGTGGGGCGAAGCCCAGTTCACGTGGCGGTGATGCATGCCTACGCTCTGGCTGATGCCCAGAGGCTAAAGGAGAGGGTGGCGTCTGAATTTAACTGCGCCGAACTCTGGGTTACCGAGTTTAGCCCGGTGATGGGCTATGCCTGTGGCACGGGAACCTTTGGTCTTGCTTTTTATAAGGAGGATTAATGGTTAACGGGATTATAGCTGTGGTTCTGGGCTACCTACTTGGTTCCATTCCGTCAGCCTATATTGCCACCCGGGTGGCTACGGGCAAAGACGTCCGCCAGTTGGGTGGGGGTAATGTCGGCGGCTTAAATGTCTACCGGGAGGTGGGGGTTGTTCCTGCTGCGGTGGCGGGCATTGCTGATGTATGTAAGGGGGCAGCTGCGGTAGCCATAGCTCAATGGCTACTGGATGTGTCCCCGACCTTTGTTCTGGCGGCGGCGTTGGCAGCAGTTATTGGTCACAACTGGATGGTCTTCCTGAAATTCAGCGGTGGCAAGGGTATGGGGGCTAGCATAGGTGCCCTATTTGTTTTGCTGCCCGTCTATGGCTATCCGCTTGGGTTAGCCTTCTTCTTCGGTGTAGTCTTGATACCCTTCATAATCACCCGTAATGTTGCCCTGTCTATGGGCATTGGGCTGTTAGCGCTGCCCTTCATTAGCTGGTTGGGCATGAAATCTTCACCGTTTATTATCTTCAGCGTTGTCCTCGGCTTAATAATACTGGTAAAGTTTCTCCCCACGGCTAGGGCGGCTCTGGCTAGGGCTGGTAGTAAAAAGGATTTTGTCTTTGACCGCAGGCAAAGAGGTAGAAGATAGCCAACATCTAGCCAAAATGAGGCAAACATTCTATAATTGGTGGTGTGGAGGATAGCCAGCTTATTTCTGATGTCCAGCGCCTGACCGATAGCTTGGGGCAGCTTCCCGAGCCGGTAGTCAAGCCAGCTTTTATTGCTGTCAGCGGCTTGCCTGGAACAGGAAAATCTCACTTCTGCAGTAAGCTAGCCGAGAGACTTTCCTTTGTTATTGTGGAAAGTGATGCCTTACGTAAGGCGCTTTTCTCACCCCCAAGCTACAGTTCACAGGAGAGCTCCCGCCTTTTCCGCGCATTGCACCTCCTCATTGAAAGGCTGCTTAAGAAGGGAATTTCCCTTATCTTAGATGCAACCAATCTATCAGAGCGATATCGTGAGCGGCTGTATAATATTGCCGACCGTCTGGATGTTAGGCTTATCCTGGTGCGGGTTGAGGCACCACCTCAGGTGGTATATGAACGGCTTAAGTCCAGGCAAGAAGGAGCTGAACCAGAGAGTAAATCGGACGCCGACTGGGGGGTCTATCAGAGGATGAAGTCCACAGTCCAGAAAATATGCCGTAACCACTATGCTGTAGATACCTCCAGAGATATTACCCCGGTACTGGACAAGATTGTTCGTGAGGTAAAGCGTTAAGGAGATTTAAATGGAGATTAATGTCATAGCTGGTGATATTACCCGGATTAAAACCGAGGCCATCATAGTGAGCTTCTTTGAGGGGATGGTGTGCCCTGATGGCGACCTAGCAGTAATAGACCAGGCTTTAGACGGGGCTATCTCTCAACTCATTGGTCAGGGTGAGATAAAAGGCAAACTTAATGAGGTAACTATTGTTCACAGCCTGGGTAAGCTCCCGGCAGCCAGGGTGGTGGTTGTCGGCTTGGGTAAAAAGGAGGAGCTGTCTCTGGATAGGGTTCGGATGGCAGCGGGCGAGGCTTGCCGACTTTTACAGCAGAGGGAGATTAGCTATGCTGCCACTGTTGCTCTGGGAGCCGGGGTCGCGGGGATAGGTCTGGATGGTGTTGCTCAGGCGGTGACCGAGGGTGCCTTGCTCGGCGTCTACTCATTTCGCCGGCATATGACCAAGGAAGCTGAGCATGGTGAGCTTAAGCGACTCACTATCGTTGAAGCCGATAAAACCAAGCTCCCTATTTTGCAACAGGGTAGCGATAAAGGCAGGGTTCTGGCTGAGGCGACTAAACTGGCTCGTGACATGGTCAATGAGCCGGCTAACTATATGACGCCGTCTCATATGGCTGAGACAGCCGCCAGTTTGGCTAAAGACTATGGGCTTGAACTCCAGGTTCTGGAGCGGGAGCAGATGCAGAAGCTGGGTATGGGGGCACTGTTGGGGGTGACCCAGGGAAGTCGGCAACCGCCAAAATTCATCGTCCTCCATTATCGGGGGGGCGATTGGGCTGAAATTGATTTAGCCCTGGTTGGTAAGGGGATAACCTTTGATTCCGGGGGTATTTCCATAAAGCCGTCAGAAGGGATGCAGGAGATGAAGGGCGATATGGCTGGGGGGGCGGCGGTTATGGCGGCAATAACTACTATTGCTCAACTTAAGCCCAAGCTCAACGTGGTGGCTATTGCTCCCTGCACCGAAAACCTGCCCGGTGGCGAAGCGTTGAAACCTGGCGATGTCCTAACCGCCATGAATGGTAAGACCATTGAGATTATCTCTACTGATGCCGAAGGGCGGTTAATCCTGGCTGATGCCTTGGGCTACGCCAATAAGCTTGGTGCTAAGCGTATAGTTGATGTGGCTACGCTGACCGGAGCCTGCCATGTAGCCCTGGGTGATGACTGTAGTGGTGTTTTTGGTAATAATCAGGCGCTGGTGGACAAGTTAATTGCCGCCAGTGTTGGCGCTGGTGAGCTTATGTGGCAGTTGCCGCTGTATGAACAGGCTAAAGAGCAATTAAAGAGCGAGGTCGCTGATATTAAGAATGTAGGTGGTAAATGGGGAGGGGCTATCACCGCAGCTCACTTCCTGGCTGAATTTGCTGGTGACACCCCCTGGGTTCACCTGGATGTTGCTGGCACCAGTCTAAGTGAAAAAAGCCGGGGCTATGTGGTAAAAGGGGCAACCGGGGTGACGGTGCGCACTCTGGTCAACCTTGCCCTTTCCCTTGCCAAATAGAAAGCGGGTTAACTGTGAAGATTAAATACTTAGGGCATGCCAGCTTTGTTATCGCCTCAGACGCAGGAGTAAAAATAATCACTGACCCCTATGAGACAGGTCCTGAGTTGACCTATGGGGAGATAACAGAATCGGCTGATATCGTTACTGTAAGCCATGACCATTTTGACCATTGTAATGTAGCTGGGGTCAAAGGCAATCCCAAGGTAGTTAGAGGCGTGGGCAGGTCAACGGCTAAGGGGATAGAGTTTAAGGGTATTGCCAGCTATCATGATGAGGCTAAGGGTAAGTTGAGGGGTAATAACACCATATTCTGTTTTGAGGTGGATGGGATAAAAGTCTGTCATCTTGGTGACCTGGGTCACTTACTTGATGGTAAGCAGGTGGCAGAGTTAGGCAGTGTGGATATATTGTTCATCCCGGTAGGTGGTTATTATACCATTGATGCCAAAGCTGCCACCCAGGTTTGTAACCAGTTGAAGCCCAAGGTAATCATACCCATGCACTATAAGACAGAGAAGGGCATCCCTAACATCAAAGGGCTGGATGAATTCCTCCGCGGGAAAACAAATGTAAGGCGGCTGGATGCCAGCCAGGCGGAGTTTAAACGAGGAGAACTACCCACCCCTAGCCAAATCATGGTTCTAAAACCAGCGCTGTAAGCGGGAAAAATCTAGCTTTAGAGATTGTCTAGCAACCTATCCCCCTGACCCCCTTCCCTTATTAAGGGAAGGGGGGAGTGTTGGCAAGAGAGGGGTTTCGCCCCTCTCTAAAGACTCCTCCCCCTCATGCTAAGAATACATCTCTCTATTATGGAGAGGGGGATAAAGGGGGTTCCCAGGAAAATCAAAGATTTTTCTGGGTGCTTAAAGGGGGTGAGGTTAATAAATAACCTCAGCTTTAGGGTTGTTGACTACGGTGGTATAATAGTATACAGGGGTGAGGTTAGGGAGACTGAGAAGTATACTTTGGATATAAGTTGCATTGTTCTTGCTGGCGGCAAGGGCTTGCGTCTAGGGCGGGATAAGGTTCAAGAGACTGTTGGCGACAGGAATTTGCTCCAGCTGGTATTATCCAAACTTAGTTCTTTTAACAATGATATTATTGTAGTTACCGCTGGTGAGAAGCCTCTTTCCCAGCTTGTTGGCTACCCAAGGTTTAGAATAGTAACCGATACCTACCGAGGTAAGGGTGCCCTAGGTGGTATCTATACTGGATTAGCCGTATCAGACTCACTATATAACCTGGTTGTCGCCTGTGATATGCCCTTCCTGAACCAAGCCCTGTTGCGTTACATGATACAACTTTCGGCTGGTTTTGACCTGGTGATTCCCCGGGTGGGAGAACTGACCGAACCGCTTCACGCCGTTTACTCAAAGAGGTGCCTGGCTCCTATTGAGCGGCTGCTAAACCAGGGTGAGTTGAGAGTTAGCACCCTGTTTGGTCTGGTTAAAGTCAGGTATGTAGAGGCTGAAGAGATTGACTGGTTTGACCCTAAGCACTTGAGTCTTTTCAATATCAATACTGAGGCTGATTTGGAGAAGGCGCAGCAATTGGCAACGGGGGATATGAGCTATGATAAGTGTTGACCAAGCTCTGGAAAAGGTTCTAGCCCATATAGATGTTCTTGAAGCGGAAGAGAGCCCTATTTTGGGCTGTCTGGGGCAGGTTCTGGCTGAGGATGTATTTTCCAGTATTAACATCCCGCCGCTAGATAATTCAGCCATGGATGGCTATGCGGTCAGGTCAGCAGATACTCGGGGTGCTAGCCGGCAGTCTCCCCGTTTTCTGCGTGTTATTGGCACTGCCACTGCCGGTTTTATCTGCCTGTCCGAGGTGGAACCGGACACGGCTATTCGGATTATGACCGGGGCGCCAATACCCAAGGGCGCCGATTGTGTGGTGAGGTTTGAGGATACCGATGAAGCAGAGCGTCACGGAGCTTCGGGGGAAATAGGCATTTTGAGGGAGGCAAAGCTTGGTGCTAACATTCGGCTGGCGGGTGAGGATATTACCGCCGGCTCACTGGTGCTGAGTAAGGGGACAGTAATCAGACCGGCAGAGGTTGGTGTCCTAGCGTCACTGGGTTGCAGTAAGGTGATGGTTATTCGCCGTCCGGTGGTGGCTATCTTAGCCACCGGAGATGAGGTGGTAGATATCGTCCAGCCACTGCCTGAAGGTAAGATATATAACAGTAATAGTTATAGCGTGGCTGCCCTGGTTCTGCGCTATGGTGGTATTCCTAGGATATTGGGAATAGCCTCAGACAGTGAGGATTCGCTAGTAGCTAGGCTTCACCTTGGGCTGGATGCCGATATGGTGATAACCTCTGGCGGCGTCTCGCTTGGCGATTATGATGTGGTGAGGGACGTTCTGGCTAAACAGGGTGAAATTGTCTTCTGGCAAGTTCGGGAGAAGCCGGGGAGACCTCTGGCCTTCGGTGTGATTAAGGCACCCGGCAAGGCTGGCGGAGTCAGAAATATACCCCTGTTCGGTTTGGCTGGTAATCCGGTTGGTGCCATGGTCAACTTTGAGCTATTCGCTCGCCCGGCTATCATTAAGATGATGGGTAAGAGAAATTTGGCTAAGCCCACTGTGGAAGCGGTAATTGAGGATAGTATTAAAAATACTGACGGTCGCCGTGTCTTCGCTCGGGCGATAGTGGAAAAGCGTGGCGGTCAATACTTTGCCCGGCTTACCGGTCCCCAGGGCTCAGGGATTCTAACCTCTATGGCTTTAGCTAACGGGCTGGTGGTTGTTCCTGAGGATAAACCAGGGGTGAAAGCAGGCGATTTGGTTAAGGTAATGATGCTGGACTGGAGTGAAGAGGTAGAGTAATCATTAACCTTGGTTGAGGAGGAAGGCTTGATATTTGATGCTTCAGGGTTTGTCTTTGAACCACCCTCGGTGATATCCAGGGCGCGGCGCGTTTTGATTAAGCCTAGCGCCGCTTACCCGGTATCATATCCAGTGTCCACCAGCCGGGAGATGCTATCGGCGATAATAGAGGGTATCAGGCAGATTAGTGATGCTGATATTCTAATCCTTGAGGGTACCCCCGGTGGGGGTCCGGTCAACCCAATATATCAGGCCTTGGGTTATAATTTCCCTCGGGTGTTGATGCTGGATGTGAAGGATTGCATCTGGGTAGAGATAGATAACCCCTTACCTAAGCCGTTGGCTGTGCCTACCTTCTGGGTGCCTAATGTTATCCTATCCTGCGACTACTTGATAACTGTGGCTCCATTAAAGGTTATTAAGGGTAGAGGAAGCCTTAGCATAATGAACCTGCTTTCGGTGCTGCCCAGCAGCAAGTATGGAACTGGGGCACCTTGGGGCTGGGAGGCTTTATATAGTCTGGGCATAGACAAGGTGGTAGCTGACCTCTATTTTACCCTCCCCTTTGACCTGGGGATTATTGAAGCTCGGCAAAAGTTCATTGGACAAGATGACCCCACCCAGGGCGAGGTTGAGGAGTGCGGTAAGGTTTTTGTCGGCGAGCCCTACGAGGTAGATAGTGAGGCGTCAAGGGTACTGGGGCTTAAGACAGATTACCTTGATTTAATTAAGGAAGCTAGAGTAGGGCTTGAAAGCTAAGCGTTTTGTGGACAAGGGTATGAGTAATGACCAACCAACTCAGCGCTGGTTTATTGATTTAGCTTGGTTTGACCAGCATAATCACTCTTTTTGGGCTCTGGCTGAGGGCTACTTGTGCCCCAAATGCCGCGAGCGGCTGGAGGGGGGCAAGGGGGAGATTTTGGCGGCTGACCTTCTATCTAGTATTAAGGATTGCTGTGCCAAGACCCCTGGATTTGTTACCGCTAAGTCGCCTATTTTAGATAGTATATTTCGCCTTTTCCTGGCTAATGGTAACCAGCCTCTTGATTTAGAAGAGCTGAGTAAGCAGTTGGCTGAGTGGCGGGGTGGTACCTACCGCGCCTCACCACAGATTTTGCCTCGCCTGCTGGGGAATGACCATTACTATGGACTGAGGCAGGTTGACTAATATCTTATATTGAACTCCGAATAACTCCCGGTATATTCTGACCAGGTGGTAACTACCCTTTCCACCCTGGCGGCCGGTGGTCCGACCTTCAGGTAGCCAATTAGCTCTTCTAACCGCTTCCTTTCCCCTTCAGCCCGAACCTCTACTGCTTCGCCGTTGGGCAAATTGCGCACGTAGCCGGTTAGACCAAGCTCGTTGGCTCGTCGGGAGACAAAGGTGCGGAAGAAGACGCCTTGAACATAGCCATATACTATGGCGTGAACCGAGGCTAAATCAGCATTGCTCATCGCTTTATCTTACTACGAACCTTAGTGGCAGTGGGAATTGCTCTTTATCCAGTCGGTATAGACCTTGGTGGTGAGCCAGGTCAATAGCTTTATAGAACTCTTGGCTATGCAAAGGACGAGCCAGCTGCGGTATATTAAAAGCTTTATAGCAAGGGTGATACTGAGCCATAATGTTTAGGTAGGTATTGGTGGAGACCTCTTGGGCAAGGAACCTTACTACTTCCTTGGTTCCAGCTAGCCCATTAGGTAGCACCAGGTGACGCACCAGCAGACCGCGCCGAGCTACGCCCGGCTCATCTAGCTGGAGGTCGCCCACCTGGCGGTGCATCTCCTTGACTGCGGCTTTATTTATTTTAGGGTAGTCTTTTATCCCGGATAGCTGTTCAGCGATTTTTTCATCGGAATACTTCATATCAGGCATATAGATATCAACAACACCGTCCAGTAGCTTCAGTGTCTCTATAGTATCGTAGCCGCCGGTGTTATAGACCAGGGGCAGGTGCAGTCCTTTGTCCGCCGCTAGGTCTAAGCCATCTAGGATATAAGGCACAACGTGAGTTGGGCTGACCAGATTTATATTGTGGCAGCCTCTGGCCTGGAGTGAAAGCATCATCCCGGCTAGTTTTTCACTATCTACCGGGCTCCCCTCGCCTAGCTGGCTTATGGTGTAGTTCTGGCAAAAGACGCAGTGGAGATTACAGTAGGCGAAGAAGATAGTCCCTGAGCCATGCCTGCCGACCAGCGGCGCTTCCTCGCCGAAGTGAGGACCATAGCTGGAAACTATGACGTGGGTGGCAACCTGGCACTCCCCGCTTTCACCAGCCAGGCGATTGACCCCGCACCGCCGGGGGCACACCTGGCATGCTTCCAGTATTGCTCTGGCTTTCTCAGCCCGAGCCTTTAACTCCCCGCTATCATGAAGCTGTTGGTAAGCAGCTATCTCTCTTGCTCCTCCTCTTCCCGCTTTTTCCCCTTTTTAATTACTTCCACCGCTACCGGCGGTGGTAAGATAGTAGTGGTTATTTTCTTAGCCCCCTTTTTAGTTTTCTTTGGTTCTCTATGTCTGTAATCTCGACGCCCCATAGTAACACCTCTGTCTGAGCATGATAACCAATGTCATGGCTAATTGAAGTTTAGCAAAGAGGAGTTATTGTGTAAAGTTGGTTGGAAGCTGGGCTAAAGCCGAGCGGGCAGCTTCTGCCTCAGCCTCTTTTTTACTCTTGCCTGACCCCCTGCCCAGAACGGTATCACCAACCCTTACCTCAACGGTGAACGTTTTATCGTGGTCCGGTCCCCCTGTTTCTATTACCCTGTAGCTGGGTGTCGGCTGCTGCCTGGCCTGGATAAGCTCCTGTAGCTGTGATTTATAGCCAACCTCTACCCCTCGAGTTAGCAATTTATTTAGCTCTTGATTAACCGACCTCAGGACGAAATCCCTGACAGCGGCTAAGCCCTGGTCTAGGAAGATAGCAGCTATTACTGCTTCTAAAGCTCCGGCTAAGTTAGCTGGCTTACGCCGCCCGCCGCTTGCCTCCTCGCCCCTTCCCAAATAGAGGTAATCGCCCAGGTTAATATTTTTCGCTATACGGGAGAGGGTATCTCGGCGCACCAAAGATGAGCGCAGTTTGGTCATCTCCCCTTCGCTCAACTGGGGAAAGCGCTGATATAGCTCTTCAGCGACAATAAAGCCTAAAATAGCATCGCCCAAGAACTCAAGCCTTTCGTTGGAGGTCGGGGCAAAATCTGGGTTCTCGTTGATATAGGAGCTGTGAATTAGGGCTTGCTCAAGGAGGGACGGTTGGTTAAACCAGACCACCAGGGTTTGTTGCAGCGCGGCTAAGTCAGCCAAGGCTTGTCTTCCTTTCTTTGTAGTTCAGGATAAATGGTTAAACCTGCTATGTCAAATAGTCGTTAGAGATTGTTTATTAACCTCACCCTCTTCATCCCCCTTCCCTTATTAAGGGAAGGGGGTCAGGGGGATAGGTTGCTAAACGACCTCAAATTATCCTGTTGTGAGAGGCGCAGCCCTGTGCTATAATCCTTTTGTGCTGGGGAATAGTCTAGTGGTAGGACAGCGGGCTCTGGACCCGTGAGGGAAGGTTCGAATCCTTCTTCCCCAGCCAGCCTTTTTCGGTGGCGCATTCGTCTAGGGGTTTAGGACACCTCCCTCTCAAGGAGGAGATCACCGGTTCGAATCCGGTATGCGCTACCAACGAAGCTGAGTCAGCTATGGATGCCGGGCCCGGTGCGGCGACATAGTTGGTTTCTGATAACATCCTTGTAACAAAACTTTTGCTCAGGGAGGCCGTCAGGGGCTACCTGATTAGCCTTAAGGCCTCCAACTACTCGCCCCGCTACGTTGAAGCCATGGAGCTCGCCTTGCGTCTCTTCACAGATTACGCTGAGGCGAAGGGATGGTCACAGCTCTCCCAGCTCCCGGTTTTCCACATAAAGGAGTACCTGGTCTACCTCCAGGAGCGTCCTCGCTGGTTCGGTAAGCGCGACCAGCAAGAGCACTCCGTATCCGCTAGCTCAGTTGAAACTCACTACCGGCGCCTGAAGACTTTCTTCAACTGGCTGGTGGGGTGTGGGCGTGTGACAAGAAATCCCTTAGACCTTGTCAAACATCCCAAGTTCGAAGAGGGGGTGATTCCAACGGTAAGCGAGAAGGAAATGCCCAGTTTGCTCGAGCTCGTGGACCCCAGGCATGCGCGGACAGAAGGGGAGTTAAGTGTGATCTAGCTAGGCACTTCTACCATCACCGTTGTCCCTTTACCTGGTGTTGACTTCACCTCAAGCGTACCACATAGCAGCTGCGCCCTCTCCTGTATTCCGGCGAGGCCAAGCTTCCCGCTACGGGTAAAGTCATCTAATCGCCCCGGTAGTTCAAACCCTCGGCCGTTATCAGCGATAGTCACCTTAGTTCTATCTTCAGCGAATTCCACCACCACTTGGGCTTCTGAAGCCTGAGCATGTCTCCTAGTGTTGTTAAGCGCCTCCTGAACTATGCGGAACAGCAGCAACTCAACATCAGGCGAGAAACGTCTTTCTCCACCAAGCACCTTTAGGTCTACACCTATGCCATCGGACTCTTGCAGACCCCTCGCTAAAGACCTCAATGCTGGGATTAAACCTAAGTCGTCTAGTAGAGATGGGCGCAGATCCTGAACGAAGCGATGCACACCCTGCACTCCACGATTAAGCTGAGCTTGCAGGTCTTTAAGAATGAGGACTTCATTTGGTGCAAAACCGTGCTTCTTCCGAATGAAGTTATCCAATTGCCGTGAAAGAGAACCCAGGAGCTGAGCCGTATCATCGTGAAGCTCGCGAGCAATACGCTTCCGCTCCGCCTCTTGAGCTCTAGTAATCTCCCGCAAATAGTAGCGTAGATTATCCTCCGCAACCTTGCGCTCGGTGATATCTTCTAAGGTCTCTATCGCACCTATTATTTCTCCATTGTCATCTCTGATAGGACTTGCCGTAAAATGAAGCCACCTTCCAGTTGTCCCAAGATCTGGGAAAAAATCTTCAGCTTCATAGGCAGCATCAATCAAGCCAGTTTTCTTACACTTACCTCGATAATATGCCTCAATTGTACTTGCCGGTGCCTTATCTACTATTAGCTCAGCCATGACTGGCCTCTTTTTAGCATAAAATGCTCTCCATTGCTCGTCTGTTCCGATTATCTCCTCCCTCTTTATGCCGGAAAGAGCTTCAATCGCTATGTTCCAGTGAGTGACTTTATGTTGCTTATTAATCACAAATGATGCGATAGGAGAACCATCAATAATCTTAGCCAGCATTTCCGAACTTAATAAACTTTCAGCCATATCTATAATACCCTGATATCTCAAATGAAGGGAGGGTTAAGACAAATCTTCTAGTGTGAACCAGCCCTTTCTTAAGCCATATACCACTGCCTCAGTGCGGGAGCCAACTCCCAGTTTATTGAAGATTGTTCTCAGGTTGCCTTCAACAGTGCGTGTGCTAAGGTGAAGTTCATTAGCGATGCCTCTATTATTCATGCCCTTGGCTGCCCGCTTGATGATGTCTATCTCACGGTTAGTGAGGTGCTCGGAAGTTTTTCTTACCTGTGCTACCTTGCCACGGAATCTAAAATAGGCTATGACCTTGCGGGCAATTATAGGGTCAAGCACAGGCTCACCCTTATAGACGGCTCGAATAGCACGGGTGAGCTCATCGCCACTGGCAGTCTTTAACAGATAGCCAGCAGCACCTGCCTCCAACAACCCAAAGACATACTCATCATCATCATAAGCACTTAGTATCAGCACCGCAGTAGTAGGGCGAATCAGCTTAATCTGCCTCGTAGCCTCAATACCATTAAGTTTGGGCATGGCGATGTCCATGACAACCACATCGGGTTGCCTCTCAGCGACCATCTGTACAGCCTCCTCGCCATCGCCAGCCTCGCCTATTACCGTCAAGTTGCTTTCATCCTGTAGACGTCGGCAGATGCCCTCCCGTGTTATTAGATGGTCCTCAGCCACAACAACTTTGATGACGCTCATAAGATTGCCTTCTTAAGTATTATACTCAAACCTACCCAGCGGCTTCAAGCGTGAAAATACCTAAGCCTCAGGTGGAATTACCTGACACAATCAACTAACCTGCCACGATTGATAAATGAAATTTGTAGCGTAAAAATGCTCACTGGCGAAGGTGATTCTTGTAGCGGAAATGGGTGTAGTAACGGATGGCACGGAGCTTTAAAGATAGTATTCTAGAATTGGTAATTTCGGAGGAGGGTAATAAATGGAGCTTGTTCTTGATTTCGCCAAAGTTAAGGCCGTTATAGAGAGCTATACGGAAAAGGTTGATTCTCTTATAGATAGCTACACCGATAAGAAGGAACAATTGATATCTTTACTGCAGGATATCCAGGCTGAGTTCAATTACCTGCCACGAGATGTACTGGTAAGGGTCAGCCAGAAGCTGGGTATTCCCTTAAGTCAAGTTTTTAGTGTAGCCACCTTTTTCCGAGCCTTCAGTTTGAAGCCAAGAGGACGTCATCTGGTAACTGTTTGCCTTGGCACCGCCTGCCACGTAAGGGGAGGTGAGAGACTAGCCGACAAGGTGGAAAGGGATTATGGAATAAAACCTGGTGAAACAACAGAGGACACGAAATTCACCCTTGAGACGGTCAACTGCCTAGGTTGCTGTGCTCTCGGTCCCGTGGTAGTTGTAGATGGCAAATATGAGAGTCAAATGAACTCCGATAAGCTCGACCATGTTTTGCAGCACTGTAAGTAAACGGTAAAGGGGTAATGGCATGATGGAACCAGTGCAAGAGCTACTAAAAAACAAAGTGAGGAGCGTTTCTGAGCTGGAGAACCTGCGGCAGTCGATACTCCGCCAAAGAGACCCAAGCCGAACCTGCATATCGGTATGCGCTGGTACTGGTTGCCGTGCCTCCGGGGCTGAGGCAGTTGTTGATGCTTTTACTGATGAGACAGAAAGACGAGAAATCCAACTAAGTGTGGAATTAAAGGAAACGGGGTGTCATGGTTTCTGTGAACGGGGACCAATCGTGGTCATTCGGCCAAAGAGGGTCTTCTATCAGCAGGTTAAGCCGGAGGATGTCCCGGAGATTATCTCTGAAACTGTGCTGAAGGGTAATATCATTGAGCGGTTGCTTTATGTGGACCCGGTAACAAACGAGAAAATTGTCTATGAGCCTGATGTCCCCTTCTATAAAAGGCAAACACGAACCATTTTTGGTGCTAACGGAGAAATTGACCCAAGAGATATTGAAGACTACATCGCTGTCGGGGGCTATTCTGCCCTGAGCAAGGCACTCTTCCAGATGTCTCCAGATAAGATTATTGAAGAGGTAAAAAGGTCTGGTCTGCGAGGTAGGGGTGGTGCCGGCTTCCCCACAGGGAGGAAGTGGCAATCCTGCCGTGATGCCGAAGGCGATATTAAATATGTAATTTGTAATGGTGATGAGGGTGACCCTGGCGCTTATCAAGACAGGAGCCTCCTCGAGGGTAACCCACACAGTGTTCTGGAGGGAATGATTATTGGCGCTTATGCTATTGGTTCTCACCAGGGCTATATCTATGTCCGCAATGAATATCCTCTAGCAGTAAGGCATGCCAGGATAGCGATTGAGCAAGCGATGGATTACGGGCTGTTGGGAGAGGACATACTGGGCTCTGGCTTCGATTTCACGGTAATGATAAATAAAGGGGGTGGTGCCTTCGTCTGCGGGGAGTCTAGTGCCCTGATGGCCTCCCTTGAAGGAGAGATAGGAGAACCAAGAGCTAAGTATACCCACATGACGGAGAAGGGTCTATGGGATAGGCCCAGCCTGCTAAATAATGTCAAGACGTGGGCTAATGTGCCGTTGATAATCAAAAAAGGGGCGGATTGGTATTCGCAGATTGGGACCGCCGGCAGCAAGGGAACGATGATATTCTCCCTAGTGGGGAAGGTAAATAATACTGGTTTGGTGGAAGTGCCAATGGGGATAACGCTGAGGAGGTTGATCTACGACATCGGTGGAGGGATCCGTGGGGGAAAGAAATTCAAGGCAGTGCAAACTGGTGGCCCCTCAGGCGGTTGCATTCCCGAGCAATATCTTGATATACCCGTAGATTTTGATGAACTTAACAAGCTCGGCTCAATGATGGGCTCCGGGGGCATGATAGTAATGGACGAGGATACCTGCATGGTTGATATCGCTAAATACTTTGTTAACTTCCTCAAAGAGGAGTCATGTGGCAAATGTGTCCCGTGCCGAGAAGGGTTAACTAGGATGAGCGAAGTCCTGAGCAATATTACTCAAGGAAAAGGTAAAAAAGAGGACCTGGCTCTACTGGAGGACCTGGGTGGGATTCTTAGGGGTGGTGCCCTTTGTGCCTTGGGAACAACCGCTGCCAATCCAGTTCTGAGCACGCTCCACTACTTCAGGGACGAGTACACAGCTCACATTGATGGGAAGAGATGTCCAGCCGGTGTTTGTCGAGAGTTAATCCAGTATTCTATTGACCTCGAGAAGTGTGAAGGCTGTCTCAGATGCTTAAGGGCATGCCCCACCGGTGCCATCAGCGGAGAGAAAAGGAAACCTCACACGCTTAATCAGGGTGCGTGTATCAAGTGTGGCGCCTGCTATGACGTTTGTAAGTTTAATGCAGTAATAAGACAGTGAAAGGAGGTAAGCGATGGCAAGATATTGGATCAACGGTGAAAGCTGGGTTGAGGTTAAAGACGCTGAAGGGATTAATGTAGTCCACCTTAGCGTGGATGATAAGGAAATCAGGGTGTCGAGTGGTCAGACTATTCTAGAGGCTGTGGCACGCATGCCTGGAATCGGAAACATCCCAGCTCTTTGCTATCACCCTGCGGTTAAGCCCTACGGGGCCTGTCGGCTCTGCACCGTTGAAGTAAGCGAAGACGGAGGCTCCAAGTCTAGGTTTGTAGCTGCTTGCCTTTACCCGCTGAAAGAGGGTCTGATAGTAAAGACCAATACCGAAAGGGTAAGAAAGCTGCGTAAAGGAATAATTGAGCTTCTGCTGGCAAGATGTCCCAACGTAAAGAGGATACAGGAGTTGGCCGAGGAATATGGGGTTGACAAACCACGCTTTGTTCTGGGGGATCAAGACTGTATCCTCTGCGGCTTATGTGTCAGGGCCTGTCGGGAGATAATAGGCAAATCGGCGATAAGCCTGGTTAACCGAGGTATTTACCGGGAAGTAGCCGCTCCTTTCTATGCCTATGAACTGAGTGAAGATTGCATTGGCTGTGGGGATTGTGCCTACATCTGCCCTACTGGCGCCATTCAGATGGGACCTGATGGAAAAGCTGTGCTCCCAAAGGTAAAGATACCTTATCCTGAGATCGAAGCGATGATGCAAAGAGAAACGGTAGCTACTTCCTAGGGGTTGACTATTAGTATAGTAGAAAAAGAGGCACAGCCGATGGACATTAGTTTGTATGTTTGTTTCTAAGACTTAGCGGTGGCTGTGCCTTTCCGCAAGGTGACTTCACCGTAGCCTGATATATTATATGTGGCCCCCCACTGAACGATAGTCCAGAATGTGTAGCTGGGTCGCAATCGCTTGAATTGTTCAGTTTCTTTCTGAGTATGTGAGGTTACCCTCTAAAAGCTAGGCTGTCAATGGAGGCTTATTCGCCACCCGAACTGGCCTTGTATTTAGTCTTCCCCTGTTACTCTTCTGCGTTTGGTACGACGTTTACCTGCCCACAAACCACTGAAGAAGCTCCGGTTTAGTAGATGCCGATTGTCGGCTATATTTAAGAGGTCCTTGGATACCCCACTCTCGAAGTAGGCTACCTCAACATGCTTACCCATGTTCTTTACCGCTTGAAGAGCATAAGCGAAATCAGAGTCACCGCTGACAAGCACTGCCACATCGTAGAAGTCATTCCAAGCAAAATATAACAGGTCTGTAGCCAACATAATATCTATACCCTTCTCAACAGGGATACCCTGTGCCACTTTAGTACTCCCTAGTCGAACCTCTAGATATGGTGTCTTGCGCAGGATATCAAGGAATTCCTGTTGTTCTCGATAGCCATTAGGCCGTTGAATTGGGTCCTGTAAGACGTTGTAGTAATATGTTCGGAATAAGCGTCTGGAGCTACTTAGCTTACTGGCAAACTCGGCAAAGTTAAGGTCGTAACGTCTAAAGTTACTCCGTAGAGCGTGATACAGATTGCTCCCATCTATGAAGATTGCGACTCTATCTTCCATACCTTCTCCTTTTCAGATTTGCTTATGGCTCTTGACGGTGTTTCCCGTTCTCCCTGAGCCAACCTAATTATATAACAGAGAAAGCTTACCATTCCATCTTGCCCAAGCCGATATCTCAGGATTCTGGCTAAGAGAACACTTTTTGGCTATTTGTTTGGTCATACTAACCTGTAGCAATGAGCATGTGAGTATCTAATCTAATAGAACCTTATCTTGATACTTTGGAACAACTGTATCGCCGCCGGCCTTATCTCTAACTAAAAGAGCGAAATGTTGTGCTGCGCTAGGCTCACCATGGGTCACGAAGACACACCGGGGCGGCCTCTGCAGACTGGACAACCATTTTAGAAGCTGGTTCCTATCGGCATGTGCCGAAAAACCGTTTAACTGTACCACTCTCGCTCTTACCGGATAGTATTGCCCCAATATTCTGACCTCTTTGGCACCGTCGACGATTTGCCTGCCGAGGGTTCCTACTGCCTGGTAGCCGACAAAGACTATGGCGCTCTCTGGTCTGGAGATATTGGTGACAAGGTGGTACTTTATCCTGCCACCGGTGCACATCCCGGAGCCAGCAATTATGATGACACTACCGTCTATATAGTTTATCGCCTTCGACTCATCAACAGTTCTTATTAGATTCAAGCCGGGAAAGTCAAAAGGTGACTTTCTCTGGCGCAGGAGTTCCTTCATTTCTTCGTCAAATAGTTCGGGATGATGCTCAAACACCCCGGTAACACTCACCGCCATGGGGCTATCAACGAAAACCGTAAGGTGCGGTATGCGACCCTCAAGCCGGAACTTGTTAAGATAATACAAGACATCCTGTGACCTCTCCAAAGCGAAGCTAGGAATAACTATGTTTCCCCCGGCGTTTACGGTTGTGTTTATGATTTCGGCGAACTCATTAGCTGCGTTTTCCGAGCTTTCCAGCAACCTATCGCCGTAGGTGGACTCGACCAAGACGTAGTCCGCCTCTTCAAACAAAGTTGGGTCCCGAAGTATTGGCTTGCCCCAACCGCCGATATCTCCCGAAAAGAGGATTATCCTCTCCTCATCTTGATGTATCCTGACTCTGACCATGGACGAGCCCAGGATGTGCCCGGCGTCATGAAAACTAGCGTCAACACCTTTGCCTATCTTGACAGTCTCTCCGTAGCCTACCGGCACAAACAGTGGGAAAGAAGCCTTAGCGTCGTCGGCGGTGTACAGTGGAATCTCTGGGTGGGGGGCTTTTCTTCCCTCTCGTTCGTGTCTCCTTTTTTTAAAGTCAGCATCCTCTTGCTGTAGTTTGCCCGCATCTAGGAGGACGATTTCAGCAATCTCGGCAGTGGCTGCGGTGCAGTAGATTGAACCGTGGAACCCCTCCCGTGCCAGCTTGGGCAGTAAACCGCAGTGGTCGAGGTGAGCATGGGTCAATAGTACTGCATCCAGGCTCTCAGGCGGAACCAGAAAGGGCTCCCAGTTCCGCCCCCTTAGTTCTCTCTCCTGATAAAGCCCGCAGTCCACCAAGAAACTGACATTATTAAATTGAACGAGGTACCGTGAGCCGGTGACATTTTGTGCTGCCCCGAGGAAAGTTAGCTTGATGTTCATGCTTTCTTAAACTGGGTTGATTCTACCGCAGTGAGGGCACCTGACGGTGAACTCTTTGAACTTGGGTGGTACTCTCAATTTGGTGCCGCAATCACAGACGATAGTCTTATAGTTGCCAAGGCGCCACATCAGGTCTGAGGTCTCGCGCACCCGTTCTGTCTTGTCCGGTTCCAGTGGTGCTGCCTCCACTTCTGCTGGTCGCAGGCTGGTAGCCCTGCCGATAGTTATGGCGGAAGCAGGAATAATCCCCCTACCTGTTCTGTGAACCTGTCGGTAAACTTGCTCATAGTCGGCAAAGGAAGCTCCAGCCATTGAACGCAGGATACGGATTCTCTCAGAAAGGGGTGGATGGGTGCTGGTGAGGTCGCTGGCCGGCCTACCCTCCTTACGGAAGGGATTTATGATATACATTGGTGCTGTGGCTTGATTAGCCGATTTCAACTGGCTGGTTGAAGCCGCAATTTTCTCAAGTGCTGAAGCCAGCCCCTCAGGGTATCTTGTATAGAGGGCTGAGGAACCATCAGCCAGATATTCCCTTCTCCGGGAGATAGCGAAGTAGATAAGCTGTGCCATAATCGGTGCCAGTATCATCAAGCTGATGGCTACCGCCAGAGTTATTAGTTGAGCCGCTCCGCCAGATGATGAGGAGCTCCTTCTGCTTCTGACCATTCCACCGAAGAACATGAGGCGTGTGGCATACCACGCCAGAATGACGGTGGTGCCAAGAAGGACGCTGCTCATTGCCATTAACAGCACATCCCGGTTCTTGACATGGGCTATTTCGTGACCAATGACGCCCTGCAGTTCATCGCGATTGAGTTTCTGTAATAATCCGGAGGTGATGGCAACGGCTGCCCGGTCGGGGTTTCGCCCGGTGGCGAAGGCATTAAGCGCCGGGTCATCAATGATATAGATGTCAGGAATCTTTTCCAGCCCTGAGGCAATCTTCATCTCCTCAACAATGTTGTACAGGCGGGGGTGGTCATCATGGCTGACTTTTCTGGCTTGTGCCAGCGCCAGCAGGATATTGTCCCCTTGGAAGAAGGCAACCAGACTCATCACCGCCCATACAATTAAGGCCATAATCAATCCCCCGATGAAGCTATCAAGGAAGTATATGCCGAGAAAATAGCCAACGAAGAGGAGCAAAACCCCCATGCCGGCGACCAGTACTGCTGACCTTATCTGGTTCGACCTAATCTGTTCCCACATACTTCAGTCTTTCCGATTCTATGTGAAGCTGACCTTCGGCGCTTCTCTCTCCCCAGCTACGGTAATCTCAAAGAACTCGCCAACCTTAAAACCAGTCACGCCGGCTACTAGGTTAGATGGAAACATCTGAATCTGATTATTATATTTTAGGGCTGAATCGTTATAGTACTGGCGGGAAAAGCTTATCTTGTTCTCGGTTGAGGCGAGCTCTTCCTGAAGAGCAAGAAAGTTTTGGTTAGCTTTGAGGTCAGGGTATCTTTCGACTACAGCTAGTAGCCGACCTAAAGCCGTGCTTAACTCACCTTCAGCCTTGCCCCGTTCGCCGACTCCACCAGATGCTAGCTGCTGGGCTAGATTGCGAGCTTTGGTTACCGCTTCCAGTGTCTCCCGCTCGTGTTTCATGTAGCCTTTTACTGTTTCTATAATGTTGGGAATGAGGTCATACCGCCTTTTTAGCTGGACATCAATCTGTGCCCAGGCGTTCTTTACCTGATTGCGCCACCTGACCAAGCTATTGTAGGTGGCAATAAATAGAATAAGAAGAACAGCGATAATGCCTATAATGACGTAGACTGCTATCATAGGTACCTCCTATTTATTCCTTGGTTTTAAATACTTCTTGCAGGAAAGCGAAAATCTCTTGCTGTGGGGTCGGCTTTTCCACCGGTTTCCTAATTAGATGTCCCACCAGGTGACCGAGCTCGCCACCGTCAAACCAGAGTCCGTCCCCGTGCCGACAGACGTCAATGAGTATTTCAGGTTCTTGGCCGATTACTATCTTCCTCATTTTCTGAACGCATATAGGGCATCTTCGCTTCTTTTCTGGTGACTTCGCTTCGGTTGAGTCGGCTAGATTAGTTAGAAGCGGTTTTGGACTCTCAAACCCCGCGGACTCAACCAAAAGCTCAAGTTCTCCAGAGTCTAACCAAACCCCGTGGCAGTTGGTGCAGTAATCAAGCTCAATCTTGTTGTGCTCAACAACTATCATGTCGCTGTTACAAACCGGGCATATCATCTCGGACAGGCCTCATAGTAAATTATTAAGAGTCTAAATCCCTTGGACAATTATATATCAAGACGGCTCTATTTTACACATTTTAGCGAAGTGTTGGATCACAATCCGATGGTCTGTTGAATATGCCTTCGTTACCTTAATAAACTGTGTTGTTGTTTTACTACCTCTTTTTGTTCCATCACCAAGTGCCAAGATTCAGCTGCAGAAGGGGACGAAGTTCGCCTGTTGCTGCTGAAGGGTTAGCAACCCAAAATAAAGACCTCTGGGGAAACATTGTTTGTCGCCTTAAATAACTGCTATTGCAGCCCCATTTTGGACCATCCAATCTGTCCAAAGCCCGAAGGGGAGAGCTGATTGCAAAGACTATCAATTCTTAAACCAACTTCCAAGATTCTTGCCCATTGTGTTTGGTAAAATGCAGGCACTCAAGAGGGGTCACAGTGCATTCACGTTCAATCCAGGCTTTTAACAGCCTTAGCCAGACATAGATGTATTTAGCCTCTACTGTTAACCACCGGCTACCAAGGGGAAAATAGCTACCTTGTCCCCATCTGTTACCCAGGCATCCTTAGCAGCTTTCGCACCGTTTATAGCAACAAACGACACTGCCTCTTCAGGAATATGCAACCTAGGAAAAACTTCCCCTACTTTCACTCTTCTTCCTTGGAACACTAGTGGGGCACCGTCTCCTTTGCCTACATCCTCTTCAACAGAGTATGAAGATAGCGACCCATAGGTGCGAACCCAGACTACTGCCATTTGCCACCAATTACATTTCCAATTCTTTTAGCTTCTCTGGTGTAGGGGCTCCGTTGCTATCCCAACCACGAAGTTGGTAGTATTCCCGCAGCATGGAGTCGAACTGATCACGCGGCAGCACTCGCCCAGCAGGAGTGCCGGATTTCAGCGGGTCTTTAAAGACCCGGGCGGGCAGAGTATCGTCGGCTGCCTTAAAACCTTCCCTAACATTAAATAGTCTGAGTAGATTCCAGATGCGCTCCCCCGCTTTTGCAAGTTCAGCAACAGAAATCTCACGGCCAAGCACACAGGATACCATTTCACTCATGGTACCCATACTAAGTGCCCAGAAATCGCACAGGATAAGGGAAAACTTGATGGCATTATAGTGCTGTCCAGTTATCACCAGTTGAGCCTTTCCTTCAATGGTAAATGGGTCAAGTTTACCAAAAGCCTCATCAGCAACAGGCCAGGCGCTCATATGACAGCCGCCACGGGCGGCGGTAGCGTACGCCAAGCCCATTGCCCAAGAACCGCGCGGGTCGTAGCCAGGTAATTCTAGCCCTTTCACTTGCATGGCAAATTCAGCGCCACCGTATGTCTTGGCTAGCTGCTTCACCCCTCGACTTAACTCCTTTCCTACCCCTGCCCGGTAGGCAACCAGCCTGGGCATTTTAAGATAAGTCTCTACATCGCCAAATCGAATGCCAAAATCTCTCATCCCCTTTTCCGTCATCTCCATGGCAAAGCCCAGCACGTTGCCCAAAGAGATTGTGTCTATCCCCAGGTCATCACAGTCAGCGTTGAATCTGACTATTGCTCCTAGATCATCCACCCCACAGTTAGCTCCAGTTAATGCCAGGGTTTCATACTCTGGCCCCTCTACAGTACTATCTGCTATACATAAGTAATTCCCACAACCCAGAGCACAAGCAAAGCAGGCCTTTTTATGCGGTCGAAGCTTCCGTATACTATCAGCGTTAATTTTTTGGGCACCCTCAAACACACCATCCTGATAGTTTCTGGTCGGGAAAACCCCAGAAGAATTGCTCATCTCAACAATCGTCGGTGTGCCTCCAATATGAGCCCAAAGATTGGTATCGGTTAGTACATCCTCACGAATCGCCTTTCTAACTAACTCCAAAAGGCGTGGCATGTCAGGGACAATTACATCCTTACTGCCGGAGCAGACAATGGCCTTTAACCTCTTGCTTCCCATGACAGAGCCGATACCACCCCGGCCGGCCTGGCGGTAGTATTCCGAACCAATACAGGCAAATGGAATCAGGTTTTCACCAGCGGGGCCAATACTTAACACCACTGCCTCCATCCCGTGTTCATCATGTAGTCGCGATTCAGTTTCAAAAATACCCTTACCCCACAAATGGGCAGCACTACGAATTTCCACATCATCATCATTAATTGCCAGATAAACCGGCTTCTCGGCTTGTCCCTCGACAATCAGCATATCATAGCCAGCAAATTTAAGCTGTGCGGCAAAAGAGCCTCCGATAGCGCAATCAAGAATAATCCCCGTGGCTGGTGATTTACTAATAATAGCTAACTTGCCTGAGCACGGCACGATTGTTCCTGTCAAAGGGCCAGTAACCAGAATAAGTTTATTTTCCGGCGATAGCGGTTCAACACCCCCTCCAAGTTCCTCATATAGGTATTTTGCCCCTAAACCTCGCCCCCCAAAGTATTTTTCAGTCCAGCCCTTGTTTAAAGGTTCCTTCGCCACACTTCCGGTACTAAGGTTGACACGAAGTATTTTCCATCTGTAGCTCATGCTACGTCCTCCTCTTTATAGAGCGCTTCCTGCGGGCACCACTCAATGCAAAAGGGATTACCCTCACAAAAGTTAGGAATCGCCGCCATACCCTCGCTATTTAAAAAGATTACTCCTTCAGGGCAAACATCAACACAATCCCCACAGCCAGTGCAGAGCCCATCATCAATGACAAGCCATTTGCCGTTAAAAGTTATGGCTTCTACAGGACAGGTCTCTACGCACTTCAGGCACAAGGTGCAAGACTTTAGCCTTGTTTCCCTGCCTGTCTCCGTATAATTGTCGTTTATTCTTAGATGCGCTTTCTTGGGGTTAAAAACCCCCTGATGTTTAGCTGAACAAGCTAACTCACATATTTTGCATCCGGTACATTTTTCTGCATCCAATATTAGTTTCATATTTCCCTCCGCCTTCGGTTTAACATTGCTGCTACAGCGTGAGTTTTCTGCTTATTGTTAATATCCACACTTACCTTATGTTTCATCTCCTAGCTACTCTGTTTTTGCTAGGTCACTGCTGGGCCCAACCCGCGCTGCCTTTTCCGACCGACTACTCCCCCGAAGATCTCGTAAATCACCTTCAGGGCAGCCCAGCAGGTGATATTCGCGCAGTCAAGGGGAGGTGAGACTTCCACGATATCCACCGCTTTCACCGGCAAGTGAGTTATAATCTCCTTGACCAATTCCATTAACTCCCGGGTGCTCAGACCACCACCCTCAGGGGTACCAGTACCCGGGGCGAAGGCAGGGTCCAGCACGTCGATATCGATGGAGAAATAAATAGACCGGTAGCCCCGGTAGCGCTCATTAATCACCGTATAGGTGTGCGCCAGCCCTTGGTAGTAGATCTCCTTGGCGCTGATTACCCGGATCTCAGGGTGCTTGGCAAGGAACTCCAGTTCGTCCTCTAAGTAAGAGCGGATTCCCACTAGGGTCAGCCCGGTCGGCTCAACGTTGGGGAGTTCTAGGGCTCGGCGCTGAGTACAGGCGTGGGACCAGCGGTGCCCATCGTATTCATCAGCGATATCACTGTGGGAATCGAAGTGGATTATCCCTACCTTTTCGCCGGCATGGGCTTCAGCAAAGGCCATCTCCAGCGGGATGGAGATGGAGTGGTCGCCCCCAAGGAAAAGACAGAACTTCTCTCTAGCGATCAAGTTGTAAGCCTGCAGCTTCACCTCGCCAAAGTATTTTTCCCAATTCAGGTGAGCTGGAACATTACCCTCATCCCATAGCTTCAAGCTACTAAAAACCATCCCCTCTTCGGTGACGGGGGGCAGGATCTGTGATAGCTCCCGCAGGCGGTCAGGCGCAGCAGCTGCCCCCCTCCCCGCGCTGACCGCACCGTCGAACGGAATACCCATAACTACTAGGTCAGCTTCCTCAACGCTATCAGCAGAGAGACCTCCCCAAGGTAATCTCTGTTTCATTTAATGTGCCCCCAGGCTACTGGGAGGGACATTCCTCCCTTCGGCTTAGTTTTCAGTTCAGAAACTCCGAATTGCCCCCTTTTAAAGGGCCTCCTAACTAAATCTTTTTGATACCTCAGCAAAGACCTTGTCAAGAATCTCCAGAACCTTGTCAAGGTCGGCCTTAGTGATTGTCAGTGGCGGCTCAATGCGGAGCGTCTTAGCGTTTATCAGAGTGCCGGCTACCAGAACGCCATGTTCAAAGAGGCCTTTAGCTACCTCGTAACCGGCTTCGTTGGAGGTGAACTCCATCCCGATCATCAAACCACGGCCGCGACCCTCAGCACAAATATTCGGATACTTGCCCATCAGGTCAACTAACTTAGGAATAAAATAGTTACCCTTTTCGGCAGCTTGCTCGGGCAGCCGCTCTTCTAGAGTAACATTAATAGCGGCAATGGCAGCGGCACAGGCAATTGGGTTGCCACCAAAGGTCGTAGTATGTATGAACGGGTTGGGGGTCATCTCCTGCCAAATTTCTTTGGTGGAGACAAAGGCACCAATAGGCATTACGGCGCCTCCAAACGCCTTGCCCAAGCAGAGTATATCGGGGACAACACCATAATGTTCCACGCAGAACATCTTGCCAGTCCGTCCCATTCCAGTTTGTATCTCATCGGCAATGAGGAGAACACCATAGCGGTCACAGATTTCACGAACCTGAGGGAAATAATCGTCGGGTGGAATAATTATTCCCCCTTCGCCTTGGATGGGCTCTAAAATCACGGCCGCAATATCCTCGCCGGTAAATGCCGCACTAGCTACTGCCTTTTCTAAGGCGTCAGCATCACCATAGGGGACATGTCTGAAGCCGGGGACCAGGGGTAGGAAGGGCTTACGGAAAACATACTTAGAAGTACCACTGAGAGAACCCATAGACTTGCCTTGGAATGCCCCAACGGCGGCAATAAAACCAGTACGTTTACTATGCAAGCGAGCCAGCTTCAAGGCTCCTTCAACAGACTCGGTACCGCTGTTGGTGAGAAAACTGTACTGTAAATCCCCGGGGGTAATCATTTCCACCAGCTTGGATAACATGGCACGTAGCGGGTCCAAGAGTTCCTGGCTGTGCAGGGCTTGACGCTTTAGTTGGTTCATAACCGCTGCCATGACCTTGGGGTGGCGGTGACCAACGTTATAGATGCCATACCCGCCCAAGCAGTCAATGAATTCCTTCCCATATATATCGGTAAAGTGGACTCCGGAATCTTTCCATTCCACAGCAGTGTAGTCTGTGGAAACCGATTTCCTGTATTCCAGAAACCCGGGATTTACATTGTCACGGAATCCTTCAACAGATTCACGTACAACCCAATCCTTTTCCTTCTTAGTCAGCTCCTCCTTGGCAATAAAGTCAAGGTATTTCTGTGATTGTTTAATTGCTGCATCATA
>Ga0172366_10000638_pt1 | contig 25843 bp, 24 predicted proteins | sample LakKivSesite69cm_FD_114533 | JGI IMG/M metagenome (GOLD analysis project Ga0172366, IMG submission 114533) | Sediment microbial communities from Lake Kivu, Rwanda - Sediment site 69cm | ecosystem: Environmental > Aquatic > Freshwater > Lake > Sediment | place: Rwanda: Western Province, Lake...
GCAGATCCCACGGCAGAGCCGCTCGAACTGAACGAGTTCCTTGGAAAGACCTTTTCTCGCCGGTTCTACCCGTATTTGTCTCCCGTTGGTATGAATCCTTAAAATTAGGCACGATGGATATGGCCAGCTTGATGGAAACCTATAAATCGGGGTGAATTACATACTTAATGATACAACATACTAAAATCGTCTAACGCGAGTACATCCCGTGTAATAGAATCCGATTTCCCTCAATTTTAACGGCGATGTCATCATGGACGTCGATGAAAAAATAAAGAGCCTCTTGAAAAAGGATTATCTCATCCACGAGACCAGGTTTAAGGGTTCATTCGACGGGTTCTACCCGGGGAAAGTGAGGGATAATTATATTGCCAAAGACAAGCGCATCTTGATTGCGACAGACAGGCTCTCTGCATTCGATCGCATCATCACGTCGATCCCGTTCAAAGGTCAAGTACTGAACATGGCCGCAGCGTTCTGGTTCGAAAAAACAAAACAAGTCGTGCCCAACCACGTGATCTCGGTTCCAGATCCAAACATACTCATCGGCATGGAGTGCAAGCCATTGCCCGTGGAGATGGTCGTTCGTGCTTACATCACGGGATCGGCTTGGCGCTCGTACGAGAAAGACCCGAAGAAGGCGATCTCCGGGATCGTGTTCAAGCCGAACCTCGTGAAAAACCAGAAGCTCGACGAGCCCGTGATAACACCGAGCACGAAAGCGGAAAAAGGAACGCACGACGAGGAGATATCGAGGGAGGATATTATCTCGGGAAATATCGTTCCCAAGAGCGTTTATCTGCAAATGGAGGCGTATAGCCTCAAGCTTTTCAAGAAAGGAACCGAGATCGCAAAGAAAAACGGCTTGATCCTTGTCGATGCCAAATACGAGTTCGGTCTTGATAAAAAGGGGAATATGGTCGTCATCGACGAGATCCACACCCCCGATTCGAGCCGGTTCTGGATGGCAAGATCATTCGATTCCTTGTTCGCCGCCAACAAGGAACCCGAGGTGTTGGACAAGGAATTCTTCCGTGACTGGCTCCGTACAGAGAGAAACTTCACTGCCGATGGCCCGATCCCCCCCATAGACGAGTCCGTGAAGATCGCGCTATGCAAGAAATATATCAAGAACTTCGAGCTGATAACCGGGGAGCAATTCGATTTCAACGCGGTTCAGGAAAATGTACATCCGATCACCCGGATCGAAAATAAACTGAGAGAACTTGGCTATATAATGTAACAAGGCCGGATAACAAGAGGATGCCTCAAGATGAGCCATAAAATATTTGTATTTTCTGATGTCGGCGGCATGACGGGTAAAGAAGTGAAACTTGCTGATGGATTTTCCAAGCAGTTCAACACGGCGATACCACGGGTCAAGGTTATCACGGGCTATTTCGTCGACGCCGACGTTTCAAAAACCGATGCAGAAACGATGGCCAAATCCTTATTCATAGATCCCGTAGTGGAAACATTCAGCATCGATGAATTGCCATGGACGGATTTCACGTTTGCCGTGACAACTGGATACAAGCCTGGAGTAACCGACAACGTGGGACACACGGCTTCGATCGCTGTCAAGGATCTCGGCATCAAGATAAAGGGGGCAAGCGGTGATTTCATCCACTCCTTCTCCGCGCACGTCATCTGGAACAAGAAGGCGCAAGTGGTGGACGGTATTGCGAAATCACTCCACAACCCCATCGTCGAGTTTGCACTCGTGTCGAAGGCTGGCATCGAGCTCCCGGATTATAACATCTCCAGGAAACTGGATCCCGACCAGCTGGTTCGAACAATTCCACTTACCAAGGCAAACGATCCTGAATTGGAGGAAATTTCGAAGAAAGGGTTGTTTGCACTCAATCTCGAGGAGATGAAACGCATCCAGGGCTATTACAAGAAGCTCGGCCGTGAACCGACCGACATCGAGATGGAGACCTTCGCGCAGACGTGGAGCGAGCACTGCGTGCACAAGACACTCAAGGGTGCGGTCAATCTCGAGATAATCGGGGTCGACGGCTCGAAGAAGAATGAAAGGATGGAGAACATCATCAAGTCCACGATTTTCGATGCCACGCAAGAAATCATAAAAAAATCCGGGAAAAAGAACATATGCATTTCTGTTTTCAAAGATAATGCAGGAATCATATCCTTTAACGATAAATTCAACGCATGTTTCAAAGTCGAGACCCACAATCACCCGTCTGCCAAGGAACCATATGGTGGCGCAGCGACGGGCATCGGTGGCGTCATCCGAGATGTGCTTGCGGCAGGGCTCGGGGCAAAACCCATTGCCGATACTGATATCTTCTGCTTTGCCGAGCCAGATTTTGACCCCGCGCAAGTTCCCGAGGGTGTCATTCATCCCCGGAAGGTCATGGAGGGGGTCGTGTCGGGGGTTCGCGGCTATGGCAACCCCATGGGGATCCCGACAGTGAACGGGGCAATCTACTTCGACAAGCGGTATCTCGGCAACCCGCTCGTCTTTTGCGGCACGATCGGTATCATCCCCCGAACGATCCTCGGCAAGCCCTCGGAGGAGAAGAAGCCCCAGGTTGGCGATTATATGGTGTTCGTCGGGGGAAAAACGGGCCGGGATGGCATCCACGGCGTGACGTTCGCCTCGCTCGAGATGGACAAGTTCACCACGTCGAACCCGGTCCAGATCGGTGACCCGATCACCGAGCAGATGTTTATGGAAGCCATGTTCAAGGCCCGGGACAAGGGCTTGTATAATTTCGTGCAGGATTGCGGCGGTGGAGGGCTATCATCCGCTTTCGGCGAGATGGCCGAAGATCTCGGGTGCGTGATCCATCTCGATGAGGTCCCGTTGAAATACCAGGTGCTGTTGCCGTGGGAGATCTGGATCTCCGAGTCGCAAGAACGGCAGGCGTTCAGCGTCCCGCCCTCGAAGTACGACGAGTTCAAGCGCATCTTCGAGGCAGAGGACGTGGGCGTCTATAAGATCGGCCAGATCACGGGCAACAAGAAACTCGTGCTGAAGTACAAGGAAAAGACCGTTGGCGAGATCGACATCGAATTCCTCCACGATGGCATCCCTAAGGCGACGAATGAGGCCACGTGGAAAGAGGTGAAGCCCGTTTCTAAGCCTTTTCCGGCTCCGTCCAGGTTAGAGGATCCCTTGCTCCGTGTTCTGTCCAGCTGGAACGTGTGCAGCAAGGAATGGGCGGTGCGCCAGTACGATTCCGAGGTTCAAGGCATCACAATAATCAAGCCCTTGCAAGGCGTGAAGGACGACGGGCCTGGGGACGGTGCCGTGATCAAGCCCGACGAGGACTCCTACGAAGGATTAGTCGTGGCGAACGGGATGAACCCGAAGTACGGTGACGTCGACGCGTATTGGATGGCTGCATCTGGCATCGACGAGGCAATCCGGAACGCCGTGTGCTGCGGGGCGGATCCCTGCCACTTGGCATTGCTCGACAATTTTTGCTGGGGAAATCCAAGGGATCCCGTACAGATGGGTCGCCTAGTTCTCGCCTGCAAGGCATGTAAAGACATTTCCATCCCGTTCGGGACGCCCTTCATATCGGGCAAGGATAGCCTGAACAACGAGTATAAAACAGACACCGGCACGATATCAATTCCAGCCACGTTGCTCATCTCGGCTATCGGGAAGTGCGAGGATGTCCGGAAGGCTCGCACCTCCTATTTCAAGGATCCAGGGAATGCGATATATCTTGTCGGTAGGACGGCGGACGAGCTCGGCGGATCGCATTATCTAGAGGCGATCGGCAAGCAAGACGCGAATAACATCGTCCCTAGGGTAGATCCAGCACGGTTCAAGGACGCTTACCAGAAGCTCCACGCCGCGATGATGTCCGATCTCGTCGTGAGCGCGCACGATTGCTCGGAGGGTGGCTTGGCCGTGGCACTTTCCGAGATGTGCTTCTCGGGGGAACTCGGTGCGTCTATCGAGCTGGCGAAGGTGCTCGCGGCGGAATCCTGCGACCGGGACGACCATATCTTGTTCTCCGAGTCGAATGGTCGCATTATCGTCGAGGTCCCGAAGGGGATGGAGGGCAAGTTCGAGAAAGCGATGGCAGGCTCAGATATCTCCCGGATTGGCGAGATTATTTCAACTAAATCATTAAAGGTGAAAGGTATCAAGGGCGAGCTGGTCATGGATATCACCACGGAGAGGTTAAAGGCAGCTTGGCAGAAACCTCTCGATCTCGAGGGCAACTTGGCCAAGCAGTTTTAGAGAGGGAGCATCGTGAAAACAGCAAAAGCACTCGTGTTGAGATTCCCGGGAACGAATTGCCAGGTAGAAACGTCATTGGCACTACGGCGGGCTGGTTTCGAAGTCGCGCAAGCACACGTGAACGAGCTCCTGCACGGCAGCGTGAAGCTGGATGGCTTTCAATTGCTTGCCTTGCCAGGTGGATTCAGTTACGGGGACGACATCGCTTCTGGAAAAGTCGGCGCGAACAAGCTCGTCTTTTTATTACGAGACCAGGTGTTCGAGTTCGCGAGGTACAACTTGATCATCGGCATCTGCAACGGTTTCCAGACTCTCGTGAAGGCTGGATTGCTTCCTGCCACGAGTGGCAAGTTTGAAATACAATCGACGCTCACGTTCAACGATCTCGGCCATTTTTACTGCAGCTACGTGAAGATCAAGAACGTGAACAAGGGAAAGTGCATTTACACCAAGGGTATCGATTGCATCGAGTTCCCCGTCGCGCATGGGGAGGGCAAGTTCATTCTCAAGGATCCAAAAATGCTCAAGACATTAGTAGACAACGACCAGATCGTTTTCAAATTCGTGCTACCGAACGGCGAACCCGCTAAAGGTTTATTCCCCTACAACACGTCGAACACGCTGGACGACATCACGGGCGTTTGCGATCCGTCCGGCCGCATCCTTGGCATGATGCCCCACCCCGAGCGGTACTTGTACCGTGAGAACCACCCGCGGTTCACATCCGGCGCGGGCAGCGACGCCGACAACGGGATGACCATCTTCAAGAACGCGCACGCGTACGCGGTCGAGAAACTCTTGTGAAATGGCGGCTCGAGATCTGGAGCGCCTTTTTTAAATTAACACGAGAACTCGACACGAGCGATGATGTCGTCTTGGATATCCCGTCCGAGTTGCGAGAAATAGGCAGAATAGCCGGAGACCCTGACGATCAAGTCCGGATACTGGTCGGGGTGCGTTTGTGCATCCCGGAGCACGTCCGTGCCGGCCATGTTAACTTGCACGTGGAATCCCCCCATTTTAAAGTAGGTTTCAATGAGGGCCTGTAAGCCCCTTATCCCGTTCTCGTGCATAAGTAGATGTTGGGGAAATCGCATGTTGAGCGAGTCCCCGAACCCGATCTTCGTGTGATCGATCTTGGCCTCGGATTTAAGCATCGCCGTTGGCCCCTTCCGCTCTGCACCATTGCTCGGCGATATGGAGTTAGAGAGGGGCTCCCCCGCGAGCCTACCATCCGGGGTTGCCGGTTCGAGCTTTCCCTCGTATATGTTCAAGCCATACGAGATGAGGCTCGCCTTGAAGTGCCCTCCCAAGCCAAATCGATGACTTGAAACCATATCACAGAAGCGCGAGACCACTTGCGTCGCTATCGAATCGACATAATCGTCATCATTTCCAAATTTCGGCCCATTTAACAAGCGCTGCCGAAGCGTTTCCAATCCTTTGAAATTGGTTTCCAACGCAGCAATCATTTCCGCCATGGTCACTGATTGCTCGTCATAAACGAATTTCTTTATTGCTGCGAGTGAGTCTACCGCGGTACCTAGACCTCCGCCTCCTATGGCACCAAAGTTATATATCGCCCCTCCCTCGGTCATGTCCTTGGCGTTTTCGATGCAACCGTCGATCGTGCAAGAGATTAAAGGATTGTGGTAATGGGTAGCCCAGACCTGATCCCGTAGATTCGTCGCGATGGCGACATGATCCACCATCTGGTTCAGCTGGACGAAAAACGCGTTAAGAAACTCGTCGAACGTCTTGAATAGCAGCGGGTTGCCGGTGTCCACGGTATCTTGATTCCCGAAGAATGTGGTCTTTCCTCGATTGAATACAAGATCCAATGCCGTGGGGAAATACACCTTCGTACCACCCGTAGCCCCGAAGGTTTTCCCGTTGTCGCTCGGTTCCACGCACCCGATAATGCAATAATCCCTCGCGTCTTCCAACGTGTAGCCATCGTTCACCATCATTTTCACGGCGATTTCGTCGTTGAAGAATGCGGGTGAACTGGTCTCCCTGTTCAATTGAATGATTTTTTCAATGAATTCCTTCGGACTTTTATTTGAGATGCGAAACGATGCAGAGGTCGCGAGCTTGGTGTTTTTAATAGCATCAACATCCTTCATACTGTAGAATTTCTCCAGCAATGGATATCTGAAAAGAACGTAGTCTTGAAAAATATGGGCTTGAAGGTCACGTACCACGATCCGTGCCACGCGGGTAGGCACATCGGGATTTACGGCGAACCGAGGGCGCTTCTTGCACGGGTGGCAACGATCGTGGAGATGGCCACGATAAAGGAAAGTGCAAAATGCTGCGGAGCGGGTGGGGGCGTGAAGAAGGCGTTCCCGGATCTCGCGCTGGACATAGCGAAGAGCAGGGTGAAGGAGGCGGAGCAGACAGGAGCCCAATATCTCGTTAGTATCTGTCCGTTTTGCCACCGGAACCTTTCTGATGCCATTAATACACTAAAATCACCAATAAAGATGATAGATTTAATTGAATTGATAGATCAAGCATTATAGAGCGTGACATGGATGAGCTTCAAAAGAGATCTGGAAGAAATCGCGAAAAAGAACGAAGAATTGAAGAACTCGGTGTTCACGGGCGTGGAGATGTTGACTATCTTGTGGGAAACGAGGCCCGACATCATCGAGCGGATTCTACCACCACCATTGTTACCTGTTAAACGGCCCGTCGTGCTCGCCTTCCTGGCATACTATCCAAAGACGAACCAGGGGCTCCCATACCACGAGAGTGCCCTTTTCTTGCGGGCACAATTCAAAGAAGAGAGCGGAAATTACTACCTCGCCATGCATGTTACCGACGACCGTGCCATGATCGGTGGGCGGGAGATCTGGGGGTTTCCGAAGAAAATGGCGGATATCCACCTGGAACGTGATGGAACAGACGTGCATGCTTGGTCCGAGCGTGTCGGCACCCGGAACATCGAAACACGCGTGAAATTGACCGGGAAGTTCAACGATCCAGCGACGCCCAAAATAATCAGCGACCTCGGGCTGTTACCAACGCGGAAAAAGCCTGCTGTGAACTTCAACTTCAAGTACTTCCCCGCACCCGAAAAAAGCGGATTTGATTACAAGCCTAGACTTATAAGGCAAGAAACCACCATCGTACCGCAATCAATGGAAATGGGGGCGGCCACGATCGACCTGAAGTCATCCCCACATAATCCCTGGGCGGAACTGGAGGTGGTGAAGGTACTCGGCGCCCTCTACATAAAATCGAATAACACGATGTATCCCGGCTCGGTAGTGGCGGAGGTTGATGGCCGAGCCTTCGTTCCCTATTCATTTATCAAATGGGATTGGTATTGAGACATCAGGCTGAAGTTAATAATATTCACGGTGGATCTCGCGTTTATTACGTCGCCTTGACCATGGTCATCATCGTGTGGGGCGGTAGCTTTCTCGTGATCGGCCAACTGGTCGCGTTTGCCACGCCCCTCACTATCGCCACGTGGCGTGCCTTTTTCACCTCGGGAATCTTCCTGGCCATTCAACCTTACGCGAAGATACGGGGCTGGTGGCAAAGAGTGAACTCCGGCAAGCTTTCCCCCCGACATCGCAATCGTTCAACCCTCTTCATCGTCATCGCCGGATTGTCGGGAGTCGGGTTCTACTTCCCTGTCCAGTACGGGGCGGTAGAGTTGGCAGGGCCGTCGATCGCAGCACTCATGGTTTGCTTAGGTTCCCCCGTCATCATAATCGGGCTGTCCGCTCTCATTTTCAAGGAGCGAGTAGGCTGGAAAGGCGGGGTTGGGCTTCTACTCGCGTCGTTCGGCGCGCTCTTGATCATCACGGGGGGAGATCTCTCGACCCTCACGCCGAGGTCGAGTAATTTCTTTGGAAATCTCCTCGTGCTTCTCACGCCCGTTCTATGGAGCACCTTCTCGATCTCTTCAAAAAAAGCGCACGAGTTTGAGACCCCGCTGAAAACAATCGCTTTAACCATGCATGTCGGAACCGCGGTGCTCGTCCTTTTTTCCCTGATCTCCCAGGACGTGGTCAACTGGGGGGTTGCGCTGCAGCATCCTGTATTCCACCTTGGCATGCTCTACATTAGCTTGGGATGTAGTGTCTATGGTTACTTTGCGTGGAACGTCGCCCTTTCAAAGCTGCCCGCGGGTAGCGTCGGGTCATTCCTCTATGTCGAACCCTTCATCACGGTCTTTTTCGCCTGGACCCGTGGGCAATTTATATCCCCACATGCCATCCTGGGCGGCGTGATAGTGTTCTTCTCGTTGATTCTGATCACCCGGACGGGGAAGGGCATGAAAACGTAGTATCACTTATCGCTCACTTTCCTCTTGCCTTCATGATGACATGTCGATGCTGGCGAGCATCTTCTTCATGTTATTAACCTTGAGCTTGAATTCATCCTTGTTCTCGATCCCGGACACTTCATTCCCGTCTTTCCTAGTCTTGACGAGTTCTAGCAGCGGGTTTTGCAAGAAATCGAAGACATGATCTAATTTCGACTCTGTTATGCCCGAGAACTCCTCGGCCTTCAGCAGGTCTTGCTTCAATTGCCTTGTCTGGTGCCAGCCGGGATTTCTCCCGAGGTAGTCGAGGACGTCGAGTATAATCTTGGACGCTTGTTGATTGTTCATTTTATGTCCCGAAAGATTCGTGACCGCTTCGTTGGTGATGATCTCGTTATCGCGGATGAGGGCAATGAGATCTTCAATGGAAAACGGGGTACTCAAAAATTTTTCGAATAATAGCTTGAACCCGTGCAAATCAACGTGGCTAACATAAATATCTCTTTTACGCAGCTTCATCACGTCTTGCAAGTCGCCTATCGCCCAGCTAGACTCCTGGGTGATGACCAAGACGTGGCACTGATCCTGGCGATGAATGAATTCCATAAAATTAGCGATGAATTCGGCACGAAGCGCGTTTTTTGAAAAGAAACACGCGAGGGAAAGTTTATCCTTTTGATCCTCGCAGAGCAAGCCCTCGATTACGGATCCCATGTCGTTGGCAAGGGACGGGAACGCCTTTATGAAGGAGAGCTTGGTCTTGATGGCGACCTTCTCCATCGATAGAATGCCGATCACATTCAAGATCGCGTGTATATTCTCCGACAAACCTTGTAAGTTCGAAGACTCTACATTCCTATTGAAATCCATCAATAACAATTCGATGGGCAGTACTTTCCCCACATTTCCGAACTTGAGGGAGAATGCAAGGAAATCATGGTCGTCAAGATAAAAATCGAGGGATTGATACAATTTTGGATCCTTTTCCTTAATTAAATCCCTGAACAAATGGCATCCTTGCTCATAATCGCTCAGCTCGGCCCGTTCGTCATAATTTATGGACGCTTTAGCGGGATCGGATGCAAGCCTGTTGATATAGGTATTTAACGCGCGTCCAGCTCGCTCTAGGAATCCACGCACGTGAAATAACAGGTCATCAACATTCGCGGCCGGTAACGGTTCCTTGTGCACGAGCAAGTAACTTGTATTCTCGATAACATGAACACGCACGTGTAATCTATGTATCCGGTCATCAAGGACGTATTGGAGCATCGTCCGGGAACCGCGACGGCCAATCGATTCCTCATTCGTTATGTCCGTGAACCCCCGGGCAAGTAGCGCATCGATAAGCGATTCTATCTTGTGTGGTTCCTTGAGCTTGCAGCAAATAAGACGGCGAAAGTATTTCACGTCTTTTTTTTTGCCAGGGATTAGCTTTGTAAAAAAATTTCCTACATCGTCCTTCCACACGTTTACTTTTTTCGAGAATTGTTCGAACGGCCGTACCCGGCGCTCTTTCCCCTCGGAACTCGTTTCAGGTTTGCCGGCCATCTATGGACCACTATAGGGGTTATTTTAAAGCGTTTGCAAGAACGACGATCATGATCACGATGGGTATCGCCACGACGAGGAACGTGATGTAAACTTTCCAACCGAACCTGCTCCACGATGCAAGGGTGGCGCTGACCTTTTTCCCCGTCTTCGCGGACCATTCTTGATAGTTCTTCTCCCACGTCTTCACTTGCTTTTGTATCTCCTCCTTCTTGGTGTTGAGATCCTTGAATGCTTTTTCCGTGCTTTGCTGGCCGAGTTTCTTGAGATTCTCCATGCCGTTCTTCACTTCCGCCTCGAAAGCTCCCCAATCCTGCTCGATCTTCTGCTTGATCGCGTCGGCATTCTTCAAGTTCTGGTAATGGAAGTTCTCCAGCTTTTCAACGTTCATTAGCACGTTCTGGTTGATCTTTTCGTTTAAATCGCGCATCTTCTTTCCGATATTTTTCCAATCCGCCTTGATCTTTTCCAGGTCGATCGGTTTAACTGCCTTTCCTTGGGTTCCCTTTCCATCCTTTTTTAGTCCCGAATCTTGGTCCCCGGTGTTCATTTTTCCTTCTGGCGCGCCTGGATCGGATTCGTCGCGAGACATGTGATTCCACGGAATGTGTGATGTGGTAATATTACGAGGAAAATGCAGTTCACACGTTTTAAGTTTGGTCGTGATGAGTCGGAGGATCCATATCCTTTAGAGGATCTTGGTTTACTGGATGTAATACCTCCCGTTCTCGTCCTGCCTCACGATGCCTGCATCGACCAGGTTTCCAAGAATAAACTTCATGAAATCCTCCCGGATCTCGAGTGCAGTGGAGATCTCAACCAACGTGAAGCCATCGATCGCTTTCTCCGGATTGTTTATCAACAACTCCAAAGTTTCCCGTTCTTCTTCCCCTTGCACTGCTTTGGCGATCGCGATTTTCAGTCGCTTCAAAATTGCATCTTTCTTCGCATAGGTTTCTTTATATGAAGCAGTAATGTCATCCAATTGCTTGTTCAACTTGGATAGCTCGGTTATCTTGTCCTTCAAGGAAATTTTCGGGCGGGTCTCGGGACTTTCGACAAGTTCACCCATGTCGAATACCTGGGAATCTATATTGAACGTGATGATCTTCGGGTTCATGGCAGCAGGCCCCACGTCGCACCGGATGACGAAAGCCTGCTTGAGCTTGTACAAGTGTGGATTTGGGCCCGGCGTCTTCTCATTCTTCTCGGCGTCGTCTATTTCGACGAAACCCTTCTGTTCCAAATCCTTCAAGTGCTTCAAGATGGCTTGCCTCGATACGGCAATCAGCTCCTCCAGCTTTCCTATTGGCAAAGGCCCTTGAGCAAGATATCTCAAGATCTTCCTTCGCACGTCGTTTCCCATGATGTCGAAGATCTCGTCGAAATCCACGAGCCCCCACCTCTAATAATAAAAAAATTAACCATAAAGCGATTCCTTGGGATCCATCGAGCCCGGCTTGGCCAGGTAGGTCTTCTTCTCGCGATCCGACAAGCCCTTCACCTTCGCTATGGCGTCGGTGAGATGCTGTCTAGTTATCTTCACTTGCTGGATGGATTTCTCGTCCCCGGGCTTGGCGGAGCTCTTGAATATCGCCTCGCGGATCGCTAGGAGGGTCGATTCGTCGACGAGTGCCTGGATGTCCGCGCCTGTCATGCCCTCCAGTTCTTCGGCTATCTTGTTGATGTCGATATCCTTGTCCAAGGGTTTGTCCTTGAAGTGGATCTTCAAGATGGCTTTCCGGGCTTCTATGTCCGGCATCGGGATGAACACGTGCCTTCCGAATCTGCCCGCGCGGAGCAACGCCGGGTCGATGATGTCGGGACGGTTAGTTGCAGCGATCAGGAGCACGTTCTTGAGTTCTTCGAGGCCGTCGATCTCCGTGAGCAGCTGTGAGATCATACGCTCGGTGACGTGCGAATCGCCGGCATCACCACCCCGTGCTGGCGCGATCGCGTCGATCTCATCGAAGAAGATGATGGCTGGTGCTGCCTGCCGCGCTTTCCTGAAGACCTCGCGGACAGCCCGTTCGCTTTCGCCGACCCATTTGGAGATAAACTCGGGACCTTTCACGGCAATGAAATTAGTCTCGGTCTCATGTGCGAGTGCCTTTGCCAGTAGAGTCTTGCCAGTACCCGGCGGGCCATAGAGGAGAATACCCTTCGGCAAATTAGCTTTCATATGCGCGAAGAGCTCGGGGTATTTAAGCGGCCATTCCGCTACCTCGCGAAGTTCTTGTTTTGCAGTTTCCAAGCCACCCACGTCATCCCATGTTTCCTTGGGCGTCGTGATCAGCACTTCCCTGAGCGCGCTGGGTTCGATTTCGCCAAGGGCATTAGTGAAGTCGTCCTTGGTGACCTTCATCTCCTTCAAGAGCTCTAAGGGGATCTCCTTGTCGATCTCGATCTTTGGGAGATAACGCCGAAGGGCACGAATTGCCGCCTCCTTTACGAGGGCGGAGAGGTCAGCGCCAACGAACCCGTGTGTTTTCGAAGCAAGGTAATCAATATCAACATCGGGGGCAAGCGGCATGCCGCGGGTATGAATCTGGAGGATGTCCTTGCGCCCATGTGCATCGGGAACGCCGATCTCGATCTCCCGGTCGAACCGCCCCGGTCGCCGGAGAGCCGGGTCGATCGAATCCGGCCGGTTTGTTGCAGCGATTACTATGACCTTCCCGCGGGACTGCATCCCGTCCATGAGGCTGAGGAGCTGGGCAACGACCCGCCGCTCGACCTCGCCAGTCACCTCCTCGCGTTTCGGGGCGATGGAATCGATCTCGTCAATGAATATGATGCTCGGGGCTTTTTCTTCCGCCTCGTGGAATATCTCCCTCAAACGTTCCTCGGATTGCCCGTAAAACTTCGACATGATCTCCGGGCCAGTGAGCGAAATGAAGTGCGCGTCTGTCTCGCTAGCTACGGCCTTGGCAAGCAACGTCTTGCCAGTTCCCGGAGGCCCATACAAGAGCACGCCTTTTGGCGATTCTATGCCGAGGTGGCTGAATATCTCGGGATGCCGGATGGGGAGCTCGACCATCTCGCGGATCTTCTGGATCTCGTTATCCAAGCCTCCGACGTCCTCGTACGAGATATGGGGCCCTGTCTTGACCTCGCTCGCCTGTTGCTCGATGATCTCGATCCGCGTGCTCGAATCGACTATTACAGCATCCGCGTTGGGGCGGTAATTCACCACGGCGACGTACAAAACGCCTCCCATGGACATCCGAAGCCCGAGAATGTCGTTCCGTGACAGGACGACCCCTTCGAGCCTCTCTGGAGGCAGTTTTATCGGGTTGTTCAGCCGCATGTCGACCGGAGCGAGGGTGACTTGCTGGGCCGGTTTCACTTGTATGGGGCCCTTTATGAGGACATATTCGTCGATGCTCACGCCGACGTTGCGGCGGATCGCGCCGTCGACACGGATTATCCCTTGATGATCATCTTCAGCGAGGCCTGGCCACACTTTTGCCGCAGTCTTTTTACCAGAAAGGGAGGAAATGGAGACGACATCCCCCGTGTTCAAGCCCATCTTCCGCTGGACGAACGGGTCGATGCGCACGAGCCCGTGGCCAGCATCCCTGGTTAAGGAGGGGGCAACCCTCAGCTTGACCTCGATCGGTCCTTGTGAACTGTTGCTACTTGACATGAGCATTTCACCCACATAATATGAGATTCGTTAATGAGGTGTAAAAAAGGATATCGATCTATCGTTCGGCCTTGCGTACCTTTATCTCGAGCACGCCGTTGTTAAGTCGCCACTGCAAATCCTCGGCCTTGGCGTTTTTTTCCAGCAGGATCGTCTTTTCGTAGTGCCGGCTGTTGCCATGGGCTTCCACGCGCAATGTTTTCCCGTTGACACTAACTTTCACATCGCATTCCTTGACACCCGGCAAGTCCACGTTCACGGTCGTGCTCCCGTCTTTCTCCTTGAACGTTTCCGAGAACGGTTCATTCGCCCCGTTTTCTTCTGCTTGGACGGGCTCGGGCGCCAGGATTTTTTCTTCGCCACTGAGCATGGGCACGCCGTGCTTGGCAAGAAGCGATCCGAATCCTTGTTCTATGAAACTTTCGAGACGAGCCTTGAGCTCGGGAAACTCGCTTGGGTCCCCGTAGATCCGGATGATGGGTTCCTTCATGTCACTCCCGGATATGATTTCATAGCCGAACTTGCGACTTTTCTCGATTGGCTGCCTTTTCCCGTCCCGGTGCTTGCCTTCCTTTGCAAACTCACCATCCTCGGTATCTTCATCCGTGTCAAGTGGCGAGAACCGGGATTGGATGCCAAACGGGTCTTGGCCGAAGAACTTGGCATAGCGCTTGAGCATGTCGTTGAATATCTTGTCTACCGAATCGAATGCCATGTGCCTATCACCACAATTTTGATCTTGTTAATGTGCAACTTCAAGTTACACAATATCTGATCTGGCTTTTAAAGTTGATCCTTTTCAAAAATGCATAGATGCGTCACGGCAAGAACCTATATCATTGCAAGCGTAAGGACTATAATAAGTACCCGTGCTATATGCATTAGTAACGAGACAAGTAATGGATGCATTCGTTTGTCGTGAAGGCTTACTCGTCCCGGCATGATTTCACAATAAGAAAGGTCGTTCATTCGTGAGTTCAAAAGTTCAGTCGTGCAAAAATGGTTCGATGGATCATTTACTCCGCGAGGGCCGGATCGTTGCGAAAAGTAACGTTGATCTCACCCCTGAAATTATTAGCATGCTCGGTTCTGTCCACGGCACATATTTAGAAAATAATGGCATCATCGTCATCGGCCGGGATTACCGCAGGGACTGCCGGATGTTGAAAAGAGCCTATACCGCAGGAGCGATGTCGACGGGTATCGATATTCTTGATTTGCATGTTGCTCCCTTGCCCCTGGTCGAGTTCTGCATTAGGCGGTTTGGGGCATCTGGTGGCGTGTATTTCACCTCTGGCCACGCGCAATTCGATGAAATCAGCATGCGTTTCTTCAACTCGCTCGGCATTGAGCTTCCCAAGAATGAGATGGATAAAATATCTTCCATCTGGGAAAAAAAAGCCACAAAGCGCGTTCCACCTGCCAATGTTGGCAAGCTTTCAACGATCCCGCATACGGAATCGGTTTATCAAAAAGCAGTGCCTGGTTTTATCGATAAAAGCGTCATCAAGGGCAAGAAGATGGTGCTGGACTGTTCGTACGGGCCTTCAGGCGAGATATCCCCGACCTTGTTCAGTAACCTCGACATCGAGATTATTTCGCTCAATACATTCGTTCCGAACGAAATCCAGACGACTATACCAAATTATCATTCAATTAAACAGATTTCCAACATCATCAAGGCATCTTCGGCCGAATTAGGCGTCGTGATGGACGTGGACGGGTCGCGAGCACTATACCTGGACGAGACAGGCTCCATCGCCGATTTCGACCAGATCCTTGCTATCTTCTTGCTATACGAGAAGTCGATAAAGAATAACCGCCAATCACCGGTCATCCTCTCCCAAAGTCCCAGCAGTATCATCCCGAAGATATGCGCGGATTGCGAGCAGCAGTTTTTCGAGGTAGATAACACGCCCGGTGTCATTTCCGAAAAAATAAAGGAATATCGGGCCATTTTCGGCGCGTCGAACACGGGCAAGTTCTATTTTGCCGAGTACGGGCCTTTCAGCGATGCAAACCTCACCACGCTCAAGCTCTTGGAGATCATGGGAGAGACCGGGATGCCGTTGTCGAAGCTTACACGCGAAACGCCGAAGACCATAAAGGGCTTCAAGGACATGACCATCAATGCAGAGGTTCTCGACGAGCTATTCAATATATTCGATGTCAACAAGAAGAAATCCAGTTATACCGTGATCGACGCCCTTTACGGTATCAAGGTCATCTTCGAGCCTGGTAGCTGGGTGCTTTTGAAGCCGTCGCTTCACCGGGATGCAATAGAGCTATCCGCGGAATCTCCAAACAAAGAAACTATTAACGAGATGATAAAGGAGATGGAACGCATCTTGCTCGCCGAGGAGGAGAAGATTGCGAGCGCAAAGGAGAAATTGACGGGCGTTTCGGCAACAAAAATGATATGATCTGCTTCGATTGAGTTCGCTAGCTTCTCAAAGACTATTTATTCATCATTTTTTTCATCCCAATGCCCTTCGACGAGTCGCCACATTCTCTTGTTCTCCTCCGCGGCTCTCTCCGCCAGCGCCGTGTCCCAATCTTGTACGAAATGCAATTTACGGGACCAACGGTTGCTGAGCCGTTCGATCTCTGGTGGGATGGCCCGGAGCGTGCGATATTCGATACGTTCGAGATTCCAGCACTCGCCAAGGGAACCGGGGAGCGTGTCGATTGCCGTGTTGTTGATGTCGATGTCCCTGAGCATCGGCCAAGAACCAAGGCTCGCTGATAGCTCGCGCACTTTCGTCCCGTAGATGTCGAGCAACTCCAAAGTTTCATAAGATGATCGAGCTTAGGCAATTTACGAGGTAGTTCAGTGAGCATGCTGGATCCGATCATCAATGGACGAACCTATGACGTCGATACGAACCCTCTCGAAACAAGCCGATATGACGGGCACGATCACGTGACTCGCTTGCGGCGTCTCGCTCGAACCCGGCGTGGTGCGCTGCGGCGACTGCGACTGGATCAACCCGCTCCGAGAACTCGGCTTGATCTGAGCCAACACACCAGCCAGCCATCTAGCCAGACCCGCGCGCCCGCCCTTTTTAGGACTTTTCCCCTTCTATTTTTTTGGAATATGGCCATCCAATATAGAACAGCGCATCGCATCGAGCAGCGACGAGCAGCGCAGCCACTAAAAACCGGGGACGAAGAAAAAGGACTAAAAGCCGGGATACTCGTACGGTTCAATACGCATCGAAAATCAATAGATTTTAAAGTTTTATCTTGGAATGATCATTGACAAGTTAGGCGCGTCGAGATTCCGTTTGCACCATCTATGATAGAGCGTGAAGGCCGCACGAGCATAAAAATTCCAGAGGCAGTCCAGCAGCGACTTGCTGGCATTCTCCGTGCTATGGAGGAGACGTCAGAGCTCACGCGGTGCGTGGTCGTTACCCGGACGGGCATCAAGATTGCACCCGATATGGACGCGGATAGTTATAGCGCGAGCAGCGCAGCCTTGATTGATCTTGGCGAAAGGGTCGTTGCGAGTCTAGAACATGGTACGCTGGAAGAACTAGTTATCAATGCTATGGGCGGTTACGTTATCCTTGCTGCAGTAGGGAAAGAGTTTATGCTGCTCGGAGCAACATCGGCAGCCTTGAAAATGGGCTACTATCTCCCTTTTGTTCGCAAAAAGGCTTGGGAGCTTGAAGCCATCATCTACGGGTTGAAGGGCGCCGCGGCCGAGGCAGCACCAGGGATCAAGGCCCAGGAAATCCCGACCATCCCGGTCAAACAGCCTGCGGCAAATGAAAATCCGGAAGGCGGGAAGATATCGACGGCCGAAATCAAGGCGGCCGACATACAAGCGATGAACGACGTGCTCGCGGCCTTTGACGAGTTCGGCATCAACGATGACTTCACGAAATCGCTTGGCGATGGCGCCGTTCCGACAGTGAACATCTCCACCGAGGAAATGAGTGTTATAAGCCAGCAGATAGCGCAGCAAGAACCAGCCGCAAAAAAAATAACCGTGGAACCCGCCCCTGCTTCCCAGGCTCAGAAAGCACCGGGCGCGGCCGAAAAGGCAGCGCAACTGGCCGATTGCCCCATTCCGCTAGAAGCCGGGGAGGTGCCGCCAATACCGCTAAGCACGGAGGAGCTCGTCACGGAGGGCGGATCTGCTGCCGTGCCCGAACACGCACAAGCGCCTATTAGCGCCGTCGAAGCGGCACCGTCCAGCCAGGTAGAGGTGCAAGCCCCGCCTTTAGCGGCTGCCAAGGCCCAGGTGCAGCAACCCGTGGGGATTAAGGCCCAGGCGCCACAGAAAGCCGAACCCGCTAATGCTTCTCCGGCGGGTGCAGCACCATCGTTTGATAATGCTTCTGAATATGATTTCGACTTCGATGTGACTAAAACTCCGGAGAAGGAAGTCGTGGTTCCTGAACAGGATTCTATGAGTGACACGCTCAAGGCGCTTGGCTGGGAAGAGGAAGAAGACAAGTAGTGACAAGCGAACATGAATTCTTCCTTGAAAAAAGCGTATCAGCTGTTGCATTTTCCCTTGTTCTTGTGTGTCATCGTTTCTTGCCAGTTAATGATTGGTCGAGGCGATATGGTAATCCAGGCGGGAGTCCGATCCCTTCCGATCGCCCCCCTGGAACGGGAACTGCTCCTGGTACTGTCGGGCCTCGCGAACCTCTCCTCCGTCGAATCGTTCTTGATCACGGGGATCGTCGTTCTACTTTTCACGATTGCATCGATAAATCGTCGTCATTTTATCACATGCCTGATCATGTACCTTTTTTTCCTGTTCTTCTTCACGACATACTTTTTTTCCCGCCTCGCACCCGGAATGTCCTCATACATGTCTGCATGGATCGGTACATCCATTGCTGTGGCATCCGCGGTAGTAATGGCTTTTTCCGGGATCCCTGCGCTACTATATCGGAAGTTGGCTGCAAGATCGGTGAAAATGCTCAGGGAGCGTTCACCTGCCGGGGCATCCTTTAAAAAATGCAAAAATTGCGGTGCGCAATTCGTCTCGAACCCTCGTTATTGTTCGAAGTGTTTGACGGAGATGGCGTGAAAAACCCGCTGGATCACTTGATCTCCTTCAAGAACATAAGCGGATAACCAAGTTCGGGGATCCATTGGATTTTTCCAGTGATATGGGTCTGCTTGTAGACCAGGTCGATCTCCAGGTCGATCATATGTTCCTTGATGAGCGTGTAATCAAATTCGTGTCGTTTCGTGTATTGCTTCCCGCTGTCGACGTTGATGCGAAAGCGAAGGTCCCGGACGAACGGCTGGCTTTTGAAAGACGCGATAACACCATCCTCGACCTTTCTCATCACCTCTTCATTATTCACGACTGGCATACCGATGATGCTATGAAATATCGCGCCGAGCTTTATACCCGCCTCGAAGCATGCACGTTCCCTGTCCGTGATGGATACGTCGAAATATTGGTCAACAGATTTTTGTTCCTTGCCGGTCATATCGATCACGTCAAATAAATAATGGAGGCCCCGGCGTTCTGCAATTTGCTAATGTGTGACATTCCACCATATGGCCTCATTATGGAATCGATGGATTTACGCAGTTCAATAGCTTGTGCCTCGCTTTCCGCAAGGCTGTAAATGGCCGGGCCGAAACTGGACATGCCTGCGCATGGTGCACCTGCCTCTCGCCAGTCTTGAAGCATTTGCCGATATGCCCTCCCTCGCAGCCCCACTTCGATTTTCTTGAAACCCGTGTCTTGAAAGAAGTTGATACATTCGCAAATCTCCTTGAATCTTTGCTGCTTGATTGCCGGCAGCATCTTCATAAGAATGACGTGCGCGAGCTGCTGTACCTCGGATATAGGAACCGGGCAACGATGTTTGAATATTTCGACCTCTTTAGCATCGTGCGCTCCACTATCAAGCATTGGAATGCCGATCACGGCACGCCATTCCCCGGGCAAGTCATCCCTGGAGAGAACAGGGGCTGGTTTTGCGTTCGATGCGGATGATGGTAAGAACGATTCCTTTTCCTTCCCAGCGCCGTATTCATGGCCCCCGTCGATTATGACCCCCCCGTGGAAGTAGGACGTGACGCCGATCCCTGAAGTGCCGCCTCGATTGACAGTTGAGGCCAAGATTTCCTTCGGCAAGGGTGTTTTTTCGAGCTTCAAGAGCCGGGAGATGCCATCGCCAAGCGCCAGCGCGAGCTGCGTCTTGGATCCCAGTCCCACGTGGCGTGGAATGATTTCCCGCACCCTTATGGAAATCCTGGCTTTATCTGGGCCGGGACCGAGACGGTGCAAGATGTCCGACACCAGCTCGTCGATATACTTGCCTTCCACATCCTTTGGGATGTCGAGCTTGAGTGGCGGCGATTCCTTCGTTTCAAAATCGATTTTCCAGCTCGGATTTGAGAGGGTAAAGCCTATGCTGCCGTCTATTCTCCCAATCGAGCCGTTCATGTCGATTAATGTCGCGTGAAGCCTGCACGGGGTCTTTATCTGGAGTTTCATACCTTGCGTTTGTCCCCTTAGTTCTTTTCATCCGAGCTGCCCGATCGGAATAGCAAAGTGGTTCACGCGTTTCTCTTCATTCCGTTTTCTAAAAACTTTTTACTATTTTGGCAAAAGGTGATGTACTGGCGAATTCTTACGTTGTATAGATCCTCGAGGATGACAGCTGATGACAGACCTAGAAGGCATCGCGAACCACATGCTCGATGCAAATAACCTGGATGATGCCGTGATCGATCGATTGAAGGAACTATACAAATTATTCAAGCCAAAGCTTAATGAAAGCGTGTTATTGCAACTTAGCAAGTCCGTTCTTGAAGAGGTAAAGAAGTCCCGCGTCGGGCCGCGGGAAGGCATCATCAAGGATATTCTTGCGATGGACAAGGCTGCACTCACGATCGGCGAACAAGGTGTTGGCTGCCGTGGAATGGGCGATTTCGTCGCCCACGAGTTCATAACAAAAATGGCAAGCACGAGCCAATCGGCCTTCCTTGCGCCTCAATCAATGGATGACGCGGGCGCCGTACTCATTAGCTCGGAAGGCGGGACGAAGTTCATCGTCACCAAGATGGAAGGGATGCACTCGCGATTGAGCAACTATCCATTCATCGCCGGGTTCCACGTAACACGTGCTTGTCTCCGGGATTTGCTCGTTAAGGGGGCACGCCCCGTCTCGATTATGGTCGACATCCACCTCGGTGACGATTGCGATATCTCGAAGCTGTTCGACTTCATGGCCGGTGTCTGCTGCGTTGCAGAACTCGCCGGGGTTCCAATCACTGCAGGATCGACGCTTCGCATCGGTGGCGATATGGTCATCGGGGATCGGATCACGGGGGGCATCGCTGGGGTAGGTATATGCGACCGGATCCTCGCGAGGAAAAACATCGCATTAGAATGCGACATCTTGATGACGGAAGGAGCCGGAGGCGGGACGATCGCCACGACTGCCATCTACAACAGCCAACCCGATGCGATCATCCACACGCTTAACATCAAATTCGTACTGGCGATGAATGCTCTCCTGGATAGGCAGGACTTGCTCGAGGGGATATATTGCTGCAGCGATGTCACGAATGGAGGCTTGCGTGGTGACTTGTTTGAGATCTTGCGGGATTCCAACCTTGGTGCTGACTTGCACGAGCCAGAAATCCGGTCGCTTGTTAACAAGGACGTATTAGCACTTCTCGACGGCACGGGAACGGATTACCTCGGTGTTTCACTTGATGCACTTCTTGTTTTTTGCAAGCCTGCCTTCACAAGCGCTATCATCGCGATGTTGGGGGAAAAAAGCATCAAAGTCGAGAAGATCGGCCAATGCAAGAGGGAAAAAGGGATATATTTGCATCTTGTTAACGGTCGCACGGTAGAGATGGTACCACGATTCCGGGAATCCGCTTACACGCCGATTAAGAAGGTGATCGGTGAAAAAAAGGATGTATCGAGCCAAGAAATGATGAACACACTTGTCCAGAATACCTATCAATCCGCAATTGACAAAAAGCGGCGCGTTCTTGACTGGATCACGAAATCGAGTTCGCGTTAGAGGCTTGAAAAAACGTGTCTACCGACGATCATGATCTATTACTTGATCGAAATACGCCGTCCCGCGGGGTAGGCTCGCTGGAGGAGGCCATCTCCGACATCAACAAGTTTTTGCCGGGGATAATAAATGGCACGCGATATCTCGATATAATAGATGCACATCAAGCCGTTTTCGATATAAAAAAGAATCACGGGCTCAAAATAAGTCCGGTCGTGAAGATACTTCTCACGTTGAATGGCTCCGTCACGCAAGCTTTGCAATCGATCCAGGACTCCCCCGACACGCATGTCAAGGTCAAGACATTGAACCAGGTCATCGTTGGGCTGTCCAATGAAGAGATCACCGAAAACATCTATACTCTTTTGCACATTTCCCGCGGTGCCTTGTTCAACTACAGGAAAGTCGTTCTTCATGCAAATGAAATGAACCTGGCCCTCGCGATATCGATAACACCACTATGTCGATTAAGCAAGGATTTCCAGGACGATCTCTTGCATGCTGACAAGCCGATCGGCTTATTACTCGAGAAATACAAGTTGGAGGTTCTGAGGCGCATCTCGGTCATCGACGTCGTTGTCGATTATGGTTTTTTCGGTGACACCTTTAAAACCAAGCCGTGCCAGTTGATTCCTTACCGGGTTTATGATATCACATTTCACGGCGAGATATTGATGAAAATCGTCGAATTCTTCAATCCTTTCTTGTAAATTTATGGGATCCGACGGATCTATAAGTTAACTTTCTTCAAGAGTCCTATCAATGCCTGGTAGGTCTCGTTCATGTCATCAATATCGAGCAGGGGTTTCCCTGTTAGGTTGAATTCTTGCACAGCCTGGCTGGCTGGTAAAACGCCGAGTACCTTCACGTCTTGGCGTGAGGGAGGAAATTTTTCGCGCAAGATGCGCTCGCTTTCAAGCGTGAAGCGGTTGCCGATGATATACTTGTTGTTCACCTTCAAGGTCATTTCCTTGGTCAATTCGATGATTCGCTCGGCCGTTTTCATTCCCATCGCGCTTGGGTCGGTGATGATGAATAAATCGTCGATGTCCTTCATCGTTCGGCGGGAGAAATGTTCCAGGCCTGCTGCCGTGTCTACCAATATGATATCGTAGGCATCCTGGATTGTATCAAGGATCCCGGTGATCGCCGAATTGATAAAGCAATAACACCCCTCGCCCTCGCTCTTGGACATGACGATGAGGTCGAAGGTTTCCCCCTCGACCATTATTTCGAAGGTCTTGGCCTCGAGGTAATTTGCTTTGTCAAAAGAAGGATTTAGCTTTCCTTTGTTAATCTTTTCCCTGAGTTCTTGAGCAATGCCACCGACCGTGTGGCTCCTATCAACCTTGATCCCGAGAACATCCGGCATGTTGGTGTCTGCGTCGACATCGATAACGAGTAGCTTCGGGAGCGGCTCCTTGCTTTTTAAATATTTCAAAGTAAGGGCAGCTACTGTCGTTTTACCCACCCCCCCCTTCCCCGAGACCGCGATAATCCTGTTCTTGCGTTTCTGGACCATGAGCTATCAAGGCTAGGAATGTACCACCTTGGCGATAAAACCATTGATTTTTAAAAAACACAGTCGCAACTAACCAATAAAAATGTGGACATGGTTGGATATCATCATATGACGTTCTGATAGACGATGGCGGGGTTTCCCATCACATTCTTGATGCAAGATGGTCCCCCATTTTTTCTGGGGTTTAAGTAAAGTACTGGGAATAAAAAAGAGGGGGTTTCGTTCTCGGCTACGAGACGGAACCTGCGGGTTTCCTCTAAAGACCCGTCCGGGCGAGGTGTCCAACTTTTTCCAACCTTATAGTTAGCGTTCTCCCGCCCCGAGATCAACGCGTGCATTGAAACGCCGGGACAACGTGCAGCGGACGCGAAAAATGGCCGTCATTTATTACACCAACTGCATTCTACATCTCATGTCCTCGGCAGCGTCAGCTGGCGGGGAATATGCCCCCGGGTTGAATCGTCCGGGGGTGTTAAAAACGTTTTCAAGGCTAACGACATGGCAGAAAAGGTTGAAGCTCCCCCCGCAGAGCCAGAAAACCTGCTGGTTTCGCGGGAGGAATACCTCGCTGCGGGTGTGCATATCGGCACAAAAATCGCCACACGCCACATGCAGAAGTACATCTACCGTACCACCGGCCATGGCTTATACGTCCTCGATATCAGACAGACTGATGACCGATTGCGGGTGGCAGCGAAGTCACTCGCGCGCTATGACCCCACGAAAATCCTCGTGACATCGGTACGCAGGTACGGCTATCGCCCCGTGGATCAGTTTGCAAAATGCATCGGGGCAAAGTCGATCACGGGACGGTTCGTTCCTGGTACGCTAACCAACCCGCGTCTCATTAACTATCAAGAATGCGACGTGTTAGTCATCACCGATATGCATGCGGACAAGCAAGCGTTGAGCGAAGCGGTCATCGCGAAGATTCCGGTCATCGCCTTCGTGGATACCGATGATACGCTGATCAACATCGACTTGATGATACCGACCAACAACCGCGGCAGGAAGGCCCTTGCACTCGTTTATTGGCTGCTGGCCCGCCAGATACTTCGGGAACGTGGTATTATTCCTCCCGAGGGCGAGATGGAGCAAACCATGGCCGATTTCGAGTCAAACATCCGCCCCTCCAAGACCGAGCAGTGACCAGCACGAGGGTTGACAGAAAGAATTCGGCCGCACGTGCATTCTTTAAGTTATTTTTCCCCTCAATCTTTAATCGAACCGAAACGAGGTAAAAATAATGGCTAATGAGAAGGAGCCGGAGCCGGGATTCATCAAGCACGTGAAAATCTCGAAGTTATTACTTTATATTTTCCTGGTTTCGACAATTATGTTCGTTCTGGCTTTTTCCATCGCATATAGCATATCTGACTTCCTGGTCATCTTCGGGTTGTCCTACTTGTTCATCGGACCAGCTTATATCGCGAACGCGGCCATGGTCTTCACAAGCAATGGCAAGCCCATCGATGGCGGCAAGAATTTTATCGACGGCAAGCGCCTCTTCGGGCAAACCAAGACATGGGGCGGGTTCGTTGGTGGGGTCTTCTTCGGATCCATAGCGGCGCTGGGGTTCGACCTGATCTTGTACTTTAATTATCCGTCGATAGCAGCTTTTGCCCAGACCCAGACGGTCTTTTTAAGGTATATCAAACTCGATTTTCTCAAGGCATACCTCTATCCGCCCGCGTACTATATTCCCTTCAGGGCGTTTTTTTGCGGCCTCGGTTCCCCCCTAGGCGACCTTATTAAGTCATTCTTCAAGCGTCGTTTATCAATCGGTAGCGGAAAACCATTCTGGATAGCTGATCAGCTCGATTTCATCGTCACGACGATATTGCTGAACCTCGTTTGGTTTCCCCTAGATATATTCATCATTTTGCTGTTATTACTAATGACACCAGCGATAACGCTGACCGCAAACACGATTGCCTACCAGATAGGGAAGAAAACCGAACCCTGGTAGAAACAGATCCATTATCTTAATTTTCTCTGTAGAACAGTGATTTACTCAGTCTCTATAAGAATAGAAAAGATTTTGAACTGCGTGAAAGATGGATAGACTGATCTCTACTAAGTGGTTTTAGCTCGAAAAAGGTGAATCGCCGAAATGCTCCTACAATTTCCAACAGATGCAGTCGGAATCGTCTTGTTACTCATAGCAATCGTCCTGCTTTTCATCTTCAATTACCTGGCAGTCCGGTGGATTGAATCAAAGGAATTAGCACGTCGCAAGAAGGGTGCGTGTTTTTTCGTCGCATTATTGGGGGTATTGATGTTCATCGTCGTGCTATGGGTTTGGGGCGATATTTTCAGACCAATTGATGGGTGGCTTTCAATCGGATCTACTCGATGGCCGAATGTACAGCCCCTCCTCGCTCTCGGCCCGATGATCGTTTTTTTGCTGTATATCATTATTGTGCATTGGTTAATCGAGGCAGATTGGAAAAAATCGATATGGATAAGCATATTTGCCTTGCTGCTACTCGCATCATTCCTAGCATTCACACCGCATGCGGCAGAATACTTAAGATTCTATCCAATGACATGATCTATTTCTTTCTACATTTTTTTAAGA
>Ga0172366_10000639_pt1 | contig 25838 bp, 26 predicted proteins | sample LakKivSesite69cm_FD_114533 | JGI IMG/M metagenome (GOLD analysis project Ga0172366, IMG submission 114533) | Sediment microbial communities from Lake Kivu, Rwanda - Sediment site 69cm | ecosystem: Environmental > Aquatic > Freshwater > Lake > Sediment | place: Rwanda: Western Province, Lake...
AATTTCTCCAGCTTTAGGCTCATAAATCCTTAAGAGCAAGTCAATTAAGGTCGTCTTTCCACTGCCTGGCAGACCCGTAATTCCAAGTAGCTCTGAGGAACGAATATTCATTGAAACTCCATCCAGTACCTTTCTACTTGAATCTTCATATGAGAAAGATAAATCTTTTATAACTATATCACCTTTCAAGTCGACATAATTTTTCCTTTCCTCTTCAGGCTCTGTAATGTCAAGAATTTCATTTATTCTTCCAAGAGAAGCCCTTGCCCTTTGCGTCAAAGCAATTGAAAACCCTATTGCCATAACAGGCCAGGCAAGTGTGAGGATATATTGGAAAAAAGCCACAACTGTGCCAATCTGAACTGAATTTTTTATAACAAATATGCTTCCAAATATTACAAGGTTTACCAATGAAAAATTAATAAAGAAATTAATAGTTGGATCTAAAAAACCATCAAGTTTCACAAGTTTTAAATTCTCAAAGAGATATTTTTCATTTACATTTTTGAACAATCCCAGGTAATACTCTTCCCTTACAAATGCCTTTACAACTCTTATGCCTCCTATCACTTCCCTCACCCGAACTGTCATTTCAGCAAAAATCATCTGAACCTTTCTGAAAGTTTTGTGAATTTTTTTGCCAAAGTTTAGTGTTATAGGAATTAAGAAGATGAGAGGCCAAACCGTTGCAAGAGTCAATCTTCTGCTCATGATAAACATCGAAGCAAAGGTAGTGAAACCAAGCATAAAAACATCAACTATGCCAAGAAAGCCCATTATCAGAAACATTCTCACAGCCATAGTGTCATTTGTCACTCTTGCCATTAAATCACCTATCTCAAACTTCTGTAGGTCTTCTTTTTTAAGGTAAAGGAATTTATGAAATAAGAGATCTTTAAGATTGTAATCAAATTTTAAAACCTGAAACCTTAAAAGGTTATTGTAAAGATATCTTATTGTTACAATCAAAATGCCTGTTATTAGTATCATCAAAGAGTTGACTAGCAAAGATTTTATTTCTTTAAGCTCTACTGCGTTGATGGCATTCTTAGTAAATATAGGAATTATGACCTGTGAAAGATCGACAATTGCAAGTAAAAAAATTATTAAAACATATGCTTTCCATTCTTTTCTGAAAAATTCCTTTATGAGCTTCATTTTTTCCTATTTATTATATATTTTTAGGAAAATAAAAAAAGGCCCCCTCTTTTGCAGAGGGGGCTTAGTTTTTTTACAGATTGAGTTCTCTGGTTTTTTTGCCAGTTTCTGACTTAGGCAATGTTAGTTCGAGGACTCCGTTTTCGAACTGCGCATGAGCTTGATCTGGGTTAACTTCTGAAGGAAGAGGAATAACCTTCTGAAAGTTTCCGTAAAACCTTTCTTCAATGAAGTAGTTTTCATCCTTCTCCTTACTTTCTCTCTTTACCTCTCCTGAAATAGCTACTGAATCTTCCTGGATCTTAATTTTTACTGCTTTCCTGTCCACTCCAGGTAGATCGCACCTAACAACAATATCCTTTTCTTTTTCTATCACATCAACTGCTGGACTGAATGCAAGCCCTTCAGGTGATGCAAGTTCTCTCCTGGAGCTCAAAGGAGAAGGAAGTCTTGAAAGGCGGGTTCCCTTCCAGAACTGGTTAAAAATGGAGTCAATCTCCTCTTCTAACCTTCTAATCTCTTCAAATGGATCCCATCTTGCCATTTTCTCACCTCCCTATGTTATTTCTTCATTAATATTATATGATATTCTCCAAAAAAGTCAATATATAGGGAAGTAAACTTTTTAAATACTATGTATTATCTCCACAGACTTTACAGTCTTTATTCCTTTCAAGTTTTATAATGGAGAATTCGTTACTCAAGGAATCATATATCAAGAGCTTGTTGAAAAGGTTTTCACCAATTCCAATTGCATATTTCACATACTCGTTAACAACTATAGTTCCGACAGTGCCTACTAACGGAGTGCTTACTCCTTGTTCAAAGTTTCTCTGCGTCATAAGATTAACTATTTCCTTATCTTTCTCAGGAAATAAACAGTTAAGACATGCTGTTTTATGAGGAAAAATATTTAATACTTGACCAACAAATCTCCCTACTGCACCAACAAAAACAGGTTTATTAAGTGCAACTGCTGATTTGTTTACTATGTAACGGGTTTCAAAGTTATCTGTAGCATCGATAACTGCCTCATATTTTTCAAATATCCTTTTTGCAATATCCTCATCTGTAAGCCATGTTTTGTAGGAGTCGATCGTCACGTATGGATTAAGAGCTTTCAGTCGCTCAGAAGCCAAAACCACTTTATCTTTACCAACATCCTCAGAGTTATACAATACTTGTCTTCCAAGATTTGAAATACTTACTGCATCTCCCTCAACTATTCCGATCCTTCCAACTCCCATAGCTGTAAGGTACAAAAGAATAGGGCTTCCCAAACCTCCTGCACCAACTACAACTACTGAAGAAGATTTTAATTTTCCTTGCCCCCGCACTCCGATTTTATCAATTTTTATTAACCTGTCGTACCTTTCAAATTCATCTCTTGAAAGCATTTCAACACCCTGAATTCTCGGGTTTACGGTGCTTAATCAAGTATTTTTCAGGATTTTTTATAAATTCCTCTTTGCAATTTTCGGAGCAAAAGTAATAATATTCTCCCTTGTATTGAAATTCTGCTTTTGCTTCCTCTTTTTCAATTATGATTTTGCATACAGGGTCTTGAACCATAGTTCCTCCTTTTATAGGAAATCCTAACCGCCTCCTACAGGCGAAAAAATGCTAACAACGTCATCTTCTTTTAGCTTTTCCTCAAGCCAAACACGTTTAAGATTTACTAATACAATAATATAAGCTCTCTCAGATATACCTAACTGATTTAGAAGATCCTCGACTGAAGTGCCTTCCTCGACTTCAGAAAAGCTTTCCTCAGGACCATATTGTAAAAAATCACCATAAAGCTTAATTTTAATTTTCATTCTTCACCCGATAAACTCCACTCTTATCTCTTTGACATCCCATAAATATTCAACCCTTTCTATTATTTCTTCACGTATATTTCCTGCAAATTGAAAATCTTCAGCAAGGTCAACCTCAATGATAATTACTCCATTATCTACAGTCACACTTTTAATCAATTTTGACTTAACAATATCAATTCCAGTCATTGGATTAATAACATGAGAAAGCTTCTGAAAAATAACTTCAATCGTAGTAGTCTTTTTTTCCTTCAAAAGATTATTTTTTTCTAAATATATTTCTAAAGCTGAATGTAGCGCATCTGCAGCAAGCACAGAACAGTGAACCTTAACGGGTGGCAAACCACCAAGGGCCTCCGCTGCTTCTTTCCAGGTAATCTGGGTAGCTTCTTCAACAGTCTTGCCCTTTGCAAGGTCCGTTATTATGGAACCTGTGGCGATATTTGAAGCACAGCCGTAAGAACGAAACTTTATATCAACAATTTTCCGTGTATCTGGATCTACTTTAAGGTATAAAGTAAGCATGTCCCCGCAAGCTGGACTACCTTCAGTAACCTTTACGTCAGGACTTTCAATTTCACCCACATTATGAGGATTTTTAAAGTGTTCAATTACAAGTTTTGTATATGGTGTAGGCATATTATCTACTCCTTTCCTAATGGACTCAGCTTTCGAAGGTCTTCAATAATCTCTTTTAATTTTAAAACCGTTAAATTAATTTCATCTTCATTATTGTATTTTGACAGAGAAAACCTTATAGAACCATGAGCTTGTTCATGACTTTTTCCCATTGCTAACAAAATGTAGCTTGCCTGTAAATTTTTACTATAGCAAGCAGAGCCAGTCGTAACTGCTATTCCTTCAAAATCTAACCTTAACGCAATTGATTCTCCTTCTACAAATTTAAAGGTGTAATTCAAAATATGAGGCAATGAATTATCTAAAGCTCCGTTCAACTCAACATCCTTGATTTCATTTTCAATTCTACTCCTTAATAAATCCTTCAAAGATTTAATTCTGGAAACATCTTCCTGCTTGAATATTTCAAAGGCTTTTTTTGCTCCTATAATGGCAGGAGTATTTTCTGTACCCGCTCTAAGATTATTTTCATTGAATCCACCGTCTATAATTTTCGCTATTTTTGTTCCTTCACGTACAAATAGCACTCCTATACCTTTAGGACCATAAAACTTGTGAGGGGAAAAAGTCATTAAGTCAATCTTAGTTTTCCTTAAGTCAATTGGTAAATACGGGAAAGAAACAGCCGAATCAACATGAAGATAAGCTTGAGTATTTGCAACAATTTCTTGAATTTGTTCAATGTCCTGAACAGTGCCAGTTTCATGATTTCCCAATTGTATAGTAATTAAAATAGTATCAGTTCTTATGCTTCTTTTTAATTCCTCAATGTCTATATTTCCTTTTCCATCAACTGAAAGATAAGTTACTTCAAATCCTTCTTTCTCAAGCTTTCTTACGCTTTCAAGGACAGAAAGGTGTTCTACTTTAGTTGTTATCAAATGCATTCCCTTGCTACGATTTGCCTGGGCAGTACCCTTAATTGCAAGATTATTTGCTTCGGTTCCTGAGCCGGTAAACACAATTTCCTCTTCATTTGAGGCACCGATTTGTTCCTTGATGAGTTTTCTTGCCCCAAAAATGGCATCTTGCACCTCAATTCCAAATGAATGAGAAAATTGAGAAGTAGGAATAGCATAAAGCTCTCTAAAATAGGGGATCATTTCCTCTATTACTTCGGGGTCTGTTTTTGTGGACGCAGCTGAATCCAAATATATTCTATCAATCATATCCCAGTTCTTTTTTCGCATCAATGCTCATCATTTCTGGAGACCATGGAGGATCATAGGTTAACTCCACTTCTACATCTTTAACTCCTTCAACCTCCTTTACTACCATCTCAGTATCACTTAAAATATAATTCCCCAAAGGGCAACCTGGGGCTGTCAAAGTCATTTTGATTTTAACTTTTCCTACCATTTCATCAACCTGGATATCATAAATCAACCCAAGATCGACTATGTTTACCGGTATTTCTGGATCATAAACATTTTTTAACGCTTCAATCACTTTTTCTTTTGTGCTCATTTTTCACCTCATTTTATTTAAAAGACAACCAAATCATTACATCAAATTATAACTAAATAAGTAATAATTACAAAATCCTAAAAATCCTTAATCGATTCAAGAAAAGCTAATAAAGCTAAATTTATGCACTCTTCCTGTTCATCAGTAAAATCAAAATATGCACTCAGAAAATGCTTTGAGATCTCTTTTAACTCAGAGATACTTTTCCCCAAGGCATATTCAGAGATAATTGAACAAACTGCAATTGCAAAAGGGCAACCAGCTACTTGATACTTAACATCTTTTGCAATACTGTTTTCAATGTTTAAATAGAAAACAGCCTTTCCTCCAGAAATTGAAGTAAAACTTCCCGTAGAAGTCGGATTCTCAATTTTGCCTACATTTTTAGGGTGTAAAAAATGTTCCATAACTATTTTTGGGTACATTATTACTCCGTCCAAAAAGGGCTCATTTCCCTTAACTGCTTAACAACTTCCTTAAAATTATACACAATTGTGTCAATTTCTGTTTCCTTATTATATTTTCCAAGTGAAATTCTGATCACGCTGAAAATATCATCTTTTCTAACTCCAATGGATTCCAGTACATGTGATGGATTTTTCCCCTCTGCAGAGCATGCAGAACCTCCTCCTGCAATAATGCCTCTCTCGTTTAGAGCTACCAATAAAGGCTCGTTTCTAATTCCAATAATATTGAAACTTAGATTATTAGCAATTCTCGTTTCACCGTCTGGCCCATTGAGATAGACTTTTGGAATTTCATTTTGGATTCTTTCCCATAGTTTATTCCTGATGTTTTTTATTTTCTCCTCTGTTTCTTCCATTTCCTCAAAGGCGATTCTTGCAGCTTCTCCGAGACCTACAATCCCGGTTGTATTTAAAGTTCCAGAGCGCACTCCTTTTTCCTGACCTCCACCATCCATAAAGGATTGGATTTTCACACCATTTCTTACAAAAATCGCTCCTATTCCCTTAGGTCCGTAAAATTTATGGCCTGATAGGCTCAAAAGGTCAATATAGTCATTTTTAACATTAATTTTTAAATGACCTACTGTCTGAACTGCGTCTGTGTGAAAATAAATGTTTCTTTCTCTGCAAATCATTCCAATTTCTCTTATTGGTTCTATTGTTCCTATTTCATTGTTTGCGTGCATTACGGAGATCAAAATCGTCTTCTGAGTAATCATTTTAACAATTTCCATTGGATCAACAAAACCTTTAGAATCAACTCTTGCAAATTTAATTTCAAAACCAAACTTCTCAAGCGCATAAAGAGATTTTAACACTGCTTCATGTTCAATTGGTGTCGATATAATTTCATTTCCCCTGTTCATATTTGAAAAAGCTATTCCTTTTAATGCAGTGTTATCAGCCTCGGTTCCTCCAGAAGTAAAGTAAATTTCATCAACCTCTGAATTGATAATTTTAGCAACGCTCATTCGTGCTTCTTCCACCGCAAAATCAACTTCTTTGCTCAACGAAGAAGTCCATTTTGTTGCAGGATTTGCATACTTCTCTGAAAAATAAGGAAGCATTTTTTTAACTACTCTCTCGTCAACTGCAGTTGTAGCCGCATTATCAAGATAGACAACACTCTCCATTATTTATTACCTCCTTAGTTATAATTATATTTACATTTTAAAAAATAGACAAATAAAGAGTCTCAACTCATTAATGAAAACTATTGAATCATAATATTAACCCACTCTTTTATCCAGTTTTCACTTTTATTTTGTATATCTTCAGGAGAAAGAGTTACAAATTTTTCTGCAGGTGTTGCGTAATTAAAACATTCTGGTAGTGCTACTGTTTTGTTGATAGGATAAGTCCACTGATGCAATGGAATTTCTTTCTGAAATTCCTCGCTCAGCATAAACTCAATGTATTTTTTTGCCAAGTCAATATGCTTGGAGTTTTTTACAATACTTGCAAACTCTAATTGAAGCCATCCTCCCTCTTCCAAGACAACAGCTTTGTATCGAGTAGTCTGGCTATCGTAATAAAAATATGCTGGATCAAGGTCATAACTTATCATCATTGGAGCCTCGCCGTTTTTGAAAGCCTCAAATGCAGATTCCCATTCCGGATAAACGTGAAAAATAATATTTCTAAGCTCTCTCCAATAATTTGAATAATTATCCTCTCCAAAAACTGCAACTGTCCAAAGTAAGAAGCCTAAACCTGGAGAAGAAGTTCGAGGATCCTCCAGAATGAGTTTATTTCTATATTCATCTCTCAATAAATCATTAAAACTTTTGGGAGGATTGGGCAGCTTCTCTGAATCATAAAGTATTGCAAGTGAATTTGGGCCATCAAAGGGAATTACTCTCCATGTTTTATCAACAACATACTCTTCAGCTATAATCTTAGCGCTTTCAGGCTTATAAGCAATAAATAGATCTTCATTGAATGCTTTCTGAAGTTCATTCATATTCAACCCAACGAATAAGTCAGCCTGAGGAACATTTTTTTCAAGTATCAACCTATTCAAAGTTGCATCAACTCCTCCAAAAGACCTATATTCTACCATACAATTGTATTTATCCTCGAAGAGTTTGTTCGTGACTTCAGGAAGTCCGTAAGAAATAAAACTATCGTAGGAATAGATAACAAGAGTCTCTTTTTCTTTCGGTTTACAACCGGAAAGAAAGTTAAAGATGAGGATAAATATTAGTGCAACAAAAAATAATCTTCTCATAACCCACCTCCTATCTAAATTTTTTTATTTTTTCACTTATAGTTACTCCAGCTTTTCTGTCGTCAATCTTAATGACAGTGAAAACACGCCCAGAACCGAAATCTCTGGCGATTAGATGGGCTTCTTTAATTACATCCAGGAGTTCGTCAAGATCTCCCTCAATGGTTGTTCCGTTTGCCCCAACTTCAAATTCTAAACCAGACTTCTGAACTACTTCAATTGCCTTTTCAACAACTTTATTTACTTGACTCTCCTCAATTAATGGAATGACTGCAAACTCTGCTATTGCCATTTTTCCTCCTTAATTGCAAATCTAATTTTGCTTCCTATTTTGTATTTTTTTGCTTCTTTTGACCGCTCAGAAATGTTCAGCTTACCAATCTGAGATTGTATGCTAAGTTCTATAAAACCACCCAAGAAAACAAAATCCTCAATTGTTCCTTCATAAGGTCCATTCTTTTTAATTACAATATCCTCGGGTCTCACAAATCTCTTGATTCCATCAATTGTGACATAACTTCCCTTGCCTATAAAGTCTCTCACAAATAGAGTTTTGGGAAGTTCATAAATCTCAAACGGTGTTCCAATCTGTTCAATTAAACCGTTGTTAAGAACAACAATTCTGTCAGATAAGAACATCGCCTCTTCCTGATCATGTGTAACATAAATTATTGTTTTCCTAAAGATCTTATGCAAGTTTCGGATTTCTTTTACAAGCTTCTCCCTTATTTTGGCATCAAGATTAGAAAGCGGCTCATCAAGAAGAAGAATATCAGGGTCAGTTACAAGTGCCCTGGCTATGGCAACTCTTTGCTTTTCTCCACCGGAGATATTATCCTGGAATTTTTTCAGAATTCCTGTTATTTCAAGCTTTTCAGAAATTTCTTGAATTTTCTTTTCGATTTCAAAAGAAGTAAATTTTCTAACTTTTAGACCAAAAGCAATGTTATTATATACATTCAAAAATGGAAAAAGGGCATAATCCTGAAAAACAACTCCAATGTTCCTCTTTTCCGCAGGCATATGGGTAATATCATCTCCGTCTTTTGTCATTGAACCTTCATCAGGGAAAATAAAACCTGCAATTATGTTAAGAACTGTTGTTTTACCAGATCCTGAGGGGCCTAAAATTGAAACCAACTCCTCTCCAAAAACCTCAAAATTCACATTTAATAGAAAATCGTTATATTCTTTTACAATACCTATTAATTTAAGTTCTCTCATATTGCCCTTGTTTTACTATTCACGAAGTCAATCGCAAAAAATGCAATTAGACTTATAACAAGTAAAAGAGCCCCAAAGGCTGCAGCAATACCAAAGTGCCTTCCGGAGAGGAATCTGTACAATGCAATGGGAATCGTCGTATTTTTGACCTGATACAGCATGACCGTTGCACCGAATTCCCCCATAGATATCGCAAATGCAAAAATACTTGATGATATTAAAGGCAGCTTTAAAAGGTTAAGGTCCACATGAAGAAATGCCTCTAACCTCTTCATTCCCAAGCTTCTTGCAGCAAGTACGAAAGTATCAGAAGTTGACTCAACCACTGGAAGAATGGCCCTCAAAACAAAAGGAAAAGCAACAATTGTATGGCTTAGAATAATAAACAACCCATTAATTTCGGAGTTAATTAATCTTTGAAAAGTCAGCGCGTATGAAAGCGCAATAGTTAATGGAGATATAACAAGAGCCCCCATAAATATTGACAATAAGTAAACTTTTGACTTTGGTCTTTTTTTAATGAAGTAAGAGCCTATAAGTGCAAGCGTAACAGACAATAAAACTGTTGCTATTGCAAAGAATAGACTATTTACTACTATCTTGGCAGTTGAAATACTCGTGACATAACTAAACTTACCAAGAAATAATGCGCTGATATTATTTACAGTTAAATTTTTACTATAAGGGTCCAAAAATGCATTCACAACTACCACTGAAATAGGAGCAAAAATAAGGGCAACAATCACTATCAAATAAAGTGAGGAGAATGTAATAGACAGTTTCCCCCATTTCCTGTAATTAATAAACCCTCTTTTAAGAAAACCTTTATTGAAGAAATTTTCTGCCTTAATATATAGAAAAACAAAAAATAAAAGGATTAATACCTGAATTATTGCAAGTGCGCTTCCAGTTCTAAAATCCGAAAAAGTATTATAGTACATATAAATAGCTACTTCTATTGTTGCAAACTGTACTCCCCCAAGAATCAAGATTATTGCAAAACTTAAAAAACAAAATATGAATACAAGTGAAAAACTTGAAACAATTGAAGGAACTATCATTGGCAATGTAACAGTGAAAAAAACTCTCAAATTGCTTGCCCCGAGGCTTTTAGCAGCTTTAATGTAATCTTCTGAAATACCCTCCCACGAAGAGCCAATTATTCTTACAACCACAGGAAAATTATAGAAAGAATGAACAAGAATAATCCCGCTAAATGAGTAGATAAGATGAAGGTCAACCTCTTTCTGAAAAATTTGTGAAAAGAAGTTATTTATAACTCCGCTTCTGCCAAAAAGAATAATGAAGCCAAGACTGACAAGAACGGACGGGAGCACAAAGGGTATTGTGGAGAATGACATTATCAATTTTTTCCCAGGGAAGTTGTAATGAGACACTATGTAAGCCCCAGGAAAACCAATTATTAACGTGAACAAGGCACTTATAAAAGCTTCCTTTACCGTGAAAGTGAAAATTCGAAAGTTATACGGTTCTGTAAATACTTTCCTGAAATAATCCAATGTAAAACCATTTTTGTCAAAAAAAGCATTTTTTGCAAGGTTAAAAACGGGGTAATACAAGAAAATAACTATAAAAATTAGGGGAATCAATATAAGAAAATTTGTTTTTTCTGTATTTTTTTTACTCTGCACATCTTTCCTCCCTTCGGTAGGATTACCTACATCAGGTTCAAAGGGTTGAAGCAATTGCTTCTCTCAGCCTACTTTGCAACTTTCAGCACCCCTGAACACATTATATTATACTTAAATTTATTTTTACGAAAAACATACTTTTCAAAATTGAAATAAGGAGAAATTCTATTATAATTAAACTATGAGCTATATAGCACTTTACAGAAAATACAGACCGCAGAGTTTTGGCGAAGTTGCCGAGCAAGAGACAATAGTGAATATACTGAGTCAAGCACTTAGACTCGGCAAAATTAGCCATGCCTACCTTTTCGCTGGGCCAAAAGGAACTGGAAAAACAACCGTGGCGAGGATCTTTGCAAAAGGCCTTAATTGCATAAATGGGCCTACCGATAAACCCTGTCAGAGTTGTAAAAATTGTGCTGCGATAACTAACGGGAATTCCCTTGATGTATTAGAAATAGACGCAGCCTCTAATAGAGGAATTGATGAGATAAGAGAATTAAAAGGTAAAGTTAATTATGTACCTGTTAGCTCTAAATATAAAGTTTACATAATAGATGAATCGCACATGCTTACTCCTCAAGCATTCAACGCATTATTGAAGACACTTGAAGAACCACCAAGCAATGTACTGTTTATTTTAGCCACGACTGAACCAGACAAAATTCCCCCAACAATCCTTTCACGCTGTGAGCATTTCTATTTCAAGCCAATCACCATTGCCGGGCTCTCAAAGAAAATCAAATACGTCAGCGAAAAAGAAGGAATTAACATAACAGAAGACGCAATTCATTTAATAGCAAGAGTGTCCTCAGGTTCATTGAGAAACTCTCTAAGCTTACTCGATCAAGTTATAACAATGTATGGTGATAACATTAACGATGAGCAGGTGCGATCACTTCTTGAAGTTCCTGATGAAAATCTTTTGTCTTCATTTATTGATTCTATTATTACGAATAACCCGGTCGAAGTGCTAAATAAAATAAACCTTCTAAAGGACAGCGGAAAAGATGCAAAAGTCTTTATTTTCGAACTAATTGACTATTTGCAAGACTTAATTACAGGAAAAGTTTCAGGGTTTGAAACACTGTCGGCAAAAAGAGACCAAAACATGATTGAAATTATGAGAGAGCAATCAAAGAATACTTATCTTAAGAAAATGACCGAGATTTCTGAAATTCTTCTCGAGGCAGCAGCTAAAATAAAACTCTACAGAGATCCATATTTTCCAATTTTGCTTTCTTCTTTAAACATGATGAATTTTGAGGAATATAGACAAGTGCAATCTGTAAGCACAAAAAAGGAAGAATTAGAGCTAAGGAAAGAGGTCCAGATTCCATACGAAAGCGAAATTCCCAAAACAGCTCAAGAACCAGGCCTCATTTCTATTGACACAATAAAAACAAGATGGGAGGAAATTACCAATCTTGTTAAGTCTAATAACGCACCTCTTTATGCAATGCTGATAAGAGTGTATCCGGTGGAGCTTAGAGAGGACCTTCTGGTCTTAGGTGCAGAAAAAGACTTTTACTTAACCATGCTCAAGAAAACTGAAAACATCTCTACAATTGAGAAAGCAGTAAAAGACATAATCGGCAAACCTATCAGAGTAACTTTTGCGGAACCTGAAAAGAAACAAGATATCTCTAAGGACGAAATTATCCAGGAAATTTCCCAGAGAAAAGAAATTAAGTCAATTCTAAAACTGTTTGATGGAGCAATTACTGATGTTAAAGACTCAGAGGAGGAAAAATGAAAAATATAAACGACATACTCAAAAAAGCAAAGGAACTTCAGGAAAAAATTGAAAAAATACAAGAAGAACTCGAACGCTTAGAAGTAACTGGAGAAGCTGGAGGAATGGTTAAAGCAATAGTGAATGGTAAACTTGATATCCTATCAATTGAGATCAGCAAAGAAGTATTTAAGTCAATAGAAAAAGAACTGCTTGAGGATATGATTGTAGCAGCAATAAAAGACGCACAGGGAAAAGTAAAGGTTATAGCAAAAGAAAAAATGGCACAAGTTGGGATAGTAAACGGAATACCAGGAATTGATTTCCCAAATGGAATTAACTAACAGGATTGAAGCACTGATTGAGGAAATTGGAAAACTACCAGGGATCGGTCCTAAAAGCGCAGAAAGAATAGCTATTTTTCTACTCTCTGAAAGTGATGAAGCGATAAGAAAACTTGTAAATCTTATTTCAGAAACTAAAGAAAATATCCACCTTTGCCCCGTCTGTTATAACCTAACAGATAGAGAAGTTTGCTCAATATGCTCAAACAAGAATAGAGACCATTCAATTATCTGTGTTGTTGAAGAGGTGAGAGATTTATATGCAATTGAAAAAAGCAATGAGTTCAATGGTGTATATCACGTTCTACATGGAAGAATAGACCCAATTAATCACTTAAATCCTAATGACCTAAGAATAAAAGAGCTTGTTGAAAGAATAAGCAAAGAAAACACAAAGGAAGTTATTATTGCAACTAACCCTAATTTTAATGGGGATTTAACTGCAATGTATTTAAAAAAACTTTTAAAACCTTATGCGGTTAAGATAACTCGTATTGCAACAGGTTTGCCAAAAGGTACTGAAATTGACTTTGTTGATTCCTTAACTTTGAATATGGCTATAAAAGAAAGAAAAGAAATTTAAATCAGGAGGTTAATATGAGCGAGATTATGAGCATTAAAGCAAGGGAAATCTTAGACTCAAGAGGTTATCCAACTTTAGAAACTGATGTTATTCTTGAAAGTGGAGTATTTGGAAGGGCTGCGGTCCCTTCTGGAAAGTCAACAGGAAAACGTGAAGCTATTGAATTGAGAGATGGTGATAAATTTAGATTCAAAGGAAAAGGAGTTCTCAATGCAGTAAATAATGTTAACGAGATAATTGCAGAAAATATCATTGGAATGTTTTCTGAAGACCAGAGGGAGATTGATAATGCCCTTATTGAACTGGATGGAACTGAAAATAAAGGCAAACTTGGAGCAAATGCTATACTTAGCGTATCTTTAGCAGTAGCACGTGCAACAGCAAATGAATTAGGTTGGCCACTCTTTAAATATATTGGTGGAATTTCAGCAAATACTCTGCCCGTACCACAATTTAACATTTTAAATGGAGGGTCTCATGCAGATTCAGGTTTAGATATTCAAGAGTTTTTGCTTATTCCGATAGGAGCTCCAACATTTAGAGATGCACTTAGGGCTGGCTCCGAAGTATACCACACTCTTGCAACTTTGCTCAAGAAAGATGGATTTTCTACAAGCGTTGGAGACGAAGGAGGTTTTGCCCCCAAACTTAAAAACTCGGAAGAAGCTATTAAATATATCGTTAAAGCAATACTAGAGGCAGGGTATAAAGCAGGAGAAGAAATATTTATCGGAATTGATTCCGCAGCCTCCTCGTTCTTCAAAGAAGGTTCATACCACTTTGAAGGTACTAATAGAACTTCCAACGATATGGTAGAATACTATGAAGAGCTTATTAGTAAATACCCTCTTATTTCAATCGAAGACGGTTTAGATGAAGATGATTGGGATGGCTGGGTAAATCTGACGAGCAAGTTAGGCAGCAAGATTCAACTAACCGGTGATGACATATATGTTACAAATATACAAAGGTTGCAGAAAGGAATAGACTTAAAAGCTTCTAACTCAATCCTTGTTAAACTTAATCAGATAGGCACTCTCAGTGAAACAATAGATACTGTAAGTCTTGCAAGAAGCAAGAATTTTACAGCTGTAGTTTCGCACAGATCCGGAGAAACAGCAGATGCTTTTATCTCTCATTTGGTTGTTGGGCTTGGAACAGGGGAGATTAAAACCGGAGCACCATGTAGAACTGAGAGAATTGAAAAGTACAACGAGCTTTTGAGAATAGAAGAAGAATTAGGTAAATCAGCGATTTTCTCAGGAAAAAAGCCATTTGAGAGATATTTAATAGGATGACTTTATGCCTGAAGCTATTGAAATTGAAATACTAAAGGAAGAAATATTCAATATTCTTTCAGGTAAGAAAGTAAAATATGCTTTTCTTAACAAAACTTCACTGTCAAATGTTAACTCTACACAGTTTAATGCCCACCTGATGGGTAAAAAACTGATTGGTACAAGAAGAATAGGCAAAGTGTTAATAATCGATTTCTCAACTTCGATAAGTCTTCTTATTCATTTTCTTCTAACAGGGTATCTGAAACTCGAAAATGAAGAAGAGGCAAAAAACAGGCAAGCTGGAATAGTATTAGAAGACGGAATTACCTTAACTTTCAATGGAATTATGATTGGAGGTTTCATTAAAGTATGTATAAGTAGTTTGGTTCTTAATGATCCTGTTATAAAAAACCTCGGGCCAGATGTTTTATCTGAATACCTCAATATTAACTTATTTTCTGAAATAATTAAAGCAAACGGAAAGTTCCTTATTAAAGAAGTATTAATTGATCAGAGTAAAATTGCAGGGCTTGGTAACGCTTACTCTGACGAGATTCTTTTTCAAGCACAAGTTCATCCAAAAAGGAAATGCAATTCCCTGAAAACTGAGGAAATTGGAAAAATCCTTAATTCAATCCGCAAAGTACTCAACGAGGCAAAAAGCTTTGGTGGAGCAAGCGAGCTATCCTTTATCCATCTTGATGGAACCAGAGGAAGTTTTCATGAACACTTCAAAGTACACAAAAGAGAAGGAAAAAAATGCTACACATGCAATAATTTTATTAAAATGGAAAAAATTAAGGGCAGGAGTACATACTTCTGTCCGACTTGTCAAAAATGAGGTGGAAAAGCAATGGAGAATTTCTCAGCAAAACAATGGATTTCTATTGTTATTTTATGCTCTGTAGTATTCTTTGGTGGCGGTCTTTTGACAGGCAGAAAAATTTACAGTCATCCTCAAGAAGCAAAAATAATTGAACCATCGATTGAAACCACAGTCGAACAAGTAACGTTTTACAAGGTTTATATTACTGGCGCAGTGAAAAATCCTGATGTGTATCAAGTCGAGGAAGGAAGTATTGTCAAAGATCTTCTTGACAAAGCAGGTGGAGCAACTGAAAATGCTGATTTAATTGCATGCAATTTAGCCTATCGCGTGCATGATGGAGAAAAAATCGTAATCCCTTTTAAAAATGCTCAGAATCAAAGTACTACGTCAAGTGGCAATACTTCAATGTTGAATGGTTCTTCTCAAACAAAAATTAACATCAACACAGCTACGCTTGAACAGCTTATGTCTCTTCCGGGAATCGGTGAAGTAAAAGGAAAGGCAATAATTGATTACAGAAATAAAAATGGGGAGTTTAGGTCGATTGAAGAAATTACAAGAGTTTCTGGAATTGGAACAAAAACCTTTGAACAAATAAAAGACCTTATTACTGTTTTCTAATGACTTCTTTAAACACCCTGGTAGTAATAATATTAGCTATACTTACATCACTGTGCATTCTTTCAGACCAATTTATTTTTTTACTTATATTGATTCCAATTCTTATACTGATCATTATATTTACGAGGAAACGGTATATGGTTTTGACCATATTATTCACAGTAATGGCCTTTGTAGTTTCATATTTCAAGTTTGAAAATATCCTGAGTTACAAAATACCTGATGAATACTTAAATGTAACATGCACTTCGGTCGCAAAGACAGGTGATTTTTCAACATTTGCAAATTATCCAAAATCATTCGAAATTTCAAGTATCAACTTATACGATAAATTGTTTAAAACAAGAATTAGAGTATATTTAGAAGGAGAGCCTCCTTCGCCTTTTTCAGAGATTAAAATTAAAGGCAAAATAAAGAAAAGCCAATCAAATAGCATATCAAAAATAAGCTCTTACTCCTATGTAATATATGCTACTGATATAGAAGTGATAAAAGAGTTTCCTATATTTAGGTCTTTAAATTCATTGAGAAGCGCAATACTATCTAATGTGAGCCTATCTATGAAAAGCCAGGCTTCTCAAATCTTGCTCTCTATGGCGCTTGGGACTCCTTCTCTAGCATATGATGAAAAGGAAATTTATGTCAGAACCGGGACTGTTCATATATTTGCAGTTTCAGGCTTACATATATCTATAATTCATAAATTTATAGAATTTCTATTTTTTAAGTTCCCTTTCATTGGTAATATTGCTTCATTTTGGACTGTATTATTTTTTATTTTCATAATAGGTTTCCGTATATCTGCAATTAGAGCCTTTACAATGTATACCTTTGTACTAATAGGAGGACTTTTAGGAAAAGGCAAAAATTATTTAAACTTCCTTTTGTGTTCTGCAATCGTAATCCTAATGTTTTCTCCTGAAGCTTTGTTCTCTTTAAGTTTCATCCTTTCATTTTTGTCGGTTCTCGGGTTAATTGTGCTACCCAATGTGATTACCTTTGAGGAAATTAGAAAATCAAAGCTTTGTTCGCTTTTAATTTCAACTTTTTCAACAGAATTGATGATAATTCCACTTATAATCTATTACTTTAACACTTTTCCTGTAGTTTCTGCAGTTGCAAATGTATTTGCAATACCTACTATGATTATTCTTGAACCGTTAGGCTTACTGCAATCAGCATTTGCATCTATTAGCCTGAGGGTCTCAAAAATTCTTGCTCCATTAACAAATGCGCTGTTTGGAACTTTCAACAAAATTATTGCATTGTTATCAAAGATTCCTTATTCCTGTATTTACCTTGAAAGCAACAAATACCTATCTATTCTTCTAATTACACTCGGCTTATTGACATCACTTTCTCTAATATATAAAAGAATTTTAAAAGCAAAAATTCTTATAATTGCTTACATTTTTGTCTTTATGCTGTTTATAATAATACCAAAAAATGGAATTTACTCTGGGAAAGTTAAAGGAGAAAACTACTACTTAATCAATGAAAATGGTAACGTATTTCTTTTCTTACTTAGTAGTAATGAATACAGCAGGAATGATTTGAACTTTGAGCTTAAAAAGATAGGAATTCAGACAATTGACCTTCTTGTAATTAACCATGTGTCAGATGAAGAAAATTGGTCCAATGGTCTTGATCTTCTAAAAAATCCAAATTACAAAGTAATAAATGCATTCGCAATAACTCAATCCAACTACCTTATAAACGAATTCGATAACCTAAAAAAAATAGAACAGAGCAGCATAATACTATATAAAACATATAAGATTATTTTAGACGAGAAAAACATCAGGATAATTCATAATAATAAAGAAATAACAGTTCCTTTCACCGATGCTTTTGAAATTTCCCTAAATAACAGAATTAAAATTTATCAATAAAGATGCTTTTTAGTTATAATTATAAAGATATGGAGAAACTAATACTTATTGATGGAAGTTCGATTCTTTACAGAGCTTTCTTTGCACTTCCTCATTTTGTCACAAAAAAAGGAGAACCAACAGGAGCTGTATACGGTTTCCTTCAAATGCTTCTCAGAGTGCTAAAAGACGAGCATCCCGAATACTTAGCAGTTGCTTTTGATAAAAAGGCTCCAACGATTAGACACATAAGTTTTGAGGACTACAAAGCAAACCGGCCAAAAACACCAGACGAACTCGTAGAGCAATTTTCGATTGTTAGAGAAGCTTTAGAAGCCTTCAATGTTAAATATTTCGAAATTGATGGATACGAAGCAGATGATATCATTGCAACTGCAATTGAACAATTGAAATCCTTTCCTATTGAAATTTACATTGTCACTGGAGATATGGATCTGGCTCAGCTAATTTCAGAAAAAGTGAAGCTTTTAATAACAAGGAAGGGAGTTTCCAACATTGAAATCTTTGACAAGGAAAAGGTAATTGAGAACCTCAAGGTTTTGCCAGAACAGGTCGCAGATTTAAAAGCACTAAGCGGAGATGTTTCTGATAATATACCAGGCATTCCAGGAGTTGGCACAAAAACAGCAGCTAAATTGCTCCAGGAATTTGGCAGCATTGAAGAAATCATAGACAAAATTGAACAGATTAATAATGGAAAGCTCAAAGATTATAAAGACCTATTAATGAGAAATAAAAACCTGACCAGACTGCGTAGAGATGTTCCTGTTAACGTGGAATTATCATTCCTTAAATTAGGTGAATTTAAAAATGACAATGTTAACAGTATTTTGCAAAGGCTTGAATTTAAAACAATTCTTAAAGAATTAAACTTTGAAATTCCTCAAAACTCAAGTCCGTTGTTGTTCAATGATCAAGAAAAAAGAGTGTTCATTTATTTTGAAAAAGAAAGAAACTTTCCTGTCAAATTTTACACATTTGATGGCAAAAATTATAATGAATACAATATTGAAGAAGAATTATTTAGGAATGAATCATCAATGGCTATTCTTAAAAATATTATAGAAGACACTCAACTAAGAAAAGACGTTAATGATTTAAAGAGTCTATATAAAATCTCTAATGAGCTAAATGCAGACCCTAGAAAAATCTTTCTCGATTTGGATTTATCTGCTTTTCTAATTGATCCAGATTCCAGAGAAGAAGGAATCAAATTTCTTTTTAGGCTTTTTGGAATGAATCATGAAATTGAAAACCAGGAAGAGAAAGTTAAACTTTCTTATTCTGTTGTGGACAGAGTTGAAGAAGAGCTGCGAAAAGAGCATCTCTTCGAGCTTTTTGCAAATATTGAAAAACCTCTTGCAAAAGTACTTGTTGAAATGGAAAAGATAGGAATAAAAATAGATTTGAAGTATTTTAAAGAGTTAGAAAAAGAAATAAGAGATGAAATCTCAAGTATTGAGAAAAAAATCTTTGATCTTGCAGGCATTTCGTTCAATATTCTTTCAAGTAAACAGCTTTCAGAAATCCTTTTTGAGGAACTCGGGCTTTTACCTTCACAATCTTCAAAATCTGGGTACTCTACAAGCGTTTCTGCCCTTGAAGACATTGAAGAGTATCATCCAATAATACCGTTAATCATTGAGTATAGACATCTTTCAAAGCTCCTCTCGTCTTATATAGAACCACTTCCTCATATTATTTCAAAAAATGATGGAAAGCTACATACTAACTTTCACCTGATTGGCACTGCTACAGGAAGACTGAGAAGCACAAACCCTAACCTGCAGAATATCCCTATCAAGGGAAAATGGGGTGAAAGAATCAGAAAAGGTTTTGTTGCATCAAATGAAGAAAGCACACTTATCAGCGCAGACTACTCTCAGATTGAACTTCGAATCCTGGCGCATCTAAGCGAAGATCCTGTCCTAATCAAAGGATTTCAGGAAGGGCAAGACATTCATGCATTAACAGCTTCGGAAATTTTTAAAACCGATATAAATAACGTAACAACCGAAATACGATCGATAGCAAAGGCTATTAATTTTGCTACAATTTACGGGGTTACTCCAATGGGGCTTTCGAAACAGATAAGATGTTCCATTGAAGAAGCTCAAGAATTCATTGACTCTTATTTCAAGAAATATTCAAGGGTAAAAGAATATGTCGAGAAAGTGATTGATAATTCAAGAACTACAGGAGAAACAAGAACAATATTCAACAGAAAAAGAATAATACGCGGTTTCGAAAGTAAGAACTACTCAGTGAGAGAAAATGCAAAAAGATTAGCTATTAATAGCCCTATTCAGGGAAGTGCAGCTGACATTATCAAAATGGCCATGGTAAAACTAGACGACCAAATAAAGCCTTCACAAACGAAAATGCTTTTGCAGATCCATGATGAATTAATTTTTGAATGTCCAATTGAAAAAGCGGACGAAGCAACAAAAGTTATTAGAGAAATTATGGAAAACTCAACGAAGCTTAAAGTTCCTTTAGAAGTAAATATTTCTCACGGAAAAAATCTTCTTGAGGCCAAACTATGAGAATTATTGGACTTACAGGTAATATAGCTTCAGGAAAAAGCCTTGTTTCAAACATTCTTAAAGAACTTGGAGCTGAAATTATTGACATGGACAATATTGGCAAGGAAATTCAGGACTCCAATTATCAACATTCAATTGAATCACTTATAAAGGCTTTTGGAAACGTTATTGAAAAAAATGGAAAAATCAATAGAAAAAAACTTGGAGAAATCGTTTTTGAAAAACAGGAAATGCTTAAAAAACTTAATGATATAATGATCCCTTTAATGACTAATAAACTCTGTGAATCAATAGAACTACATAAAAATGCAAAAATTCTGATAATAGATGCTGCAATCCTATTTGAGGCTGGATGGGACAGATTCACGGATAAAGTTTGGGTCGTTTACGTATCCAGAGACATCCAAATGGATAGACTTAAAAAGCGCGAACAAATGGAAAATTCTGAAGCCAGTAAAAGAATTCAGGCCCAAATGGATATATTAGAGAAAATTAGAAAGGCAGATGTTGTAATTGATAATACCAAAGATCTCGAATACTTGAAGAAACAGGTTATGACTCTATGGGACAAGGAAATAAGTTCTATTTAAGTTTTTCGAAACTTTCAACCTATATCAAATGCCCCATGAGGTATAAGTTCATCTACGTGGACGAATTGCCAACAGCTCCCAGGAGTTATTTTAGTTTTGGAAATTCAATTCATAAAGTACTGGAAGAATTTTACAAGGAAGAAACCTCGTTTAAGAAACTGAGGAAATCACCATACAATTACTTGATGGAACTGCTCGATAAGCATTGGATAAAAGTTGGTTACGCTTATCCTCAAGAGGAAAGAAGAGCAAAAGAGGAAGCAAAAATGATATTAACAAATTTCTACAGAAAATCTATCTTTTCATATAAGCCTGCTCTTTTGGTTGAAAAAGAATTTTCCTTCGAGCTTGAGGGAACAGAAATTAAAGGAAGAATTGACAGAATTGATGAGGAGTTCGAAAAGCTCACTATAATAGATTATAAAACAAACACCTTTCTTCCTCAGCTTTTCAAAGAAGAGGAATTGCTTCAACCTTTAATTTACAAAATGGCGGTAGAAGAACTGTTTCCAGACAGAGAAATCGGTAAAGTTACTTTCTATTTCCTGAAGCATTCCAAAAAAATTGATTTTGAAATTGATGAACTTCTTATTGAAAAGGGTAAAAAAAGAATGCTTGAAATTTTATACATGATACGCAATGCAGATTTTTATCCAATTTCAAATGGTTCTTGCAGTGGTTGTGAATTTAGGAGCATTTGCCCTGCTTATCAAAATAAAAAGGAGAATTGAATATTAGACATGAAAAAATTAATATTATTTATATTGGCAGTTTTATTTTTTTTCACTTTTGTTCAGACTTTTACAGAAGGCGCAAAAGCAAAGGTATTTCCTACACTGATCAGCAAAGTCAATGGAGAGATAAATATAATTTATGTCGAAGATCAAGTAATTATGATAGGCACGAAGAAAGGACTTTATGTTTCACAAGACCATGGTAAATCATTTAAAGAGAAAAACAATGGAATAGGAGATGAAGTCGAAATAACTGACATTAAATTAATTAATGGGACTTTTTATATAGGAACAAACGGAAAAGGACTTTTCTCCGGGACCCTGGACTCAAAAAATTGGGTATCTGAAAATTCAAGAGTAGACTGCCCGAATATTTCATCTATATACTATGATAATAATACTTTCTATGTTGCTTCTCATTGCACTGGCTTTTATATAAGCTTTGACAATGGAAATACCTTTAAGACATTAAACAACGGACTGTCTTCAATTGAAACAACCGCATTTTATAAGGTAGATAATAACAGGTTTTACCTTGGAACTGAGGATGGATTGTATTACGCAAGCTCAATTAACAGCTCAACTATATGGAGAAGAATATTAAAGGACTGCAGTGTAACTTCAATAGGGTATATTAATGGTAAGCTTTTTATTGGTACAAACATAGGACTTTTCAAGGGAGATTCATCTAACAATTTCATAAAAACCGATGTGATCGGAGGTAATCCTTTTATCACGACAATTGAATCAATACAAGAAAGGCTTGTTTTTTCTGTTCTAGGATTCAGTATCTTCGCTACTGCCGATGGTTTGAATTTTTACAAGATCAGTTCAGAAGAGCTGTCAAACACAACAGCAATAACAATATCCGAGACAAGCAAGGCAATATTTCTTGGTAACAGTTCAGGAAATCTTTACATGATAGATCTTTCTAAGCCCTTGCTACTATTTAGTGAAAAAGTGAATCTCGGAAGTTTCCCCAAAGGATACCAGATTAAGGGGAGCTTTCCTGTCGTAAGCTTTGGATTTGACTCCTTTTCTGGAAATGTAAGTGGCCCGAGTTTCTTCACTTTTCAAAACAAATCCTTTTCAGGCTCAACGACACTTTCTTTCTCAATTAAAACTGATAGTTTATCCCCACAAACATATAATATTCCTTTAAAAATCTCTGCAAATGGAAATGAAGAAACTATCTATATTTCTTTCATTATTACTGAAACGAAAAGTATCAAAATAAAGCTTAAAATTGACTCCTATGATGCATATATTAACGATCAGATATTTACAATGGATGCAAAGCCATTTATTGACAAAACTTCTTCAAGAACTCTTGTGCCAATCCGCTTTATATCAGAAGCATTCGGAGCTGTAGTTTCGTGGGATGCAACTACAAAAAAAGTAACCGTGGACTTAGTATCTACAAAAATAGAAATGTGGGTAGGGAAAAAGATAGCTAAAATAAATGGGAAAGAAGTCACATTGGACGTTTCCCCTCAGATTGTTCCACCAGGGAGGACTTTTATACCTATTCGATTTATCTCAGAAGCATTCGGAGCTGAAGTAATCTGGGATGGAGTAAAAAGAGAAATAACGATTAACTACATTACTTGATTTTTCTTTTCCCTCTTTCAAAATAAATGATACTTAAGATTTCCGAAACGGTTCTTTCGAGGTTATCATTCACAACTATGTAATCGTAAAAGGTCCTTTCTTCAATTTCCTCAAGTGCTCTTTTTACTCTTTTACTTTTGTCGTCTTCGGTTTCTGTGCCTCTGTAATTCAGCCTATTAAGTAAGGTATTAATATCCGGTGGCATTAAAAAAATTAGCAATGCGTCGTCAAAGGAATTGCGAATTTTCTTTGCCCCTTGTACGTCAATCTGGAATATCACATCTTTCTTATCACTCCTGCCTAAATTTATTTCTTCAAGTGGTGTAGCATAGAAATTTCCATGAACAACAGAGTGCTCCGCAAATGCACCTTGATTAAGAAGGCTAAAAAAATCACACTCGGAAACAAAATGATAGTCTACACCATCCTTTTCTCCTGTGCGTGGTTTTCTCGTTGTGTATGTTATTGCAACCTTAAGCTTCTCATCCTTCTGTGCAAGTTCATGCGTAACAGTTCCCTTACCCACACCTGAAGGACCGGAGATAACAATAATCAATTTATCCTCCTAATATTTCCAAGGCTTTCTGAAGCTGGTAATCCTCAGAAGGTTTAGTAGGGTCGTTTTTTACCTCAACATCTGTGATAACTCCTATTGCGTTTATTTCTCTTTTGTCAGGAGTAAGATATTCTTCAACGGTAATCTTGATTGAATAACCATTATTTAAATAGAAAATCTGCTGGATCAACCCTTTCCCGTAAGTCTTTTCGCCAACTATTTTTCCCACATTATAATATTTTATTGCAGAAGCAAGGATTTCAGAAGCACTTGCAGAGCCCCCGTTCACCAAAACAACCAAGGGTAAGCTAAACTGAGTACCTTTAATGCTTATTGAGGAATAATCTCCACTTCTGTTTCTTGTCCAAACAAGCACTCCAGAGGGTATAAAATTCGATGCAACTTTCTGGCATTCAGTAAGTAAACCACCAGGGTTATCTCTCAAGTCAATAATTACTCCCTTGACTTTCTTGCTTTTAAATTCGTTTATACTTTCAACAACCTTATCGTTAAGTCCCTCGGAAAACAGATTAAGCTTAAGATAACCGATTGTATTGTCATTAAAATATTTAACTTCTGTAATCGGAATGTCAATTTTAGATCGCTCGACGGTGAAAATCATGGTACTTTCTCCTCTCAAAACCTCAAGGTCAATAGTAGTCCCCGCTTTCCCTTTAATTTTAAGTGATGCCTCTTCCAAAGAGAGTCCTTTGATACTTTCAGAATTAACGCTTTTTATAAGGTCTCCTTTAATAATCCCTGCTTTTTCTGCGGGAGAGTTAGGAAAAACTCCGATAATTTCAGGGATCTCGTAAGTTTCATTCAGTTGTATGATTATGCCAATTCCATAATATTCTCCTTTGACTTCTTCCTCAAGCGCTTTTGTCTCGTCTGGGTTTAGTAGAGCTGTATAGGGATCCCCAAGAGAATCAACCATACTTTTAGCGATGCTTTCAAAATCCGCGGGTTTGTAGTAATAAGACTCAATTATTGAAATGGTCTTTTGAATGAGCAAGTTCTCTTTATTCGGAATTAAGTAGCCTTTGCTTCCCAGAACATATCCGGTAAAAAGTGATATTACTATCAAAATCATGCATGTAATAAAAATATTTCTTCTCATATTTGTCTCCTAAAATTCCAGCTCAAACTTGACACTTTCTTCATCTGTCTTCATTAAAAGTTCTTTTTCGTGAACAAAATTCTCTTTTCCCATAAGTCCATAAGTAAGTCTTTTACCTAATTCTACAGCTGGCTGATCAATCGGGTTGACGTTTAAAAGCTCTCCCAACGAAATAACTGAAAGCTCTAAAAAATATATCAATTTTCCTAATTCAAATTCATCTATTCTTTTCAACACAATAGACATATTTGTCCTGTTGCTCATTGACAAGGAAGCCTTTGTTGCTTTACACTCATTTATTATAAGCTCCGAGTATTTTTTATTGAGCAAGTGTTTTAAATTATCAACTTCAAAAGGAACATCACTGCTAATCATATTATCAAATCTATACTGCTCAGGACAGATAAATACAAACAACTTGTCAGCAGGACCTTCTATAAAAAGCTGTAAAACAGAATGTTGGTCAGAAGCTCCTCTGGCAGAGAAAGGCAAAATGCCTGAGAAAATTTCCTTGCGGGTTCTTGAGTACCTTTTTCCAATGCTTTCCGCTAAGAGCTGAATGTACCATTCACCAAGGTATCGCAGTCCGTCGGAATAAGAAAACAGAACTGTAGTTCTAATTCTCTTCTTCTTAAGAAGAAGGTACTGGAACAGAGAGAACAAGAATGAAGGATTTTGGTTAGCTTTTATTTCTGAAATTGATTTTTGGAATTCATGGGCACCTTGAAGAAGGGCTCTGA